>Ga0335071_10003715_pt1 | contig 16033 bp, 11 predicted proteins | sample Lox_Sample_15_FD_206724 | JGI IMG/M metagenome (GOLD analysis project Ga0335071, IMG submission 206724) | Soil microbial communities from Loxahatchee National Wildlife Refuge, Florida, United States - Lox_Sample_1.5 | ecosystem: Environmental > Terrestrial > Soil > Wetlands | place: USA... | reverse complement strand
CCGGTTCCATGCTCTTGATGCCGACCAAATCGAAGATGGCCCGCTCCATTCGCAAGGCGCTCGGGAAATATTCTCGAAGGCTCGGATAGGTCGGCTTGGTTCCACCTTCCATCTCGTGTTCAACCACCGCGACACCGTCGAACTGGAGGTAGGCAGCGAACACACGAAAACGGCCGTCGCGGTCGCGATCATCAGTTCCCCAGAGAGCCAGCAGGCGCCCGCCTCTAGAACGCACTGACTTCGCGATCTCCTGCCATTCGACGGCGCCCACCCGCTTGCGACTGCATGGCAGGTTGGACGACACCGTCTTCGCTCCTTCTCTAAACTCCGGAGTCATAGAGTCACCCGATCAGCCGCGCGGCGGCACGGTACCACTCAGCAAGCGCAGGAGGAATATAGAGCCCCAGCACCAGGACAATTGCCAAATGAACGAACACCGGCACTAATGCAGGAGAGTGTGGCAATTTGGGCGCGTCGCTCTCGCCAAATGCCATCGGCTGCACCTTCATAAAGATCCCGGCAAACGCCACTCCGAGAGCGATAAGAAGAAAGGGCGTCGTCCATGGGTGCTCTCGCATGGCCGTCGTAAGGATTAGGAATTCACTTGCGAACACACCGAATGGGGGCATGCCCAGGATTGCCAGAGATCCGAGCATCAGGCCCCAGCCAATCGTGGGGCTGATGCCAACCAGGCCGCGAATGCCGTCCATCTGCTGAGTGCCGGCTGTTTGGGAAGCGTGTCCGGCAGTAAAAAAGATGGAAGACTTGGTGAGCGAGTGAACGGTCATGTGCAGGAGCGCTGCGAAGTTGGCGACTGGGCCGCCCAAGCCAAATGCAAAGGTGATGATGCCCATATGCTCGATAGACGAGTAACCGAAGAGGCGCTTGATATCGCGCTGTCTCCAGAGGAAAAAGGCCGCCAGCACGGCCGACAGAAGGCCAAATGCCATCAGCATCCGGCCCGGCATTAATGGGCCAATAGAGCCGACAGCTAGGGCCTTACAGCGGATCACGGCGTAGAGCGCGACATTCAGCAGCAACCCAGAAAGCACGGCGGAGACCGGTGTCGGACCTTCGGCATGCGCATCGGGAAGCCAGTTGTGGAGCGGTGCCAGTCCCACCTTGGTCCCATATCCAACCAGCAGGAAGACGAAGGCGAGACCCATGACCGTCGGTTCGAGATCGGCTTTTGCTGCGATTAGATGCGTCCAGAGTAATGCTGTCATGCCCTGCCGGCCCAGCGTGCGCTCGGCCGCAAAGTAGAGAAGGATGGTTCCAAACAATGCCTGGGCGATGCCCACGCCGCACAGGATGAAATATTTCCAAGCTGCTTCGAGACTTGCCTTGGTCCTGTAGAGCGAGACCAGCAGTACGGTTGAAAGCGTAGCCGCTTCCATCGCAACCCAGACAAGCCCCATATTATTGGTCAGCAACGCTAGAAGCATTGCGAACATGAAGAGCTGATACATGCTGTGATAAAGGCGCAGGCGCCGGCTATTGAGCCGGCCGTGATGCTCCTCGATTCGCATATAGGGCCTAGAAAAGATCGCGGTCGTGAGTCCGACAAAAGCGGTCAACGCAACCAGAAATACGTTAAACGGATCCACGAAGAACTGCTCATGCCCGATCAACAAAGATCCGTTGCGAATAACCCTTACCACAAGGAGAGAGGCGGCAAGGAATGTGGCAAAGCTCACTCCGACGTTAACTTCAGGAGCGTAACGGCGCGCGCCCAGGATCGCGAGCACGAGGGTTCCAACGAGCGGCACTCCCAGGACCAGCCAGAGTTCCACGTTACTCCTCCTTCAGAGATTCGAGATGGTGCAAGTCCAAACTGTCGAACTGCTCGCGGATCTGAAAGAAAAAGATCCCGAGGATGAAGACGGCCACGAGAAGATCGAGCGCAATGCCTAGTTCGATCACCATCGGCATTCCGTAGGTAGCGCTGGTTGCCGCGAAAAAGAGGCCATTTTCCATCGCCAGAAACCCAATCACCTGTGTAACCGCCTTGCGTCGCGTAATCATCATCAGGAAGGAGAGCAGGATCACAGCAAGCGCGATGCCGATGGTGTGTCGGGTAATCGTTGTGGCGAGCTGGCTGATTGGCTGTGCGAGACCAAAGGCGAAGATGACCAGCACGAGCCCCACGAGCATGGTGATCGGAATATTGACCAGCCGCTCGTTATCCCATTGGGCCCCCAGCCGCTTGATCAGGGTATGAAGAATCAGGGGCAGGGTGATGACCTTCAGGACGAGGGTGAGTCCAGCGGAGAAATAGAGCTCGGTCAACCCTGCTTCATGAGCAACAACAACTGTCGAGAGAAAGAGGATTGCTCCCTGCCAGGCAAACAGGGTAATCAGTTGCTGCGTTCGCCGCGTGGACAGCATGGCAAACGAGATGAGCAGCATGCCCGCCGCGAGCAGTTTGAGTAGTTCGACAGCGAGATGGGATCTAAGCACCGGAGTTCGCTCCCAGCAGAAGGTGAACCAGCAACCCGAGCACGGCAATCAAAAAGGCCATCGCCATGAATTCGGGAGCTCGGAAGATGCGCAGTTTGGCAGAAACGGACTCGATCAGCGCGAGCGCCGCTCCACAAACAGCCAGCTTCAGAATCAACGTAGCGAGAGCGATCAAAACCGCGCCGACAGCGGCTCCGTGAATCGCTATGCCCCAGGGGATGAAAAGCGCAATCCCGATGCACGCATAGTTGAAGAGCTTGAGACTCGACGCCCATTCGATCAGCGCAAGGTGCCGCGCAGAGTATTCAAGCACCATTGCTTCGTGAATCATGGTGAGTTCAAGGTGAGTTGCGGGATTGTCGATCGGAATGCGCGCATTTTCGGCGAGCAAAACCATGACGAATGCGATAGCGGCAAAAACCACACTGGGATCGATTAGTGACGGATGCGTGGCATAGTTGTCGACCAGGCTCGTGAGAGCGGTACTACCGAAGAGAAGGAACGCATTGAAGAAGACCATCAGGATCGCCGGTTCGGCAAGAAAGCCAACCATCATTTCCCGGCGTGCCCCAAGTGTTCCAAAGGCAGTTCCGATGTCCATTGCCGCGAGAGCCTGAAATACGCGCGCAGTTGCGAAGAGGCCGATCAGAGCAATGGCGTCGGCGGCACGCGCGAAAGGAAGGTCCGTCACGACAGAGGGAATAATCGCCGCGGCCAGTACCATGGTCCCAAAGAGCACGTAGGGCGCCATGCGAAACAACCGAGAAGCGTTCTCAGCCAGCGTCGCATCTTTATTGAACAGTTTGCGAAGCATGCGGTATTGCTGAGTCAATGGCGGAGCAGACCGATTCTGCATCCAGGCGCGGCACTGCGCGATCCAGCCGACAAAGAGAGGAGCTAGCGCAATTGCCAGGACCACTTCCGCGAATTGCCAGACAAATGCGATTCCTCTCATAGCACAAACACCAGAAGCCCGAGCAACGTCAGGAAGCTGAAGAGCAGGTAAATCGCAAGACGCCCACCCTGCAGAAAGCTGATGGCGTCTGCCAAGCGCTGTACCGCGACCGCGATCGGTTGGTAGAGAGCGCGCCAGAAGCGGTCTTCGATGTGGACTCGATACCTGGGTGCCAGGTCTGTTGGCGCAGGAAGGTCGCGCTCCATCCTGAAGAAGGCACCGAACATGTGACGAATCGGTTGGCCGAATCCTTCGGCCGTGTCCTGCATGCGGGATGTTTGCCATGGATAACCGCAGTCCCATGGTGCGGTTCTGCGTACGCGGCCGTGAGCGAGTAACCGCACGACCAAAAACGTGATCGCTACGGTACAGAGGATGACAGCAAGAAAAATCCAACCGCTGTAGGAGGCCTGCTCCGGTGCAATCGGCGCTATGCGCCAAACGGACGGGTCGGGCGCGATAGTCTGCCCCACAAGCATCCCTGTCGATTTACCCGCTGCATGAAGCGCGAGTTGTGGTTGCACACCGATTGCGATACAGCCGGCGGCAAGCCACCCCAATCCGAGGCGTTCGAGCCAATTGGCATCATGAGCCTGCGCCAAAGATGTTTCGCGCGGCTGCCCGAGGAAGATCACGCCGTAGAACTTCACCATGACGTATGCGGCCAGGGCGACCGTCAGAGCTAGAGCCGCCGCACCGAGTGGGATCAGCATGTTGATGAAGGCGTGAGGCAACTGGGGTGTGTAGAGAAACGACTGCAAAAGGAGCCACTCGGACACAAACCCGTTAAGCGGTGGCAAGCCAGCGATGGCCAGTGTACCGATGAGCGCCAGGGCGGCGACCCACGGCATGGAACGAATCAGACCGCCGAGTTTCCCGAGGCTACGCTGCCGCGTTGCATGCAAAACACTGCCGGTGGCCAGAAACAACATGCTCTTGAACAGCGAGTGATTGAGGGCATGGATCAGAGCCGCCGCTAGGGCCAGTGCTGCGAAGAGGCGCAGATTGCTTGCCGCGAAGAGAATGGACAGCCCGATACCGGTGAAGATCAGTCCGACGTTTTCAATGGAAGAGTAAGCCAGCAGGCGCTTCATATCGGTCTGAACCCCGGCAAAGATGGCCCCGAAGAGAGCTGAGAAGAGCCCCAGCGCGAGCACCGCCACGCCCCATTGCCAGAACTGCACATGGAGCAGATCGAAGGTAATGCGCAGCATCCCGTAGATTGCGGTCTTCAGCATCAGGCCGCTCATCATGGCGGAAACTGGCGATGGCGCCGCTGGATGTGCCTCTGGCAACCAAACATGCATGGGGACCAATCCTGCCTTGGCCCCGAAACCGAGAAGAGCGAGTGTAAATGCGACACTCGCCCAGAAGGGCGTCAGAGAAGCGCTGCGCATGGCGTCGAATGTGAACTGCCAGCTTCCACCCTGCATGACTCCAAAACTCAGCAGAATGCATACTGCGCCAACGTGCGCCATCAACAGGTAGAGAAATCCGGCACGCCTAATTTCGGGTATCCGATGCTGTGACGTGACGAGGAAGTACGAAGTCAGGGCCATCGTTTCCCAGGCCACCATGAAAAGGTAGGCGTCGTCAGCCAGCATTACTACTGCCATGCTGGCAAGGAACACGTGGTAGTGGAGGCCAAGTAAACCAGGCGCGGTGCCTTCCCCGCTCCGGAAATAGCCCGCTGCAAACGTAGATATTCCAGCCCCCGCCAAACCCAGAATCAGTAAGAAGAAAGCAGAGAGCGCGTCCATTCGCACATGGAACGGTAGATCGGGCAGCCCCAGTGGCAGAGTCATCACCTCAGGCGCGTGGCCCGATATAAGAAATGTCCCGGACAATAACAACATGGCCACGCAGACGAGAGCTCCAACAGGGAACAGAAAACGTGCGACGTAGCGAATGCTGTGCGGGCGCAGCAGGCAAGCGAGCGCAATCAGCGGCCAGCATGCCACGACAAGGAGCGTGGAATCGAGAGGGTGGCTGAAAATAGTGCTGAGGAAATTGCCCCAGAATTGCGCGATCAAACCGATTCTCCTCTGCGAGTCCGCGCAGCCCGAGACGATAACGATGAAGAGACTTGATGGGGCTCCATCACTTGGTGTTCTCCGCCTGAGATTCGCCAATCTCTTCCAGGATGGCCAACGTCTCGTTCAGATGTTTTTGAAAATAGCTGCGCATCAGGGCAAGTACCTGGAGGAGGATGGGGTCGCGAACGGAATAGAAGACCTGATTTCCGGCCTTCCGGTTCACGACAAGCTGTCTCGATCGAAGAACGGCCAAATGCTGCGAGACGTTGGCCTGCTCCATGCCGAGTTCCTCAATCAGGTCGCCGGCCGAGAGTTCCCGATTCCCTAGCAATTCAATAATCGTGATTCGGGTTGGGTGCGCCAGAGCCTGGAATACATCGGCCTTGAAGCGGCGGAGAGAGTCGGGCATCGCCTCTTAATGGTAGCATAAGAATATTCGATTTTTCGCATGCGTCGGACGACTCAAGTGCAAAAGGAGCGACGCAAGTCACTTCAGCTCTCAAGATCGGGCGGTATGGTTCTCGCAGCACGGTTGGGACGGCCCCTGTTCGGGGTATTGAGCATTCAATCTATCACTACATCTTCTAAGACTCGGCCCAGACCTAAATCGCCCTGAGAGACGTGCCAAACATGTCAGAAACGCCGATTCCCCTTCGTGTTGTCATCCAGCAATTAGGACTCTATCCGGTACCCAACTATCGCGTCATTGCCTATGGCGACGAGTTGAAACCGATGCACTTGACTTTGGGAATGCGGCGTTACTCCTTGAAGCGCCCCGATCCGCCGTACCGGGGTTCGATGTCTCGCGCCTGTTTGTTGCAGCCATTGCATGAGGGACAAGGTTCCATCGTCTTCGACGCAGAGATGCCGCTCAGCGGCGATCAACGATCCGCGCTTGGCCTCAAATGACCTGATGACGCAAGGCCACCGATCCGCCAAGTTCGTGGGCGTCAATCAAATCTCAACTGCTGCCAAGTCATTTACTCAACGTCGCTGTGCGAATCGTGGGAGATGGTGGCGTTTATGGAAGCCAGCGTGATTCGGCTCACGACGCCCGCGGAACAGCATATACATCGTCCCACGCACCGATTAGCAAGGTGTCCACGATTAGGACACGAAGAATTGGCAATTAGGAGGGTTTTAAGTCTTGTATTTTCTTTGAATCTTGTGACACGAAAAACGGCAGCGGACATCTCTCTTTTTCACTGCCAATATTTCGAGTGATCTGCCGAAGTTCGTGTCAGATTCGGCCGATCTCTCGTGTCGCGGTTCTCGAAGCTTGTGCGATGCGGGAAGTTGCGGCAAAAAAATGGTCAGGAGCCTGCGTCTTTCTCCACCGAATCTCTGGAGAAAAGTATAAGCGGGAGAGGAGAATGATCGCAAAAGCCCGCGTTGACTCGCGGCGTGGAAATCTGCGGGTTCAGGGCAAAGAATGTGCTGACCTGACCTGCGAACCGACCATCCGCTTGATCACTCTCTCCATATAACCGCCGGCATTGAAGGCATCGTTCGGGAGGATGCCGATGAAGCGGATGATGCCCGCGTGATCCACGACGATTCCAAGCGGATAATCGGTGGCGCCGAAGGTGCGCACCGTTTCCTCAGAGATCTCCAGGGCGTCGGTGCCGAGCAGTTCTCTTTGCGAGTCGGCTGCGCTTGTTTCGCCAGCCTGATGGAAAACCAGTGCGTAGGCATAGTACTGATTCGCCGCATTGGCGATCCCAAACTGCGCAATCGCCGGGATCATCTTTTTGCACTGCACACACCAGTCGGGGAAAACGACGAACGCGGAGGCTGCGCCGGAGTCTGTTTCGAGCTTCGCTCTTGCTGTGGCTGATTTGTAGGACCGAGCGACGGGGAAGGGATCGAGTTTGGTCCCGAGCAAGTGATACTGCAGGCTTACATTGTCGATCTCCTGGCGATCCTCTGCGGTGAGCGTTGTATTTTGGGGCAGGGCCCGCTCGACGTCGCCGAGGTAGGTCGCGGCTTGTGCGTCTTCGCCAGCATATCGCGCGAAGAAGGCGGCCTTCATCGCCGTTTCATAGAGCAGACCTGTGCTCACAACAGCGTCGCCGTGGATCGCTTTGAGCGGCGTTCCTTTGCTGAGAGCGTCGATGATTCTGGAATGCTCTTCACTGGCGAGGTTGAGCGCTTCCGGGTCGCCAGCCGACTCGAGGAAGTCTTTCATGTAGCGGACGGCATAGGCTACTTCTGCGTCGTAGGGTTGATATTCAAGCATCTCGCGGGTGGTGGCGAGGGCCAGGTCGATGGCGTCCATGCGCACAAAAGCGCCGATGCTGATGGCATAAGCCTGCGCGCGGTGTTCGGGTGCCTTGCTACGAAGATAGCGCTGGGCGGCGGTATTGGCGGGATTCCAGTCCTGGCCGAAGGCGCAGAGGTGGGCAAGGTCGTAGAGGTCGTCCTTGGTGTAATCGTCCGGGTCCATTTTGTCGCAGGCATCGTGGGCCATTTTCATGCCGAGATGCAAAGCCGCGAGTTCGGAGTCGGACCAGTTGTCGAGCGACTGGCGGACGATGTCGAGCGGGTGCATGGCTTGCTCGTAGATTGCGCCGGGAAGCTGGGCATCGCTCCTTGTTGGGTCGGCGCTCGGTGAATGGGACTGCGGATTGGGCGGCTCGGTTGCCGAGGGTGCGGGCGATGGGTCCGGGACCACCTGCGCGTTGGCTCTACAGGCTGCGGCGCCGCAAGCCAGGGCGACTGTGCCCAGCACGGCATATCTCAGCAGCTTTCGTCGGCGCATGTGTGTTTCTCCTCTGGTCGTTCCAGTGCGGTTCAGCTTGATTCTGCAACATCGATTCGGAAGGAAAGGTAGCCCGCGGCCTGACCGAGGGAGGGCAATGCCTGTGGGATATAGACACCACGGAAGAGGGAACTGTTCCAGGTAATCGATCGGATGGAGGCACGACGCCACGTCGATCGGCCAAGGCTAACGTGCTGCTTGCACTTCGTGGAAGTGGCGCCAGATGGTTTCGGCGGTTTTGCGAGGGACGACGGCGGCCAGCGAGTCGGCGGTGGCTTGTTGCACATCGCGCAGGCTGCCGAAGTGGGTGATGAGGCGCTGGCGGGTCTGTGGGCCCACGCCGGGGATGTCGAGGAGCTCGGAGGATCTATCCCGTATTGCGCGGCGCTGGCGGTGATAGCCGATGGCGAAGCGATGACTCTCGTCGCGGATCATCTGGATGAGATGAAGGACGGGCGAGCGGCGGTCAAGGACGACGGGCTCGTCTTCATTGCCATAGACGTAGATGACTTCCTCCTTCTTTGCGATCGACGCCAGCGGCTGCGAGGTGAAGCCGAGGGACTCGAGCGCATCGGCAGCGGCGTGGAGTTGGCCCAGGCCGCCGTCGATGAGGACGAGGGAGGGCATTGTGGTCGGCTCCTTGGATTCGCCTTCTGCGGTTTCGCGAATGCGTCGATAGCGGCGAGTGACCACTTCGCGCATGGAGGCGAAGTCGTCGACGCCGAGGACAGACATCACTTTGAACTTGCGGTAGGCCGATTTGTTCATCTTGCCGTTCTCCCACACGACCACGGAGGCGACGGTTTCGGCGCCCTGAATGTGCGAGATGTCGAAGCACTCGATGCGCTTGGGAAGCTCTGGAAGCATGAGCCGGTCGGCGAGTTCTTCCTGAATGGCCTTTTGCGAGGGGATGAGGACGCGGAAGCGCTGCGTGTAGGACTGCTTGGCGTTTTGGCCCGCGAGGTCGACGAGAGAGCGCTTCTCGCCGCGTTGGGGGAGGATGAGCTCGATGCGATGGCCGGTGCGCTCGGTGAGGAGAGCGGCGAGGGCTTCGCGGTCGTCGAAATCGACGGGGACGAGGATGGTGCGCGGGACGTATTGCTGGTCGATGTAGAGCTGTTTGACGAGGGCGCCGAGGACTTCGTGGGGTTCTTGCTGTTTGGAATCAGGAGCAGAAGAAGAGCCTTCCCAGGCCCCAGAATCGGGATCTTCACCCCTCAGACTAGGACCTGTCTGCGGGGGCCCCGAACCTGGGGCACCCAGCGTCGTGGCATCAGCTGCGCAGTCGATCAGATCGGGGAGCTCGTCCCAGAAGAACTCGCGGCGGTCGACGATTTTACCGGCGCGCATGTGAAAGAGATTGACGGCGAGGCTACCGTCCTCGAAGTGATAGCCGAAGACATCGGCATCGTCGTTCTGTTCAGTTGTAGCGATACGCTGCTTCTCCTGCAGCTGGTGCACGGTGGAGAGCTGGTCGCGCAGACGGGCTGCAGCCTCGAAGTGCTCGGACTCGGCGGCGGCGAGCATGCGCGCGTTGAGCGAGCGTTCGAGTTCGGAGTGGCGGCCTTCAAGGAAGAGCTGAGCGTCGCGGACAGCTTCTGCGTAGAGCTCGGGTGTGGTGAATCCTTCGACGCAAGGGCCGAGGCAGCGATGGATGTAGTACTCGAGGCAGGCGCGGGGGTGGAAACGCGAGAGATCGACCTTGCAGCTGGGGAGCAGGAAGCTGCGATGGATCAGTTCGGCGACGCGGTAGGCAAGATTGCCGGGAAAATAGGGGCCATAGTAGGCCGAGCCGTCTTTGCGCAGGCGGCGCGTGACAAAGACCTTGGGGAAGCGATCGGCCAGGGTGAGCTTGACGTAGGGATAGGTCTTGTCGTCGCGGAGCAGGATGTTGAAACGCGGCTTGCGCTGCTTGATGAGGTTGTTTTCAAGAGCCAGGGCTTCGTGTTCGTTGGCGACTAGGATGTAGTCGAGGTCGACGGCCTCGCGCATGAGCGAGCCGGTTTTTGCATTGGCCTGCGAGGCTTCGAGGAGGTAGGAGCGGACGCGTGAGCGGAGGTTTTTGGCTTTGCCTACGTAGATGACCTCGCCCTCGGCGTTCTTGTAGAGGTACACGCCGGGCTGGGTGGGCAGGGTACGGATTTTCTCGTGGAGGTCCATCTGGGGCCGGGGGCCAGTCCTAAGCATAGCGGTCCGGCGGAAACTACGCGCAGGACTGGGGTTGAGCGGCAAAGGTTACGTGCACAAGTAAATTTTACATTGTTTAAAACTATTGGAGGGCGATGAGAATGTCAGGTAAGCATACTATTTTGTTTCGGATAGCGAGACACAAGAGAGGGGATTGAGTTTGGTGCGATGGATGCAACACCTTAGGGCGAACGGCAAAGAGGAACTCCGCCCGGCGCAGGTGAAAAATGCGACCGGGGCGGCGGGAGGATGAACGATATGAACTCACGAATTGGCCTTTGGATGGCAGTTTCTGCGTTGGCGGTTGCAGGTGCTACGGGTTGCGCGACAAAGAATTGGGTGAAGTCGCAGACCGCTCCGATTGTGGACCACACCGGGCAGTTGGAAGACAAGACGGCGGCGAACGGCCGGGCGATCAAGGATACAGACGACCGGGCGCAGGCCGGCATCAAGCAGGCGCAGTCGGCGGCTGACAATGCCACGGCGAATGCGCAGTCGGCGACCAAGGCTGCAGGCGATGCCGAGACGGCGGCGAACGATGCGGTGCACCGTGCCGACTCCCTCGACAGCGTGGTGAAGGGGCTGGACAACTACAAGTCGATGGCCAACGTCACGGTAAACTTCGGGTTCGACAAGGCTGTGTTGACCAAGGACGACAAGGATCAGCTGGATGGTTTTGCGGGCCAGCTGAGCTCGGCGAAGAGCTACATCCTCGAGGTGACGGGCGGGACCGATGCGACGGGACCGGCACAGTACAACTACGACCTGAGCCAGCGCCGCGCGGATGCAGTGGTTCAGTATCTGGCTGCGAAGTACAACATCCCGGCACACCGGTTCTATCTGATCGGGATCGGCAAGGACAATGCTGTGGCGGACAACACCACCCGCGAAGGCCGCCAGCAGAACCGTCGCGTGCAGATTCAGCTGCTCTCGAACACGGGCGGCAGTCAGCAGCAGACGGCACCGGCTCCGCCGACGGGCGCGGGTTCGGGACGGTAAGTTAGCTTAATCTGCGGTACGAGAAGCAGGCCATCCGGAGACGGGTGGCCTGTTTTGCGTTCGGCGGCAAAACGGTGAAGAGAGAGTGCCCTAGACGGCGTTCGAAAGCTGACGGACGTGTTCAGCGCGAACGTCGCTGGCGGTGAAGAGGCGAAGGAATGGCGCTCCGCCGGCAGCGGATTCGACTGCGGGGCGGCCCTTGGCTTCTTCGCGCTCCACAATGCAGACGACGGCGGCGACGATCATACCGGCTTCCTGCGCGGCCTGGATGGCGTTGATGGTGGAGGAGCCGGTGGTACAGACGTCGTCGACGATGACGACTCGTGCGCCTTCTTTGCAAAACCCTTCGATGCGTCGGCCGGTGCCGTGAGCTTTTTCCGCTTTGCGAACGAGAAATCCGTGGAGCAGCGGTGCCGAGGGATGGGACTGGGCGCGCCAGGCGGAGGCTGTTGCAACGTTGGAGACGATGGGGTCGGCGCCCATGGTGAGGCCGCCGACGGCTTCGGCGTTGATCTTGTTCGCTTCGAGGAGTTCGAGGATTGCGTGGCCGGTGAGACGGCCGCCTTCGGCGTGGAGGGTGGTGGTACGGCAATCGATGTAGTAGTCGCTTGTTGCGCCGGAGGAGAGCTTGAACTGACCGAGCTTGAAGCTGGTGCGGGCGAGGAGCGAGAGGAGCTGCTGGGCGTAGGTGGGTAAAGTCATCAAGGAAGATTCTAAGGGAACAGGGAACAGGGAACAGGGATTAGGAACGAGCTCGCTGGCTCTGCTCCATTCTCATCCAAGTTGGCGGCACCGTGGATGCTCGGACTGCCACGCACTACATCTTGTCGAGGTGGCGGAAGCCGCTGGTGCCGATGAGCATGAACGAAAAGAGCAGGAAGTTGTAGCTGGCGTGCAGCAGCACGCTGGCGGCGAGCGAGCGCAGGCGCAGGCGGGCGAAACAGAGGACGAGGCTTACGACGATAAGCAGGACGAAGGGGCCGACGGAGTAGCTGGTCTGGTCGGCGTGCATGAAGGCGAAGAGGATGCTGGTGAGGAGCGAGGCGATGGCCATGGCCGGCAGGGACCACCTCGGGTGGCCGTTCAGGTCGAGGGGAAGGCGCGGGCGGTGCATGGTCTTTTCGCCGATCCAGTCGAACGCCGTGGAAAGGGCAGGAAGCAGGAAGCCGCGAAAGCCGAGCTCTTCGAAGAACGGGGCGAAGGTGACGCCGAAGGCAAAGAGGATCCAGGCGGCGCCGGGCATGCGGAAGATGCGATCGATGGGTGCATCCTTCGGGCCGGGAAAGAAGTAGCCGTCGATCATAGCCAGGACGAAGCAGAAGCCGGCGGTTCCGATGAGGTAGCCGCTGTTCTGGAGCGCACGGCTGCCACGCCATTGCAGACCGGAGAAGAGACTTTTGTGCCAGACCAGAGGAAAGACGATGAGGCTGCCGATGAAAGTGAAGAGATAGAGCAATGCCTGCGTGCCGAGCAGGTACCGGACATTGGTGGTTGCCTCGGCGAGTGTCGAGACGCCAAACCAGTGGCGCATCACCGCGAGCTGGGCGAGAACCGCGACAATGGCGAGTCCGCTGAGGGCGAGCAGGGCAAGCAGGGCGAGATGGCCGAGGTGAGGAATGCGGTCCTGTAAAGGTCGCATGTACTGCTGGAAGAGTTGGGGCGTATCCGATTGATATGGAGAATCATTCGACTGCGTTCCGTCGGGAAGATATGAATTCTGCGCCTCGGACTGAATGGGATGCACGGCGATGGGTTCCAACGCTGGCTTGAGCAATGGCGGCTCGGTTTCAAGCAAAGGTTCGGAAGGGTACGCGTCGGCGTTGGAGATGGGGTTCAGGTCGGGAGGCGGCTGCTCGGGCAATTCGTTCATGAAGCTACCGGCTTCCTTGTACGTGCTCTCTTTTGGGGCTCAGAAGGGGGGCGAACGGATGCGTTTTCCGGGATGCCGGTCTTCTTGCGGGGACGTTTCGGCAGTATCTGTGCTTCATCGCTCTCCCAGGGACATTGGGGGACGCGAGACGGGTTTTTCGCTGGGGATGCCCCATTTTTGATCGCCAGCATGGCAGCGGTGTCGTCAACGGGTTCGAGATGGCCATTGTGGGAGCCATAATAGCGCTTGAGAAACTGTCCCGTATATGACTCGGAGATATGAGCGATATGTGCGGGGCGCCCTTCTCCGACAAGCTGGCCGCCGTCTTCGCCGCCCTCGGGGCCGAGGTCGAGGATCCAGTCTGCGTTGCGAATGACATCGAGGTTGTGCTCGATGATGATGATGGTGTTGCCCAGGTCCGTCAGGCGGTGCAGGACCTCGAGGAGTTTGCGGACGTCGTCGAAGTGGAGGCCGGTTGTTGGCTCATCGAGCAGATAGAGGGTGCGGCCTGTCTGGCGTTTGGACAATTCGCGGGCCAGTTTCATCCGCTGGGCTTCGCCGCCGGAGAGCGTGACCGCGCTCTGGCCGAGGTGGATGTAGCCGAGGCCGACATCGACGAGAGTCTGCAATTTCTGGCGAACCGTGGGGACGTCGGCAAGGACGTTGAGCGCGTCTTCGATGGTGAGGTCGAGGATGTCGGCGATGGAGTAGCCGTGGAACTTCACGGCGAGGGTCTCCTGGTTATAACGACGCCCGTTGCACACTTCGCACTGTACATAGACGTCGGGCATGAAGTTCATTTCGATACGACGCTGGCCGTCGCCCTGGCAGGCTTCGCATCGCCCGCCGGTGACGTTGAAGCTGAAGCGGCCCGGCTTGTAGCCGCGCTCGCGAGCTTCGGGAAGCATCGCGAAAAGATCGCGGATCGGCGAGAAGACCTGGGTGTAGGTGGCCGGGTTGGATCGCGGCGTACGGCCGATGGGGGACTGATCGATGCGGATGACTTTGTCGATCTGGTCCTGGCCCGAGAGGTCGTCGTGGACGCCGGGTTCCTCACGTGAACCGTAAAGAGTTTTTGCTAAAGACCTGTAAAGAATGTCGTTAATGAGGGTGCTTTTGCCGCTGCCGCTAACTCCGGTCACGACGGTCATGACGCCAAGAGGCACGCGGATCGTGAGATCCTGGAGGTTGTGTTCGCGCGCGCCGGTGACGGTAAGCCACTTGCCGGTGAGGGAGCGCGGCTCGGCGCGATGGAGAATACCTGTCGCGCCGGAGAGGTACCGGCCGGTGAGGGACTCGGGGCAAGCCATAATCTGCTCGGGCGTTCCCTGGGCGACGACATTGCCTCCCAAGCGGCCCGCCCCGGGGCCAAGATCAAGAACATAGTCGGCGTGGCGGATTGTGTCTTCATCATGCTCGACGACAAGGACGGTGTTGCCGAGGTCGCGGAGCTTTTCGAGGGCCTCGATGAGTCGCTCGTTGTCGCGCTGGTGGAGACCGATGGAGGGCTCGTCGAGAACGTAGAGGACGCCGCGCAGGCGGGAGCCGATCTGCGTGGCGAGACGGATGCGCTGGCCTTCGCCGCCCGAAAGAGTGGCGGCGCTGCGGTCGAGAGAGAGGTAGCTGAGGCCAACGGCGCAGAGGAACTCGAGACGTTCGGCAATCTCGCGGCGGATGCGTTCGGCGATGAGGGCTTCGCGCGCGGTGAATTGCAGATTGATGGCTGCGGAGAGGGCCTTGTTGAGCGGAAGAGCCGTGAAGTCGGCGATGGAGAGACCACCGATCTTGACGGCGAGAGACTCGGGGCGAAGGCGCTTGCCACGGCAGACCGGGCAGGGTGTCGCGGACATGAAGCTCATCATGTACTCGCGGTAGCCTTCGCTGCGGGCTTCTTCGACGGAGTCGCGCAGATAGGCAAGGATGCCGTGGAAGCCGGTACGCGGGGCTTCGCCTTTGGGCGGCCCGTAGACGAGGATGTGCTGCTGCTTGGGGGGAAGATCTTCGAAAGGGGTCTTCAGGTCGATCTTGTAGCGGTCGGCCGCGAGCTGGACCAGTTTGAGGAGATATTGCGAGGCCGAACCCGGACCGAGGCCGCCGTCGAGGAGGGGCTTGGACCAGTCGGTGATGACCTTGGCGGGATCGAAGTCGTAGAGCGAACCGAGGCCGTGGCACTCAGGACAGGCGCCGAAAGTGGAGTTGAAGGAGAAGCTGCGGGGCTCGAGCTTGGGGACATCGAGGCCGCAGTCGGGGCAGGCCATCGAGGAGGAAAAGAGCTGCTCGTCGGGCTTTTCGCCGGAAGCGCGGGCAACAGAGACGAGGACCAGGCCGTTGGCAAGCTGGAGAGCCTTGGAGACGGCAGCTTCGAGGCGTTTCTCGACGGAGGGCTTGGCGCTGCTTTTGGTTCCCTCCCGAGTCTCAAAGTCGAGACCGGGGGCACCCAGCGCCTTGGCAGAAGAGGCGGTTTCGGAGGACTTGAGGATGACCCGGTCGACGATGGCTTCGATGGTGTGGTTCTTGCGCTTGTCGAGGGATGGCGGCTCGGAGAGATCGACGATTTCGCCGTCGACGCGGGCGCGGAAGCCTTGCTGGTCCAACTCATCGAGGAGGTCTTTGAACTCGCCTTTGCGGCCGCGGACGACGGGAGCCATGATGGTGACGCGCTCGCCGGTGCCGAGATTAAGGATGCGCTGGACGATCTGATCGGCGGTTTGGCGGGCGATGGGACTGCCACAATTGGGGCAGTGGGGTGTGCCGACCGACGCGTA
>Ga0335071_10003713_pt1 | contig 16042 bp, 11 predicted proteins | sample Lox_Sample_15_FD_206724 | JGI IMG/M metagenome (GOLD analysis project Ga0335071, IMG submission 206724) | Soil microbial communities from Loxahatchee National Wildlife Refuge, Florida, United States - Lox_Sample_1.5 | ecosystem: Environmental > Terrestrial > Soil > Wetlands | place: USA... | reverse complement strand
CGGCTTGGTCGGCTTCTCCACGATGCTGAGCGCGCGCCCGTCACTAGCGATATCAACGATCCCGTAACGCTCCGGCTCGCGTACTTTATGCGCGAAGATGGTCGCTCCGGTGGTGCGTTGCGTGGCATCCTGGAGCATCCGCGTCAGCCCATGACCGTGAAAGATATTATCACCGAGCACCAGTGCGCAGCGATCATTACCCACGTGTTCCTGGCCAAGAATAAACGCGTCGGCCAAGCCGCGGGGCTGATACTGCACGGCGTAGCTCAGCGACAAACCCCATCGCGAGCCGTCACCGAGTAGGCGCCGAAACTGACTGTTGTGCTCGGGTGTCGTGATAATGAGAATCTCGCGAACCCCCGCCAGCATCAGGGTCGAAAGCGGATAATAAATCAGCGGTTTGTCGTAAACCGGAAGAAGCTGTTTACTGACACAAACCGTGGATGGATAGAGCCGCGTACCACTGCCCCCGGCCAGAATAATTCCCTTCACACTCACTGTCTGCTTTCCCCCTATCTCTATCTGCCGACGATCGCATCAACTACCGACGGTAATCGCGCGTCCCAAAGCGGTGTATCGATATGCATAATCCGCTGGATCTTGCTGCAATCCATGATGGAAAAACGCGGCCGCTTGGCCGCGGTCGGATATTGATCGGCCGGTATTGGCTCCAACTCCGGCGCCGCCACGCCACGGCGTCTGGCCACATCGAAGATCGCTTGCGCAAAATTATACCAAGTAACGCCGGGGCCACCGCAAAAATGATAGGTGCCCCAGAGTTCACCGCCTGATCGCGACCTAATCCGATGAGCGATCCTGACGATCGCCTCCGCGATATCACTGGCGGCGGTCGGCGACGAGGCCTGATCGCTGACGATCTTGAGACTGCTGCGCTCACGCGCCAGTCGGATCATCGTCTTCACGAAATTCGTGCCGTGAGCACTGAAGACACTCGCGGTACGCAGGATGACGTGACGTTTAGTGGCAGCGCGAACCGCCCGTTCGCCCTCGAGCTTCGTCGCTCCGTAATGGTTCAATGGTGTCGTCGGATCGTCCTCGACGTACGGAGCGCCCTTGGCACCATCGAAGACATAATCAGTCGATACATGAACCAACGGAATATTCAGCGCGGCACAGCGCTGGGCAATCAGTCTCGGTGCGAGCGCATTGATCCTTGAGGTCGCTTCGCGATCGGTTTCTGCACGGTCCACCGCCGTGTAGGCAGCCGCGTTGACCACGAGCCCTATCGAAGGAGTGATCTTCCACTCGATCGCGCCTTCGTCGGCAATATCAAATTCGTGATGGCTGTAGGCGAGCAGTTCGATGCCTTCGGGCCACTTGGCTTGTTGCAATTCCAAGCCGACCTGGCCGCCTGCTCCCGTGATCAGGATCTTCATCCAGCTTTCCGCGACAGCTCAGTCGGTGCGGCCCCCAGCCGCTCGCCATGATAGCGATGCTGGCGGATACGCACCCACCAGTCGCTGTTCTCCACGTACCATTGCACGGTCTTGAAAAGACCCGAGTCAAAGCTTTCCTGTGGTGTCCAACTGAGTTCCCGATGGATCTTGGAGGCGTCGATCGCGTAGCGATGGTCATGGCCGGGGCGATCGGTAACGAACTTGATCAGCGATCGGCGCGGTTCCTGCCCGGTCGGCAGAAGCTCGTCGATTCGATCACAGATCTGCTGCACGACTTCGAGATTGGTTTGTTCGCTGCCGCCACCGATATTGTAGGTCTCGCCGGGCTTGCCTTCGAAACAAACCTTAATCAGGCCCCTGACATGGTCTTCGACGTACAGCCAGTCACGGACGTTATCACCGCGTCCGTAAACCGGCAGCGGCTCACGCATCATCGCCTTGCCGATTATCAGCGGGATCAGCTTTTCCGGAAATTGATACGGTCCGTAGTTATTCGAGCAGTTGGAGACGACCACCGGCAAGCCGTAGGTCGAGAACCAAGCGCGGGTCAGATGGTCCGCGGAGGCTTTGCTGGCTGAATAGGGCGAGTTCGGCTGATAGGGCATGGTTTCGAGAAATTTGCCGTCGTCACCCAGCGACCCGTAAACCTCATCGGTCGAAATCTGATGGAAGCGGAAGCTCTGCTTTCGCTCGGGCGCAAGCTTCAGCCAATACTGACGCGAAGCCTCGAGCAGTGTATAGGTGCCCAAGATATTGGTCTGGATAAACGCGTCGGCATTGTCGATCGAGCGATCGACGTGCGATTCCGCTGCCAGATGCATCACGGCGTCGGGCGCGAAGCGCGCGAAGAGCGCGTCCATCCGCTGACGATTGCAGATGTCAGCCTGTTCGAAATGATAGTTGTTGTGCTTGGCCTTGAACGGGCCCGCCTCGGGATCAGCCGCGTAAGTAAGCTTATCGACATTGATTACAAAATTATCCGGCGATTCGATTAGATGCCGTACGAGCCACGAGCCGATGAAGCCAGCCCCACCCGTTACCAAAACCTTGCGCATGACCCTTCCCTGTCCGTAGCTCTCAACTCTGACCACAATGAGCGGTGAAACCCTAAGGAACCTCAACGTTTTCAGCTAATCGCCCATTCTTGGGATAAGCAAAAAAACCCTGTAGCTCACTCAAAAGGGGAAACTCATGGTCGCGCGGATTGAGCAGGGCCTCACTGCCGGAGACACCCCAATCGATCCCCAGCGCGGGATCGTTCCATCGCAGACCGCGTTCGTGAGAGGGCGAGTAGTACCTCGTCACCTTGTATAGAACGACCGTGTCATCCTCGAGCGTGCAAAAACCGTGGGCAAAGCCTTCGGGCATCAGAAACTGCGCGCGGTTCTCGGCAGTGAGAAGCTGCGAAACGTGTTGGCCGTAAGTCGGCGAGCCCTCCCGAATATCAACGGCGACGTCCAGAACCGATCCACGAAGCACCCGGATTAGCTTCGTTTGCGCGGCGGGTGGAATCTGAAAATGAAGCCCTCGAATCGTGCCCTTCTTCGCGGAATAAGACTGGTTGTCCTGCACGAACTCCCAATCGAGACCCAACTCGGAAAAGGTCCGTCGATTGTAGGTTTCAGCGAAGGTTCCTCTTAAGTCAGTGAACTCCCGCGGGAACAGCGCTACGACTTCCGGTATTTTGGTGCGCTCGATCTTGATTGCTGGGGCCATCTAATTCCGCCATGCCTTAGCTGCGCTAGGTTTACGCATTTTACTTCAGAAAGGTAAATGTACCTTCCAAAACGTGGCTACACCATCTTACTGACAACTCTAGCTGAAGCCAGCGATTATTGCACTTCAAGTTAGCTCTGTCTTGTTAAAATTTTGGTAAGCCAACCGATAGGGCGTCCAGCCGTCCTTTAGGGCGCGTGACGGCACGACTGTTCGGTAGGTTGAGGCTGAATTAGCCTAAATTTGGAAGCTTCGTCGCGAATTAGGATCGCGGCAATAAAGTGCGGTAGCTGCCCGATTGGGCAGCTACCGCTTGATATCTATCGCATCGCGGAGAAGGAGTTATTTGCCCTTCTTGCCGGTCGCGAGGCCTTGTTCCTTTTCGAGATTGCGCAGAAAGGCGAGGACATGTTCCTCATCCTTGCGCTCAAGAACGCCTTTCCACGGAGGCATGCCCTTGTCGTCAATACCCTCATTTACTGTCTTGTAAAAGAAGGCGTCAGTTTGATCGCTCAAAAGCTGAGGAAGGTTGTAGTACGAGTCCTCGGACGCGGCGTTTTCGCCGTGGCAGTGCGAGCAGTTGTTATTGAAGATACCGCGACCATCTTCAATCGCGGCGGCTTTGGCCTTGGCCGACTCGGCCCCCGCACGGCCGACCGATAACCCAAGCGTCGACGCGATTACGAACCCAGCGATTCCTGCGAATGTTCCAACTACGATTACGTTCTTCATCAGTCCAATGCGAATACGAATAGCATCCCCGCTTCGGGAGTTTTATCGATTGCTTGCGCGCCGAATTGGCCCAACCATCCCGGCATCGAGACCGAGCGGCCCGCTACCAAGGCGATATATTGCTTGCCGCCTACTTGGTAGGTCATCGGCGCAGCGCCAACGCCGCTGCCAACGCGAAATTTCCAAAGCTCCTTCCCGGTTTTGGCGTCCATAGCCTTGAACCACCCGTCGAAGGTGCCATAAAAGACCAGACCACCGCCGGTGGAGAGCACCCCACCATTAAACCAGAGCGGTTCGGGTGCGTTCCATACACGCTTGTTGGTCACCGGATTCCAGGCGATGAGTTCGCCTTGATAGCCGCCCGGGCCTGGGTAAACGCTCAGCTTCTTGGGGCCCATGTAGTAGTGCCCTTCATGGTACTGGACTTTGTCCATCGCGACGTCTTCGCAGAGGTTATTGGCAGTCAGATAGACCAGGCCCGTGTCGGGATTGTACGACATCGGCTGCCAATTTTTCCCCCCGATCGCACTCGGACAGATGTTCTTTACTTCGTTCGCGAGGGTCGAGCGCATCCCGGGAACTTCCTCGGGCATCGCGCTTTCGAGGTTGATGCTTTTCGCCCAGTTCACGTTAACGAAAGCCTGGGCTCCGAGCAGGCGGCCGGTACGGCGATCAGCAACGTAGAAGAAGCCGTTACGATCGGCGTGCATCAGCGCCGGAACTGATTCGCCATTGATCGTCAGGTCGGCGAGCACCGATTCATTCACACCATCGTAATCCCACGCGTCATTAGGTGTGTATTGGATATGCCACTGAATCTTGCCGTCGTCCGGGTTCAGCGCAAGCACGCTTGAGCTGTAGAGATTCGTGTAGTTGCCCTTGGGCTGGTTGGTTCCCCGGTCCGACGCCACCCATGAACTCGGATTACTGGTGCCGTAGTAGATGAGATTCAGCTTGGGATCGTACGAGCCAACCAGCCATGCCGCAGCGCCGCCGTGCTTCCAAGTATCGCCCTTCCAGGTATCGTTACCCTTCTCGCCGGGGCCGGGAATCGTATAGGTCTGCCACAAGCGATGGCCATCGGCGGCATCGTAGGCCGACAGATAGCCGCGGACGCCGTACTCGCCACCCCCAAAACCAGTGATAACCTTGTTGCCGACCACCAGCGGGGACGAAGTGATTACCGCACCTTGCTTGTAATCAACTACGGTTGCTTTCCAGAGGAGCTTGCCGCTGGCCGCATCGAGCGCGATAAGCGTGCCGTCGAGCTGACCGACGAAGATTTTGCCATCGCTGTAGGCGACTCCGCGGTTATTAACGTCGCAGCATGCATACTGCAGTACGCTCTCAGGAATGTTCGATTTGTAGCGCCACTTCTGCGCGCCGGTTGCCGCGTCGAGCGCGTACACAAAGCGCGGCCCCCACGAGCTGCTGACATACATGGTGTCGCCGATTACCAGCGGTGTCGATTCATTCGAGCGAAGCGTTCCGACCGATACAGCGTAGGCAACGTGCAGATGGTTGAGGTTGCTGGTCGTGATTTGCGCGAGCGGGCTGTAGTGGGTATCGCCATTATCGTTGCCATACACCGGCCAACCCACATCGCCGGAGGGCGCCTGCTGCGCGACAGCTCGAAAAGGGGTCAGAGTCAGCGCAAAGACGGCCATCAATATCGTGCAGCAGCGGATCAGTTGTCGCGTGCTCATCAACTTATCTCCCCAACAGGCGCAACCAGGAACTTCTGCCCCGCCTGATTAACGCGGCGAATAACTTCGCATCATCGGAAGAGGCAATGCAATAGAGGGACAAGGGTAAGGACCGCCGGGAACCGCAACGTATCCCAATCGTGGCAGCCGCAGGTGTTTGAGAAGTAGTCGGTGGAAGCGTCGCTGACTGTGCGCCTTCGATAGCAGGTCGAGCTAGTTCAATCGGGTCGTATGCCTGGCTGATGTGTTAAGGGACGCGAATCCATCGGCAACGGCTCGAGCTAACTCGTGATAAGCACCCCGTTCCAACCTGAGGGTTAGATATCCGATGGTCAGATGGATCGCGCCGCAGTCGCACTCATCCACGGTGAATCCAACCCGCAGCGCCACCTGCCGCTTTCGCCATTTCCTTTTCTCGTTGTCGGATTCCACTTGCCTTCTCCGAGACTACGCCCGGTATGAAGAGCCCTGATTTGCCCAAAGCGGCGGTCGTAGAGGAGGGACGACCTAATCGGCTCCGAACGAAACGCGCCTTACCATCACGGACCCCTTCGACGCGCGCGTTTCCGCTCGCACTAGAAGAACCAGCTGCCGTCCTTTGAGGGACCGAACAGGGCACCCAAGTAACGCTCTACCTCGATGTTAAACTTGATCAACACGTGATCGGAACCGCCCGTCAGCCCGAAGCCCGGTCCGACGTTGTACTCGAGCCCATGGGGCAACTCGCCCCAAACGACAGGGAAGATATAGTGCTGCTGCTCACTCAGCGGGTCATTGTCGTTGATCAGTCCCACCCCGCCGTAGAACTCCACACCCGGCGAAACTTGCTGAAGCCAGCGATAGTACGCGCCGTTCCGATATCCGAACTCAAAGCCCTGGTCGTGGCCGCGACCATAGAGTGGCTTCTCAAAAACGGGATTCAACATTAACGAGAAGCGGCCGAAGTCCTTCTCGATAATCGGCTTGAGTTCGAGTTCCAGATCGGCATCATCGAATTGCGGAGTCTTGTGCCATTCAAGCTCCGTGTACCATCCGAGGTCCACCGGCAGAACCCCTTCGTCGAAGAGCCGGCCGCGGAGACGCAACTTATCTCCGGCCCACCAGAAGCCATGGCCGCTAAGTTGGGCGAAATTGACGTAACCCGCAGCCTCGATTCGATCGGTCAAACCATAGGTAAATTCGTACGCGTTGTACCAGGTGCTCTGACTTGGGTAGGTGCCGTCGGCCGTTCCGTTCGGGGCGCTGCTGTGGCCATTGGCCACGACTGCATTGGTCGTCTCTATCTCCATAACGCCCCGCCCTTCGGTCGCGTAAGGATAGACTTCAAATTCCCATGGATCGACTTGTCCGCATGCACCACCTGCGCGGATTAGAATGCAGACCACCGTCCCAACGAACAGTGTCGTGATATTGCCTGCTCTCATCAATTCTCCTCAGCTGTCCCGAGAAAGCTTGAGCTGCGCCAATTTTGATAATGAGTCTCAAAATCAGACGGCCATGTCAAGACACGATAGTCTTGCTTAAGACCGGTTTCGATTCAGAGAGGAGCTTTGAGAAGATGCCGCCGATGCCAATCAGTTCGATGCACAGCATCCTCCAACGAGAGTATGACGACGAAATCGCACGACCCGGTGGAGTTGAAAATAACCAACTTTCCACCTGTGCCTAGGCTTCAACTGCTTATAGTCTTTTATTGAAACGAAAAGCTAATCGAAGAAAACCAGAGCTGTCGAAAAAGGCAGCAGATTTGCAAAAACAATGCATCACGATAGCAAGCCGCTCACCGCATTGGTTTTAACTGCAGTACTGGCACTGGGTGGGTATGGCCTATCCGAAGCCCAGGAGACAGTCCCTCTGCCCGGTAACCATCCGCCGCGAGCAGAAGTGGAAGCGTCGGCGGGTCTCGCAGCGCCCGACATGCTCCTGAACATGTCGGTCACGTTTGCACTGCGCAACGCCGCGACAGCCAATCAGCTACTCGCCGAATTGCAGGATCCCTCTTCGCCTAAATACCACCATTGGTTGAGCTCCGCCGAGTTCTCGCGGGAGTTCGACCCGCCGCAGGAAGAGATCGACGCCGTGGCCGCTTGGCTCAGCAGCATGGGGTTCAAGGTCCGGCCCGTTAGCCCGGGGGATCGCCTCATCCTGTTCTCCGGCACCACCAGCCAGGTTGCTCACGCTTTCCACACAACGATCCATAACTTCGGCGCCAAGGGTGAATACGGCAATATCGGGGACCCGATTATTCCCAAGCGTTTCTCGGGCGTGATCGGGCAAATTCACGGGTTAGATAATTTCAAAAAGGCGATCGCCGATTCGCGGAGCCAGTTACGCATCCTCACGGAAACAGCGAGTAAGCCTTCGAAACCGGCGATAACCCTGGCATCGAGGGTGGGCGATTACCCCGTGGCCTCCGACGCAGAGCCCGACGGAGATTCGGGCAGTTCCAAAATCAACGGCACTCAATCATTCGGCCCTGCCGATTTCGCGACCTTTTATGACAGCCCCTCAGCCTATGACGGGAGCGGTGGCGATTGTATCGCGATCGTTGGCGACTCCGATTATCAGCAGAGTTCGGTGACGACCTTCAACACAACTTTCAGCTTGCCCTCCTCATCGATCACCAAGGTTACCGTCAACGGACACAATCCTGGATTCAATGGCGATGAAACCGAAGCCCTGCTCGATCTCGAATGGTCACATGCCGTAGCACCTGGGGCCACCATTCATTATTACGTCGGTGACAGTAGTAAATCTGTCATCGCACCGATCATCGATCAGATTAACCAGGCGGTGAACGACAATATCTGCGGTACGATAAGCGTGAGCTTTAGCTTATGCGGCGGCAGCAGCAGTTTTTATTTAAATACCGTATCGCCGATCTATACGAAGGCCGCACTACAGGGTCAATCGATCTTTGTGTCCTCGGGAGATAACGGAGCCGCAGGCTACACCGCTGGTTGCGTCGTAGGAACATCTCTCAATGTTAACGAGATGGGAGCCGATCCCAACGTCACTGCGGTCGGTGGGGCTTCGTTCGACCCCAACTTCAACAGCGGCGGCAGCAACACCAGTGTGGTCACTTCTACCGCTCAGCGGGTCTGGAATGACCCCGAAGATGGCAAGCCACGAGGCGGCGCCGGGGGCGGAGGAGCCAGCGCGGTTTACAGCAAACCTTCCTATCAGACCGGCCCGGGCGTACCGAGCGATGGCAAGCGCGACGTCCCGGACGTTGCACTCATCGCGAGTCCCTATTTTCCGGGCGGATGGACGTTCGTCGATAACAATTGCTTTGTGAGTTCCTGCGATGGTTCCGGTAAACCAACGGCTTACCCCTTCGGTGGAACCAGTCTTTCAGCTCCGGCCTGGGCTGGAATTTCCAAGTTAATCGCACAGGCAGCGGGCGCTCGGCCCGGCCCGCTGAACCAACAGCTCTACACTTTGGCTAACGGCACTTCCGCTTCTTCAATCTTCGCCGATGTAGTGAACGGAAATAACAGCTTCAACGGCGTTACGGGATTTTCAGCAGGACCGGGTTTCGATCTTGCAACGGGGTGGGGAACGGTAGATATCGCGGCTCTGGTGGCCAGTTTCAATTCCAGCCCGCTGCCGGGTCCGAAAACCCTCAAGATAGGTCCCGCCAAGCTGAGTTTCGGTAAAGTCAATTATGCGTCGGCGGGTTCCGCAAGCCAAATCAAGACCATAACTATCGCCAACAGCAAGAAGGATAACCGCACCGCGATCGTTAGTTCGATCGACGCAAGTCCTGGTTTCTCGGTCGATCCTGCTTGTATCGCGAGTATTCCTGCGGGCAAGTCACTCAAGTGCAATATCACCTTTACGCCGCAATCACTGGGTGAGAGCAATGCCTCGCTTACTGTCAACGACAACGCCGGTGATAGTCCGCAGATAATTGCTGTAACAGGCACCGGAAGCCAGGGCAATCTGCGCCTCACACCTAGCGCCCTGACCTTTACGAAGGTGCCTCTCGGAACTACCAGTGCTCCGAAGCTGATAACTCTCTATAACAGGACCGGCTCGACCTTCACGATCACCGGTGTCACGAACAGCAACGCAGCGTTCGTTGCCGACGCCAGTGGATGCTCCGGCAATAAGGTGCCTGCGAACTCGTCATGTACCGTGAGTGTCACCTATACGCCTGGCAGTAGTGTCGCGAAAACCACAGACGCGCTCATAATCTCAGCGGACGACCTCAAGACCTCGCACACGGTCCGGCTCAGCGGCACGGGCCAATAAGTGGAGAACAAAAAGGACAGCCGTTTCCCGTCGAATATATCGTCAGGCGAGCGTGAAGCGCCTACCGAGCTATCTGGTCATCAACCCTGTGATCGGCGCCAGGGGAATTTTGAGACCACCGTAGAAGGTGCGCCGTGGACCATATTGCGGTGAAAAGACTCCGATCCCGGTGCCGTTGCGGATCTGGTAACCGTGGTCGAATAGATTGATCACCGTGCCTCTGGCCTCCACGTCGCCAAACCACGGTAGTTTCAGGGTGCGCACGATCCCAGCGTTGATTTGGAGGAACGGTGGAAGTTCCCCTGTGTTCCCATCACCTCTGCGGTACCCGCTGCCCCAAAGCCCATCGGTCGTAAGTAGAAAGCCAAAGATCTGATAGGCAATTCCTGATGAACCAGTGAACTCCTGAACGTCATCCAGGATCACCCAACGGCGAGCGACATAAGCGACTTCATCGGGATCATCGGCAAGGAATTGGCCTGCCGTGATATTCTGGGCCTGCAGCACCGTGTAAGAGAAGTTCAGATAGGCGGAGAGCTTCTCTCGCTGTAACGTAATCGACAAATCCGAGCCCCACGAGCGGCTCTTGCGATAATTCAGCGGTGCGGTCACCTGCGAGCTGGCAAACTGCGCGAGGTCGAGCTGATTGTGGCCGAACTTGAAGAAACCATCGGCGCCGATACTCAACCCCCTCAGAAGTCCCTGCCGGATCCCGAAATCGAAGTAGTCGTCACGCTCGGCCGAAATCTTGTCGTTGCCCGTCGAGGTCGCCGCCGCGTTCGTCGTGTTTGCGAATTTCTGTACGGTCTCCAGCGCTACTGACTGAAACGGCGGGAGTTTCATGTAGCGTGCATAGCCGCCATGCAGGACGGTTTGCGGCAGAATCGAGTACTCGAAACCGACGCGCGGACTGACCTGATTTTGCGTGACCACGCCGCTGACCCAATCCCAACGCGTGCCCGCATTGATCGTCAGATTCGGTAGCGGATGCCACGCGTCTTGCGCATAGAGACCAACCACCCAGGCCACGGAGTTGTTGTCGTTAACGATACTGATAGGTACGGAACTGGTCTGCTCACCGTCAGCGTTAGCGGGAAAAGTCAGGGCGTGGTTGTCTGTCTCGATCGTCTCACCACTCACATAAAGGCCCGCCTGCACGGTGTGCGTCTCCGTCAGACGATAGGAAGTGTCTTCCTGGATACCGTTAACAAAGCCGCTTTGGAAAATCCGGGAAGCGTTGCCGTTATAGATCAGGTCGCCGACCTGATCGGGCAGAAAATCCAACGCGTAATAACGGCTGAAGGCGGAGAGTTGATAACTGGCTTTGGTGCCTAGCGTTCCTTGCAACGACAGGATGCCGTAGTAGTTCTGCTCAAACTGCCCTTCACTGACCCATGCCGAGGGATAGGCGGGTGTCCCGGCGAGAGTGAACTCAGGAGCGAGTCCCGGTTCGGGCGGAATCTGAAAAGAATTAATCGCGATACCGGTGAGCAATGAAAGGCGCGTCTGGGAATTGATCAGGTAAGAGAGATTCGCCAGCCCTTGCCCCTGATACGTCTGATCGTGCTTCGGATGGGGGCTTGAAGTCGGTGACGCCAGTCCCACAGCACTCTGCGAATAATAGCCACTGGTGTAATAGCTCAAACGCCCCTTGCATCCACCGTATTCGAAGCTTGGCTCGAATGTGCTGCGTTGGCCGCCGTAGATATCCACGTTGTTATTGGCTGTGCCGCCGTCGACACATCCGTCCTTGGTCCGAACGTCGATAATGCCCTCGTTGCGAAAACCGATTTCGGCAGGTAGGACGCCCGTCAGAAGCGTCAGGCTGCGAACGAAGCGCGGACTGAACATCCCGCCATAGCTCGATACGACGTCAGGCAAAAAGACGCCATTCAGACGATACTGAATACCGCCACCGTTCTCGCCATGAATATGGATCTGGTCCTGTCCCTGACCTGCCGCGTCGAGACTTACACCGGGAGCCTGCGCCAGCACCTGGCTCATCTCGGTGTTCGCTCCTGCAGGAAGCTTATGAATCGCCTCCTGATTGAAACGATAGGCGACACCCCCAGTCTCGGGAGATAGAGCATTGCGGGCGATGTCGAGACGCTGAGCAGCTACCGCCATGGTCAAGGGCTGCAGCGCCTCCATGGTTAGAACAAGTTTTGCGCTCGGCTTGCTCGTGTCGAGCACGACGCTCTGGTTTACCGGTTTGTGGCTCGAATCACTGGCACGAACGAGGTAGGTACCGTTTACCAGATGGCGAAAGGCGAACTGTCCGCGACCATCGCTGTGGGCCGCTTTGGTACTACCATCCGGCTCAACTAAGGAAACGGTGGCCCCCGCGATTGGCTTGCCAAGAGCCTCAGACAAGATACCGGTGACTTCGCCGGAGGCCATCTCAGAGGCCTTGGATGGTTGTTGCGCTGCTGCGCGATTTGGACCTACAGCTGCGAGCAGGAGGAAGATGAAGCCCAACAAACTCATCGTTCTAACTGCCAACACGAAAACGCCACGCAAAATCATCGTGATCCTCAATCCGACAGCAAGAGCCAGAAAGCGCCCCGCGAAGGAGGTGTCGGTTCGCGTTTGAAGCGATTCGTTCCGCCACAGCGCGATCGCGCTTAAGAGCTAGCAGAATTCTATGTCGTCGGCTGGAAAATGAACCGGGAGTAAATTCCCGAATTTGACGGGATAGATTTCTCGATCGACGCCTTGTACGGATCTAGGACGCCGAGCGTTTGATGCCGACAATTGTATCGGTGAGGCCCTGCTCGATCGCCAGTCGCACAAGCTCGCCGGTATGTCGAACACCAAGCTTTGCCTTGATTTGGGTAACACTGTTCGCAACTGTCTTGTAGCTGATGCAGAGTGCGGATGCGACGTTCGTGAGATCGTTACCTCGACCAAGTAGACGCAGAATTTCAATCTCCCGGCTCGAAAGCTCCCTGAGTGGGTCAGCATCCTCGCATAACGCAGCGAGCGCGATTTCTTTGGCAAGATCACGCGATAGGTAGATTCCGCCGGCCAAAACTTCGCGCACACCGGCGAGCAGCTCGTCAGTCGGTGAGCATTTAACCACGTAGCCTCGTGCGCCTGATTGGATGGACCGCGCGGCAAATACCGGGTTGGGATGCATACTGAACACCAGTACCCGCAATCGCTCGTTTTGCGCGCGCAGCATCTCCAGTGCCTCCAGTCCACCGGCTCCTGGTAAAGTCAGATCAAGGATGACGAGATCAGGAGCGCTGTCCATTGCGAGTCGGCACGCTTCCCGACAGTTGCCTGCCTCGATGATTTCGGCGTTGAAAGCCTGCTCGAGGGTGCGCCGACAACCGGCGCGCACCATTGGATGATCGTCGACCAGAAGGATTCTCATTGCGGGTTCATGCGGCCTTGTTTCGACCGCGTTCCTTTAAGGGAATCCGAGCCGAGACACGCCATCCTTGTTCGGGACGGTAGGAAGTCTCCAGACGGCCACCGAGTGTCTCAACCCGCTCACGCATCCCCACCAGCCCCATCCCTGCTTTCATCGTTCCGGTTGCTACCGGAGGCACACCACGTCCATCGTCTTCGATCACGACCTCCAGAACTTGTTCATCGCTCTGCTGTTCCGTGAGCTCCTCGATGGCGATGGCTCCCATTTGGCGTATCACGACATTCGCGACACTGGCCTCGGAATGCTTTGCCACATTGGTCAAGCTTTCCTGAACGATATGGTACACCGCAAGCTCCACGTCCTTGATCTCCGCGGCGAGGGGAGCGTCTATCTGCAACCGGCAGACAATCTGAGGATTACGAACGCGCCAGGTGGCAACCAGATCCCGGAGGGCGTCTCTCAACCCCAGCTCGTCTAGCACTAGCGGACGTAGACGTTGGATCATGTCCCTGACAACTGTCTCCATGCGGGACGCGCTTTCCGAGATCGAATTAACGGCTTCATTCATCTGCGGCATCCGGGCTGTCGCAGCAAGGCGCTCAATGGCGAAGCTGTCGGTACGAATTGCGAACAAATACTGCGCCAGATTGTCATGCAGCTCACGTGCAATGGAGCGGCGTTCCTCGTCCCTAAGATAAATGAGGCGCTGCGTCAGCAGGCGGTTTTCCTGACTCGCCCGTTCCAGAGCGCTCGCCATCTCATTGAATTTCCGATTGATTCCCGCCAACTCGGGTCCACCGAAAACCGCCGCCCGCGAGCTCAGATTGCCTTGGCCGAGCGACTCGAAGGCGATACGGAGAGTATCCAACGGTTGTAGCGCATACCGGACGTACCCGACGACCAGTAGCCAGAGAGCCAGAAGCAACAGAGCAACCGACACAAACAAGTCGCGGGTGTTTGCCCACTGCTCAGCTATCTCGTCCTCGGGATCGGTACTGACGACGACAAAGCCGCTCGTTCCAGCACCAAAACTTATCGGCACCCGATAGCTCTTAGGCGGCGGCGCGACCAGGCGCGCAAACCATCGTGGAGCGGCACCGCTCAAAAGGGACATCGATGGGCGGGTCAGCGCTTCGCCCGCTGCATCGACCAATTCGAGCCGGACGTGGCGCACATGGGTCAGGCCGGGGATAGCGCTGCTAAGCCGCTCGTGAAATTGTGACGCTTCGGCCGGGTCCAGTTTCATATCGCGGGTCGCCGACAAGAGCCCAAGGGCGAGCTGCGCCGAGGCTTCGGTCTCGCGGCTGATTGCACGCCTGTAGTTGCCGAGCACCAGTACTGCGCTAAGCGCGACACTGGTTATCAGAACTAGGGTGATAAGCAAATTTAAACGAAACTTGAGCCCTATGAGGTCGGCGAGACGCATACGGAAGATGAAGACCTCAGCTCTAGCCGCGCCTATCAACGATTCGCGTCACCGCTTTCTCCTGCCACCCGCACAGGTCCCTCGTTGAGGAGCGTTGCGATGTGGAACCAGCGGTCTAACTAGGAGAGGCTTGGTCATGCAGATTCATCTCGATAGGTATCCACCGTCTACTAAAAGAGGACAACCAGTCACAAATGATGCCTCATCTGAGGCAAGAAAAAGGATCGCATTCGCGACTTCTCCGGGTTGTGCGTTACGCCCCATTGGCTCTAAACGGGCAGCAGCGCGCCAGAACTCCGCCGAATATTCGGCTGTACCGCGTTTGAGGATGTTGGTTTCGACATTGCCGGGACATACGCAGTTGACGCGAATACCGTCGGCCGCGTAGCGAGAGGCGAGCGAAGTTGTTAGCTGGAGCGCCCCGGCCTTGCTGATGTTGTATGCGAAGGTGCTGACGCCTTCCATCTCTTGGCCGATAAAAGAGGAGATGGAAGCCAGATTCACGATGGAACCTCTCTTGCGGTGCAGCATATGCGGGATCACATGTTTGCAACATAGAAACATGCTTTTCAGGTTGATATCCATAAGGCGATCCCATTCCTCGACGCTCATATCCGTAACGTCTTTCAGGAAATGGATTCCCGCATTGTTTACTAGAATATCAATTTGTCCAAACGCCGATATCGCTTCCTCAGCGATACGACGAGCAGTGTCTTCCTTAGCTATATCGCCGATAACCGTACGATTCACGTCTTTGCCGATTTGAAGCGCGGCGTTTTCCAGGCTCTGTCGGTCGATATCGTTAAGCACTAGGCGCGCACCTTGCCGGGCGAAGAGTGCGGAGGTCGCGCGCCCGATCCCGCTACCAGCGCCAGTCACAATCGCGACTTTATCCTTGAGTCGCATTCCCTGCCTCCCATCTAAAATGTCAGCGCAGCGTTGCGTACATCCGGGAACGGGTCAAGATCGGATGGCTTAGTACGTCCTTAGCGTAGCGGGCGATAAGTGTACATTCCCCGCTTCGATCTCAGGACTCAGAAGACTTCGCCGCTTTTAAGCGAGGCGTTTAGTTTGCGGAGATTCGCGTTGTTCCATTACGAAGGAGCGCCTCGACGTAGCCTCCTACCTGACCCGCCTCCCGGTGTGGGACAAAAGTTCAGCATGCCGGACAGCGGTTCAAAACGATGACGGTTATACTCGGGCAGCCGCCTGGGGAGTAATCGATCTTCGATCCAAGATTGGATTGGCTATCACCAGACCGCTCCAGAGCCGAGTAAGCCTTAGGCGGATGTAGACTATCAGTCTGCGCTCCTCAAGGGCGCACCCGTTACAAACCATGTGATCTATCGGAATCAGGATCTCCTCTCCGAGGTTGCGGTTCATCGCGTTAGGCTTCGCAAGTGAAATT
>Ga0335071_10003712_pt1 | contig 16042 bp, 12 predicted proteins | sample Lox_Sample_15_FD_206724 | JGI IMG/M metagenome (GOLD analysis project Ga0335071, IMG submission 206724) | Soil microbial communities from Loxahatchee National Wildlife Refuge, Florida, United States - Lox_Sample_1.5 | ecosystem: Environmental > Terrestrial > Soil > Wetlands | place: USA... | reverse complement strand
ATCGAAAGAGCTCAAAGACAGGTTGAAGCAAGGAACTTCGAAATCCGCAAACACCTGCTCGAATACGACGACGTGATGAACAAGCAGAGGGAAGCCATCTACGCAATACGGCGGGAACTTCTCGAGGGGGCGGACCAGCGGGAATATATCCTCGAACTCGCAAACGACATCCTGCTGGATTTGATGGAGAAATACACTCCGCGGGAAAAGTCTCCGGACACCTGGGACATGGATGGATTGCGCGTCAGCGTCGGCAACCAATTCGGCTTCGATATGTCCCAGCTTGGCCTCGATCCGAAAAACGTGACGTACGGGGAGCTGGGAGACAAGCTGCCCGCTAAAGTCAAGGCGATCTACGAAGACAAAGAACACAGGCTCGGGAACGAATACATCCGCTTTCAAGAGCGCATGATCATGCTGCAGATTCTGGACATGCAGTGGAAGGACCATTTGTGGTCCCTGGATCATTTGAAAGAAGGCATCGGTCTGCGCGGATACGGACAACGGGATCCTCTCATCGAATATAAAAAAGAAAGCTTCAGCATGTTCGAGGAACTGAGAACCCGCATTGAGGAGGAAACAATCCGCTTCCTCTTCCTGTTCGAACCTATCAGCAGAGAAGAGCAAAGCGCCCGTGAAAGAGAGCGTGAAGAAGCGCGCCGCAAAGCCCAAAGAGAACAGAATCTCGTCTACAGCGCTGGAGATTCCACCCCGGCCGCCGCAAAAAGAGAGCAGGCCAAAGTCGGCAGAAACGATCCCTGCCCTTGCGGGAGCGGTCTGAAGTACAAGAAGTGCCACGGCAAGTGAGCCGGATCAAAGGGAAAAGGGGGAGCGGGATAAAGAGCAGCCTAGCGCCGGCATGTTTTTGCTCTACCCTTCTTCGATTGGTCCTTTGTTCCCGAAGTGCCTTTTGCTACTTGGCAGCGTAAAAGAGAAAGAGCTACTATTACCGGACCTTGACCTTTTTGGTTTCACCGAACGAGGAGCATATGGTCAGAGACGCGAATATCAGGGAAGCCCTTACTTTCGACGATGTCCTTCTGGAGCCTGCGAAGAGTGACATACTCCCGTCTGAAGTCGAGATTGCTACACGGCTGACAAGGAACATTCCTTTGAATATTCCCCTACTGAGTGCCGCGATGGATACCGTCACGGATTCCCGCATGGCAATCGCGATGGCTCAGCAGGGTGGACTCGGCGTTATCCATAAAAACATGACCATCGAAGGCCAGGCAGACGAGGTGGACCGGGTCAAGCGATCTGAAAGCGGCATGATCGTGAACCCGATTACAATGTCTCCCGACCAAAAGATCCATGAAGCGATGGCGGTGATGAAAAGGTACAAAATTTCAGGCCTGCCAATCACTTCCAACGGCAAGCTGGTCGGAATCCTGACGAACCGCGATCTCCGATTCGAAACCCGCCTGAACATTAGGATTTCGGAACTGATGACGAAGGAAAATCTCATCACAGTTCCTGTCGGGACCACGTTGGAAGAGGCCGAAAGCATCCTGCATCGGCATCGCGTGGAAAAGCTCCCAGTGGTAGACGGCAAATACCGGCTCAAGGGCTTAATCACCGTCAAGGACATCCAGAAAAAGATCGCGTACCCGAACGCATGCAAAGATAAGCTGGGACGTCTGCGCGTCGGTGCCGGCATCGGGGCTACGGGCGATTTCCTTGACCGGGCGGCGGCCCTGATCAAAGCCGGAGTCGATGTACTTGTGATCGATACGGCTCATGGGCATTCAAGCAGGGTAATCGAAGCGGTGAAACTGGTGAAACAACGGTTCCCCGAGATCGATCTCATCGCCGGAAATATTGCCACTGAAGAAGCTTCTTCAGCGCTGGCCAAAGCCGGAGTGGACGCCATTAAAGTAGGGATGGGTCCGGGATCCATCTGCACGACGAGAGTCGTGAGCGGCGCCGGCGTTCCGCAAATCACCGCCATAATGGACTGTTCAAGAGTAGCCCATAAAATGGGAATTCCAATCATCGCCGATGGCGGAATCAAGTTTTCCGGTGATATCGCAAAAGCCCTGGCTGCCGGAGGAGATTCCGTTATGATCGGGTCGCTTTTCGCCGGAACCGACGAGAGTCCAGGCGAAACCATCCTGTACCAGAATCGCAGTTACAAGGTTTATAGGGGAATGGGATCGCTGGAAGCCATGAAAGCAGGCAGCCGCGACCGATACGGCCAGGAAGGCTCCTTCTATGAAGGGAAGCTCGTTCCCGAAGGCGTTGAGGGCATGGTCCCCTACAAAGGCAGCATTGAAATAATGATCCCGCAGTTGACCGGCGGACTACGGGCCGGCATGGGCTATTGCGGATGCAAGACCATCGAAGAATTACAAACCCGCTCCCGCTTTTTACGTATTACTTCCTTTGGGCTCAAAGAAAGCCACGTTCACGATGTTCTGGTTACGAAGGAAGCCCCTAATTATCGCACCGAACTGTAGGGAGTTGCCCGGCCAGGAAAATTGCGAATGCCGAATTGTGAATCACGAACTAAAGCGATGGCAGATGTATTCGTGACTCGAAATTCGTAATTTGAACTGGGCATATCTCTATGTATTGTAAATAAATGCGGGAAAAAGTATTCAAATTTGGATATAATAGCTCAGGATGTCTATCCGCAGAAATTGAGGTGCGAGGGTGTTTTCGTCGTTCCGGCCCCGGGAACGGCACCCGATAAAATGAGACAAGCGCGTAAGCCTTTTCAACTCTGGAAATTGAATGAACTGAGTCGCCGTGAAAACCGATCAGGGAAAACACAACAGAGGATTAAAATAATTGAGCATTCGAATCGACTCTTTTAAATCGAAGAAACTTATCGGGCAAGTATTCCTGGAACGCGGTTTGATCGATGAGGAAGAACTGCGAACGGCTCTCAATCTTCAGCAGGAGTCACGCGAAAAGCTCGGCAAACTGCTCGTGGATCTGGGATATGTTTCCGAAAAGGATTGCCTGGCGGTCGTTTCCGAACATCTTGGCATACGCGCGGTATCCTCTTCGGACTTTCCGCCGGTTCCGGTACTCGAAAACGTCCTCACGTTCCGTTTCATGAAGCAGTGCAAGTTTGTCCCGGTCTCGCTTCGGAACGAAGTGATCACGCTGGCGATGACTGATCCAATGGACACCGCGACTCTGGATTCGGTCAGGCAGGCAACCGGATATGAGGTCCACGCCGTCCTGGGAGCCGAAAGCGAGATCATGGATGTCCTGGAACGACTTTATGGCTCGGCTGCCAGTACGCTGGGAAGGATTATCGAAGGGATCGATGAAGGAAGCTTCGAGAACCTATCAGATGAAATTGAAGACATCGAGCAGTTAAAGGACCTTGCATCCGAAGCCCCTGTCATCCGGCTGGTCAACCTCCTCATTTCCAAGGCTATCGAGAGCCGTGCCAGCGACATCCACATCGAGCCGTTTGAAAAAGACTTGAAGATCCGCTATCGGATTGACGGCATTCTTCACGACGTCGAGTCTCCTCCCAAGAAGCTGAAGGCAGCCCTCATCAGCCGCGTAAAAATCATGTCCAAACTGAATATTGCGGAGCGGCGCCTGCCGCAGGACGGGAGGATCAAGCTCAAAGTTCTGGGAAAAGATATCGATTTGCGCGTGTCCACGCTTCCGACTCTGTATGGCGAAAGTGTCGTCATGCGTATTCTCGACAAGAGCAATACGAGCCTCTACGACATCCGAAAGCTCGGGTTTCCCGAGGATTCGCTCCGCGAATTCGAAAGCATGATCCACCGTCCTCACGGAATCTTTCTGGTCACCGGCCCCACCGGCAGCGGAAAGACCACGACGTTGTACAGCGCCCTGAGCAGCATCAATCTGCCTGACAAAAAGATCATCACCATTGAGGACCCTATCGAATATCAGATCGACGGCGTGAATCAGATTCACGTGAATGCCCAGATCGGGTTGACCTTTGCTTCCGGTCTGCGACACATCGTGCGTCAGGACCCGGATGTCATCATGGTCGGGGAGATCCGCGACCTGGAGACGGCCGAAATCGCGATTCGAGCCGCGCTGACCGGCCATCTTGTTTTCTCGACGCTGCACACCAACGATGCTCCCAGCGCCATCACCCGCCTCATCGACATGGGTGTTGAGGATTACCTCATCGCGTCTTCATTGCTGGGAGTGCTGGCGCAGCGCCTCGTCAGAGTCAACTGTCCATACTGCAAAGTCGAAGTGCACCCCGTTCCCGAAATGCTGGACGAGATCGGATTCCGCCGCAGCGATCCGAGAAGCGGGCCCGGTCAATTTTATGAGGGACACGGCTGCGGATTTTGCAGCAATACCGGTTTCACCGGTCGCGTTGGCATCTATGAACTCATGCCCGTGAATGACGATATCCGCAAACTGATCGTGGCCAAAGCGGATTCCAACCAGATCCGGAAGAAGGCTCTGGAAAACGGCATGCGTTCTCTCCAGGATGACGGCTGGCTCAAGGTCCGCCAGGGGACATCGAGTATCGCCGAGGTTTTACGCGTTACGCAGGAAACATAGCTTCAGGTTGACTGCCTGTTTTCGGGGATGCAGACGAATTTATGACAGCGTACAGCTACAGGGCAAGCACGGCCGAGGGGAAGATAGTCGAAGGGACGATGGAAGCTTCGGACGACGGAACTGTGTCCCTGAAGCTCCAGGAAATGGGACTCATCCCGGTCCGGATCGGCTCTGCCACCCGCCAAACAATTTTTTCGCGACAGATCGAGTGGCCCTGGAAAGGCAAAAAGGTTCGAAGCAAAGACGTACTCGTTTTTACGCAGGAGCTTCACACTCTGATCCGCGCCGGATTTCCTCTCGATCGAAGCCTCACCGTTCTAAGGCAGCTGGCGGAAAGCAAGGAAATGGCGGACGTGCTTCAGGGAGTGCTCAAAGAAGTCAAGGGAGGCAAGTCGTTCTCCGAAGCTCTGGGAAAATATCCGGAGGTTTTTCCAAAAGTCTACCTCAACATGATACGGGCAGGAGAAGCGGGTGGAGCCCTCGAAGAAATACTCGGGCGGCTTGCCACATACCTGGTTACCAGCGATGACTTGCGATCCTACATCATCGGCTCCCTGATTTACCCCGCTCTGCTTTCGGCTGTCGCCGTTGCGAGTGTTATCATTCTGACATTATTCGTCGTTCCAAGATTCGCCTCGATTTTTCAGGATATGGGAGTGGCGCTCCCGCTGCCTATGGCAATCCTGAGGGGTTTGAGCACATTTCTGACGAGGTTCTGGTGGCTCGTGCTGGCGCTGATTTTGATCGCCGGCCTCTATTTCAAGCGCTTCCGGCAAAGTCCCGAAGGCCGCATGAAGTGGGACCGGTGGCTGCTCCGGATCCCCCTCGTTGGGATTGTTTTGCGCAAGTTAGAGGTGGCTCGATTTTCCAGAGTGTTGGGCACCCTGCTCCACGGCGGAGTGCCGCTCCTCCAAGCGATGACCATTGGGCGCGAGGTGCTCGGAAATCAGAGCATCGCCGAAGCCGTGGATCCGATCCGAAATGGCATCAAAAAAGGAGAAGGGATCGCGCAGCCGATGAAGCAAAGCGGGGTTTTTCCACCTCTGGCGATGCACCTGATCGAGGTGGGAGAAGAATCCGGAAGACTCGACGGCATGTTGCTCCAGGTCGCAGACGTTTACGATACCGAGGTTCGCAACAGCATCAAGAATCTCATCGCGTTTTTCGAACCGGCGCTCATACTGCTCATGGGAATTGTGATCGGAGCGATCGTGGTCTCGATGCTGACTGCGATTTTCAGCATCAACGATATCCCTCTTTAGCTGAGACGTGAAATACATGAAGGCTGGCTGGAGGAAAACATGATTTTAAAATCTGATGACCGCAAATCGGAAAAGGGTATGACGCTCATGGAGCTTATGGTCGTCATCGTAATCCTCGGATTGCTCGCCGGAGTTGCTGGATTTTATGTCGTGAAACAGTTTGGGAAAGCCAAAGACAAAGTGGTTCTGGTTCAAATCGCGGAAATCGAGCAGGCCCTGGAGAAATTCGCGTTCGACACCGGACGATTTCCCAATACGGATGAAGGCCTGGATGCCTTGCTTCGCAATCCGGGGAATTTCGATTCCTGGGAGGGCCCTTACCTCAAAAAAGCGCCGCCGAACGATCCCTGGGGAAAACCATACGCGTACCGTTGTCCCAGCACCCATGGCCTTGATTATGACCTGTATTCTTTTGGTCCCGACGGCATCGATGGGAATGAAGACGATATCGGGAACTGGAAGTAATTCATATGAATCACCGCACAAATCAAGGATTCACATTACTGGAGCTGTTGATCGTTATTCTTGTGATGGCGCTGGTTCTAACGGTGTCCTACCCGTCCCTGTCCAAAGGTTCTGCATCCATGCACCTTCGCACGACGGGCCGCGATGTCCTCAATATATTCCGATACGCGCGGGAGAAAGCGGTTACCGAGCAGGTCGGCATGCGGGTAACGGCAGACCGCGAGAGTCAAAGGCTCGTGGTCGCGGATGATTTAGGCGACGGAGGCCGGTTTTACCTGATGCCAAAGGATGTGAAAATCGAGCGCCTCGCACTGGGAGGAAAAGAAGTAAACGAAGCATCCATGGTCGTCCGTTTTCTTCCCAATGGAGGCTCGGATAGTGCGGTAATAATTTTGAGATCGGCGACGGGCTCATTTCTAAGGATCATTTCCGATCCACTGGCGGGCGGTGCCCGAATTGATTCTGGCGAAAAGGAGAACCTGCCGTGAGCGCGGCACGTCATGCATTCAGTAAGGTGACCAGGCAACAGGGATCCCTGTGCCGTTCGCACGGATTCACTCTTCTCGAAGTATTAGTCGCGCTCACCGTTCTGGCGGTCGGGTGTACGTTGGCGCTGTCTTTGATTTCGGGAACCCTGGGCAACATTCGAAAAGTGCAGCTGCGGACACGGTCGGTCGAACACGCACAGGAAGTGATGGAAACGGCGTTGATGGACAAATCCCTGCAGCAGCCCGCCTCTCTTTCGGGCGGTTTCGATGACGGCAGCCGATGGTCCGTGCGCGTGGAGGACTACGAGATCCCGGTGAAGCCCGAATCGGTGCAGCGGAATTTGCCCCAGAATATGCCGGTGAAACTTCTTTCCTACACCGTCGAAATGTTCGGCCCCAATTCGAGAACTCCGGACTATCGACTGCATACCCTGAAGCTGGTCGATAAGCCGGCGCAGGACTCACAGACGAAAGGGCCGCAATGATTTCACGGCGGAAAGAGCAATCGGGCAAATCCGAAGCAGGGTTCACGATGCTGGAAATGATGATCGCCGTAACCCTTGTCGCCATAATGGCGGTCAGCCTGTGGGCCGTCTTCCGGATTGGCATCAGCTCCTGGTCCAGGGGGACGAGCTTCATCGACACGAATCAGCGTCACAGAAGCATCCTGGATATGGTGCAAAAACAGCTTGCTTCCACGTTTGGCGTCTATAAACACTCGGATCCGCAACTCGGCGTGCCTTCCGCCCTGTATTTCAGCGGCACCGAAAACAGCCTGCGATTTGTGAGCCTGAACTCGCTGCGCTTTCACGAAAGCCCGGGGCTTACATTCGTGATTTACGAAGTCGCGCAGGACGCCGGTGGCGATCTGTCGCTGGTCGAAAAGGAAGCGCGCTATCTCGGACAGATCCCCGATCAGGAAGTCACGGCGAATCAATCCAAGCCAACATCGATATATGAGAATCTGTCGAGCTGCTTCTTCCAGTACCTGGACGCGGGCGATGATGAAGTCCCACCCGGATGGGTCGGGGAGTGGGATGGAGAAGATCGGGGGCGGTTGCCGAAAGCAGTTTCCATCAGCATGGTATCCCGGGATCCCGGAGGAAAAACATTGAGCCGGCACATGGTCGTGCCGATCCAGGCGGTAGCGAACGATTTCCAGATGAACTTTGTCAATCCTTTCGGCAGGAGAAGGGTGGTGGCGCAGTGACAGTCGTTAATCGGCAGTCGTTCGTCGTTCCTGATTTGCCGATAGCGGTGACTCCGCCTGTTAGGATAGTTCTTCCGCAAACCAACGTCCCACTACGGACGAGCGACTACCGGCTAACGACTGGCAGCGGCGTGATCCTGATTGCTCTCCTCTGGATATTGGTTGCGTTGTCGGGAATTGCGCTGAGTTTTTCGAGAGAGGGTTTCGTGGAAGTGGCCGCGGCGCGCAATGCGCAATCTCTGGAGAATGCCTATTATGTGGCGCGGGCCGGAATCGCCTCAACCGTATATCAGCTGATGGAAAAAAGGATTCTGCCCACCGTTACGGGCGCCCAGCTGCAGGAAACCCCCGATCCAGTGGATCTTGGCATCGTGACCGGAGAATTCGGGGGCGGAACGTACCGGGTGGATATCCAGGACGAATCAGGTAAGATCAATTTGAACATCGTGTCGGCAGAGCAGATGCATGCGCTGGCCGAAGCCATCGGTATCCCGCAGGAGGATGCCGATATCATCGTGGACTCCATCCTGGATTGGCGGGATTCCGACAAACTTACTCGCCTCAATGGAGCTGAGGACGACTACTACCAGACGATGAATCCTCCATACAAAGCCAAAAACGGCAGGTTCGATACCGTGGAAGAGTTGCTGCTGGTCCGGGGGATCACGCCGACATATTTTTATGGATATCCGGAGCGGACGGTCGACAACACCGTCGTTTACAGGTATGGCCTCTCCCGCTACTTCACCGTCTATTCGAACAGGAACCAGATCAACATCAACTTCGCGCCCCTCCCGGTTCTTCTGTCGATTCCGGGGATGCCGGCCGACGCGGCCAAAATGATTTATGAACGGCGCCTGGTTAAGCCCTTCAAAAATACGGCTGAACTCAACAGTGAGATCCCGGTAAACATCGGTACACAAACCATGCCTTTGCTTACGACCCAACCGACGGATATTTTTACCCTGACGGCTTCGGCACACGCCGAACGCTCCAAGGCGAAACGGATCATTCGCGCCGTCATCAGCCTCCAGCGAGAGAGCGACAACGCACCCTATCAAACACTGTACTGGAATGAAAATGTTCCCGACTATGAAAGCGTCACGCCATGATTTATTTAAAAACTAGTGTTGGAATCGAGCTGCGGGGAGAGGATTTGCTGATATCCTCGCTTCAGAGCAATTTTTCCGGCGGCGTATTCACGCATTTCAAGCGCATCGCAGGATACAAGCAGCGGGACAGAGAGAGCCTGCGGCAGGAAGTCCTGAGCTTTTTCAGGTCGGCCGGGTTGAGCAAGGACAATGTCGTTTTGGGAATACCTCGCGCAGACATTGTTCTGCGATATCTGGATCTTCCTTCCGAAATCGAGGGCAACCTCAAACAGGTTATCCAGTATCAGGTGCAGTCTTTCGAACCGACGGAAGAAGACAAGTATTATTACGACTATTCCCTGATCGGCGGATCGGGCTCACCCAAAAAGCTCTCCATCCTGCTGGCCATGGTGAAGAAGGGCACGCTGGATGAATATCTTCGCCTGTTGCGCGGTTTCGAAATCCGGCCCGTTATCGTATCCGGCAGTTCCATGGGACTTGCGAATATCTTTCTTCACAATCGCAAAGACCTGCAGGACAAGATCTTCATTCTTGCCGACCTGAAAGCCTCTTCCGTCGAAGTTCTGGCCTTAAAGCACGGGACCATCGCATATTCCCGCGAAGTTCCCAAGGGAGACGAACAAAGCTGGAAAGACCTCCTGCTGCGTGAAATCGACGAGGCGACATCCAAAATACGGCTCTCGTCCGAAAGCAGCCTGGAGCAGATCGTTCTGGCCGGAGAATCATCGGATTCCGCATATCAGGAAATAAAGTCGGTCATCCCCGACTGCAAATTGATGAAGGGCTTTATTCCCGGGGAAGTTCCGGGAGAAAACAAGGAGCACCTCCAGGAAGCCGCGTCCACACTCGGCCTGGCGTATTCAGGGGTGACAGGGAATCTCTCCATTAAACTGAACCTCTTGCCGGACGACCTCAGGATGCACCAGACACGCTGGGCGTATGTGCCCGCCGCCATACTGGGCCTGGCCATCGTGGCATTGCTTCTCGGCCTCGGTTTTCACCGGACGATCCAGAATCGAATTCTGCTCCGTAATCTCGACCAGCAGATCCTTGCGTTGAAAGGCCCCGTCGAGAGAGCTCAATCCTTTCGCAGTCAAGCCGACGCGATGGGAAAAAGAATCCAATCCGTCGAAGAGCTTCTGCGCAGCAAAGACATGAACCTGGAGATCCTCCGCGAGATTACCAGCATTCTTCCCCCGGACACATATCTAAATACCTACTCGAACAGGGATGGGATTATCCAGATCGGGGGCTACAGCGGAGCCCCCTACGAATTAATACCGAAGCTTGAAAAATCGCCTCTCTTGAAGGATGTCGTCCAAAGGGGATCCATTCTCAGGGATACCCAGACCGGCAAGGACCATTTTATCTTCGAGATGAAACTGGAGAAATAAGCGTGAAACTGAATGCCAGAGAGAAAAGAATCATCCTGATCGGCGCCTGCGTCGCCGCTGCCGTGCTGATCTATTTCGGGATCACCCTGATGCTGCCGAGCGGCAATCTGGCTCAGAGCGTGGAGCTCAAAAAGAAAATGTTGATCCGGCAGCGCGAGACTTTGAGCCGTGAGGGGATTTATAAGGCGCGCGTGGAGCAGCTGCGCGGAACGCTCGAAGCATACAGAATGCGGCTGTTGCCCGGCGACAACCCCAATGTTGCGGGAGCGGCATTGCAGACAATCCTAAAAGACTTCGCGGATCAAAGCGGAGTGGAAATAACGCAGAAAAATATTCTGCAGGACAAGAAAACCTCGGATTTGCTGACCAAGGTCTCCGTTAAAATCGACACGAACTGCAATCTGGAGCAACTGGTGCAGTTTATGTCGGCCATAGAAAATTACGAAAAGCACCTGAGGATCGACGATTGCACGATCAGCAGTTTCAGGGTAATGCAAAAAAGATTCGAGATTCGTCCCAGCCTGACCGTGTCGGGCTATATTGTAACGCGGGAAGAAAAGTCCTAGCCCGCGTTATTCACGAAGGTTCGTATGACTAAAAAATGGATTGCGATCACCATGCTGCTGCTTGTAGTCACGGCCCTGTTGGGGTGGCGGCTCTACGATTCGTTGCTGCAGTTTAATGACGAAAATGATTTGTCAAAGCTGCAGCCGGTCCAGGGCATGAAGCAAAAAGTCGCGCAGGACAAACCTCTGCCGCGAATAGCCTCGACCGCCGGCCATTCGCCCGCAGAATTCGCCATCATACCGGAGAAGAACGCTTTTTCCGAATCCAGAACCAGGGAAGATAAATCAGACGCCACCGCCGTCGTGGATTCGCCACCGCTCACGCAAAAACCTGTCCTGGTGGGCATCAGCATCATGGACAACCAGAAGCGCGCTTCCATCATCGATCCCTCGAGCTCTGCCCAGGGACGCAACCGCAGATCGCAGACCAAACGGATCGGGGATTCATACCGTGGATATACCATCACGGACATTTCCCCCATGTACATTGTTCTCGAGAGCGGCACACGAAAAGAAATCATCCCTCTGCACGAAGGTTCCAAAAAACCGCAGACAGGGAAAACGGCCATATTATCCACGCGTGTGGTCCCATTCGGCGGGGGTACGATCACCGGAGGCACGCCCGTGACCGTGGTCGGCGGCGGGAACCCAGGTGCAGGACGGACGGCGGGGTTGCCGACATCGGGGCCGGGATCGACCGTCGTGCAACCTGTTCCAGTTCTGCCCGCTGGAGTACAACAGCGAACGACGCAGACAAATCCGACGCAAACACAACCAACGCCGGCCCAGGTGCCGTCCACGGAAACGGATGCGCAGGGGCGGCGCATCATTCGAACGCCTTTTGGAAATATTGTGCGGCCGAACACCCCATAGCCGCCGGATACGGCGAACGCCGCGTAATTTTTGCTTCGGGAGTGCCGCCGTCCTCGGCGGCAAGCTGTAATAGAGGAGATCCATGATGCGTTTGGTAAATATTTATTCAGAAACTGCAATAACGCAGAATCTGCCAGCGAGACGCCGGCGCTCCCGGAGCGTCATTCAGGATTGCGGCTCTTTTATGTGGATATTCGAAGGGGCTTTCTAAGAGAGGAAGTCATATGAGCATCAAGAGAATGTGGAACGCAATAATCGTGATCGGGTTCGTGGTCCTGACAGGCGGCCTGTCGTCCGCTACGTGGGCTCCCCAGGAAGCATCGCGGCCTCCTGCCTCGGAAGAGGAGAAAAAGCGAATGCTGGATCGCCTGTCCAAGCAGCGTCAGGACATCCAGCGGGAGGCCGGCATTCCTGTCGCACAGGCCCAGCCCGCTCCGCCTAATCCGCCGATACCCGCGGCCGCCAGCACCGCACAGCGAGAAGGCGGCAAGGTGCAGATCAATTATGAAAATGCGGATCTCTACGACTTCATCAGCGAGATCTCGACCATGCTCGGATTGACTCCGCTCATTGTTGACTCGGAAGTGAAAGGGAACGTCAACATCATCAGCACGGGACCCATGGCGAAATCGGATGTCCTGCCCCTGTTCAACCTGATACTCAAGAACAATAACGCAGCCCTTATAAAAGCCGGCGACGTGTATCAGATCGTTCCGATTTCCTCGGCGCTGAAAAAGGGTGTCGAGGTGCTCGAACTCCCGGTATCGAGCCCCGATTCCGAGAAGACGCCGGCGACGCCGCCCGGACCCACGCAGCCTCCGATTCAGAAATCCCCTGCCGCTTCTCCGGCATCGGGAAAAGATTCGCCTAAAACTCCCAAACTGGCGACTCACGTGATTCGCGTCGAGTTCGTCCCTGTAAAAGACCTGATCGAGCCGGCCAAGCTTTTTATGACGGAAGGCGGCGTGATCATGCCCTATGAGCGGCTGAATATGCTGATCCTCACGGACTACACGGACAGTGCCGCGCGGGTGTTGGACATTATCCGCATGCTGGATACCAGTTATCTCGATCCGAATCTCGTCGAATTGATCAAAATCAAGAACAATGCATCGGCGGATGTCGCAGAGGACCTGAAAAAGATCTTCGGGTCGGGAGCGAAGGATTCGGCGACGGGAGTTTCATTTGTTTCACTGGACCGTCTGAATGCGATTTTTGCAGTCGCCGGCACCAAGCGGGGTCTCGAAGAGTTAAAACGCTGGATCGGGGAGCTCGACGCTCAATCAGGCAGAAATTTTCAGACCTACGTATATGTGGTTGAGAATTCGACCGCGTCTCAGATAGCGATGATGCTTTCCGCTTTTTATGGCGGGGAAGAAACCACCAGCGGCACTTCGGGCACGGCGACGAGCACAGGGGGCACAAGAGGCACGGCCGCAGGCGGCAGCCGGAATACCCAGACAGGAACCACGGGAAGTTCAGGAATGTCCAGAAGCACTACCGGCCTGTCCGGGTCATCCAGTGCCCTGACGGGCCAATCCTACAACCAGGGTGAGCAATCCGGCTATTCCGGACTCGGGGGATTTCAAAACAACGGCGTTTGGGGTTCGAGCCAACGCCTGGGCCCACAGCTCAATCCCCAGCGCAGTGTGAGCTCGCAGGTGCTGCGCGGCGGGGAATTCACCGGGCTGAAAGATACGGTGCGACTGGTTGTGGATGACATCAACAACTCCCTATACATCCAGGCCACATCCGTCGACTACGCGTATATTTTAGAAACTATCAAAAAGATGGACGTCCTGCCCAGGCAGGCGAGGATTGATGCACGAGTTTTTGAAGTGGATCTCAACGATTCACTGAGTTTTGGAGTGAATGCATTCCTTGAAGCAAAGGGCACCACTACCAATGGCACGACGCTGACAACAGGATCCCTGAATAGCGGGACGCTAACCGCCAACACATTCGCCTTCGTCGGCGATTCGCGTCAGATACTGATGCAAATGGAGGCCTTGAAAGATAAAACAAAGGTCAAAGTCCTGGAATCCCCTTCCATCCTGGCTTTGGACGGGACGCAAGCGAGCTTTAATGTCGGCACCGAGTATCCGTATCCGGGAGGAAGCTATATCTCATCCGTCGGCGGCAGCGCGTCGGACGTTCAATATCGAGAAACGGGCGTCACTCTGCTGGTGTTGCCCCGGATTTCTGCATCCGGCACCGTAACGATGGACATCACGCAGGAAGTCAGCAGCATCGGCGCCTCTGTTGCCGTAGGCACATCCGAAAGTGCCCCCAGTTTCCCCAAGGCCGCTGTAACCAATACATTCTATGTTAAGGATGGCGAGACTGTCGCGATCGCCGGACTGATCCGTGAGTCAAGCAGTAACGAACGCAAAGGCATTCCATTTCTGTCGGAGATTCCCGTTCTTGGAAGCCTGTTTGGCACAACATCCAAGACCGTGAAACGAACGGAATTGGTTATTCTGATCACACCTCACGTCATCCAGTCTCACGAGAAATTGCAGGAAATGAGTCAGGAGTTGAAGGATTCTTTGCGAAACGTTCGCAAGTATGCGGATCAACAAGAGGAGGAGCGGAGGGAAGATATTCAGGATGCCCGGAAAGAAAGAGAAAAAGAAGGACAGGAAATCCTGAAAGAAGAACAGAAGAAGCCGGAAAAGAAGTCGGGCAAAGAGGAGAAGAAGTCGAAGTATCAGAATTAGACACGCCCAGAATGGTGTCAGGCACCAGGAGCCTGTCCGAGTAATAGAACCTGACTTGACCGGCCTTGGGGGAAAATCTCGGTGTCAATTCACAAAATGCTGATAAATGCAGGGTCAGATCGGAGTATCCGGTGAAAAATATGGTTACTAATTCGGTCAAATCAGGGTCTATAAATAGATGGCGATGATTGGTTTTTTGTATTTTGAACCGCGAAGACCGCGAAGACCGCAAAGAAAACAATTTTGGCTTATTTAGCTGCCGAGCAATTAGATCGTGTGATGGATAGGGAAGAAGTTGCGCGTCATATTGTCGATTCAGCGGTGGCAATCCATACAGCGCTTGGGCCAGGATTGCTGGAGTCCGTTTATCGGCGGTGCCTGATGGCATGTGATCCATCCCGTCCATCGAGCCCAGTTGCTTACCTATCTCAAGCTGAGCGGACATTCCATTGGCTTCCTAATTAACTGGAAGGTCCCACGCATCAAGGATGGAATCCAGCCCATGATCTGGCGTGAACCATAAGCACGAAGGCCATAAAAATATTTTCTTAGCGGTCTTCGCGGTCTTCGCGGTTCAGATTTGGAGAGAATTAAACCGCCAAGACCGCAAAGAAAAAAATGTTGGCTCATTTGGCTGCCGAGCAATCAGATCGTGTGATGGATAGGAAAGATGTTGCGGGTCAGATCGGAGTATCCGGTGAAAAATATGGTTACTAATTCGGTCAAGTCAGGAGAAGAAGTCGAAGTATCAGAATTAGACACGCCCAGAATGGTGTCAGGCTCCTAGCCGCCGAAAATCGAGTCGATAATGCCTGGCACCATTTTTGTGTTTATGGGAGAGTGAATTTGGTGCGCGAGAGGAATTCGCCGCCTCCCGGGCGCCCCATGACTTTGCCTTCCCGGGCAATGGTTTTTCCCCGCTGCAGCACGAGCCACGTTGTGCCCCGCACCTTCATCCCTTCGTACGGAGTGTAATCCGAACGCGATAGCGCGATGGCCTTCGAAAGCGTTATTTCGGACTTCGGGTCGAAGATGACCATGTCCGCATCGCTCCCAACTGCCAGGGTTCCCTTCCGAGGGAATAGGCCGAAAAGTTTGGCTGGAGTCGCGCTTACAAGGTCCACAAGCCGGTTCGCGGAGATCTTCCCCGCATGCACGCCCTTGGAATGAATCGCGGAGATGCGTTCCTGGATTCCGGGAAATCCGCGGGGCGCCAGGGTGAAGTTCTCAATACCGAGATCCTTTTGCCCTGCATAATTGAACGCGCGGTGATCGCTGCCCACCGTCTGGATGTCCCCGCTCGCAATAGCCTTCCACAAAATATCCCCGTGCCAGCAGGAACGCAGCGGCGGTGTGCAGTAATACTTGATGCCTTCGGGCTCCTCGTACCGGTCACCCGAAATCGTGAGGTAATGGCTGCAGGTTTCCGCG
>Ga0335071_10003710_pt1 | contig 16044 bp, 13 predicted proteins | sample Lox_Sample_15_FD_206724 | JGI IMG/M metagenome (GOLD analysis project Ga0335071, IMG submission 206724) | Soil microbial communities from Loxahatchee National Wildlife Refuge, Florida, United States - Lox_Sample_1.5 | ecosystem: Environmental > Terrestrial > Soil > Wetlands | place: USA... | reverse complement strand
GTGCCCGATCCGTCCGAGGCCCGGCTCGCGAAGGACGTCCATCGCCACCTGTCCGAGCTGGCGCGGTCGCCGAGCGTGCGCCTGGCGGTGGTGTCGGGACGCGATCTCGGCGACGTGACCCAGCGGGTCGCCGTTCCGGGTGCCGTCTACGCGGGCTGCCACGGCCTCGTGATCGATGGCCCCGGCATCGCCTTCAGCCATCCCCAGGCCCTCGCCCAGCAGCCGATGGTGCGGGCGCTCGGCGAGTCGCTCGTCCGCCGTGCCTCGACCATTCAGGGCATGCGCGTGGAGACCAAGCGGCTGGGCGTGACCGTCCACTACCGGCACATGACCGCGGAAGGCCGCCGCTCGTTCGAGACGGAGCTGGCACGGGCCATCCAACAGACTCACGGGGGCCGGCTCAAGATCTTCCACGGCACGAAGGCCATCGAGATCCTGCCGCAGGTCGGATGGGGCAAGGGCCACTGCGCCCTCCGGATCCGCGAATGGGCGCTGGGCGCTCTGCCGGCGCCGATGCTCTCCGTGTACATCGGCGACGACTGGACCGACGAGATGGCCTTCGGGGCCCTCGTGGGCAAGGCCATCACCGTCCGGGTCGGGCCGCCGGAGATGGCATCGCGCGCGACCTACCGGGTCGACGGCGTCGGGGCCGTGCATCATCTGCTCGAGAGCCTGGCCTCCGCGGTGCGCCAGCGAGGCGCTGCGTGAGCGTTGCCGCACGGCTGGTCGGAGCCATCTGGCTCGCCGTGCTCGTCGTCATCGGCGGGTTCACCTACCTGCAGGGCGGCCAGGAGCGGCGGCGCCTGTTCGAGGATCTCGAGCGCCGGGCCACCGTGCTGGGCGAGGGACTCCAGGAAGCCTCGGAGTCTGCGCTCGCCCGCGGCAACCAGCGGGCGCTCGAGCGCCTGCTCGCCAAGTTCGGACAGCCCGAGCAGAGCCTCGCCTTCTACGACCGGGTGGGCGCCGTGCAGGCGGCGACCCCGGCCTTTCGCCCGCTCCTGGCGCAGGCGCAGCCCGAGGTCACCGCCGCGCTCGCGAGCAGGGAGACCCGGCGCGGGCTCACGAGGCTGGGCGATCGCTCGGCCTACGTCTACGCGTGCCCGGTCTTCCGCGACGAGCGCGTGGTGGGCGCCGTCCTGGTGGCCCTCGACGCCGAGCCGTTGGCCGAGGCGGAGTGGCGCGTGTGGCGGGAGAGCGGCATCCGCTTCCTCGTCCTCGTGGTCGTCCTCTCCGCGATCGCCCTGCTGATCGTCCGCATCAGCGTGATCCGGCCCCTGGCGAACATGGCGCGGTGGACCAAGGCTCTTCGCCGCGATGCGGGATCGCTGTCCCTCGACATCGCCGACCACAGCATCTTCGGGCCCGTCGCGCGCGAGGTGTCGGTCATGGCCAAGAGCCTGCACCGCGCGCGGGCGGCGGCCGAGGAAGAGGCGGCGCTCCGGCTGGTGGGCGAGGCCCTGTGGACGGAGGAGCGACTGAAGCAGTTCGTCAAGCTCCGCCTGGGCGGCTCGCCGCTCTTCGTCGTGTCGAACCGCGAGCCGCTGAGCCACGTCTGGAAGGACGGCCGGATCGAGGCGCAGCATCCGGCCTCGGGCCTCGTCACGGCCATGGAGCCCGTCATGCTCGCCTGCGGCGGCGTGTGGGTGGCCCAGGCCAGCGGCGACGCGGACCGGGAAATGTCGGATGCCGCAGGGCGCATCGGCCTGCCCACGGACCAGCCGCGCTATTCACTCCGGCGCGTCTGGCTCAGCAAGGAGGAGGAGACCGGCTACTACCAGGGCTTCTCCAACGAGGGCCTGTGGCCGCTCTGCCACATCGTGCACACGCGCCCGCAGTTCCGTCCCGACGACTGGGCGCACTACCGGGCCGTGAACGAGAAGTTTGCCGCGGCCTTGCTGGAGGAGGCGGCGGACGTGGAGTCGCCGCTCATCCTCATCCAGGACTATCACTTCGCGCTCCTGCCCGCCCTCATCAAGCGCGAGCGGCCGGACGCGCGCGTGGCCCTTTTCTGGCACATCCCGTGGCCGAACGCCGAGGCCTTCGGCATCTGCCCGTGGCAGCACGAGCTCCTGCTGGGCATGCTCGGGGCCGACCTCATCGGCTTTCACACGCAGTACTACTGCAACAACTTCCTGGAGACGGCGGAGCGGGCCATCGAGGCGCGCGTGGAGTGGGAGCAGTTCGCCGTGACGCGCGGCCAGCGCACCACGCTCGTCAAGCCGTTCCCCATCAGCGTCGCGCCCGACTTCGTCCCCAATCCTCCCGCCACGACTCGCGACGACCTGCTGCGCGAGCTCGGCATCTCCTGCGAGTTCCTGGGCGTGGGCGTCGAGCGCCTCGACTACACGAAGGGCCTCCCGGAACGGATCCGGGCCGTCGGCCGCTTCTTCGAGCTCTACCCCGACTACCGGGAACGCCTCGTGTTCGTCCAGGTGGCGGCGCCCAGCCGCTCGAGCATCGCCCGCTACCAGGAGATCGAGGCGGAGGTCGACGAGGCGGTGCGGAACGTGAACACGCGCTTCGCGACCCGGAAGTGGCGCCCCGTGCTCTATCTCAAGCGCCACCACGATCACCGCGAGATCTGGCCCTTCTACCGGCACGCGGACTTCTGCATGGTCACCTCGCTGCACGACGGCATGAATCTCGTGGCCAAGGAGTTCGTCTCGGTGCGCGAGGACGGCGGGGCGCTCGTCCTGAGCCAGTTCACCGGTGCCTCGGCGGAGCTCCGCGACGCGCTCCTCGTCAACCCCTACGATCTCGACGGCGTGGCCGACGCGATTCGCCGCGCCGTCGAGATGTCGCGCGAGGAGCGGAGCGCGCGCATGGGCCGGATGCACCGGACCGTCCGCGAGCAGAACATCTACCGCTGGGCCGGCCTCCTCCTGGGCGAGCTGTCGCGGATTCCCGAGGAGCGGGAGCCGGCGGCGGAGGCAGGCGACCACGGCCGGAAGAGCACGGCCGAGACATGAGCCCTCTCCGCACGGTGATGCCCCACGCGATCGAGCGGCAGACGGCGCGGCCGCACGTGGTCCTGATCGACCCCTATGCCGGGAGCCGCGAGGGGCTTCGCGCCTCGCTCGAGGCGGAGGGGTGTCTCGTTGACGCCGCCGCCGATGCCCTCCACGCCATGGAGCTGGTGCGCGCCGGCGGCTTCGACATGGGCGTCATGGATCTCGACCTCTCCCCGGCCCGGGGCATCGTCCGGAGCGCGTGGGAGCTGGCCCGGCTCTTCCGGGTCTTCAATCCCGCCGCGCCCGTCGTGCTCTTCGTCGCGGAGCTCGGGCGCGAGATCGAAGCGGAGGCGGCCGCCATGGAGCCTGCCCTCGTGCTCGAGAAGCCGATCGATCCCGCCCGCCTCCGCGGGGTTGTCCGTCAGCTCCGCGCCGTACCCGCCGCGCGCTAAGAAAATCTCGCCGGCGTCTGATCCGTCGCTTCGAGCACGGGCGAAGCCCGCGCCATCCCTTTTCGGGGGGAGGTTCGGAAGGGGGGCGCAAGCCCCCCTCCGAGGATCACAGTTGCCCGGAGTCTCCCCAGTTGTCGAGAAGCTTCCGGTAGGCAGGATCGTCGTAGCGGTCGAGCCGGAAGGCCGGCGCGTAGGCGGGCAGAGGTCGCTCGGCGATGTAGTCGGCGAGGAGGTCGGCCGCGCCGTTGGACGACATCATGCCGTAGCCCGAGAGCGCACCGATGACGTACGCGCCCTCGACCGGCAGCGGCCCCGACAGCAAACGATTCTCCCGCGTCTTCGTGTAGTAGCCGCCGTCCACGAAGCAGCGCGGTAGCCGGTCGACGTAGGGTGCCATGCCCGGGATCATGCGCGCCATGCCGCGGATCACCACCTCGGCGTGCGCCGGATCGAACACGGTCGGGAACGTGGGCGGCACCGGCTCCACGTCGTACGTCCACACGCCCAGTACCGACGTGCTCTCCCCCGTGCCCTCGGGCCGGCCGTGCGCGCCCGCCGGCAGCTCGTCCACGAGATGCCGGTGCTTCGCCGAGCTCGCCAGCTCGGCCCGCTCCTCGTCCGACCACCCGATGGTCAGGGGATCCGCCCAGATCGTCATCGGCGCCTCACGTGGCATGGCGCGCCGCGTGTCGTTGAAGGCCACCTTCGAGTGAAGCTCGCAGAAGACCGGCACGTCGATTCCCAGCATGCGCCCGGCCTCTTTCAAGAAGGGCCCGGCGGCCAGGACGGCGCGCGGCGTGCCGATGGTTTGGGTGCCGCCCGGCCCACGCACGAGGACGCCGCGCACGCGGCCGCCCGCCGCGTCGATGCCCTCGACCCGCCCTTCGTGGAGCCGGACTCCGTGCGCGCGGGCCTGCTCGAGGAGGTACATGCCGAGCTGCTGTCCGCTGAACCAGCCACAGCGCCGGGCGTGGAGCAGCGCGATGGTGTCGGGAGCGAGCCACGGGAAATGACGCCGGATCAGCGCCGGCTCGGTGATGAGGTCGGTGCCGCGCAGGGTCGGGTCGTACCCTTCGGGCGCCGATGGCTCGAAGTCGCTGGAGGCGGCCGCGTGCCGGCGCACGGGACCCGCGCCGAGGGCCTGCGCTTCCTCCGCCGCGCTCACGAAGATCGCCGCGCGCTTCTCTTCGGCCGTGGCGAAGAGGTAACCGCGGCGGTTGAGCCGGAAGACGTTCCCGCTCTCGGCGGCCAGCTCCTCGAGCAGATCGATGCTCCGATCCATGAGCGCCACCATGTCGTTGCCCGGTCCGGGCCACCAGTTCCGGTAGGACTCGGCCGACTTGTCGCTGGTGAGGGTGAGCGGGGGCCGCTCGTCCACGATGACGATGCCGCGCACGCCCCGCCGCACGGCCAGGTGGTAGGCGGCGGCCACGCCCGCGATGCCGGCGCCGCAGATCACGACTTCGGCCGAGGAATGCGCCATGGCGACGGCCAGCATACCGCAGTCGGATGCTCGACGCCTCTCGGGCCGTGTGTTAGGCTTGCCGCCTCATGTGTCGCTCGAAATCGGCCCGCTCTGGGCGTGCAGCATGAGCGCCACCAGCGCCGCGCCGACGGCGGCGGCCGGCGCCGCCTGGCACTGGAGTCTCGATCCCACAGCCGACGGCCTCGCTCTCCGGCTCTCCGGATCCTGGCGGATGCAGGATCATCTCCCGCTCCCCGCCGCCGTCGAAGCCGAGCTGGCGGGCGCCACCTCGGCGCGCCGCCTGAGCTTCGACGCGGGCGGTGTCGATGCGTGGGACACCGGTCTCCTGATCTTCGTGCTGAGCGTTCAGGACGCCGCGAAGTCCCTCGGCTTCACGGTGGACCGCTCGGGGCTACCGGAAGGCGTGCGCAAGCTCCTCGAGCTGGCCGCGGCCGTGCCGGAGCGCGACACGAAACGGGGCGCCGCGTCGCCCCCCTTCCTCGCCCGTGTGGGCCAGTCCGCGATGTCTGCGCTGGCGGGGGGGCGGGAGATGATCACCTTCGTCGGCGAGGCCCTGATCGCCCTCGGTCACGCCACCCTCGGCCGCGCGCGTTTCCGCCGCGTCGACCTCATGCTCAACATCCAGGAAGCCGGGGTGAACGCGCTCGGCATCGTGTCGCTCATCAGCTTCCTGATCGGCCTCATCCTGGCGTTCGTCGGCGCCATCCAGCTCCGGCAGTTCGGGGCCCAGATCTACATCGCGGACCTGGTCGCCATCGGCATGGCGCGCGAGATGGGCGCCATGATGGCGGCCATCATCATGGCGGGGCGCACGGGGGCAGCCTTCGCCGCCCAGCTCGGCACCATGCGCGTCAACGAGGAGATCGACGCGCTCAGCACCATGGGCATCTCCCCCTTCGAGTTCCTCGTGCTGCCGCGGATGCTGGGTCTCATCCTCATGATGCCGCTCTTGACCGTTTACGCGAACCTTGTCGGTATCGCCGGCGGCGCCGTGGTCGGGGTCGGCCTGTTCCGGGTCGGCCTCTTGCCCTACTGGAACCACACGTGGAATGCCGTGGGCCTCGACGACTTCGCGGCCGGCATGATCAAGAGCGTGGTCTTCGGCGTGCTCATCGCCATCGCAGGCTGCCTCCGCGGCATGCAGTCCGGGCGCAGCTCGGCCGCGGTGGGTCTCGCTGCCACCTCGGCGGTGGTGACGGGCATCGTCTTCGTCATCGTCTCCGACGCCATCCTCACGGTGGTCTATGACGCCATCGGATTCTAGCGGGCCGCCGCCGCGCATCCGCGTCGTGAACCTGACCATGGCCTACGGCGACTTCGTCATCCAGCGCGATCTCACCTTCGACGTCGCGCGCGGCGAGGTCTTCATCATCATGGGCGGGAGCGGCTGCGGGAAGAGCACGCTCCTGCGGCACCTCATCGGGCTCATCCGTCCCGCGAAGGGGGATGTGTTCTTCGACGACACGAGCTTCTGGGGCGTCGACGACGAGCAGCGTCAGCTCATGGTCCGTCGCTTCGGCGTGCTCTATCAGAGCGGAGCGCTCTGGAGCTCCATGACGCTCGCCGAGAACGTCGGTCTGCCTCTGGGCGAATTCACGGAGCTTACCCCGAGCCAGATCCGCGAGGTCGCCTCGCTCAAGCTGTCGCTCGTGGGGCTGGGCGGCTTCGAGGACTTCTATCCCTCGGAGATCAGCGGGGGCATGCAGAAGCGGGCCGGGCTCGCCCGCGCCATGGCCCTCGATCCCGATATCCTGTTCCTCGACGAGCCGTCCGCCGGCCTCGATCCGATCAGCTCGCGGCTGCTGGACGACCTGATACTCGAGCTGCGCGACAGCCTGAAGTGCACCGTGGTCGCGGTGACCCACGAGCTGGCCAGCATATTCACCATCGCCGACAACTCTGTCTACCTGGATGCGGAGACCCGGACCATGCTCGCCCAGGGCAATCCGCGGACCCTGCTGCGCGAGTGCAAGGAACCCAAGATCCACGCCTTCCTGACGCGGGGCGGACAGGAGAGTAAGGGTGCGAGGCCCGGAGCGGTGGGAGGCCAGGCATGAGCAAGCGGGCAAACCCAGCCGCCGTCGGTATTTTCGTGGTCGTGGCCCTGGCGCTGGTCGTGGTGGGTCTCGTGACCCTGGGAAGCTTCCAGCTCTTCAAGCACGAGCTCCCCTTCGTCATGTTCTTTGAAGGGGATCTGGGCGGCCTGGACGTGGGCGCTCCCGTGCAAATACGGGGGGTCAAGATCGGGACGGTGAGCCGGATCCGTCTCTTCCCGAACACCCCCAAGATCGGGGTGTACGTCAACATCGATCCCACTCTCCTCCCGCGGGGATCTCGGGTGGGGCAAGGCGGGGCAGTCGAGGAATTGATCAAGGGCGGCCTTCGAGCTCAGCTCAAGACACAGAGCCTGCTGACGGGTCAGCTCCTGGTCTACCTCGATCTCTTCCCCGGCACGCCGATCGTGCTGGTGCACCTCGATCCCGATGTGAGGGAGATCCCGACCGTGCCCACGACGCTTGAGCGTCTCCAGGCCAGGCTCGAGAGCTTTCTATCCAAGATCGAGAAGATCCCGTTCGACCAGCTGATGACTTCCGTCACCGAAACGCTCGATAGCACCAAGTCTCTCATCCGCTCCCCCGAGGTCAAGCACGCCATTGTGGCCGCGGGCACCGCTCTCCAGTCGGCCGACTCCGCCCTCAAAGAGGTCGAGAGGGGGGTCAAGGAGCTCGAAAGGAAGATCGATACCGTGGCCGACGGGACGGACGTCACCCTCGCCGACACCCGGGCCCTCATCGCGGACACCCGGAAGGTCCTGGCGCGGCTCGACGCGCAGATCGAGCCGCTCTCGACCTCCATCCAGGGGACGAGTGACTCCGCGCGCCAGACGCTCAGCTCCGTGGAGCGGGCCGTTGACGGCAACTCGCGCACCGGCTATGAGCTGACCCGCGCTCTCCGTGACGTGGCGGACGCTGCCCGCTCGCTGAAGGCCTTGGCCGACTACCTCGAACGGCACCCGGAAGCACTCCTTCGTGGCAAGGGAGGTCCAGAAAGCAAATGAAGACGTTCACGCGGCATGCGCTGCTCCCTCTCGTCCTCGTCGCGGCCTGGCTTGCCGGCGGATGTCTGGGCGGCTCCGCTCCCACGCGCTTCTACGTGCTGGCGGCCACGGACAGCGCGGCCGTGCCCGGCGCGCGGGCCATGTCAGTCGGCGTCGGGCCCGTCAACGTGGCCAGCTATCTGGACCGGCCGCAGATCGTGACCCGGCCGAGCGCCGACAAGATCGACCTCGCCGACTTCGATCAGTGGGGCGAGTCGCTGCGGGACGGCATTCCCCGCGTGCTCGCCGAGAACCTGTCGCGCGAGCTCCCCGCCGCGAAGATCTCCCTCTTCCCCTGGCGCGGGCTCGAAGGCGTCCGGTATCAGGTGGTGGTCGACGTCACGCGCTTCGATGGTCCGGCCGGCGGCGACACGACCCTCGAGGCACGCTGGCGCATCCTGGAGGGCGCCACCGGCAAGGAGCTGGCGGCCAAGAACACGCTGCTCTCCGAGCCGGCCGGCAGTCCCGGGTACCCGCAGACGGTGTCGGCCATGAGCCGGGCGCTGGCCGCGCTGAGCCGCGACATCGCCGCGACGCTCGTGGCCCTGCCCCAGTAGCGCCTCCGGCTCTCGACAGGAGCGCGGTGGCGGCCGGCGTCCGGGGGCACGAGAGCGCAGACATTCGCGGGCTCAAGGCCCGCCTCATCCTGCCGCTGTCCGTGGTCTCCGCCGTCGTGGTGGGTGGCACGTCCGGCTACTACTGGCTCTGGCGCTCCGTGGGCGGCACGTGGCTCGACGCGCTCTTCATGACGGTCACGACCATCACCACCGTCGGCTACGGCGAGGTCAAGCCGCTCGACTCGGCCGGGCGCATCTTCACCATGATCGTTGCCATCGTCGGCGTGGGCAGCCTCTTCTACACCTTCGGCGTGGTCATGGAATACATCGTCGCGCTCAGACTGGCCGATCCCACGGGGAGACGCAAGATGGACAAGCGCATCGAGGCCCTGAGCGGGCACATCATCCTGGCCGGGCTCGGCCGGGTCGGGCGGCAGGCGGCGAGCGAGCTGGCGGAGGCGCGCACGCCGTTCCTCATCCTCGATCCGGCCGAGCCCAACGTGCGCATGGCCGAGGAGCACGGGTGGCTCTGCCTGCAGGGCGATGCCACCGACGACAGCGTGCTCGAGCGGGCGGGCGTCCGGCGCGCCCGCGGGCTCATCGCCACCACCGCCAACGACGCCACGAACATGTACATCGTGCTCTCGGCCCGCGTCCTCAATCCCAAGCTGCTCATCGTCTCCCGCGCCATCGACGAGACGAGCGTACCCAAGCTCACGCGCGCCGGCGCCGACCGCGCCATCAGCCCCTACGCCATCGGCGGCCACCGCCTGGCGCATCTCATCCTGAGCCCCACGGTGGTGGACTTCTTCGAGACGGCGCTCCGGCGGGGCAACGAGGCCCTGAACATCGAAGCGCTGGCGGTCGGCGCGGAGAGCGCCGCGGTCGGCCGCACGCTCGAGGCGATCGCCCTGCGCCAGGCCACGGGCGCGACGGTGCTGGCCATCATGCGCGACGGCAATCCCGTGGTGAACCCGCCCGGCGACATGGCACTCGCCGCAGGCGACCGGCTGCTCGCCCTGGGCACGCGCGACCAGCTCGAGCGTGTGGAGAAGGTCCTGGCCCGGAGCTGATGGCTTCTGCGTCCGCTTGACAGGTCTCGCGGGCGCGAGCAACTTCGGCGGTCAACGCGTGCGCTCTCGGTGACGCTGCGCCCTGCCGAGGAAGCGGGCGCGCTCAGCGCGCGCTTCGACCTGGTCCTGCGGCCGGCCTAGTCGACGAGGGCGATGGCGCGGACGGGCGAGCCGTCGCCGCCTTCGAGCTTCAGCGGCAGCGCGATGAAGCGGCAGCGCGCCGCGCCGATCTGATCCAGGTTGGTCAGGTACTCGATCACGGTGACGCCCGCCGGGAAGAAGACGTCGTGGGTCGTGCAGTCGTGGCGGGTCACCGGCTTCCCGGGCTCGAAGGTCATGGTGCGAATCGCGTAGTCGGGCGGGTAGTCGTAGCCCACGGCCTTGACGCCGCGCTTCACGAGCCACTCGCAGGCGCCCCGTCCCGTGTAGGGCGCCGCGCGCCAGAAGCGCTCGGTGTCCACGGGGCACTTGCGCGGCCAGTCCGTGCGCAGGAGCGCGATGTCGCCGCGCTCGACGTGGCCGCCCCGCTTCTCGAGATCGGCTGCCGTCACCTCGCCGTTCTCGCCCAGGTGCGTGAGATCCACCACCGCCGCCGGGCCCATCCACTGGTCCACGGGCATGCGCGCGATGTCGCGGTCGCCGGGCAGGAAGTGCACGGGCGCGTCCACGTGGGTGTAGGCGTGGCAGCTCGAGGTGAAGATGGTGGACTGGAAGATGGCGCCCGCCTCGTGGGTCGAGCGCCGCTCGCTGGCGACCTTCCAGCGGAAATGCGGCTTGAGCGTGAAGGACAGGTCCACCGTGCGCATGGGCGGCATGGTGTCGCGCCGGCGCCGCGCTTGTCAATGGCCCCGCGCTAGAACTTCGTGGGCCAGTTGGCCAGGCGATGCTGGCCGATGACGCCCCGGCTCTCCCACGCGTCGAGGAACTGGATGACGATGCGCCGGGTGTCGGCGGGCGCGATCACCTCGTGGACGAGGTGGCGGGCCGCCGCGCCGTAGGGCAGGGTGTCCCACTCCCATTGCTCGAGGAGGGCCTTGCGCCGGGATGCGCGCTCGGCGGGATCGAGCGCGGCCAGCCCGGCCCCGTGCACCACGTTGACGCCGGTGTCCGGATCCATGAAGGACATGTCCGCCGTGGGCCACGCGAGGAGCAGGTCGGAGTAGTCGCCGCCGCCCATGTTGAAGTAGGCCTGCCCGTAGGTCTTGCGCACGATCACGGAGATGCGCGGCACCGTCACCTGTGCGAGCGCTTCCATCCAGTTGATGATCTTGCCCGGCACGCCCTGGCGCTCCGCGTCCCGGCCGATGAAGAAGCCCGGGATGTCGTGGAGGAAGAGCAGCGGGATGTTGAACGAGTCGCAGAGGCAGAGGAAGGAGATGACCTTGTCGCACCCGTCGGCGTCGCAGGCGCCCGCCTTGTAGCTCGGCTGGTTGGCGACCACGCCCAGCACGCGGCCGCCGATCCGCGTGAGCGCGGTGATGATGGCGCGCCCGAAGCGCGGCTTGAGCTCGAGGATCTCGCCGCCGTCGGCCATCCGCTCGATGACGCGGCGCATGTCGTAGGCGCGGGTGCGCGACTCGGGCACGAGATCGGCGATGGTGGCCATCTGCGATCCCGAGCCGTCGGGCACCGCGGCGCGAGGCGGGGCCGCGCCGGCATGCGCGGGCAGATACGAGAGCGCGCGCTTCACGAGCGCGAGGCACGCCTCGTCGCTCTCGCCGGCGAGGTCGGCGAAGCCCGTGTCCTCCGCGTGCACCTTGATGCCGCCCAGGTCCTCCGGCGAGACCCGCTCGCCCGTCGCCAGCTCGAGCACACGCGGGCCAGAGACGGCCATCGAGGCGCCGGTCCACATGACCACGATGTCCGAGAGGCAGGCGTTCCACGTGGGCAGACCATAGGACTGGCCCAGCACCGCGGTGAGCATGGGCACCTGGCGGAGGCGCGTGCCGTAGTACGTCGAGTTGCCGAAGGAGGCGATGCCGGCCGCGCCCATGATGTCGGGCATGCGGGCCCCGCCCGCCTCCGCGAGGTAGATGATGGGCAATCCGCGCTTCGTTGCGAGTGCCTTGAGCTCGGCCTCCTTGCGCGAGGCCACCCGGCTCGACGTGGCGGCCATGACGGTGAAGTCGTTCGACGCGACGGCGACCGCGCGGCCGTCGATGGTGGCGAGCCCGGCCACCTTCGAATCCGCCGGCGTCTTCGCCTCGTCCCCCGCCATGTCGGAGACGTTGAACGTGCCGAGCTCAAGGAAGGAGCCCGCGTCGACGAGACGGTCGATACGCTCGCGCGCATTGAGCCGTCCCTCCTCGCGCCGCTTGGCGAGACGCTCGGGCCCGCCCATGCCGCGCGCGTGACGGCGGCGCGCCTCGAAGTCCTTCATCCGCTCGTCCCAGCTCATGAGTTCCGCGAAGCTAAGCCGCCCGGGTGGGCGATGTCAAGGACGGCCGTCTCCGTGGTTGCGTTCGGGCCCGCGAAGGCCCGACAATCGCCTGAGCATGCCTCGAGGGCGCGGCGTCCAGGTGAGGCGGCTCCTGCTGCTGGCGGTGCTGGTGACCGGCATGGCCGCCGTCCTCTACTGGTACGACCGCATCACCGTGCCGGAGATCCAGACCTTCGTGCGCGGCCTGGGGGCGTGGGGCCCCGCGATGTTCATGCTCCTCTACACGATAGGCCCGGCCTTCCTGGTCCCGGGCCTTCCGCTCGATCTGGCCGCCGGCGTGCTCTTCGGCCCCGTCTGGGGCACCGTCTACGCGCTCGTGGGCGCAACCCTGGGCGCGGCGGTGGCGTTCCTCGCCGCGCGCACTGTCGGGCGCGACTGGACGGAGGAGAAGCTCTCCGGTCCGCTGAGGAGGATGAAGGAGGGTGTGGACAAGGGCGGCTGGGAGTTCGTGGCCTTCATGCGGCTGGTGCCTGTGATTCCCTTCAACCTGCTGAACTACGCGCTCGGCCTGACGCGCATCCGGCTCGTCCCGTACGTGCTCGCCTCCCTGGTGTTCATGGCGCCCTCGACCGCGGTGTTCGTCTACGCCGGGTGGGCGGGCGGCGAGGCCCTGGCCGGCAAGGGCGCCCTGTCGGAGACCGTGCAGCACGTCGTGGTCGCGCTCGCGGCGCTGGGATGCCTCGCGATGCTCCCGAGAGTGGTGGTGCGCCTCTCGCGGCGCCGCCGCCACCTCCAGCGCTAGGCTCTCCCTCTCCCCCACCGGGGGAGCGGGCCGGGTGAGGGGGCGCGTTAACTGGTCCGCTCGAGACGCTCCATGGCGGCGAGCCGGTGAAACTCGACGGCCTTGGCCGCGCGCTCGAGGTCGCCCGCCTCGAGGGCCTTCAGGATCAGCTCGTGCTCGCCGAGCGACTCGCCCGCGAAGCCGCCCCGCCGCGCGTGCATGAGGAGGCGATAGTACTCGCCGCGGTCCCAGAGATTTTCCAGGATGCGGAGCACCTGCGGCAGCTCGGCGATTTCCCAGAGGAGATGATGGAACCGGCCGTCGGCCTGCGCGGCCCGGCTGACGTCCTGCTCGAGTCGCGCCGCCGTCATCTCCTTCTGCAGCGCGCGGAGCCGCACGCGGATCTCCGGCGTGATCTTGCCGGCCGCCTGGCGGAGGCAGAGCACCTCGAGGGCGGCCATCAGGAGAAACCGCTCGTGGATCTCGCCGCGCGCCCATCCCAGCACCACCACGTCCTTGTGGGGCGTGATCCGCACGAAGCCGTCGGATTCGAGACGGCGGAGGGCCTGCAGGACGGGGATGCGGCTGACGCCGGCGGCCGCGGCCACCGTGGCGGCGACGATGCGCTCGCCGGGAGCGAGGCGACCTTCGACGATGGCGCGGCGGAGATCCCGGTAGGCCAGCTCCTCGAGGGTCTGGTGCCTGGTCAGGGCGGGGAAGAGATCACCGGTCCCCGCCGCCGACGCGCCCCCGTTTGATCTGGGCATGGCGAGACTGTATAAATGTGCGGTCCTCGGCTTGTCAAGCCCCGGCAAGGCCTCTATCCTTCGCGTGACCCACTCACGAAAGGACTCCTGCATGGCGACTGCAACTCCGCGACTCATGGGCGCCGAAGTGAAGCGGAAGGAAGACCGGCGCCTCGTCACCGGCACCTCGGCCTACGTGGGCGACATCCACGTCCCCGGCCTGCACTACGTGGCCTTCGTGCGCAGCCCGCATGCCCACGCCAAGGTCGGCAGGATCGACACCTCGGCCGCGGCGAAGCGACCCGACGTGGTGAAGGTGATCACCGGCCAGGATATCCGGCCACGCTGCCAGCCCATCCCGCTGGGTGGACCGAGCGCGGAGGGCGGCGGCGGGGGAGAGACCAGCGCCGGACGCAAGCACTTCCCGCTGTCCGTCGGCCGCGTGCGCTACGTCGGCGAGCCGGTGGTGGCGGTGGTGGCGACATCGGAAGCCGCCGCCGTGGACGCGGCGGCCGAGATCCAGGTGCAGTGGGACCCGCTGCCGGCGGTGGCGGATCAGCTCTCGGCCATGGCGGCGGGCGCGCCGCAGCTCTTCGACGACGCGCCGAAGAACATCGAGCACGAGACGAACATCAAGGCCGGCGACCCGGACGCCGCCTTCGCGAAGGCGCACCGGGTGGTCAAGCAGCGCATGGTGAGCCAGCGTCTCTGCGGCGTGCCGATGGAGCCGCGCGCCGTTCTCGCCGCGCCGGATCCGGCCGGCGAAGGCCTCACGGTGTGGGCCACCCACCAGGCGCCGCACCAGCTCCGGAACGACATCGCCACCTGCCTCGGCCTCGAGCAGAACGTGGTGCGCGTCATCGCTCCCGAGGTGGGGGGCGGGTTCGGCGTGAAGTTCGGCGTCTACCCCGAGGACGTCACCCTGGCCGCCATCGCGACCATCTACCGGGTGCCCGTGCGCTGGACGGAGACGCGTGTCGAGCACATGACCTCCACCACGCACGGCCGCGCCCAGGTGACGGACCTCGAGGCGGCGGTCGAGGCCGACGGCACCATCACCGCCCTGCGCATGCACGTGATCGCCGACATCGGCGCCTATCCGATCTTCACCTTCATCCCCGACCTGACGCTCTACATGGGCGTGGGCGTCTACAAGGTGGCCAACGTGGATCTCAGGTCCACGTGCGTCTTCACGAACTCGACACCGGTGGCCGCCTATCGCGGCGCCGGCCGGCCCGAGGCGGCGTACTACCTCGAGCGCCTCGTGGACGTGGTCGCGCAGGAGCTGGGCAAGGCGCCGGAGGAGATTCGCCGCAAGAACTTCATCGCGCCGGGCGCGTTTCCCTACCTGACGCCCACCGGGCAGAACTACGACAGTGGCGAGTACGATCGCGCGCTCAGCCGCGCGCTCGAGATCGCGGCCTATCCGAAGCTCCGCGCCGAGCAGCAGGCGCGGCTGGCCCGGGGCGATCAGAAGCTCCTGGGCATCGGGATGGCGGTGTACGTCGAGATGTGCGGGTTTGGCCCCTTCGAGAGCGCGGTGGTACGCGTCGAGCCGGCCGGCACCGTCACGGCCTTCACGGGCACGTCGTCGCACGGCCAGGGCCACGAGACGACGTTCGCACAGATCATCGCCGACCACCTCGGGGTGGACTTCGACAAGGTCGTGATCCGCCACGGCGACACGCTCAACACGCCCATGGGCAACGGCACCGGCGGGAGCCGAAGCCTGGCTGTCGGCGGCTCGGCGATCATAGGGGCAGCCCTCAAGGTGCGGGAGCAGGCGCGCAAGATCGCCGCGCACATGCTCGAAGCGGCGCTCGACGACGTGGTGTTCGAGAGCGGTAGGTACCAGGTGCGCGGCGTGCCCGCCAAGGCGCTGACCATGGCGGAGATCGCTCCCAAGGCGTACGCGGAGGGGCTGCCCGAAGGCATCGGCTACGGGCTCGAGGCGACCGAGTTCTTCCGGCCGCCGCAGCTCGTGTACCCGTTCGGCGCCCACGTGGCCGTGGTCGAGGTGGACCGCGACACGGGCCACGTGAGCGTCCGCGACTTCATCTCCGTGGACGACTGCGGCGTGCGCATCAGCCCCTTGCTCGTGGCCGGGCAGGTGCACGGCGGCATCGCGCAGGGCATCGCCCAGGCGCTCCACGAGGAGATGGTCTACGGATCCGACGGCCAGCTCGTGACGGGATCGCTGATGGACTACGCGGTGCCGCACTCGGACGACCTGCCGATGTTCACGACCGGCGAGACGGTGACGCCCACGCCGTTCAATCCCATGGGCGCCAAGGGTATCGGCGAGGCCGCCACCATCGGCTCGACGCCGGCCACGGTCAACGCGGTCGTGGATGCGCTCAAGCACCTGGGTATCCGTCACCTCGACATGCCGTTGAGGGGCGAGCGCGTCTGGCGGGCGCTCGCCGGGCAGAAGGGCTAGGCTCCGCCGTGGCGGCCGTCACCCACCGCACTGTCGAGACCAACGGCATCCGCATGCACGTGGCGGAGCAGGGGGAGGGGC
>Ga0335071_10003709_pt1 | contig 16048 bp, 11 predicted proteins | sample Lox_Sample_15_FD_206724 | JGI IMG/M metagenome (GOLD analysis project Ga0335071, IMG submission 206724) | Soil microbial communities from Loxahatchee National Wildlife Refuge, Florida, United States - Lox_Sample_1.5 | ecosystem: Environmental > Terrestrial > Soil > Wetlands | place: USA... | reverse complement strand
CCATGATGAAGAACACCGTCGATCCCATGGCCACGCAGAGCGGCGTGCTCGCGGCGCTGCTCGCGGAGAAGGGCTACAGCGGCCCCGAGCACGTGCTCGACGGTAAGGAAGGTCTTACCCATTGCTTCGGTCCTGACTGGAAACTCGACATTCTCACTGACGGTCTCGGCGAATCGTGGCGCATCATGCAATGTGGAATGAAGGCTTTCCCCACCGAGGCGCTGACGCACACGCCAATCTCTGCCGTGCTCGCCCTGGTGATAGACAACGAACTGAAGCCGAGTGATATCGCGAAGGTCTACATTCGTACCACCGCACGCGGTGCTGACATTCTCAGCGATCCCAGCAAATACGATCCGCGCACCAAAGAAACCGCCGACCACTCGCTGCCGTATGTTGTCGCGGCCGCCATCGCCGAGCGCCAGGTCACGCCGCTGCAGTTCACAATGCAGAAGATCATGGATCCCACCATCCGCGCGCAGCTCAACAAGATCGTCGTGACCGCCGATCCGGAAATCGAGAAGGTTTTTCCGGCGCTGCAGCGCGTCGTCGTGACGATTCAGACGACGAATGACTGCGAGTTTACGAAGCAACTGGATTACCCCAAAGGCGATCCGCGTAATCCCCTGACCGATAAGGAAGTGGAGGAGAAGTTTGAAGCGCTTGCCGACCCGGTGATGACCGCCGAGGCCCGCCGCAAGGCCATCGATGCCATCTGGTCACTGGAAAAACAACCAAACGTCTCGCAGTTGATAAAGTTATTCCGCGCTGACCGTTAAGCGGCGTCGAATGGGTGGAGAAGCTTTGAGCGTACAGCGAGTCGCCTTCGAATGGTTCGTATCAGGCACGAATTCAGTCGTGCCACAAAGGTGGCTCTAACCAGTCCGAGCGGGCTCTAGCCCGCGAGGGAGGCAGTCATATGGGACAGACGATTGTCGAAAGAATTTCCCAGGCCCACATGGTCGAAGGGCCCGATCGTCCGCTGCGTGCGGGCGACTTCCTCTCCATCCGGCCCGATCATGTCATGACGCACGACAACACCTCCGCGGTGATGAAGAAATTCATCGCCATCGGCGCAGGGCAGATTCACGATCCGATGCAGCCCGTTTTCACCGCCGACCACGACATCCAGAACACCGAACAGTCGAACCTTGCCAAGTACCGCAGCATGGAATTGTTTGCCGCGGAACATGGCATCCACTTCTATCCTCCGGGTACCGGCATCGGACACCAGATCATGGTCGAGCGTGGCTACGTCCTGCCCGGCGGCTTCGTCGTCGCTTCCGACTCGCACTCCAACATGTACGGCGCGCTCGGCGCAATTGGAACTCCCGTTGTCCGCACCGACGCGGCCGCCATCTGGGCCACCGGTGAGTTCTGGTGGCAAATCCCACTCACCATCCAGGTTGTACTCGAAGGCAAACTCTCGTCCGGCGTTACCGGCAAAGACGTCATCATCACCCTGTGCGGTCTCTACAACCACGAAGAAGTGCTCAACGCCGCCGTCGAATTCACCGGCCCCGGCGTGGCCTCTCTCAGCATGGACGCGCGTCTAAGCATTGCCAACATGACCACCGAATGGGGCGCGCTGGTCGGCTGGTTTCCGGTGGACGACGTCACACTGGCGTATCTCGAAGCGCGCAATCACGAACTCGGTGCGCGTGTGATCTCCACGGTCTCCAGTCAGCGCATCGAAGCAATACGCAACAATCCGCCCATGCCCGATCCGGATGCCGTTTACGCTGGCCGCATCGTGCTCAACCTGGCCGAGGTGACGCCGCATGTTTCCGGACCGGACAGCGTGCAAGTCATGCAATCCGTCGCGGACATTGCAACGAGGAAAGTCGCGATTCAGAAGGCTTATTTGGTTTCGTGCGTGAACTCTCGCCTCGAAGACCTTGCCGCCGCCGCGAAGGTGCTCGAAGGCAAGAAAATTGCACCAGGCGTAACGTTTTACCTCGCTGCCGCCAGTCGGGCGGTACAGGAAGAGGCCGAGAAACGTGGAATCTGGCAAACGCTGCGGAAGGCCGGAGCGCAGTCGCTTCCGCCCGGCTGCGGGCCTTGTATCGGCCTCGGTACTGGACTGCTTGAACCGGGCGAAGTTGGCATCTCGGCGACCAACCGCAACTTCAAGGGCCGCATGGGCTCGCGCGACGCTCGATGCTACCTCGCCAGCCCCGAGGTCGTCGCGGCGTCAGCCATTGCCGGATTTATCTGTGGGCCCACTGCAGTTGCCAACAAGCCGTTGACCAAGCGCTTCGAGCCGTTCGCAGCGCAAGCCGCGCCGGCAGAAAAAGTCGAGATCCTCGAGGGCTTCCCCCGCAGCGTGCGCGGCCGCCTCGTCTTTCTGCCGCAGGACAATCTCAACACCGACGGCATCTACGGCAAGGACTACACCTATCGCGAAGACATGACACCCGAGATGATGGCCAACGTGGTCATGGAGAACTACGACCCGACGTTCGCCCCGCGCGTGCAGGCCGGCGATGTCGTGGTTAGTGGCTTCAATTTCGGCACCGGCTCCAGCCGTGAGCAGGCCGTGACCGCGTTGAAATGTGCGGGAATCCCGCTGGTAATCGCTGGCAGTTTCTCGCAGACGTATCTTCGCAACGCCTTCAACAACGGATTCCTCTGCATCGAGACGCCGGAGCTGGTCAATTGCCTTCGCGAAAAGCTCGCAGACGCCATCGCGACAAAAGAGAAGACCATCATCCCCGGCGACCCGATCGAAGTCGATTTCGCCGCCAGCACCATTCGTTACGGCGGCGAGGAATTCACCTTCCCGGCGCTCGGCTCCGTGCCGCAGTCGCTGGTCGTCGCCGGAGGAATCGAGAATCTTGTGGCGCAGAAGTTGAAAGTGAAGCTAGAGCCTGTAACTGCCTAGCCGAGGATCTAGCGAAAAGCCAATTGCGACTAGCGAAAACAGGAGTTCGTCATCATGCCAAAACACACTATCGTAACCATGCCGGGAGACGGCATCGGCAACCAGGTTCTCCCCGAAGCCACTCGTGTCCTCGATGCCGTCGGCTTCGAAGCCAACTACGTGCACGCCGATATCGGATGGGAGTGCTGGCGCAACGAAGGCAACGCCCTTCCCGAGCGCACCATCGAGCTGCTGCGCCAACACAAGGTCGGGCTCTTCGGCGCTATCACCTCGAAACCCAGGAAAGAAGCCGCGGCCGAACTCAGCCCCGCCCTCAATGGCAAGGGCCACCAGTATTACAGCCCCATCGTCTCCATGCGGCAGATTTTCAATCTCGATGTCTGCATGCGGCCGTGCCTCTCGTTTCCCGGCAATCCGCTGAACTTTATCCGCAAGCGACCCGACGGCGGCTACGAAGAACCCAAGGTTGACGTGGTTGTCTTCCGGCAAAACACCGAGGGCCTTTACGCCGGAGTCGAGTGGACCAACCCGCCGCAACCGGTTCGCGACGCCCTTGCCACCCATTCCAAGTTCAAGCCCTTCGCCAACGTCCCGGGCGCCGACCTCGCCATCTCGGTCCGCATCATCACCCGTCCGGCCGCGCGCCGCATCTGCGAAGCCGCCTTCCGTCACGCCCGCAAGTTCGGCTACAAGTCGGTCACCATCTGCGAGAAGCCCAATGTGCTGCGCGAAACCTCCGGCATGATGGAAGAAGTCGCCAGGCAAGTGCAGAAGGAATTTGTCGACATCGCCCTGTGGTCCACCAACATCGACGCGCAGACCATGTGGCTCACCAAGAACCCCGAAGACTACGGCGTCATCATCGCCAGCAACCTCTTCGGCGACGTCATTAGCGATGCCTTCGCCGGACTCGTCGGCGGGCTCGGCTTTGCCGCGTCCGGCAACATCGGCGACGAAGTCGCGGTCTTCGAACCGACGCACGGGTCCGCGCCGAAATACGCCGAGCTTGATCCGCCGATCGTGAATCCCATCGCCATGATTCTCTCGGCGGCCATGATGCTCGACCACCTCGGCGGGACCGACAAGGCAACCAAGATTCGCGCTGCCATCGCTGCCGTCATCTCCGAAGGTAGGATTCGCACCTACGACATGATGCGCATTTCCGGCGGCGCCAAGTCCATCGCGCAAGGCGCCGCCTCAACCACGCAAATCACCGACGCTATCCTCTCAAAGCTCGAGGTGGGCGTGGAAGCGGTGACGGTGTAGTACCAATGCACTCTGTATTCACCACCGGTTTTACAGGGCAACGACTCGCTTCCAGCGTCGCGCTGAAGATGTTGCAATCACAAATGTTTCGTATCAGGGCACAACTTCAGTCGTGCCGCAGAAAGTTGAAAATAGGTCAGCGCTTTAGCCCCTGCGCTTTTGTCTCGATCGCGCCAACCACGTATCAGTTGCTCCGGAGGGGCGTGGCTTTAGCCACACCGTCAAGTGTTCCCTCCTAGTTTGCTTCCGTGCGGGCTTTAGCCCGCGCGGCCATCGCCCGAAAGAGCTGTGAATATGCATCTTGCAACCGAACCCACTCTCCACCGCGCCGAAGCCGGTCGCTCCGGCGGCGACGTCCGCTCCGACCTGCGCGTCACTCTCGAAGCGCGCACTACCGGCGGCATCGACATCGAACTCCACTCGCGCGTCGCGCTTTACTACGGCGACAGCATCCGCCAGCAGGTGCTCGACACCCTCACCGCTCTCGGTATCCGCGACGCACGCATCACCCTCACCGACGAAGGCGCGCTCCCATTCGTCATCGCAGCGCGCCTCGAGGCCGCCGCCAAGCGCGCTGGCCACGCCGACGGCAAGTCCGCCCTGCCCGAAGCCCTTCCACTCCCCGCGGCGTCGCCGAAAGACCGCCTCCGCCGCTCGCGCCTCTATCTTCCCGGCAACGAGCCCAAGTACTTCATCAACGCCGGACTCCACGCCCCCGACGCCGTCATCCTCGACCTCGAAGATTCCGTCCATCCTGCCGAGAAAGACGCCGCCCGCCTGCTCGTCCGCAACGCCCTTCGCTGCGTCGATTTCGCCGCCGCCGAGCGCATGGTCCGCATCAATCAGCTTCCCCTCGGCCTCGCCGATCTCGACGAAATCATCCCGCAGTCGCCCGACCTCATCCTGATTCCCAAGGTCGAAACAGCCGCTCAGGTCGCCGAAGTCGATGCAGCCATCACTCGCATCACCAGCCAGCAAGGCATCACCCGTCCCATCTGGCTTATGCCGATTCTCGAATCCGCTCTCGGCATCGAGTACGCCTTCGCCATCGCTACCGCCTCCCACCGCATCGCCGCTCTCACCATCGGCATCGAGGACTACACTGCCGACCTCGGCGTCGTGAAGACCGCTGACGGCACCGAGTCGCTCTATGCCCGCCAGCGCGTCGTTAACGCCGCCCACGCCGCGCACATCCAGGCCATCGACTCCGTCTTCGGCGACGTCGCCGACACCGACGGCCTCCTCCACTGGGGCGAAACCTCCCGCGCCCTCGGCTTCGAAGGCATGGGCTGCATTCATCCCATGCAGATCGAAGTGATCCACCGCGCCTTCGCGCCGTCGCCCGCCGAACTCGATAAGGCGCTCAAAATTGTCGCCGCCTTCGAAGAAGCGCAGGCGAAGGGTCTCGGCGTCGTCAGCCTCGGCTCCAAGATGATCGACTTCCCCGTCGTTAACCGCGCCGTCAAGCTCGTCGCCCGCGCCAAACAAATGGGCCTCATAATGGCACCTACGGGGTGAGTTCAGGTGACGCAATGAATGACAGCCTAGATCACAATCGGGGACGTTCACTCACACAACAAGAGTTGGGGTGGATAGCCGAGATTCTGCGAACGCGCGAGGAATGGAAGCTTGCGGACATTAGCGAGGCCGTTGTAATTGGGCAAGAACGATGCGACGAAGGTGCGAGTATCTTGCTGAGCGCACCTGAACCTGAGAATGCGAGTTTGCATGGGACCTCGGGATATATCGGTCGAGTCTGCATTAACACTACGTGCGGAGCTTTCATCGAAGTACGCCTGGATCACCTCGGCGGAAGGCTTCACGAGCTTTTTGTTTTATTTGTCGATCCTGGAAAACCCAGCCGCCAACTGCCGGATACCTGGACAGAAGTGTCACATGAAGCATTTGCGCTGTAGTTTGCTGTACTAAACAGAGCGGAGTCAGGAAGAATCATGAGTGGAGTTGCTAATCTCGCCGAACTCGTCACCAACGCTGCTGGCCGCCGCGTTCCCACCGTCGTCAACGGACGCGAGCAGACGCCTTACACAGGAGTGGACGTCCATCGCCCGACGGGCAACAAGTACGGTTCGGAGATTCGCACCAATAGCGACTACCCCAGGAATGGCGACAAGCGCGTCTCCGACCTTGAAACCGCCTTGCGGCTTTGTGGCCTCAAAGACGGCATGACTATCAGTAATCACCATCACTTGCGCAATGGCGACCAAGTAGCGTTACTCGCACTGCAAACCGCTGCACGCATGGGCGCCCGCGACCTCATGTGGTTCCCCAGTGCATCGTTCCCTTGTCACGAGCCCGTCATCGACCTTATGAAGTCCGGCGCGGTGCATCATATCGAAGGCAGCATGAACGGTTCGCTGGGCGACTTCTGCTCGCACGGCAACATGCGCGGCCTCGGCGTGCTGCGTTCTCACGGCGGACGCTGGCAAGCCGTGCAGGATGGCGAAGTGCACATCGACATCGCCGTAATTGCCGCGCCCACCGCCGATTGCTTCGGCAATGCGGACGGCGCGCACGGTAAGTCGGCGTGCGGCTCGCTTGGCTTCGCACTCGCCGATTCGGTTTACGCTGACCGGGTCATCGTGGTCACCGACAACCTCATCCCGTTCCCCTGCATTCCATGGCAAATCCAGGGCAACAACGTCGATTACGTCGTCGAGGTCGATTCCATCGGCGACCCCTCGAAGATCGTTAGCGGCACAACGCAGATCACGCGAAGCCCCGACCGCCTGCGCATCTCTTATTTGGTTGCGCAGTTTCTCCGCGATAGCGGCATCATGCGCAACGGCTTTTCGTTACAGGCGGGCGCGGGTGGCGTTGCGCTGGCCTTCGTCGACTACCTCGCCCGCATGATGAAAGAGGCCGGCGTCAAAGCCAGCTTCGTGCGCGGCGGCTCCACTAAGTACCTCGTTGACATGCTCAAAGAAGGGCTGACGGGCTACATCCTCGACGGGCAGACGTTCGATCTCGATGCCGTGCGCTCCATCGCTACCGACCCGCGGCATGTGCCGACTTCTCCGTTTACCTCATACAACTTCCACGGCAAGGGGAACTTCGCCTCCATCGTCGACGCCTGCGTGCTGGGCGCGACCGAAGTTGACGTTAATTTCAACGCCAATGTGGTCACGCATTCCGACGGCCGCCTGCTGCACGGTATAGGCGGCTGGCAGAACTGTCTCTTTGCCGGATGCACCATCCTCGCCGTCCCCTCGTTCCGCGACCGCATCCCCGTCATCGTCGACGAAGTCACTACCCTCACCGGCCCGGGCGAGCTCGTCGACGTCGTCGCCACCGAACGCGGAATCGCCATCAACCCGCGCCGCCAGGACCTGCTCGACGCCATCAAAGGCAAAGGCCTTCCCATTCGTCCGATCGAAGAAATCAAGGCCGAAGTCGAGCGCATCTGCGGCGGCAAGCCCGCCAACCCCCGCCTCGGCGACCACCCGGTAGCGGTCGTGAAGTGGGTGGACGGCACCGTCCTCGACACCGTATGGCAGGTTCTCGAAGACAATCCCTGCGCCGGCAAGGTCGCGGGCGGCGAATAGCGGCCTCACCTCGCTGCGAATGATGGTCGGTAGTTCTGAACGCCACATGCATCTGAACATCTCGCTCCTGCGACTGTTTCGCATCAGGGCCCGACTTCAGTCGTGCCGCTAGAGCCTAAGTAGGTCCGGGCTTTAGAGGCTGCGGAAAAGAGGAACCAAAGGAGGCAGGAAATTTTTACACGGGAATGGGGTATGGGGTAAGCATGCGTGGACGCGACGAAACGCAAATAGAGATCTTCAGTTACATACGGTTGGAGGAGCGGATTCCGGCGACGCACCCGTTGCGGGCGATACGAGTCATGGTGGATGCGGCCTTGCACGAGCTGGACCTGCATTTCGCGGCGCCATATGCGCGGCGGGGGCGGCCGTCGATTCCGCCCGAGCAACTGGTGCCGGCCCTGCAGCTGATGATTCTGTATTCCATCCGCGGGGAGCGACAGTTGATGGAGCACGTCCGCTACAACCTGGCCTATCGCTGGTTCGTGGGGCTGGGGATGGACGATGCGATGTGGGATGCGACGGTGTTCACCAGGAACCGGGAGCGGCTGATGCAGGGGGCGATGACGGAGCGGTTGATCGAAGCAGTGCTGGGTCAGGCGCGGGAGCGAGACTTGCTGAGCGAGGAACGCTTCAAGGTGGATGGTACGCTGATCCGGGCCTGAGCGCATCGCGACAGCTTTCATCCCAAGGGCGATCCGCCTCGCCGGGGGAGCGGGCACGGTGGAGAGGTTCTGCTGCGCGACACCCACGAATCCAACACGGACGAGGATCCGCGACTGTACAAGAAGAGCACGGCGGCAGCGTGGGGTGGCGCCGCACGTGGCCGAATACGAGAAGGGACAGAATGTGTGCAAGAACAGCCTGTTGCCAGAGGAACGCTACAGCGAGGGCTTGCGGGTGAGTCAGCAGAAACGCAAGCTGGTGGAGAAAGTGCTTGGGTGGTGCAAGCTGGATCGGGTGTTGCGGCAGGTGAAACTGCGTGGCCTGCGCAAAGTCGACTGGCTAGTGCGGCTGGTGATGACGGCGCAGAATCTACGCCGTATGGTGAGCTTACTTTACGCGCAGTACGCCGAGGGAGAAGTGTCTCTGACGAGCTTCGAACCGCCCGGCCCTAGAAGAAAGGGCACCCTCACGCCGGCACCATAAGTCGCAAAAAACGGACCTGAGGCAAAGCGAGAAAAGCTGTACCGTTTTTAAGCAGCCGCTTTAGCCCCTGAGGGAACTCGGTCTGCTTACCCCGCCGACAACGCCCGCACCTGCACACCAGCTTTCGCCAGCGCCTCGTTCACCGCCTTCGCAATCCCCGGACTGCCCGGCGTGTCCGAATGAATGCACACGGTCTGCGCCGCCACCTTCAACTCCGCGCCGTTCGTCGCCCTCACCAGGTTGCGTGTCGCAAGGTCCACCGCCTGCCGCGCGGCATCCGCCGGGTTCTCCAGCAGCGCTCCCGCCAGCTTGCGGCTTCGCAGAATGCCATCCGGCTCATACGCCCGGTCGGCAAACGCCTCCGCCGCGCACGTTAGTCCCATCGACTCCCATAATGTCAGAGTGCTCGATCCGGCGTGGCCTACCATGATGAGCTGCTCGTCGCTCTCCAGCACCGCCCGTCCGATGGCCGCCGCCACTACCGTGCTCTTGTTCGCCGCGTGATACAGCGCCCCATGCGGCTTGCAATGCACCAGCTTCACGCCGTGCGCGTGCGCCACTTCGGCCAGCGCAGCAATCTGGTCGCGCACAAACGCCTCAATCTCCGCGGCCTCCATCGCGATCTCAATTCGGCCAAAATTCTCCCGGTCCGGATACCCCGGATGCGCCCCCACCGCCACCCCCAGCTCCTTGGCAATCCGCACCGTCTCCCGCATGGTGCGCTCGCCGCCCGCGTGCCCGCCGCACGCCACGTTCGCCGACGTGATGTAGCGCATCAGCTCGTAGTCGGTGCCGTTCGCCAGCGACTCCTCCGACTCGCCCAGGTCCGAATTGACGTCCATCCACAACTCGCTCATCGTCCCCTCACGCCTCCAGCCAGATTTCTTTCAGCCATTGCTCTTGCTCGCGTAACGCCCGCACCGCCTCCGGCATCGTCACCTCGGCAAATCCAACGGCATCCCGCGGGCGCAACTGCCCCAGCCGATGCATGTCTGCCGCAATCACATTCGCAATCTTCGGATACCCGCCCGTCGTCTGCTGGTCGACAAACAGCACAATCGGCTGCTCGTCCTGCGGAACCTGCACCGCACCCAGCGGAATCCCATCCGTGAGCAACTGCCTGCGCTCGCGCGGCGCAATCGCCTCGCCCTGCAGCCGCAGCCCCGCCCGGTCTGCCTTTTCGCTCACCACATACAGCGACGCCAGAAACTTCGCATACTCGTCATCGTCAAACCAATCCCCTTGTGCACCGCGCGTCACCCGAATGGGACCTGCCTTCCGCAACTCCCCCAGCGCCCCCGACCGCAGCCGCCTCGGCCTTCCATTCGCGCGAGCGCCGAGATTCAAAACGTCCCCTTCCCTCAACCTTCGTCCCTCCACCCCGCCAAATTCGCCGCGCAAATCCGTCGCAGCGCTTCCCATGACCATCGGAACCTCAATCCCGCCGCGAATCGCCACATACGCCCGCGCCCCGTCCGTCGTACTCCCACACTGTAGGACTGCACCCGCGGGCACCTCGACTGCCGCATTCTGCGGCACCCGATACTGCCCCACCTTGCAGTCGCACGCCGCTCCCGCGAGCGCCACCGTCGCGCTTCGCTCGAACTCCAGCGCGGGCCCCAGCAGCGTCATCTCCAGCGCCGCCGCGTACTCACCGTTCCCCACCAGAAGATTTGCGATCCTCAGCGACAGCAAATCTGCCGCGCCGCACGGCGAGATTCCCAAGTGCGCACACCCAAAACGGCCGCCGTCTTGCACGGTTGTCGCCAGCCCCGCCTTCAACACGCGAACTCTCACCCGCGCACCGCCAGCCGTTCATATTCCGCCCGCTTAATCGTCACAAATCGCACCCGGTCACCCGGCAGCACCCGCGTCGGCCGCGCCGCCTTCGCATCGAAGATCCGCAACGGCGTTCGCCCAATCAGCCTCCACCCTCCCGGCGTCACCGACGGATAGATCCCCGTCTGCCCGCCCGCGATCCCCACGCTCCCCGCTTCCACCCGATGTCGCGGTGTCGCCAGTCTTGGCATGCTCAACTCCGGAGGCATACCTCCGAGATACGCAAATCCTCCCGTGAAGCCTAGGAAGCACACGTCATACAAAGCTTCCGAATGCAGCCGCACCACTTCTTCCTCCGCCATTCCCGCGTGCACCGCAACATCTGCCACATCCGGCCCAAACTCCCCGCCATAGCACACAGGAATCTCCACCATCCTCGCCTCGGTGTCCGCGCCAACAAAGTCTGCACTAACCAGCGACGTCACCAACGCCCCCATCTCCTTGTGCCCCGTCACCCGCGGATCGAAATCCACCAGCAGCGATACATATCCCGGATGCAGGTTCCGAATCCTCTCATCGCCTCGCGCCTGCAGCGCGCGAAACAACCGCAGCACCGCAGCCGTCGTCTCTCGCGACATCGCTTCGCCCAGCGTCACCAGCAACGACGAATCACTCGCCGCAATCATCTCCATGCACACCCATCTGCACTCTCCCCCGATGAATAGTCCATGCCCACACCCCTGTCAAACCCCACTCGCGTATCATTCGCCTTTGACGACTCGCATGCCCGACCAACACCCAGCGCCTGGAAAGAAGCTCTGGCTCTTCGCCCTCACCAAAGTAGAGCGCGCCACCCTCATCGCCACGTTCGGCGGATGGGCGCTCGACGGCATGGACGTCATGATTTACAGCTTCGTCATTCCCACGCTGATGGCGCTCTGGCATCTCACGCAAGGCCAGGCCGGCCTCCTCAGCACCGTCGCGCTGCTCGTCTCCGCCGTCGGCGGATGGCTTGCCGGTATCCTCGCCGACCGCTTCGGCCGCGCCCGCATTCTGCAACTCACCATTCTCTGGTTCGCCGTATTCACCTTCCTCAGCGGTTTCACCAACTCATTCGGGCAACTGCTCATCACGCGCGGACTGCAAGGCCTCGGCTTCGGCGGCGAGTGGGCCGTCGGCGCGGTGCTCATGGGCGAAGCCATCCGCGCCCAGCATCGCGGCAAAGCTGTCGGCACCGTGCAAAGCGGATGGGCCATCGGATGGGCCGTCGCCGCCCTCGTTTACACCGCGGTCTTCAGCTGGCTGCCTGCGACCCTCGCCTGGCGCATCCTGTTCTGGATCGGCATCGCCCCATCCTTCCTCGTGTACTACATCCAGCGTCACGTGCCCGAACCGCAACTCGCGCCCAAACCGGCCGGCCAAGTGACAAGCAGCAACTTCCTCGAAATCTTCAGCCCGTCGCTCCTGCGCGTCACGCTGCTCGTCAGCCTGCTCGCCGTTGGTGCGCAAGGCGGATACTACGCCGTCACCACCTGGCTCCCCACTTATCTCAAAACGGTCCGCGGACTCTCCGTCCTCGGCACCGGCAACTACCTGCTTGTCGTCATCGCGGGCTCGTTCGCCGGATACCTCACCAGCGCCTGGCTCACCGACCGCCTCGGCCGCAAGCCCACGCTGCTGCTCTTCGCCGTCTGCTCGCTGTGCACGGTCGTCGGCTATACCTGGTTGTCGATCGGCGACCGCCTCATGCTCTTCCTTGGCTTCCCCCTCGGCTTCTTCGCCTCTGGCTCCTTCGGCCCCATGGGTGCCTTCTTCACCGAGCTGTTTCCCACCCGCGTGCGCGGTTCCGGCCAGGGCTTCTCCTACAATGTAGGGCGAGGAATCGGAGCGCTGTTCCCCACGCTCGTCGGCGTCCTCGGCGCGCGCATGGGCCTCGGCCAGGCCATCGCCGCATTCGCCGCGATTGCCTACTTCACTATGGCCTGCGCCACTCTCGCCCTACCCGAAACCCGCGGCCGCGAGCTCTAGTGCCCAAAAACCGCCATGGACGGCGCCGCGGAATCGAACCGCGCAGATGGTTGCAATCCCCTGAATTCCAGGAGGCTGCTCGAGCTAACCGGCGAGAGTTTGGCATGCAGTGGGCAATTTCACACCTCCCCCGCTACAATGGCGGCTGGGCTTGCAGTCGCTTCCCCGCGACCAAATACAGATAGGCGAATAAGCGCAATGGCAACTTCAGTCAAAGCAGTGCCCGTCAGAAAACGTAAGCCAGCCCGTCAGGCGCCGGTACTGCCTGCCCGGCAAGCTTTTCCCATCCACGCCCATCGCCTCGACGACCCCGGCCTGTTCATCAATCGCGAGCTCAGCTTGCTGGACTTTCAGCGCCGTGTCCTCGAAGAAGCCCAGGACAACACCAACCCCCCGCTCGACCGCGTCATGTTCCTCTCGTTCGTCGGCTCCAACATCGACGAGTTCTTCATGGTCCGCGTCGCCGGCCTCAAGCGCCAGATTGAAAAGGGCGTTATGGAAAGCGGCCCCGACACCATGTCGCCCGCCGAGCAACTGCGCGCCATCCGTGCCTCGGTCATCCGCCTGTACCGCGCCTCGCACGAATGCTGGTCCAAGCAATTAGTGCCAACTCTCCGCCGCGTCGGCCTTCGCATCGAAAGCTACGCCGGCCTCTCCGACGAGCAGCGCGCCTACGCCAACACCTATTTCCAAGACACGATTTTCCCCACGCTCACCCCACTGGCCTTCGATCCCGGGCGCCCCTTCCCCCACATGTCGAACCTGAGCCTCAACCTGGCCGTCGTCTTGCGCGACGCCAAAGGCATCGAGCACTTCGCCCGCGTCAAGATTCCCGATACCCTTCCGCAACTCGTTCCCGTCACTTCCACCTCTACTCCCAAAAGCCGCACCAAGACGCCAAAAAAAGAGCAGGTCTTCGTCTGGGTCGAGGAACTCGTCACCGCCAACCTCTCGTCGCTGTTCCCCGGCATGGAAATCGTGGAAGCGCACCCGTTCCACATCACCCGCGACGCCGACTCGGAAATCCAGGACCTCGAAGCCGGCGACCTCATGGAATCCGTCGAAGAGGGCGTCTTCCAGCGCCGCTTCGCCGACGTCGTGCGCGTCGAAATCAACGAAGACATGCCCTCTTCCGTGCTCGAGATTCTGGTCACCAACCTCGAACTCGACCGCGACGACATCTACAAAATCGCCAGACCCCTCTCGCTCGTTCGCGTGCGCGGCCTCGCCCGCATCGACCGCCCCGACCTCAAGTACACAACCTTCGTCCCCGCGTTGCCTGTCCCGCTGCTCAAAAACGAGGACGAAGACATCTTCGCCACCATTCGTCGCGGCGACATCTTGTTCCATCACCCGTTCGATTCCTTCCAGCCCATCGTCGGGATGTTGCAGAAGGCTGCCAACGATCCCAACGTGCTGGCCATCAAAATCACCTTGTATCGCGTCGGACGCAACGCGCCTGTCGTGGATGCCCTCCTCGAAGCCGCTGAAAACGGCAAGCAGATTGCCGTCCTACTCGAACTCAAGGCCCGCTTCGACGAAGAGAGCAACATCGGCTGGGCGCGGAAGCTGGAGCAGTATGGGGTCCACGTCGTCTATGGCCTGCTCGGCCTCAAGGTGCATTGCAAGGCCGCGCTTATCGTCCGCAAGGAAGGCGACGTCATACGCCGCTACGCCCACCTCGCTACCGGCAACTACAACGCCGTCACCGCGCAGCTCTACACGGACCTCGGCGTGCTGACCTGCGATCCCGACATCGGCGCCGACTGCAGCGACCTGTTCAACTTCCTCACCGGATACTCCGCCAAGTCGCAGTACCGCAAACTCCTCGTCGCGCCCAATTCGCTGCGCAATCGCTTTGAAGAACTCTTGCAGCGGGAGATCGACCACCAGAAGGTCGGCCGCCCCGCCCGCCTGATCCTCAAGATGAACTCGCTCGTCGATCGCAAGATGATCCAGCTTCTCTACCAGGCCTCCCAGGCCGGCGTGAAAGTCGATCTCCTGGTGCGCGGCATCTGCTGCCTGCGTGCCGGTGTACCCGGCGTCAGCGAAAACATTACCGTCACCAGCGTCGTTGGCCGCTTCCTCGAGCACAGCCGCATCTACTACTTCAAAAACGGCGGCGACGAGGAGATCTACCTCGGTAGCGCTGACCTCATGCCTCGCAACTTGAACCGCCGCGTCGAAGTGCTCTTCCCCGTCGAAGACAAAAACCTCGTTCGCACCATCAAAGATGACATCCTCGGCACCTACTTGAAAGAACAGGCCAAGGCCCGACACATGCTTCCCGACGGAAAATACGTGCGCGACCCGAACGCCGGGAAAAAAGGTGCGCTCAATTCGCAGGAAACGTTTATCCTCCGCGCCAGCCAGCGCTCCAGCAAGTAATCCTGCCGCGGATTCGCGGAGGCATCGCGTTTCAGGCTTCTGAAAGTCTCGCCGCTGCTGCCGTTTTGCAGCGGCTTCGGTTTTGAAGCGGCCCAGCTCCAGCTCCGCTTTACGCTGGAAGCACCACGCTTCAGCCACGCCGTACGAGACTTCCCAGGCCACGCAACTTCAATCCTTGCCCCGGTGTCTATATTCTGGCTGGGTAGCGCTTCACCACTCCAACATGCTCACGGGCTGCACAATTGCCAGGAACGCTTCTTCACCTCGAGCTCGTGCGCTCGTGCGACCCTTCTTCACCGCCGTTGTATTGCTACTGATGGTCGCGACCGTGCCTGCCCAACTCGGCCCTTCGCCCCAGGCGCTGCCTGCAGCGCAAAAAACCACCCTCACCGGCTCGGTCATCGATTCCGTTAACGGCGAACCCGTCCGCAAGGCACTTGTCCAACTCAACGGTCCTCAGCCCCGCACCACCTTCAGCGACGGCGATGGCCACTTTCAATTCGACGACGTCCCTGCCGGCTCCTACGCCGTATCGGCGCAAAAGCCCGGATACTTCAACGACATCGAGCTCATGCGCGGCGGCGCTCCCCCTGTCGAAGCCAGCCCCAACGCACCTCCCGCTATCGTCCGCCTCACCCCCGAAGCCATCCTTAGCGGCGTGGTTGCCACTTCCTCCGTCATTCCTTTGGAGCACGTCGAGGTCAGCCTCACCTACATCGAAATTCGCGACGGCCGCCGCCGCTGGCAATCCAACCAAGCGTCCATCACCGACGAAGACGGCCGCTTCCGCTTCGCCAACCTGCGTCCCGGCAGCTACTATCTCAGCGCCGGCCCCTACACTCCGCTGGCGGAGTCCATGCTCGACGCTGGCCACTCGCCTTCGCAAGGCTTCGCTGGAGTCTTTTATCCCGGCGTTCCCGATCTCGCCTCGGCTTCTGCCATCCAGCTTCACCCCGGCGAGCAAACCGAAGCCAACTTCGCCCTCAAATCAGTC
>Ga0335071_10003707_pt1 | contig 16054 bp, 13 predicted proteins | sample Lox_Sample_15_FD_206724 | JGI IMG/M metagenome (GOLD analysis project Ga0335071, IMG submission 206724) | Soil microbial communities from Loxahatchee National Wildlife Refuge, Florida, United States - Lox_Sample_1.5 | ecosystem: Environmental > Terrestrial > Soil > Wetlands | place: USA... | reverse complement strand
TTACGCGTTGCCGCATCGGTACGGACGCCCGGTCGAAATCCACATGTTCTAAGAACCGATTCATCGCGGACGTCGAAATACGCTTGCGGCGTTCCTCGGCAACCTGCTGCAGCAGCGGAAACACCCGGTCCGTTCCTTTTCCGGTTTGCGCCGAGAGAAACACGACTGGCGCGTAGTTCAGGAATTTCAGTTCATAGCGTAATCTCTGCTCATAGGCGTTGCGGTCGCCAGGGCGTTTCGATTCACGCATTCGTTCGGCTTTCGTCGGACGCCCCGGTTTCTTCTGTCCGCTGAGCACAAGATCCCACTTGTTCACCACGATGATTAGAGACCGTCCGCTCTCGTGCGCGTACCCGGCAATCGCGGCGTCGAGTTGGCTCACTCCCTCCGTCGCATCAATCACCAGTAAAGCAATGTCCGCGGACTCAAGATGTTTCCTGGCCATGACAACCGACAGTTTTTCGGCCATGAGGTGTGTCTTTCCCTTGCGCCGGATGCCTGCGGTGTCGATGAATCGGAACCGCTGGCCCTCGCGTTCCACAACCTCATCCACGGCATCGCGCGTGGTGCCTGGGACAGGAGAGACGATCGCGCGTTCCGACTCGGTCAAGCGGTTCAAAAGCGTTGACTTTCCCACGTTGGGGTGGCCGATGATCGCGACCTTTACTTCCGCTGGGCGCTGCTGTGCGCCAGCTGCCGCCTCATCGGTCGCACTCTCCTGCGCGGCTGGCAGGTCTTCCGCTTCTGCGGCTTCTGGAAACGCCTGCGTCACCGCATCCAGCAAGTCATCAATCCCGCGTCCGTGCTCGGCCGATATTGGAGACATGTGCTGAATCCCCAAGCGATGGAAATCGGCCAGCAGCGCTTCCTGTTTGTCGCTGTCGATTTTATTCACCGCGACGAATAGCGGTTTGCCCGTTTTAAGCAACAGTCGGGCGAGTTCCAGGTCGGGAGCCGCCAACTCACTACGTCCGTCGATAACAAAGATGACGGCCGCGGCCTCATCGAGCGCCACTCGAGCCTGCCGAAAAATCTCGGACGGAATGAGATCTTTATCCTCAGGAAGGATCCCTCCAGTATCGACAAGCCGAAAGCGCCGTCCGAGCCACTCTGCGTCACTGTAAAGGCGATCACGGGTAATGCCCGGTTCATCGCCGACGATCGCACGGCGCGATCCGACGATTCGATTGAACAGCGTCGATTTGCCCACATTAGGGCGGCCAACAATGGCCACGACTGGAACACTGGTCCGAATGGCGGTCGTTGAATTCAAAGGCGTTCAGTGATTCGACTTCGGTAAATGTTTATTATAGAGACTCTTGTGTCTTTACCCGCCCAGCCCGCTTCTGCCCCGTCTAATCGTCCAGTTCGAACCGGCAAGGAAGCTTCCCTGCATAGGTTCTTTGCCCCCGGCGGGATTCTCTCGCAAACACACGGTGCGTATGAGTTCCGGCGCGGGCAATTGCAAATGGCGGAGGCCGTCGAGCAGGCACTCGAGCAGAAACGGCACTTGATTATTGAAGCAGGAACTGGCACCGGCAAAACGCTCGCCTATCTTGTGCCCGTCATTCGCTCCGGCAAGCGAGTGATCATCTCGACCGGAACCAAGAATCTCCAGGAACAGCTTTTTTATAAAGATGTGCCCTTCCTTACGCAAGCGCTCTATGGAGAGCGGCCAGGTTCTGGCCTGTCCGTCTGCTACATGAAAGGTCGAAGCAATTATCTTTGCCGCAAGAAGCTTTATGATCTAACCGATCAACCCGTTTTGAGCGGTTTGGACGAAATTGAGCAATATCGCGCGATCGCAGCCTGGGAGAAAGCTACAGTAACAGGCGACCGCGCGGAGTTAGCAGAACTGCCCGAAGCCAGCCTGCTCTGGCATAAGCTCGATGCCCGCGCCGAAACCTGCACCGGACAGAAGTGCAGCGAGTGGGAACGGTGTTTCATCACCGAAATGCGGCGACGAGGGATGGAGAGCGACATTATCATCGTAAACCACCACCTATTCTTCGCGGATCTCGCCATCAAACTGCAGGCGGACGGAGCTCCGGATGCAGGGATTCTCCCCGAGGCCGCAGCTGTGATCTTCGATGAGGCTCATGAGTTGGAGGACATCGCCGGCGGTTACTTCGGAATCTCCATCAGCAACCTTCGCATCGAGGACCTCGCCCGTGATGTCGAATATGTCTTGCAACAACACCGCATCCTCACGCCTTCGCTTTCCCAAGCGGTAGGCAGTTTGCGCGAGCGTTCGCAGCTGTTTTTCTCCCTTCTCCCGCCGGGCGAAGGCCGATTTGCTTTTGAGAACCGTCGCGAGTTCCTCGAGGAAAACGGTGAGGAGTTTGTTGGCCTGCACCAGGCATTAAGCCGGGTGGCGGGTGAACTGGACGGTGTGCCGCAGAAGCCGGAAGAGGTATTTAGCATGGTTCGCCGAACCCAGGAGATTCAAGCGCAGCTTAACTTTGCGATGGAATCGGAGGACCAGAACACAGTCTTCTGGATCGAGCGACGCGGCGGACGCACCCCAGGCCGGGAAACCCGTAATGCCAGCCGCACTGAAAACCTCGCGAAAGACCGCAAGGTTCCGGGCGCCGAAGGAGGCCTTCGTGGCCGCCAAAGCGTTTTCCTCCAGGCCACACCGATTCAGGTAGGACCGATACTTCGAGAATATCTCTGGTCGAAACTGGAGACCGCAGTACTGACATCAGCGACCCTTGCCGTCGGCGGCGGATTCGAATACATTCGCGAAAGGCTGGGGCTTGAGCATGCGCGCGAATCCGTGCTGCCCTCTCATTTCGATTACCAGAGCCAGGCGATGCTGTATGTGCCGCCCGATCTTCCCGATCCGCGAACTCCCCAGTTCGGCGTTAAAGCGGCGGAACGCGTGCGAAGGCTGCTCGAGATTACGCGCGGCCGAGCATTCGTCCTGTTCACGAGCTATGCGCAGATGAACGAGATTCACCAGCGATTGCTGGGAGAGCTGGAATTTCCCCTCCTCCGTCAAGGAGACGGGCCCAAAAGCGCGCTGCTCAAAGAGTTTCGGCTCACGCCCAATGCCGTGCTCTTTGCTACTTCATCCTTTTGGCAAGGCGTTGACGTGCAGGGAGAGCAGCTGAGCTGCGTCATCATTGATCGCTTGCCGTTTGCCGTGCCGACCGATCCCGTGGTGGCCGCGCGAGTCAAAGCCATTGATGCCGCTGGAGGAAAGGCCTTTTTCGATTATCAGGTTCCCGCAGCGGTGATCAGCCTGAAACAGGGCTTCGGACGCCTCATCCGTTCACTGCATGACCGCGGACTCCTGGTCCTGCTGGACAACCGCATATTGAAAAAGCAGTATGGCCGCATGTTCATCGACAGCCTTCCTAACTACAAGAAGACGACCGAAATGAAAGCGGTCGAGGAATTCTTCGGGATCACTTCCTGATCGCCGTGACTATTTCTCTTCTTCCATCCCGGGGCTTGATAGAACCTGCACAGCGATTCCGGATGCCTGCTCCTTACTGTGATACACGCGCTCAGTCGCCTTTACGAAATCGGAGGGCTTCGCGTAGGGGATGTTCACGAACGTCTGCGGATTGCGATCGGTAAGGGGAAACCATGAGCTCTGAATCTGCACCATGATGCGGTGCCCACGTCGGAATGTATGGTTAACGTCCTGGAACGTGTAGCTGAGCTCCTCGACCTTGCCCGGCGTGAATGGCTCCGGCTTTTCCCAGCTGTGGCGGAACTTGCCTCGGAACGGTTCGCCACGAACCAACTGCTGGTACCCCGCCATCGTGAACGAAGGGGGCGGCACGTCTTTTCGCGGTTTGTCGCGATCCTCCGGCTTTGGCGCATCGAGTTTGCTATCTGGATAATCCTCGGGATACACGTCGATCAGCTTCACATCCCAGTCGGAATCGGTTCCCGTCGTGGACACGAAGAGCTTCGGCGAGATGGGCCCTGCGACCGTGATGTCTTCCTGCAGAACGGGCGTCTGATACACGAGCACGTCCGGCCGGCTGGACGCGAATCGCTGATCCGAAACCATATATTCCTGCGGCACATTCTGCGCCGTGTAGTTCACGAAGGGCACTGGCTTCGCGGGATCGCTGACGTACTCGTCATAGGTCGCTGCCTCCGCGCCCGGTGGATCGAACGACAGGCCGCCATTGGCATGCAGATACAGGGTTTTGGATGCCGCTCCCTTTGGAGGCCACGCCGAATATCTCCTCCAGACGTTGGTACCGGTCTCGAACACATACGCCTTGGGCAACTTCGCGTCCGCGGCACCCTTTAGATATTGCTCAAAAAAAGGAAACAGGATGTTCTTCCGATAGAACTCGCCGGTACTCGAGGCAAACTCGGCGCGCCCTAAATGTTCGCCATCGTAGCGCCCCCATCCGCCGTGCACCCACGGCCCAACCACCAGCGCGTTGAAGATATCCGGGTTGTTGTTGTCGATGGCATGAAAGGTACTGAATGGTCCCTGCAGGTCCTCCGCATCGAACCAGCCTCCCACGGTCAGCACCGCGCAATGGATATTCTTCATGTGCGGAGCCAAATCGCGCGCCTTCCAATAATCGTCGAAAGTGTTGTGCTGCATTTGATCGTCAAACAGCGCGCTTTTCCCCTGCAGCAGCTTGGAAAGATTCCCGATGGATCCCGCGTTCAGGTAAAAGTCATACCCATTTTTCGTCCCGAACTCGAAGGGCACAGATGCCTTGGAGGGAAGTTGCGGATTCTCTTGCGGTTTGAAGAAAGCGTAAAAACCGAAATTCGCCGCCAGCATGAACGCTCCGCCGTGATAGGCATCGTCTCCCATGAACAGGTTCGTCATCGGGGCTTGAGGTGAGGCCGCTTTCAGGGCAGGATGCGAATCGATGATGCTGGCCGACGTGAAAAATCCCGGATACGAAATGCCCCAGATGCCGGCATTCCCGTTGTTGTTCGGAATGTTCTTCAGCAGCCAGTCGATCGTGTCGTAGAGATCGCTCGCGTCATCGACATCATTCTTGGACCTCTTGTTGTCGATATGAGGATGCATTTCCACGAATTGCCCCTCCGACATGTAGCGTCCGCGCACATCCTGAAATACGAAGATGTATCCCGATCGATCGAATTCGGGGGATGGGCCGAGCTGCGTGCGGTACTGGTCTACTCCGTAAGGGCTGACGCTGTACGGGGTGCGGTCGATCAGGAACGGATAACGCCGGGAGGCATCCTTCGGAACATAGATGGACGTAAACAGATGGACGCCGTCACGCATGGGAATCCGGTATTCGTATTTGGTGTAGTGCTCCTTTACGTCGAAGTCCGGTACCTCCTGCCGCGCTTGTGCCAGAACAGTGCCTGCTGCAAACATCAAAGATAAAACTAAACTCCAGGTGCGACGGTGCATGAGGCTCCTCGGTCTCAGAGAAAAGGATTTATACAAATGCTGATTGTACGGAGGGCAGGTAGCGCGCACAAATCAACCCCTGACCTTCCATGACTTGACCCGCCGAAATCGATTAGCTTTCGGCAATTTTCTCTTTCCAAAGTAGCTCTCGGGATACATAATTTGTCCGCCATGCGCCAGGCAACCTGCTGCGAATGCGGACTTACCACGACCGTTCGTTCCTTCTACCGCATGAATGGAAAGACCTATTGCGAGCCATGCGTCTGGAAGGCTTCGCGAGAGGCCAAGGCGGCAGGACAACCCGCCGAATACGTCGCCCTTCAGGACAACTCGGTTTGCGGCCGCTGCGGTGCTTATAGCGGCGACAGCAGCGATCACCCGATCGTCGGGAAGATTCCTCTATGCTCGACTTGCGCGCCGCAGGTTTCCAACTGGCCCTATCCAGGGTGGCTGAAGATAAGCCTTGCCGTTCTGCTGCTACTGCTGGTGGTCGCGCTCCTGCACGGACGCCGATACTTTCATGCAGGCCGAACCATGTATGTGGGCGAGCGCCTGGTTGAGAAGCACGAGTATGAGAGTGCGATCCCCTATCTGCAGGAAACGTTGAGGATCGCACCCGAGTCAGATAAGGCGGCACTGCTGACTGCGAAGGCCGCTTTATCCATCGGAGACATCAACACCGCGGACAAAGCTATCCAAGGGCACAATAAGGGTCATTTTGAGGACGCCGATAACCCCGAGTTCGCGCAAGTGAAAGCGATGTGGAACCGCGCTGAGACCGCCTACACGAAGGCAGAAGAAGCGGCCAAACTCGAACAGCAAGACGGTCGCGCAGCTGAGGCGGCGCGGATGATGCATGAAGCTGCCTCTCTGTATCCGGAAGCACGCGGGTTGGCGGAGGCTGCGGAGACCGCGGACGAAGGAGCCGCTTTTGAGGCCAAAGACTATGACCAGTTCCTGGCCATCGCCCAGAAGATGTGGCAACAGTATCCCGGCTCCGGGACCGCCGCGGCAGTTGCGAGCGCATTCGCCTGCAAGTACGCGGTCACCGGCGACGCCAAGTACAAGCAACAATCGGAAGAGATGCTCGAAACCTCCCGCCAGAAGGTCGACCCCGACCCGGAACAGCAAAAATGGTTCCAGGAGTACGCCGAGCGCATTCGGCACCGGCTCGATACCCGGCAGATCATCACCAAGACGGAATATGACCGCAAGTTCCGCGGCGGTCAGGGAAAGGGCGAATAATGTTCTTTATCCCGGGTCCGGTCATCGCGTTACTAACCTTCCCTGGCATCATCATCCACGAGACAGCCCATCTTTACTTTTGTAAGCTCTTCAAGCTGCAAGTCTATGATGTCTGCTTCATCCGGTTCGGGAATCCGGCGGGTTACGTGCTTCATGAGAAGACGGAGAATTTTACGACCAGCTTCTTTGTCAGCTTGGGCCCGTTCTTCGGAAACTCCCTGTTGTGCGTCGTTTTCTGTACAGCGGCATTTTTGCCTGTCTGGGAACTCAAGGTCGCCGATCCTCTCGCTTATTTCTTTTACTGGTTAGGTCTGTCGATCGGAATGCATGCTTTCCCCTCCACGGGAGACCTATCCAACCTGTGGGAACTTGCCCCTGAGAAGGCCAAGGCGGGAAACATCCTGGCGATCTTGAGCTTCCCGCTGATCGGACTTCTCTACATCCTGAACTTTGCTCGCATGTTCTGGGCTGACCTCGGGTATGGGATCGCGATCGGCATACTCGGCCCTATCGCGCTCTTCCGGGCCCTCGCCTGGGCCTGAACGGAGCACGTTTTCCCACGATCCAGATACAATGGAGAAGACGCGCCAGCGGGCGCGGAGGGAGCATGTTCGAGGTCACCGTAGAGGATTCGTTTGCCGCGGGCCACTACCTGCGTAACTACAAAGGTAAGTGCGAGAACCCGCACGGACACAACTATAAGATCCGGGTGACGTTGGCGGGCAGCGAGCTCGATAAGGCTGGATTGCTGCTGGATTTCAAGGACCTGCGCGAGGTCATGAAGCACGTGATCGAGCGCCTAGATCACCAGATGATCAATGATATCGAGCCGTTTACCGAAATCAATCCGTCCGCAGAGAATATCGCGAAATATTTCTATGACGAATCCAACACCCGGTTGCGGCGGGTGACCAACGGTCGCGTTCGCATCAAGGACGTAACCGTATTCGAGACCGAGACCACTACCGCGAAGTACAGCGAATAAGCGCTGCCGTGTAGACGGCGCGGCGCCGCAATCGGTTTCAGCCGATGGCTGACAGCTTTGTTCATGCAGATTACCGAAATCTATAAATCATTGCAGGGCGAATCCACGTATGCCGGGCTGCCGTGTGTCTTCGTGCGCCTGACGGGATGCAACCTGCGCTGTTCCTGGTGCGACAGTGAATACACCTTTACAGGTGGGCGGAAGATGTCGGGTGATGAGATCCGCAGTGAGGTGTGTCGCCTGAGCCCCGCCGGAGGTCTGGTAGAAATCACAGGCGGAGAACCGATGCTCCAGGAGCGAGAACTCGTTCCGTTGATGCAGAATCTGCTTGAATCGGGCTATACGGTTCTGCTGGAGACGAGCGGCGAACGACCGCTGGAGGGGGTTCCGACACAGGTAGTGAAAATCGTGGACGTAAAGTGTCCGGACTCAGGCGAAGGGGGCACATTTCAGCTGCCGAATCTTTCGGTTCTTACGCCTCACGATGAGCTCAAATTCGTTCTCAGCAGCCGTGCCGACTACGATTTCGCTACCGAATTCATCGCTAGCCACCACTTAGCATCGCGGGTCCATGCCATTCTTTTCTCGCCGGCATTCCGGAAGGATGCCACCGGCACTCGTGACAGCTCGCACTGTCTGCTGGACCCGCAGCAGCTGGCGGAATGGATGATCGCCGATAATGTTCCAGCCCGGTTGGGATTGCAGTTGCACAAATTTATCTGGGATCCGGCGGTGAAGGGAGTCTGAGGCATTGATGATTGTTGACTTCTAGTTGAGGATGGAACCCTTACTCTCGATCAGAAATGAACAATGATCAATGGTACGTTCCGGAAAATCTCGCGCTGTAGTTCTACTGAGCGGCGGCATGGATTCTTGTGTCTGCGCCGCGTTGGCCGCTCGCGATCACAATGCGGCGGCCGTGCATGTGAGCTACGGGCAGCGCACAGAGGAACGCGAGCGCGCTTCATTCCTCGGTATCTGCGGAAGGCTGGGCATTCAGGACAAGCTTATCGTCCGCAATGAGGCTTTGCGGGTGATAGGCGGGTCGGCCCTGACCGACGAAGGAATCCCCGTGCCGCGCGCCGAATCCCTTGCACCGGGCGTCCCAGTCACCTATGTTCCTTTCCGGAACGCGCATTTTCTAGCTGTAGCCGTCAGTTGGGCAGAGGTTCTGGAGGCCGAAAAAGTCTACATTGGCGCGGTCGAGCCGGATAGCTCGGGGTACCCGGATTGCCGCCCTGCCTACTACGAGGCGTTCAATGCTGTCGTAAGGGCGGGAACCAAAGAGGGCCGCATTGAAATCGTCACCCCTCTCATCGCCATGCGAAAAGCGGAGATTGTGCGTCTTGGCCTTGAACTGGGTGCACCCTTCGATTTAACTTGGTCATGCTACAGCCGCGAGGATCAGGCCTGCGGCACTTGCGACAGCTGCGCACTACGGCTTCGCGCCTTCGCAGCCGCCGGAGTCAGTGATCCCATCCCGTATGCGGCCAAATAGAGTTTGTTGCCGGGAGGCAAAATGAAAAAGTACTTCACAGTTCTTTTATTTGCAGTATTCGCGGTCGGACTTTGCGCGCCTCCAGTTTTCGCCCAGGCGTCGGGTACCGTCAAAGGTGTTGTTAAAGACTCAGATGCGAAGCCGGTTGCCGGGGCGATCGTTGAGTACCAGAACCTGGACAACGGCCAGAAATACAACCTGAAAACCAACGGCAAGGGCGAATATTTCTCGCTGGGCATTACTCCCGGCAAGTACAAGGTGACGGTTTACCGGACTCCGGATGACCAGAAAGCGGCCAAGGAGTTCTATCACGTCAACGGTTTCCAGGTAACGCTTGATGAGAATACTCTCGACATCGATCTGAAGAAGGAACAGGAGAACCAGGCCAAAGGGCAAGGGCTGACTCCGGAACAGATCAAGCAGATGCAGGAGCAGCAGGAGAAGCAGAAGAAGGAAGTCACCACAGTCAAGTCGCTGAATGAGAAATTGAATGCGGCCAAGGCGGCTGCCGACACAGGTGACTACGACACAGCGATCACCAATCTGACCGAGGCGAACCAGATGGATCCCACCCGCGATCTGATCTGGTTCAAGCTGGGTGATTATTATCGGCTATCCGCTACCAAACAAATCGACACGGCAGAAAAGCAAAAGCGCCTGGAATCTTCGATCGAGGCGTACCAGAAGGCGATTCAATTGAAGCAAGGCGCCGCTAACGACAAGGATCCCAATGCCGCCAAGAGCCTGGCAGCTTACTACAACAACCTCGCGGAGGCCTATGCCAAGTCCAACAAGATCGATGATGCGGTAAAGACTTATGCCCTGGCCGCCCAGGCAGATCCCTCCGCTGCCGGCCAGTACTATTTCAACACCGGAGCCGTTCTGACCAATGCGGGCCGCGTGGACGACGCCATCACGGCATTCGACAAGGTGATCGCCTCAGATCCGAACAAGGCGGATGCCTATTACTGGAAGGGCGTAAATATGATCGGCAAGGCCACCCTGCAGGGTGACAAGATGGTGGCCCCGCCGGGAACGGCCGAGGCATTCCAGAAGTACCTGGAGTTGCAGCCGACCGGCACCTACGCCGACCCATCCAAGCAAATGCTGGCCCAGATCGGCGGCTCGGTCGAGACCAGTTTCGGCAACAAGAAGAAGGCCGCGAAGAAGTAACCTCGCCATCAACGCGGTAAGTCCTGCGGGGCGGCTCGCCGGAGCCGCCCCGATTACTTTTGGCTTCGGGGATATTACGAAAGTCTGTGTATTACGAAGGGCTATGTACTAGCTGTCCTTCGCGCCAGCCCCGCCCCGCGATACAGTGGATGTATTGGTTTTCTCCCTTCTGTGGTGCATGCGATTCCTGAGTTGTGAGGACGAATGGCTGCGCCAACCATTGCACCGATTTCCGTTGCACTCGAAGACTTTTCCGGAAGCGGAGGAATCGCTACCCCATCCCTGTTGGGAGCGATGTTACGCGCCGCAGACAAGATCAGCGACCTCATCTTCTCGCCCGGACGCCCGCCTCAGGTGCAGGTTTATGGACAGATGATTCCCGTGCAGGTTCCGGGGCTTACGGTCCTCACGGCCGACGACACTCGCCGCATTGCCGTAGACCTGATTGGCGACAACAAACAGGCCATCACCACCCTGCGCGAGCACGGCGCCTGCGATATTTCGTTCGGACTGCCTGGCCTGGCCCGTTTCAGGGTCAACATTTTCATTCAGCGCGGAAGTTGTGCGGTTGTCATGCGGGTGATTCCGACCGCAATTCCCGACTTCCAGGCCCTTCGACTGCCCGAGCAACTTGCCGATGTGACCCGTCTGCGGGACGGCATCGTGTTGGTCACAGGGGCAGCAGGATCGGGCAAATCGTCCACGTTGGCAGTACTCCTTGATCGCATCAACCAGGAGAAGTACTACCACATCATCACCATCGAAGATCCCATCGAGTTCCTGCACAATCACAAATGCTCGACCATTCATCAGCGTGAATTGCACAGCGATACTCCCAGCTTCGCGCATGCCCTGCGCTCCGCGATGCGCCAGGCGCCGAAAGTGATCCTCGTCGGGGAAATGCGCGACCGCGAAACCATCGAGATCGTGCTCGAAGCCGCGGAAACCGGCCATCTCGTCTTTTCCAGCCTTAACACGATGGATACATCCAAGACCGTCGAGCGCATCGTGAGTTCCTTTGCGCCGGTCGAACAGCAGGGTATCCGGGAGCGGTTCGCGAAATCCTTCCGCTACATCATCTGCCAGCGGCTGATGTCGAAGGCGGACCGGTCCGGACGCGTGGCCGCATTTGAGATCCTCAAGGCAAATTCCCGCACTCGCGAGTGCATCGAAAAGGGCGAGCGCGAAAACAAGACCCTTCTGGAAGCAGTGAAAGCCGGAACCCCGGATGGGATGCAGCACTTCGATGGCGAAATCGCGCAACTGGTCCGCGACCATATCGTCGATCTTGAGACCGGCCTTGCTTTCGCCAGCAATCCAGCCGTTCTGGGACAGGAACTCGCAAGATAGTTCAGCCGGCATCTCCGATTTCGAGCCAACCACTCACCAGGATCGCAGTAAGGCATTCCTGCAAAAGCGCATTCATCCTTCTTCTTCTATGATCGTGATATGTCGATCGCTCCAGTCCGTCCGACCGTCTTGAGCTTCGAAGATGCAAGGCATACGGTTGAAGAGCATGCGGCGCAACTGACGGCTCCAGCCACGGAGCAGGTCGATTTGCTTGCCGCATTTGGGCGGGTATTGGCTGAGCCCGTCCTGGCGGACCGCGATATGCCACCGTTCCCGCGCTCAACGCGCGACGGTTATGCGCTTCACTCCACCTGTGTGTCTCGATTACCCGCTGTTTTCGAGGTTATTGGCGAGATCAAAGCCGGAGAGATAACGGAAAAAATTCCCTCCCGGATCGAACTGGGAAAGGCCGCCTCGATCATGACCGGGGCTCCCGTCCCGCCCGGGGCTGATGCTGTCGTGATGGTCGAGCACACCACACTCGATGAAAACAAAGTCGAGGTCACGAGAGCGGTAAAGCCTGGTGAGAACATCGTCCCCCGCGGAGCGGAAGCCAGACAAGGGAGCACTTTGCTGGCCGCGGGTACCCGGCTTCAGGAAGCTGCGATCGCTCTGGCTGCGTCTGCAGGCAAGAGCAGTCTGGAAGTCTACCGGCGGCCGCAAATTGCCATCCTGAGTACGGGGGACGAGATCGTCGGAATCACGTCTAAGCCCGGACCAACCCAGATCCGGAATTCCAACAGCTACTCTCTTGCAGTCCAGGTTCTGCGCGTGGGAGGGCAGCCTCTGCTCCTGCCGATTGCTCCCGATGAGCCTGTTCGTTTGCAGCAGTTGATCGAACGCGGCCTGGACTCGAACCTGCTATTGATGACCGGTGGTGTTTCCATGGGGCGCTACGACCTGGTCGAGCAAGTACTCACGGAAATGGGTGCCGAATTTTTCTTTACCGGGGCGCTGATTCAGCCCGGCCGCCCCGTCGTATTCGGACGTTGTAGCGCGAGCGTCGGCGGAGGGCAAGGGACTTACTTCTTCGGCCTCCCCGGGAATCCCATCTCTACCATGGTCACCTTCGAACTCTTCGCTCGGCCCGTAATCGAAGCTCTGGCGGGGCAGAGTCCGAAAAAACTCGCCTTCGTCCATGCCCAGTTAAAGTCGGAGATCCGGGTCAAATCCGGCCTGACACGCTTTCTTCCCGCCATTCTCGAAGGAGAGTTCGACCAGGCCACCGTAGAACTTGTCCCATGGCAAGGCTCGGGCGATATCGCGGCGACGGCGCGCTCCAACTGTTTGGCTATCATCCCGGCAACTAGAGAACACATTCCACCGGGCGAATGGGTGTCCGTTCTGATTCGTTGATGCTTCTTGCAGCTTAACTGTGTCTGCAAACACCAGCCGTGTAAGATAGATGTGCCGCATGCCCAAGAAACTCTCTCACTACGACGGTGCGGGACGCGCCCGAATGGTAGATGTTTCCGAGAAGTCCCTCACCAGGCGGGAAGCGGAAGCCAGCGCTTTTGTGGCAATGCAGCCAGCGGTGCTCGCAGCCCTCCCCAACAATCCGAAGGGCGATCCGCTGGAAATAGCACGGATTGCCGGTATCATGGCTGCCAAGCGGACTTCCGAACTGATCCCGCTCTGCCATCCATTGCCGTTATCGCTCATTGATGTCGAATTACAGCTGTGCGAGAATGGCGTCGCAATCGCTTCGAAAGTGGTGACCACCGCGGAAACTGGCGTAGAGATGGAAGCGCTGGTCGCAGCCAGCGTGTCCGCATTGACCGTTTACGACATGTGCAAGGCGCTAGACAAGGGCATTGAGATCCGAGAGATCGTGCTGACCCGCAAGACTGGCGGAAAAAGTGGCGAGTACCGGCGGAAGAAGAAGTAGCCGCCCGATATGGCGAATGACGTAAAACTTCTGGTTGTCGACGACAACCCCATGGTGCTGCAGATGCTGCAGCAGGCACTGGCCCCGCTCGCGCAGGTGATGGCCGCGTCGGACGCGGCGGACGCGCTTCTGAAAGCCGTCGACAATCCGCCGGAGCTGTTGGTCTGCGACTACCGTCTGCCGGGGATGGATGGACGCCAGCTCGTAGAAAAACTAAAGAGCCGCCCGGCAACCGCCTCCTTCTCCAGCGTGCTCATGGCCAGTAAGGCTGATATTGCCGAACGCCTCTCACCGCAGGATGCCGCTGACGATTACCTGGAAAAGCCTTTCTTCCTCAAAGAAGCTACGCGCCGCATCAAGCGCATGATCGATCGAATTGCGCTGGAGAAGTTGGCGAAAACCGCGCCTTCGGACGGAGTCGTGCGCGGCAGCCTGGCGCAGATGAACGTCATCGATCTCATGCAGTCTCTTGAGATGGGCCGCAAGAGCTGTCAGCTTTCTCTTACCAACGAAGGGGATCGATGCGAGGTCTTCTTCGCCGAGGGACAGGTAAAACATGCAACGTACGGATCGCTGGTTGGCGACCAGGCCGTCTTCAAGGTCCTGCGCTGGACCGGCGGCAGCTTCCAGCTTGATTTCGAAGGCAAGACCGACAAAGAGACCACGCAACTGAACACCCAGGGGCTGCTGATGGAAGGCTTGCGTCTGCTCGACGAATCCCAGCGGGATGGCGGCGTCGAGAGCGAATCAGTCGCGGAGGCCGCGCCCTCTTCGGTTCCGGCAGAGAGCCCGGCAAGTGCCCCGCCCCCGGCGCGCAGGGAAGAAGAGGAAGATGTCCTCCTCGACAGCTGAGCAATCCTCAAAGAGCCGAATCAGAGCAGCTGTCGTCACCGTAAGCGACTCCTGCTCGCGCGGAGAGCGAAAGGATCTCTCCGGCCCAGCCGTTCTCAAATTTATCGACCAGCAAGGATTCCACGTAATCGCTAGAGAGATTATCCCGGACGATCGCATCCAAATCCAAAATCTTCTCATTAACCTCGCACGCAGCGCAGACCTGATTATCACGACCGGAGGAACCGGAATTTCGGCCCGCGACGTCACCCCCGAGGCAACCAAAGCGGTGTGTGACAAAGTCATCGAGGGAATGGCACAGCGGATGCGGACAGAGGGGATGAAAAAGACTCCGTTTGCCGCGCTCAGTCGGGGTATTTGTGGAGTGCGCGGGCAAGCACTCATCGTGAATTTACCGGGGAGCCCAACAGCTGCAGCCGAATCCCTCGATGCCATCGCCAATCTGATTCCGCATGCCGTGGATCTGCTGCATGGGAAAACAGAGCACAGCTAGGTCACTTCGTCGCCGACCCAAGGATTGCTCGCCCAGGGAAGACTCCAGATTTCAACTTTCCGTTATCGATAAGGAGCTGCCCTGCAACGACGAGATATTTCACGCCGGCACTAGGCTCCATCGGCCTCTCGAATGTCGCTCGATCCGCGATCGTCTCGGGATCGAACACCACAATGTCAGCATCGGCTCCTTCCTGCAGTCGCCCCTTCCGGTGGGCATCGGGAGTCGATCGCTCGAGCATTTGAGCGGGCATGAGCGCCATCTTCCGCAGTGCATCCATAAGCGTGAGCGTCTTCTTCTCCCGTACGTACTGCGCAATCACGCGAGAGTAGGTTCCTGCGTTTCGGGGATGCCCCAGCGCACCGTCGCTGGCGATCATGATCAGCGGGTTCGGAATGACCTTGTCCACCATCTCCTGGGTGCTGGCAAACACAAGAGCGGACTGCGCCCGGCTCGAGTTGTGTAACTCTTCGAAACGCGCCTTCGTCAGGTGTTCGCCCGTCTCGGGCAGCACGAGCTTGTCGTAGGAAATTCCCAACTTTTCCCGCCATCCCGGGTTGAACAACGCGGAGTTTAGGACAGTCATCCCCGCGATATAGGGATATGCTTCGGTGGTCACATCCAGTCCGCGGGCCCGTGCCCCCTGAATCATGGAGAGGCACTCGAGAGAGTCTGCCAGGCAGGTGCTACTCACATGGACAACGTGCAGAGCCGCGCCGCTGATGGCCGCAGCGCCGATCACTTCCTCCAGGGACTCGATGGCAGATCCCGGCTCCGTATATCCGAAACTCCGAATGTGCGTGTATACCGGAAGCTTGCCCTCAGCTGCGGTGCGGAACATGTCGATGACTTCCCGCCGCGTTGCTCCGGGAACATATTGAATCCCCATGCCCACACCGAGAGCGCCCGCCCGGAATTCATCCTGCAATCGTTGCTGGATGCGGCTGATCTGATCGGGAGTCGCGGCTTGATTGGTTGCCGGTCCGCTCTTTGGAAGGATTTCGGGGATTCCCGCGCGCGAATCGAGGGTATAGGCCGGAAGTGGTGTTCCGAAGATCAAGGATCGAGCAGCCACATGGCTCGCCGTAGTACCGAAATGAATGAGTGAGCGGCCTGCCTTCTCCTTCAGAAACTGGGCAACATCGGGCGCGCCGATCTCCATCTCGAGCGCGGTGGTCACGCCGTCAAAA
>Ga0335071_10003705_pt1 | contig 16059 bp, 11 predicted proteins | sample Lox_Sample_15_FD_206724 | JGI IMG/M metagenome (GOLD analysis project Ga0335071, IMG submission 206724) | Soil microbial communities from Loxahatchee National Wildlife Refuge, Florida, United States - Lox_Sample_1.5 | ecosystem: Environmental > Terrestrial > Soil > Wetlands | place: USA... | reverse complement strand
GCGCTTCCGTCACTACCAGTTCACGTTTTTTCGGACGTCCCCGGTGAGGTTGTATGTCTCACCATAGAACATTCAGCAATAATATCCAAGCTATTTATGACTCATGAGATTAGTTCTGGATTTCAATAAGGAACGGTGGGTGCCGGTTCTGAGCTCTTTCAGACCAATCTATTTTCACATATATCTGGTGTGATTCAGTCGAATCTCAGCGCGACAGTAACAATCATTTATCCCGACGGAGTGCCGGACATCATCACGACTCCGCGCTTCCGGGCGCACTGGGTCCGCAAGGCACATACTTCCTCTTCGGCAACTCGAGCCTCGCCTATGGTCCTCGCTACTTTGACAGCCTCAATGTGCAGTGGGGAGGAGTGACGGCGCCGGAACCGGAGACGCTCGTTATGCTGATGACGGGCCTAGGAGGAGTTGTTGGGATCGTCCGCCGAGGGCTGAGGCTTGAACCACTTTCCGTCGAGGTTGTTGGAGATCGAAACCAGAGTTGCCGACGCAGGTTGACACCGTGCTGCTGGCAGCAGTGGGAGCGGGGTTCACGTCCGGCGCGACGCATCTGAAGTGGGCGTATGAATCATAAAGAGGTTGTCCGCAAGCTCCCGTGCTACGATGAGGCCATTGACGCAGACCTGAAGCAATATCTCGAAGGCATGGAGAACCGGCTCCGCGAGTACATTGACGAACATACTCATGACACGGAAACGCGAATAGTGCTGGCTTTTGGTGCATACCAGGAAACAGCTGCCGTCCGATTTCGTAAGATTGAAGCTGACGTGTCGAATGTCAATTCTTCTACCACCCAGCAGATGGACCTTTCCAGGCGAAGCTGTTGGACCTAGAGACACGGATCATCATCCTCGAACGTCCACGGAACTAAGATTTACGCTGTGTCCTTGCTTCCTCAAGCGGCCGCTGGGGCTCCGTCATCCGCGCTGGATCCAGGATCTCCCTGATCTGCCGTTCGCTTAGGTACCCCTTCTCGCGGGCGATTTCTATGATCGTCTTGCCTGTGGCAACCGATTCCTTGGCGATTTCCGCTGCCTTCGCATACCCGATGTACGGATTCAGCGCTGTCGCCAGCGATACCGTACTTTGCGCGTACATTTCGCAGCGCTTCGCATTGGCGGTGCTGCCCTTAATGCAGAATTCCGTAAACTGCCGCAGCATGTTGGTCAGAATCGTGATGGCCATCAGCACGCTGTAGGCCATCGTTGGCATCATGACGTTCAGTTCAAGTTGTCCGGCCTGAACCGCCATCGCCACCGCCGTGTCATACCCAATCACCTGAAACGACACCATGGCCGCCAGCTCCGGCATCACCGGATTGACCTTGCCCGGCATGATCGACGAACCCGGCTGCAGCGCAGGCAGTTTGATCTCCGCCAATCCGGTGTTCGGTCCCGAAGACAGCAGCCGCAGATCATTCGAGATGCGAATGACCTCCAGCGCGAGATTGCGCAGTGCGCCGCTGACCGATGACATCGCCAGGTTCGACTGCATGGCGTAACGCATGTCGTCTACCGCAGTGAGCTGTTGGCCGGAGATGCGCGCCAGGTTGGCGACCGCCTTCTCGCGATACTCTGGATGGGTGTTGATCCCGGTACCAACGGCGGAGCCGCCCAGTCCGACTTCGCGCAGCAATTCTGCCTGCTGTTCGAGCGATCGCTGTGCCCGCCGTATGGCTCCCGCGTAGGCCGCGAACTCCTGCCCCAGACGCATGGGCACGGCGTCCATCAGGTGCGTGCGCCCCGATTTCAGGATTTGGTGAAACTCGTTGCGCTTGCCATCGAACGCAGCGACCAACCCGTCGAGCGCCGGATGAAGTCTCTCCAACTCCAATAGGGCCGCCACACGCATGGCGGTAGGGAAGACGTCATTGGTGGACTGCCCATAGTTGACGTGGTCGTTGGGGTGGGCGTGCTGGTACTCGCCCAGCTTGCCGCCCAGCAGCTCAGAGGCGCGGTTGGCGATGACCTCGTTGGTGTTCATGTGGAAGCTGACGCCGGCCCCCGCCTGAAAGACGTCGACGACAAAGTGCTCATGCCAGCGTCCGCTCTGGATCTCTCGCGCCGCCTGGATGATGGCCTCGGCAGTTTTCTTGTCAACGACACCGAGGTCGCGATTCGCCTCAGCCGCGGCTTCTTTCACCATGGCGATGGCGCGGATCAGCGTGACGTGCGCACGCAGCCCGCTGATGGGGTAGTTCTCTATCGCGCGTGCAGTTTGGATGCCGTAGTAGGCGTCGGAGGGAACTTCCTTGACTCCGAGCGAGTCTTTCTCGATACGGGTGGACACTTGAGCCTCCAACATCAGAGATGATAGCGGAGGCCCAACGGCTGCAACGCGAAGCTAAGACTCTATATGAACAGGATCCTACGCCGTTATCTCCACCAGCTCCACGATCTTGGCCTGCCACTCCTTCGGGCCCGACTGGTGCACGGCGTTGCCGTGTACATCCACCGCCACCGTCACCGGCATGTCTTCCACTTCAAATTCGTAGATGGCTTCCATCCCGAGGTCGTCGAAGCCCAGCACACGCGACTTCTTGATGGCCTTTGAAACCAGATACGCCGCACCGCCGACCGCCATCAGATACACTGCCTTGTGATCGCGGATCGCCGCGATCGCTTCCGGCCCGCGTTCTGCCTTGCCGATCATCCCGAGGAGCCCGGTGTGCTGAAGCATCTGGCGGGTGAACTTGTCCATGCGGGTAGCGGTGGTGGGGCCGGCCGGGCCGACGACCTCCTCGCGCACCGGATCGACGGGGCCGACGTAGTAGATGAAGCGGTTCGTAAAATCGACAGGCAAAGCTTCACCTCGGGTCAGCATGTCGGTCAGGCGCTTGTGCGCGGCGTCGCGTCCGGTGAGTAACTTGCCGTTAAGCAGCAGAACTTCGCCCGGCTTCCAAGTGGCCACCTCGTCACGCGTCACGGTGTCGAGGTCGACGCGCCGCGCGCCTGCGTTCATCGGATCGTACGTAAGTTGCGGCCAATCGTCGAGCGACGGCGGTTCGAGTGCGACCGGCCCGGTGCCGTCGAGCGTGAAGTGCGCGTGTCGCGTTGCAGCGCAATTAGGAATCATCGCGATCGGCAGGTTCGCGGCGTGCGTCGGATATTCCTTGATCTTTACGTCGAGGACGGTGGTCAACCCGCCCAGCCCCTGCGCTCCGATCCCGAGAGCATTCACTTTCTTATAGAGGTCAATGCGCAACTCTTCGGCGCGCGTCTGCGGACCCCTCGCGACCAACTCCTGAATGTCGATGGGCCCCATGAGTGCTTCCTTCGCCATCAACATCGCTTTTTCTGCCGTGCCGCCAATACCGATACCGAGCATTCCCGGCGGACACCAGCCCGCGCCCATCGTCGGCACGGTTTTCAGCACCCATTCTTCGATCGAGTCGGAGGGATTGAGCATGGCAAACTTCGACTTCGCTTCGGAGCCTCCGCCCTTGGCCGCAACGATGACATCCACTTTGTCGCCTGGCACGATACTCATGTTGATGACGGCGGGAGTGTTGTCCTTCGTGTTCTTGCGGGCACCCGCGGGATCGGCAAGAATGCTCGCCCGCAGCGTATTGTGTCCATGCTGGTAAGCGCGACGCACGCCTTCATTTACCATGTCCTCCACGCTCATGGTCGCGTCCCATTGCACCTTCATGCCGACCTTGAGGAAGACGGTTACGATGCCGGTGTCCTGGCATATAGGGCGATGACCCTCGGCGCACATGCGCGAGTTGACCAGGATTTGCACGATAGCGTCGCGCGCGGCGGGCGACTGCTCCTTCTCATACGCGGCGGTCAGCGCCTTCACGAAGTCCACCGGGTGGTAGTAAGAGATAAATTGGAGCGCATCGGCCACGCTCTGGATAAGGTCGTCCTGCTTGATTACGGTCATATCAGCCTGCCGCTCTCGGAGAATGTTCACCCGCAGGAAACCGGCCCTTCATCCACGGAAGCGCCGACCGGTATTCTGCGAACCCAAAAGTATAATCCTCGGGCCCTGACCGCGGTATGCGGCCTGCACAGCTTCCTATACGCATCAGGGAGTAACCCAAACAGCCTCTGCTGCGCTCGGAAGCCCCCGGGCGATTCGTCCGAGTCGGGTTATCCTCTCAGTATGGAATCCGAAAACTCCCCTTCCACATCGATGGTCGAGAATTTCGACGTAATTGTGATCGGCGCCGGTCCGACTGGGCTGGCGTGTGGCATCGATGCCAAGCGTGCGGGCTTCAAAGTAACCAATATCGACAAGGGTTGCCTGGTGAACTCGCTGTTCAACTACCCCAGTAACATGACGTTTTTCACCACGCCAGAGCTGTTGGAGATTGGCGACATTCCCTTTGCCAGCCCAAACCAGAAGCCAACCCGCCAGGAGGCACTCGAGTACTACAGGAAAGTGGCCGTGCATTACCAGCTCGATGTTCGTCAGTATGAAACAGTGAAGAGTATCGAGGGCAAGGATGGCAATTTTGTCGTTCGGACCGCTGACCATCACGAGCGCGATTGCGAGTACCTCGCGAAGAAGCTGATTCTGGCGACGGGTTACTATGACCGGCCCAACCTCCTGAACATCCCCGGCGAGAATCTGCCGAAGGTCATGCACTACTATCGCGAACCGCATCCGTTCTTCGGCGCCGAGGTGATGGTGGTCGGCGGCAAGAACTCGGCGGCGATTGCGGCTCTGGAGCTGTGGCGCCATGGCGCTCACGTGACGCTGGTTCACAGGAGAGACAGCGTTAGTCCGTCCGTGAAGTACTGGATCAGGCCCGACATCGAAAATCGCATCAAGGCCGGGCAAGTGAAGGCATATTTCAACAGCACGGTCCAAGAGATCACGCCCGACCATGTTGTGCTCAAGACCCCTGGTGGGGAGCTGACGCTGGCCAACGACTGGGTCTTTGCCATGACCGGCTACCATCCCGACTTCGAGTTCATCTGCAATCTGGGTTGCCGGCTGCGCGGCGATGACGACAAAAAACCCGTGGTCAGCTCCAAGACCCTCGAGAGTAGCGTGCCCGGCATTTACCTTGCCGGTGTGATCGTAGCGGGTGTCCGAACCAGCGAAATCTTCATCGAGAACGGCCGCTTCCATGGGCGGCTCATCGCCGCCGACTTAAAGGACAAGCTAAATTCGACGCCGACCATTGTGTGAACTCGGTCTTGCGATAGACTCTTTGGCGACCCTTGGGAGCAATTCACTTTGCCACGCCATGGAGCGAAGCATGACACCTTCTTCGGAAAGCCTGTTTTCTCGTCGTCAACTCCTTCGCGGCGGACTGTCCGCGGCCGCCGCCAGCCTGGTTGCAGGCAGTTTGGATCTGACACTTGCTACACCCATCTTGGCACAGTCCACCCTCAGCCCCAGCGCCGCCCTCGACCAGCTGATGGCAGGCAACAAGCGGTTCACTTCCGGAAAGATGACCGCTCACGAACAGGACCTTGTAGTCCTCAAGCAACACACAGAAGCCAAGCAGGAACCTTTCGCTGCGGTTCTCTCCTGCGCCGACTCGCGCGTGCCGGTGGAACTGATTTTCGACCAGACGATTGGTCAAATCTTTGTAACCAGAGTAGCGGGAAACGTTGTCACTCCCGAGCTCATCGGAAGTTTGGAATACGGCGCTGCCGTGTTGGGTACGAAGGTGATTCTCGTAGTGGGCCATTCCAATTGCGGAGCGGTGAAAGCTACTATCCAGGGCAAAGACGTCCCAGGTCAGATCAGCTCTCTCTTCCCGCACATTCAGGCTGCCGTCGATCAGGCGGGACCGGATTTGGCAGCGGCCACCAAGGCCAACGCCATCAACCAGGCCAAGCTCCTGCGGCAGTCCTCCACCGTGATTTCCGCGATGGTAAAGGAGGAGAAGGTCAAGGTAGTGGGGGCGTTCTACGACCTTGCCACGGGCGTCGTGATGCTACTTGAGTAAACCCAACTCAGGTCGTAATTTCTCTGATACACTCGTGCGCGGGGTGAGGCCCGTCGAGATCTTCGCCGATCCTCTCGCACTTCTGACTCGTCTGCCTCTGAGTGCCTCCGTTCAGATGGGAGACGCTGTGAAGGTGACGGAGCGACTTCCGCCACAGGTTCGCAGCAAACGCAAAAACATCATTCATAAGCGGCGAGGTTCAAGCAATTTGACTTCGCCCCGGGAGGACCATGATGGCAACCGCAGTTGGGATCGCCGGAATTGACGCCAGGGTAGAGGAATTCGTCCAGAAACCCCGGAAGATGTTCATCAACAATCAGTTTGTGCCCGCAGCGTCGGGCAAAACATTTCCCACCTACAATCCCGCGACCGGCGAAGTGCTGGCGCAGGTCGCCGAAGGCGACAAAGAAGATGTGAATCGCGCTGTAAAAGCCGCCCGCAACGCATTCGAAAGCGCGGCTTGGTCCGACATGTCGGCCTCGCAGCGAGGCCGCCTCATCTGGAAACTCGCCGACCTCGTCGAGGCGCACACCGAAGAGTTCGCGCAGCTCGAAAGCCTCGATAACGGCAAGCCGCTCGCCGTCGCGCGCGTTGCCGACGTACCGCTGGCCGTTGACCTGTTCCGCTACATGGCAGGTTGGGCGACCAAAATTGAAGGCAACACGATTCCAATCTCGGCCGGTACCAAGCGCACGCAGTACCTGGCCTACACTCGCCGCGAGCCGGTTGGCGTGGTAGCACAGATCATTCCGTGGAATTTCCCGCTGCTGATGGCCGCTTGGAAACTCGGTCCCGCCTTGGCGACGGGCTGCTGCGTGGTGCTCAAGCCCGCCGAGCAGACTCCGCTTTCTGCCTTGCTGCTCGCTGAGTTGGTGGCGGAGGCTGGCTTCCCAGAGGGCGTGGTCAACGTCGTGACTGGCTACGGCGAAACGGCCGGCGCGGCACTCGCGGCGCATCCGGACGTTGACAAGGTGGCCTTCACTGGATCGACCGAAGTCGGCAAGCTGATTCTTCAGGCCGCCTCCGGCAATCTCAAGAAGGTCTCACTCGAACTGGGCGGCAAGTCCCCGAACATCGTGTTTGACGACGCGGACGTGAAGCCGACCATTGCGGGCGCGTCGATGGCGATCTTCTTCAACCACGGGCAGTGCTGCTGTGCAGGGTCACGGCTCTACGTGCAGAAGGACAAGTTCGATCAGGTTGTCGAAGGCGTTGCCGAACAGGCCAGGAAAATAAAGGTCGGGCCGGGCTTTGACCCGGATACGAACATGGGTCCGCTCGTCTCGAAAGAGCAGCTTGACCGCGTTTGCAACTACCTCGAGTCCGGTTACCGAGAGGGCGCGGAGGCCGTCGTTGGTGGCAGGAAGAAGGAAGGCGCGGGCTACTTTGTCGAGCCGACCGTCTTAGTCAAGACGAGTCCCAACATGAAGGTCGTCCGCGAAGAAATCTTCGGACCTGTGGTCACGGCATCGCCGTTCACCGATCTCGATCAGTTGGTCGCCGAGGCCAACAACAGCGAGTACGGCTTGGCCGCCGGCGTCTGGACGAAGGACATCAGCAAGGCTCATCGCATCGCGCATAAGCTGCGCGCCGGAACGGTGTGGATTAACTGCTACAACGTCTTCGACGCCGCGCTGCCATTTGGCGGGTACAAGCAGTCGGGCTGGGGCCGCGAGATGGGCCACGAGGTGTTGGAGCTGTACACCGAAGTAAAAGCCATCTGCGCGGCGATCTGAGCCCCGCAAAGAACGAAGACTTTAAGGCGCCCACCCAAGCATCTTTCGCTTGGGTGGTTTTTTTGCGGTGCTTCTAATCCCCGATCACCGTAAGCTCAGGCTCCTCGGTTACGCGCGCACGTGCTGCGATGTTGTGCAGTACCGGACGGAAGCCGCGCTGGGCAATTTCCACCACCTTGAACTTCGTACCATCACCCGCCTCTCGCAACCAGTTGTGACGCTCGATAAACGTCGTCGGCTCATACGTAACTCCGTGAGACAGCCTGCGCTCTTCTCGCCAGGAGGTCCACACCAGCACCGGGCCCAGCAGCATTCGCAACAGCTTCGTCGGCAGCCCGAACTCCGATTCGATCGCGCGTCGCAGCGTCCGAATCCTTGCCGCAACAGTCCGATTGCGTGAAATCAGTCGCCTCTCCATCGCCCACAGCGCGGCATTATACGTCGTGCGAAGCTTGTACGCTTCATGCTCAAACCGGGTTCGCACCCGCGCTTCAGGATGACTCTTGTAGCGCCGCCAGCCGTTAAACAGCGTTTGGCAGATGCGGAACAGACTCGGTCCATTGACCTCGAAGTCCTTGCGAAAAGCGCCGTCCAACAGCTCTTTCGATTGGTCGCGCGAAATGGCCGCATGCACAAAGTTAAACTTATACTGACCGTGAATGTCGGCTAGGTCCACATCGTCCAACATTCGCCCCAGTGCCGTCATCTGCTGGTAAAGCGGCGTGCCCGGCACGGGCGTGTACAGCATGAACTGATGGAAGTCCGTCCCATGCGCGATGGCATTATCCATGTCTTCCCGGACATTCTCCGGCGTATGGTGCTCCAGCCCAACTATCGTTGAGCCCAGCAATTTGATGCCATTGCTCCGTAATTCGGCCACAATCGCGCGCGTGTCGGCATTGTGAAGCTTCGCATAGCCGGATTGCGGCGATTCCAGGCCTACCCATATCCACGAAATCCCCAGCCGCACCAGCTCCTCCATCGAATACCGGCGGATTGCGTTGATCGACGAGAACACATACAGCGCCCAGCTCTTACCGCCGACCTCCATTCGCCTGAGCAACTGCAGTGCGCGCGGTCGATTCAGTAGGAAGTTCTCATCCATCACGAAGAACGATTGCACACCCATACTGCGTTCCATGTGCTGCATGATCTCGAACAGCTCATCGCCCGACTCGTAAAAGTGGTGTGTTTTACCTTTTCCGCCAAAGAACGCAGAGGTGGTGCAGAAATTGCAACCCATCGGGCAGCCCACCGAGGGAATAATCGTAGCCGCCGTGTCGCGCGTGTTGTCGGGCAATCCGATGCCCAACACACGAAACCCAAATCCTGAAAGTATCTCCGGATGGACAATCGGCGCGTCCGGGTCCTCGCCCAGGAACCTCCGCATCCACCCGATACCCTCACCTTTCACAAGGTGGTCCGCATCGACCATGTTCTCGATGCCTGGAATGCCGGCCACGTGCCCGCCGACCACGATCATCGATTGCGGAGAGAGCTGGCGGACGCGGCGGCACATCTCGCGCACCTTGCCGAAGTTTGGGATGATGCCCGAGATGCCGACAATGTCATAAGCATGGGCCGTCAGCTCGCGATCAAAAATATCGAGCGTAGGGAAGTCCAGCAGTGTGCTCGGCGCCGAGATGTTCTGCTGGATCATCATCAGGCCCCAGGACCGGTGAAACATGCGCAGCGAGAAGCTGCCTTGTTCGCGGGTCACCTGGTTGTGGTAGAGCTCCATCGGATTGATCGCGCGACTGCCGAATTCGTCGTCTTGCGCGTACGGTCCGAACACCGATGTGAGAAGAACTTTTGCATGGATGCCTTTTGGATGAAGCGGAGTAAATACGGGACCCGACGATTCCATAACTGCATCGTAGAAACGCGGTCGTCCGAAGTATGTGACGCGAGCACGGCCTGGAGCGAAATGACACAACTATTACATTCATCGCCGTTGCTACATCGGGGAAACACAAAAAGGCAAGGCCGGAGCCTTGCCTAGCGAACGGAGGGGTCCGTAGGTTATTCAGCCGGCGGAGGCGGCGTGTCGGTTCCGTTCGCGATCTTCTGCAGATGCTGGTTAATTCGGCTGATCTCCTCCGCGCGGAGCTGCTCAGCCTTGGCCTGCTGCGTACTGCTCAAAACCTGAGTGTAAATCTGGTGCTGCACAGCTTCCCGGTTCACGATCATCGCGGCTTGCAACTGCGCTTGCTGATTCGCCAGCGCCTGGATTTTCGCCGCATCGTAAGCGCCGTTTGCTGTCGCATTCAGCATGGCTAGGCGGTTCTGTGCCATCTGCGTCATAAGGGCCTTCATGCTGGCGTGGTTGGCCTTCATCATTTCCTTTACCTGCGCCTTCTGCGCATCGGTGAGGTCCAACTCCCGCAACATCATGCCGCCACCCGGACCATGACCACCCCAAGCCATATGCGGTCCGCCTACCGGTCCCTGAGCATTGGCGAGCATCGCCGTACCACACACCAACAACACCATCACACTCCCAACTGCCATCAACTTCTTCATGCTCGAATCTCCTTATCTTCTTGACAGGTCACCTGTCGATTCCTTGAACCCGCATTGCCGGTCTTTCACGGTAAAGTCTGGTTACGGGCCGTAAAGATTTGTGCCGCGCCCCGTCGACTCCCGTCCACTCTGCGACTCTCATCTGCCTCGAAACACCGCGCGTGTGGTTCGTCTTGATTTCCAGATTGGCGTATTGAAAGTTCCCAAATTGTTCCGCGTCAGTGTCCCTCCGAAAAGTTCGTCTTGATTACCCGCTGTAGGAGCTTTGCATCGACTTTTCCGCGTGGTCTTGTCGTTTGAATTCGCACGGCAAATCGCAATTTCGCGGGGTACTACGGTGCCAAAAACGCCGGTGGTCAGTACCCTCTGCATCCAAAGTGGTACTTCGTGCCGGGCGATCGTTACAAATTTATGTAATTGTAACAATTTATTGATACTTAACTCCCCGCCCGTGCACTCCCACTTCAGTCATATCACAGGTGTTTTGTGAGACCCGTCACAAGGAATGGTGACCTACGCACCAAATTCTTTCCGCTACAACAACATAAAGTTCGCCCCCAAGGCCATTTTGCCGAACGCAAAGCGGTGGGTTGCTTCTTCTGTTTCGTTCTCCTGGCTTTCGCGTCGGCGACCACAAAAATTTACACCTGGAGGAAATTGTGCGAATCTCTCTCCGCTCTCTCTGTATGCCGCTCCTGCTGGCGAGCTGCGTGCTCAATGGGGTCCCGCTTCACGCTCAATCCACCGCGTCCGAACTGAAGGAGCTAAAGGATGCGATCGCCGCGCAACAACAGCAGATCCAGCAACTTCAACAGCAAGTCCAATCGCGCGACGCTGCGATTCAGCAATTGCAGCAGCAGGTTGGCCAGGCGCAGGCTGCTGCAAATCAGGCACAAGCGGCAGCTCAATCGGCCACGACCGGCGAAAAGAAGGAGGGCCAACTCTCCGCCGAGGAGTTCGAGGCACTGCAACACCAGGTGACCGACCTCAAGGCCGTCTCATCGAGCACGGTGGAAGGTCTGCAGGCTACGCAAAAGCGCGTCAGCGATCTCGAGAGCCCCCTAGCGATTCATTACAAGGGCATCACGATTACGCCCGGCGGATTCATCGCGGGTGAAACTGTTTGGCGCCCGCATGCCACTTTCTCCGACATCAACACACCGTTTAACGCAATTCCGTTCTCAGGAGCAGCCCAAGCACGATTCTCTGAGTTCTATGGCTCAGGCCGTCAGACCCGCTTCTCGATACTCGCTACCGGAAAAATGGGTACGACTAACCTCACAGGCTATGCCGAAATGGACTTCCTCGGCGCCGGTGTTACCTCCAACAACAACCAAAGCAACAGCTACGTCCTGCGTGATCGTCAGTTGTGGGGACAAGCGGCCTTGCAGAACGGGTGGACCTTCACCGGTGGCCAGATGTGGACATTGGTGACCGAAACCCGCAAAGGTCTCGACAACCGAACAGAAGCTCTCCCCATGCAGATCGACGCCCAGTACACAGCGGGATTTAGCTGGTCGCGTCAATATGGATTTCGCGCTACTAAGAACTTCAACAACAAAGTCTGGCTTGGCATGTCCGTGGAAAATGCGCAGACGTTGTTGACTGCTTCCGGTAACCCGTCGAATTTCCTGATTGGCGGACCTGGAACCCTGAGTGGTTTGTACAACAACCAGGCAAACTATTCCTCAAATGTTGGTCCGGATTTCGTCGTGAAGTTGGCTTTTGAGCCCGGCTTCGGACACTACGAGATCTTCGGTGTTGGCAGCGAGTTCCGCACACGCATATATCCCAACGCCACGGCGACACCGGCATCGGCTGCAGGGGCATACAACAGCACAATTTGGGGCGGCGGATTCGGCGCCAACGCGCGTTGGATGGTTTACCAGAAGCACGTCGAAATCGGCCTGCACGGTTTAGGTGGCAAGGGCGTAGGTCGCTACGGTGATGCCAGTTTACCCGACGTAACCGTCAACCCCCTCGGCCGGGAAAAAGCCCTTCCTGCGTACCAGGTACTTGCCAGCCTGGAATGGCACTCGCCCCACTGGGACCTTTATGGATACGGTGGTGGGGAGTATGTTGGAAGGTCTTGGTACACCTTTGTGAACTCCGCCGGCAAGACCGTTGCCGAGGGCTATGGTTCACCGCTGTTCAACAACACTGGTTGCGGCACCGAGACTGTACCGACGGCTGCTTCTGGATATGGTCCGGGCGCGCTGGCCAATTGCGTGGGCCAGAACAAGAACGTTGTCGAAGGCACGACGGGTTTCTGGTACAAGCCCTACAACGGTCCCAAGGGACGCATTCAGTTCGGCATGCAGTACTCGTACCTGACCCGTAACGCTTGGGTTGGCTATGGTTCAGGGCCGTACACAATTCCCTATCCTTACCCGAAGGCCACGATCGCTCCCACAGCGATCGAGAACATGTGGTTCACTTCGTTCCGGTACTACCTGCCGTAACGTCCTGAGCCTTCCCACCGACGTCAACTCTGGGCGACCCGAATACTGGGTCGCCCGATCTTTGTGTCGTTCGCCTCAAAAAATCCCGAGCCTTGCTCAGGTTTGCTGGCATCCTCCACATTGGATGTGTCCATGGACGCCCGTCTCATCGCACTGCTCATTGCCTTTGCTCTGTTTGCCTCACATTTCGGCGTGGCTCAGCAGTCGCTGGGCGGAACCGTGCTGCCCATGATGCTCAGCACTTCGCTTGACTTCTCGAAGTCGAAGCCCGGCGACCGGGTCCGCGGAAGGCTGATGCAAGCCGTCGCGACTCCATCCGGCGAAAACATTCCCGCCGGAGCGAAGGTCTTCGGTAAGGTCCTGGAAGTTTCTCCGGCTTCTGCGAATACCCCTGCCAGGATGGTCGTGGAGTTTAGTCAGCTCGTTTACGATCGGCAGGCAATCTCCATCCGAGCGAGCCTGAGGGCCATTGCATCCATGCAGGATGTCTTCGCCGCCCAGCTTCCTGTAGGCACATTCGACGAGTATGGCACCACCACGGCAGACTGGACTACCGTACAGGTCGGTGGTGCAGCCGTGTACCTCGGCGATGCTACCGTCCGCGACGGCATGCAGATTATTGGCAAAGCACCCGGCTACGGAATCGTTCTCGCCGAGCTCATCCCAGCCCCCAAGCGCGGCTGTCCTGCGGTTCCCGGCGGAGGTAGGCGCGAGCAGTCGTTATGGGTCTTCTCTCCCTGGGCGTGCGGGGCTTACGGCTTTGAGGGCCTCACCATCAACCGGTCGGCTACGACTGCGCGCGGAGCCATCGAACTCACCGCACCCCTATCCACCCGGATTCGTGCCGGAAGCGGCTGGTTGTTGGAGGTCCTACAGACGACCGCCACGGAAGTGGCTCCGGCATCCTAGTAGCACGATAGCCTCACAGACACTGTCCAACGTGACCAGAGATTGTGCGCCGTATCACATGCGCCGGTGAGCTATGTCCGCCGCTACAAATCTATGGCCAACGTACAGTTTCACGCGTAATATTCTCGCGTTATTTCGGTACCGCAATCCTCCGTATAAAAAACGCTCCTTCAGGAGAAAGACTATGGCAGGTGTTGCAGACACCCCTAAGCCGGCAGACAGTGCGTCCTCGGGATGGCTAGGTCTGGTTCTGACCTTGGCCGCAGTAGTGGCCGCGGTCGTGATCCTGCGCATGTCCGAATACACGTCGGGCTGGCAGCAGCAATACGATCCCACCGGACATTGGCTGCTCTCCACGATCATTGCCTCGCTTCCCGTCATCGTGTTGCTGGGCGCGCTGGCGTTCGGACATGTGAAGGCACACTACGCTGCATTAGCCGGACTCATCACTGCACTCCTCACGGCCATCCTAGGATTCGGAATGCCCGCGCGCATGGCTGCCGCTACAGCCGTCTATGGCTCGCTCTATGGTTTGTTTCCTATTGGCTGGATTGTTCTCAACGTAATTTTCCTATATCAGCTAACGGTGGATGCAGGTCGCTTCGAAGTCCTTAAGCACAGCCTCACTGGAATTACACAGGACCGTCGTCTCCAACTGCTGCTCATCGCATTCAGCTTCGGCGCTTTCTTTGAAGGAGCAGCAGGATTCGGCACACCCGTCGCCGTGACCGCGGCGCTTCTGATCGGCCTGGGCTTCCGTCCGCTTCAAGCTTCGGGATTGTCGCTGATCGCCAACACCGCACCCGTCGCCTACGGCGCACTGGGCACACCCATCATCGCGCTCGCAGGTGTTACCGGATTCAGCGAAGTCACCCTGGGCGCGATGGCCGGCCGCATTCTTCCGTGGTTCTCCGTGATCGTCCCGTTCTGGCTGATCTGGGCCTTTGTAGGCTTCTCGGAAATGATCGAAATATGGCCCGCCATCCTGGTGGCGGGCGCGTCCTTCGCGAGTACCCAGTATTTCGTCTCCAATCATCATGGTCCTTGGCTGGTGGATGTGATCGCCGCTGTCGTGTCCATGCTCTGCCTCACCGGCTTCCTGATGGTCTGGCATCCAAAGCGAATCTGGACTTTCGAAGGGGAAGAGGCGAAGACCGAACACCGCGCGGCTCACGGCTACACGGGCGGGGAAGTGGCGCGCGCATGGCTACCGTGGCTCATCTTGAGCGTTATCGTTTTCTGCTGGGGCACCGTGACCGGTAAGAAGATCATGAACACCCCGGAAAAGGTGTTCACCTCGACCGCCAAATGGAGCACAGTACCGAGCAAGATCACTGCTCCACAGTTCCCGATTCACGGTCTGAACAAGCTTGTGGAGCGCACTCCGCCGGTGGTGCTCAAGAACACCAAGGAAGCCGCTGCGTTTTCCCTCAACTGGCTGAGCGCTACGGGAACCGGCATCTTTATCGCCGCGATTATCTCGGGTTTCATCATGGGCTTTGGGATGGGCGATATCTTCCGCATCTATATCAAGACCATTGTGAGAGTGAGGTTCTCGTTGCTCACGATTTCCGCCATGATGGCGGTTGGGTTCCTTACGCGTTACGGGGGTCTTGACGCAACCATGGGCTTGGCGTTCGCGAGGACCGGACACTTTTACCCGTTCTTCGGGACGCTGTTGGGCTGGCTCGGCGTCGCCCTCACCGGCTCCGACACGTCTTCCAATGTGCTGTTCGGCAGCCTGCAGAAAATCTCGGCCCAGCAGGTAGGCGTGTCGCCGGTGCTGATGTCGGCGGCCAACAGTTGCGGCGGCGTTATGGGCAAAATGATCGACGCCCAGAGCATCGTCGTCGCCAGTACTGCCACCGAGTGGTATGGTCACGAAGGCGACATTCTGCGCTACGTCTTCTGGCACAGCATCGCGCTTGCTTGCCTCGTAGGCATTTTGGTGTTTCTCATGGCGTACGTGGCTCCGTTCACTCACATGGTCGTGCAGTGACGAACGTCGCGCGCGGCTCGACACGGGTTGTTCCTTCGTCTCGGACTCCCGGCGGACACGGTCACTTCGTCTGCCGGGAGTATCCCGCCGAACTCCTGCCCCCCCCCCACCCCCCCACCGCGGAAATTCCTTGTTTTGTTGGAGTTGGCGAAAGTTGGCGGGCAAATTCCTCATTCGCAAGGAGTTGCGGGTAAATTCTTCTGCGGTAAGGGGTTGCGAGTGCATTCGCGGGCTCCTCAGGCGGCATTGGCGGCAAAATCGGGGACGGCGGGCGGTTGTGATTCCGTGGCAATGGTAATCGCACGGTGGCCAAGCGAAGGCAATTGGGGTCCACCCGGAGCCTTCTCCTCACAGTGGCCAGGGGAAGGCAGTTGGGGGCCACCCGGGGAGTGTTCGCCATCGTAGCCCAGGTCGGCGAATCGTGGGCTTGGCGAGGTATCCGGCTGCGAATCGACTTGGGCGGCGGGATTGCGAGCGAGCGACCTTTGCTTCGTCTGT
>Ga0335071_10003700_pt1 | contig 16078 bp, 10 predicted proteins | sample Lox_Sample_15_FD_206724 | JGI IMG/M metagenome (GOLD analysis project Ga0335071, IMG submission 206724) | Soil microbial communities from Loxahatchee National Wildlife Refuge, Florida, United States - Lox_Sample_1.5 | ecosystem: Environmental > Terrestrial > Soil > Wetlands | place: USA... | reverse complement strand
GGAGGCAGCAAAGGCATTAGCCTCCGGAGGGCTGGTGATCTTGCCTACGGAGACGGTTTACGGGATAGCCGCGAATATGTCCGATAATAAGGCCGTAGAAAGGCTATATAAGGTAAAGGAGAGGCCGAGGGATAAACCTTTCTCCCTGCTTATTGACCAGAAGATGCAGATTGAGGATTTTGCCAGGGCGATACCCACAGCAGCTTATAAGCTTATAGATAAATTCTGGCCCGGTCCTCTGACATTAGTTCTGAAATCAACAAGAGAAGGCACTGTAGGTATGCGCATGCCCGACCATATTGTGGCGCTGAAGGTGGTTGCTTTCTCGGGGGTTCCGGTAATCTGCCCTTCGGCAAACCTTTCCGGAGAGCCTGCGCCAAAGACTTTTGGCGAAGCCTTAAAGGCCTTTGGCGGAAAGGCAGATTTTGCCATTGACGCAGGCGCATCCAGGCTGGGGATAGAATCTTCAGTGGTGGATTTGACGGTGGACCCCCTCCTGGTCTTGCGCGAAGGAGCGATAAAAAAAGAGGAGATCGAAGCGGCAGCAGGGAAGAAGACCATACTTTTTGTCTGTACCGGTAATTCCTGCCGCTCGGTAATGGCAGAGGCCCTGCTTAAAAAAATACTCAAGGAAAAGAAGAGGGATGATGTAGAGGTTGCCTCGGCAGGGGTAATGAATTTGGGAGGGATGGGAGCGACGGAAGCGACCAAAAATGCCTTGGAAAAAGAAGGGATAGATGTCTCTGAGCACCGCTCCCGGAAGATTACCAAAGAGATGCTTAAAAAGTCCGACCTTATATTGATCATGGAGAGCGCGCAGGAGAGAAGGATCGTAGAGCTTGCCCCGGAGATAAAAAATAGGCTGTTTTTACTCAAGGAATTTGCTAAAATAAAAGACGGTGATTTGGATATACCGGACCCCATAAACAAGCCGGCGGAGTTTTATGATAAGACGCTTGGGCTTATCAAGGAAGCCGTAGAAAGGATCAGTAATATCATATGAAAAATATACTTATCGCCTCTGACCACGCAGGCTTTCGTTTGAAAGAGAGGCTCAAGGATTATCTCTCCAGGAAAGGTTTTTGTGTAAAGGACCTGGGGGTGCATGAGGAGGAGCGTTGTGATTATCCCCTCTATGCTGCATCCCTCGCCCGCCTTATATCCAGCGGTAAGTCCAAAAAGGGAATACTGATTTGCAAGAGCGGGATAGGAAATTCCATAGTGGCGAACCGTTTTCCCCGGGTGCGTGCTGCTCTTTGTTATAACCTGAAGGCAGCGCGTCTTTCCCGAGAACATAACGACAGCAATGTCCTGGTGTTAGGCTCAGCCTTCATGAAGAAAGGCTTGGCAGAGAAGATAGTATCGGTCTGGCTGGATACTTCTTTCCAGGGGGGCAGGCATGCAAGGCGCTTGAGCCTTATTCGAAAGATCGAAAAAGAGATAGGAGCAGGATAAAGTGAGAAGCCTTAAAAACGTAGACCCTAAGATTTACGAAATTATAAGAAAAGAGCTCAAGCGGCAGGAGGATAACCTGGAGTTGATTGCCTCGGAGAATTTTACTTCTCTGGCGGTACTCGCCGCCCAGGGTTCTGTCTTGACCAACAAATACGCGGAGGGTTACCCCGGCCGGCGCTGGTACGGCGGATGCGAATACGTAGATGAGGCGGAGAGCTTGGCTGTTGAGCGGGCAAAGAAGCTTTTCGGCGCTGAACACGTCAATGTCCAGGCGCACTCGGGAAGTCAGGCGAATATGGCAGTTTATTTTGCCGCGCTTAAACCCGGAGATACGGTTTTGGCGATGGACTTATCTGCCGGAGGGCACCTTACGCACGGCCACCCGCATAATTTCTCCGGGATGTTATTTAATGTCGTCGGTTACGGAGTAGACCGTAAAACAGAGACGCTGGATTACGCCAGGATCCTTGAATTAGCCAAAAGGCATAAGCCTAAGATGATCCTTGCCGGTGCTTCCGCATATCCCAGGAAGATCGATTTCAAGGCATTCCGGAAGATTTGCGATAAGGTCGGGGCATACCTTTTTGTAGATATGGCACATATCGCAGGGTTAGTGGCGGCGGGTGTGCATCCTTCTCCTGTGCCTTACGCGGAATTCGTCAGCTCCACTACCCATAAGACCCTGCGCGGGCCGCGCGGGGGTTTTGTAATCTGTAAAAAAGAATTCGCCAAGAAGATAGACACAGAGATCTTTCCCGGGATACAGGGCGGGCCGCTGATGCATGTTATCGCGGCTAAGGCCGTGGCCTTCCATGAGGCCCTTCAGCCGAGTTTTAAGTCTTATCAGAGGCAGATTGTCAGAAATTCAAGAGAGTTGGCCAGGAGCCTGGCGGGTAAGGGTTTTCGTATTGTATCAGGAGGGACAGATACCCATCTTTTGCTTGCTGATCTAAATGAGAAAGGGATTACCGGAAGCGACGCTTCTTCTGCCCTGGGGCAGGCAAACATTACCGTAAACAAGAACCTCATACCTTTCGATAAGAAGAGCCCGGCAGTGACCAGCGGGATACGCCTGGGGACAGCAGCAGTGACTACGAGAGGGTTGAAAGAGTTCCATATGCGCAAGATCGCGCAGCTTATCACAGAGGTCATAGATAACAGCGATGACCTCAAGAAGATTGAAGAGGTCAGGAAAGAGGTATTGAGCTTAACCCAGAAGTTCACATTATATCCGGAGTTAATAAAAGAAAGATGAAAAAAAAGATAACCCCGCAGCATCATCGTCCCAGCTGGGACGAATATTTCTTAGAAGTTGCTTCTTTGGTTTCAAGACGAGCTACCTGCATGAGAAGGCGCGTGGGAGCGGTGCTGGTCAAGGACAAAAAGATCTTAGCCACGGGTTATAACGGCGCGCCTTCGGGGCTTAAGCATTGCATTGATATTGGCTGTCTCAGGGAGAAACTTAATATTCCTTCGGGAGAACGCCATGAACTTTGCCGTGGGCTGCATGCCGAGCAGAACGTGCTGCTTCAAGCGGCACTTTACGGGGTATCAACCAAAGAGAGCATCCTCTATGTCACTAACCAGCCTTGCGTTATCTGCGCCAAGATGCTGATTAACGCAGGGGTAAAAGAGATCGTCAGCGCAGGAGATTATCCGGATAAGCTTTCGGGGAAATTCTTTAAGGAAGCAGGGATAAGGCTGAGAAGCGTCAAGAAATGAAATGCCCTTATTGCGGATTCAAAGAAGATAAGGTGGTTGATTCGCGCTCAACAGCGGAAGAGTCTGCTGTGCGCCGCCGCAGGGAATGCCTTAAATGCGGAAAACGCTTCACCACCTATGAATATATCGAAGAAGTCTCGCTTATGGTAATAAAGAAAGACGGCAGGAGAGAGGCCTTTGACCGCAAGAAGATACTCTCCGGGGTAAGCCGGGCCTGCGAGAAAAGGCCTATAGGGATGGAAAAGATGGAAGAGGTGGTCATGCAGATAGAGCGGCAGGTCCAGAAGAAGTCAGACCGCGAAGTTTCATCAAGCCGCATCGGAGAGCTGGTGATGGAAAAACTAAAGACCTTAGACGACGTCGCCTACGTGAGGTTCGCTTCGGTCTACCGCCAGTTCAAGGATGTGGGGCAGTTTATGGTTGAGCTTAAGGATATCTTGGGCAAAGAAAAGCGCAAGATAAAATAATAAGGAGTAATTTTATATGCTGGAGATGGAGCTGAGCAAGATAGTCATCGATGAAAAAAGGCACGATCAGCTTATCGTGTTAAAAGAAAAGGGCGGGGAAAGGGTTTTGCCGATAGTCATCGGCCTGGCAGAGGCCTCGGCGATAAAGTTGAAGATCAGCGGTTTCAACCCTCCACGGCCTTTGACCCATGACCTGCTCTATGCGGCAATAGAGAATTTAGAAGCGAATATCGAGAAAATAATCATAGATAAGCTGGAAGAAAATACATTCCATGCCAAGATTGTTCTTAAAACTGCATCAGGAACGAGCAAGGTAATAGATGCCCGCCCCTCCGACAGTATTGCTTTGGCAGTAAGGGCACACGCCCCCATATTCGTGGAAGATGAAATAATCAAACAGTCCAGTACTTTTAACCAGAACAAATAGTTTTGCTCCGTATGAAACCTTCCCGTGATTTCAACCCAAAAGAACTAGCCTTGTTCAGGCAAATTGATGCCTTCGCCAACCTGGCTAAGGTGAGACCCTACCTCGTCGGCGGCACCCTGCGCGACCTCTATTTAAAGAGGAGGAAGAAGAATCCCGATTTTGATTTTGCCCTGGAGAAAGGGGGAATAAAATTTGCGAAGAACCTCTCAAGAAAAATAAAGGCAGGTTTTGTGGTCCTGGATGAAGAGCATGGCGCATCCCGGCTGGTCATGAAATCAGGGGATATCTTCTATACCTTGGATTTTACGGATTTTAGGGGTAAAGACCTGGAAGAGGACCTGCTGCATAGGGATTTTAGCATAAACTCCCTGGCGCTTGAGCTTGAGAAGGCCGTCTCTGCTTCTGACTGCCGTGATTTTATCATCGATCCTTATGGAGGCAGAAAAGATTTAAAGGATAATCTGATAAAAGCCGTAAATCGTGATGCTTTCTCAGAGGACCCATTGAGGATCTTGCGCGCCTTCGGTTTCTCTTCGCTTTTTAACTTTAAGATAGAAAAGAAGACCCTGCAACTGGCGATAGCCGAGAGGAAGAAGCTCTCCTCTATCTCCGGTGAGCGTATCCGGGATGAGCTATTCAGGATATTCTCCTCCCCGCATTCTTTTGAGGCTATCAATTCTCTGGATAAGTCTAAGATCCTGGAGTTGATAATCCCTGAGATAAAGAAGATGCGTGGGGTATGGGGCGGGCCCTATCACCACCTTGATCTCTGGAAACATACCCTGGAATCCCTGAAGCAACTGGAGGGATTATTCCTTGAGCTTAAAAACAGAGAAGGGCTGAACGCATACCTGGATGAATATATTTCAGCGCAGCGCTCACGCAGGCAGTTGCTTAAGCTGGCTATGCTGCTGCATGATATCGGAAAGCCTAAGGCCTTAAGGAGGGAAGGCAGGAAGATTAAATTCCACGGCCACGAAAGGATCGGGATGGAGTTGAGCGAAAATATCTCCGAGCGGCTTAAGCTTTCCAACGAAGAGGCGCGTACTTTAAAGGCCATGGTTTTATGGCACTTAAGACCCGGATACCTCGCGGATTCCCCGAAACCCACCTCCCGTGCGGTATTCCGTTATTTTCGCGACGCAGGAACCGAGGCGGCGTCTATACTACTGCTTTCCGTTGCCGACCAGCGTGCAACCAAGGGGCGGCTCTCTACCAAAGAAGCAGGGTTGCAGCATGAAAGGATATGTTTTAGTTTAGTCAAAGAATATTTCAGGAAAGCCGGGGCAAAAAAGAGAGAACGGTTGATAACCGGAGATGACCTGATCAGGAGTTTTAAACTGGAACCCTCTCCTTTAATCGGGAAGATTTTGAGAGAACTGGAAGAGTTGCAGGGGATAAAGAAGATCAGCACAAAAAGAGAGGCCTTGGCTGAGGCCTCCCGGATAATAAAATGGCAAAGAAACTCTTAATACTTTTTCTTATATTGGCCTTGCTCGCCGGCGGGATCACGGTTTACCTTAATAATGTATTTCTCCCCCGCCAGATAAAATCGCTTTTGGTAAATGGCATACAGGAGGCCACCCACAAGAACGTAACTCTGGGGAGGCTGCGTTTCAGTTTATTTAAGGGGTTAGTCCTTGAAGATTTGCGTATTTACGATGAGAAAGAGACATTGCTGCGCCTGAAAGAAGCCTCATGTATTTTCTTGGTATTCCCGATTTTTCAAAAGAAGATTATCATCCCCTCCGTGCAACTCAGGTCAGCAGAGTTGTTCTTAGAGCGCAGGGCAGACAATACTTTCAATATCCAGGGGCTCCTGCCAGGCGGGGCACCAGGAGGAAAACCTAAATTTGAAGTTTTGGTCTCCAGGGTCAGGATTGTGAACTCGCGCATTGTATTCCGCGATGATACTTTAGCCCCTCCTTTTGAAAAGGGGATTGAGAATCTAAATATGGCAGTCAGGCTCTCGCTTCCTGCCAGTGTAAAATTTGACCTTGAAGCCGAGATACCGGCTAAGCCTTTGGCAAAGATAAAAGCCGCAGGAGAATACCTGCTTAGCGACGGGAAGTTCACGGCAAAAATCTACCTCCAGGATATCCCGCCACAAGAGTTCCTTCCTTATTACCGGGGATCAGGCCTGCAGTTTACAAGGGGTATCTTGGATGGTTCAGCAGATATCGCTTTAGATAATAGCGAACTTTCGGGTAAGTTATCCTTGCGCAGCAAAGATATTTCTCTTATAAAAGACGGGATATCGGCTGAGATGAATCTTGAAGTCGGCGCCGAGGCGAAATTCGGCTTAAAAAGCAAAGAGATGGATTATGCGGGTTCTCTCCAGCTTAAGTCGGCGCAGATAAAAATAGAAAAATTCCCCGATCCGCTTAAAAATGTAAACGGAAAGATAGATTTCTTCAAGAATCAGGTGAAGTGGGAGAAGCTTAAACTGGAGTATCAAGGGGTTCTTTATAATACCTCCGGCGTGGTTACGGATTTTAACTCTCCCGGAGTACAGCTTGAGCTTGCGTCTTCGGATATCTCGCTTCAATCAAATTTCGCTTTTAACAACGGCATAATAAAGCTCTCCAGGTTAAAGGGTAACTATCTTAATTCGCAGTTCACCGCCAACGGCGAGATTGACGTGAATAATGCATCCGGGCCGGAAGCGGAACTCACAGCTGAAATCGCGCTGGACTTAAAAGATACAGCTGTGCCCTTGAAGAGATTTAAGGGCCAGCTGGAGCAGATAAAACCTCAAGGCCTGATTAAGGCACAGGCGCGCTTAAGCGGTAATATCGCCGACTTCAAGAAGCTGATAATACAGGCCAATGGCTCAGGGGAGGGAGTTTCACTTTACGGGCTGCATTCACAGGGGCTTACCTTTGATTATAATCAGGCAGAGGGGGTGGCAAAGATACCCCAGATGCATATTACGGCTTACGACGGCACGCTGGATATCAATGCCAGCTGCAACTTGGATTCGCAGAACCTCCCTTACTTGATAAGCGCGCAGGCCGAAGGGATAAAGCTTGAGAGCCTCAAAAAAGATACCCAGATGAAGAATCAGGATATCTCAGGGAGTCTCGCCGCCCAATTAAAGCTTAACGGATTCGCTAATGACCCTGGAAGCCTTAGCGGCGAGGGAAAGATATCAGTGACTGAAGCGAAGCTCTGGCAACTCAATCTTTTCAAAGGCCTGGGGTCGCTTATCTTCAGCAAGGATTTCTCGAGCATAGTCTTTAGCGAGGCCTCCTGCGATTTCTCGGTTCAGGACCAGTATATCTCTACCGATAACCTGAAGATGCTAAGTAATATTTCCAACCTTGAAGGAAAAGCCAGGATAGGTTTTGACAGCTCTCTGGATATCTCCCTTAATGTCAAGGTGCAGGATGAGAATGCGCCGCTGACAGGGACATTCAAAGACCTTACCACTGCCTTAATCGGTCAATCAGGGAGATTAGGGGTGATCAGGATAACCGGTACGCTTAAAGAGCCGAAATACAAGTTTCAGGCTGCAGTCGCCGATATCATCAAAGGTTTAAAAGACGCTATCTTCGGTAAATAATATATACATGGCTGATATCGTAAGGGTAGTTCGGCTCATTGAGAAGCAAATTAAAAGTTTTACCGTGCCATCGGTTACGCTGGTCTCCAGGCGCAATGACCCCTATCAGGTATTGATCTCCTGCCTCTTAAGCCTGCGCACCAAGGATAAGACGACTATCGAAGCAAGCTCGCGCTTATTTAGGGTTGCGGATAGCCCAAGAAGTATGGTAAAATTAACTCCATTACGCATTCAGAAGCTTATCTATCCGGTTGGCTTCTACCGTAATAAGTCGCGGGTGATCCTCGGGGTATCCAGAAAGATCTTAGAAGAATATGGCGGGAGGGTCCCGGATAAGCTGGATGAGCTTTTAAAGCTTAAGGGCGTGGGCAGGAAGACCGCTAACCTGGTTTTAGGCCTGGGGTTTAATAAACCGGCGATATGCGTGGATACGCATGTACACCGGATCTCTAACCGCCTGGGATGGGTTAAGACCAGGACCCCGGAAGAGACGGAAGAGGGATTAAGAAAAATCGTACCGCGCCACCTTTGGATAGACTTAAATACTGCGATGGTTACTTTCGGGCAGAACCTTTGTTTCCCGGTTTCTCCCTTTTGTAGCAGGTGTTTGGTATTCAAATATTGTAAAAGAAGCGGCGTAACCTATTCCCGTTAGCTTACAAAGGAGAAGAGATGGTTGTTAAGAAGATTAACCTGAATGAGTCGGATATCCCCAGGAGATGGTATAACCTGGCCGCGGATTTGCCTACGCCCATGCAGCCGCCGCTTGGCCCCGATGGAAAGCCCATCAGCCCGGATATGCTTACCAAGGTCTTCCCGATGAATTTAATCGAACAGGAGGTCTCTAAGGAGCGCTGGATCGATATCCCGCAGGAGATAATTGAAATTCTTTATCGCTGGAGGCCGGCACCCTTACGCCGGGCAACTTATCTGGAAGAATACTTAAAGATCCCGGCGCGCATTTATTATAAAGATGAATCCTTAAGCCCTCCGGGAAGCCATAAACCTAACACTGCGGTGGCACAGGCCTGGTATAACAAGAAGTTCGGTATTAAAAAGCTGACTACCGAGACCGGAGCCGGGCAGTGGGGAAGCGCGCTTGCCTTTGCCTGTAATATTATCGGCCTGGAGTGCAAGGTTTATATGGTCAGGATAAGTTTCGACCAGAAACCCTTACGCAAAATCATGATGCAGACCTGGGGGGCAAAATGTGTGGCCAGCCCCAGCAATGAGACGAATGCCGGAAGGGCAATACTTAAGAAGATGCCGGATACCCCGGGTAGCCTGGGTATTGCTATCAGCGAAGCAGTGGAGGAGGCAGTAAGCGATGCAAGCGGAGAGACCCGTTATTCCCTGGGGAGCGTATTAAACCACGTTATGCTGCATCAGACGATCATCGGCCTGGAGGCAAAAGAGCAACTGAAGATAGCCGGAGAGAAGAATCCTGATATCGTCATCGGCTGCGTAGGCGGAGGAAGCAATTTTGCCGGATTATCCTTTCCCTTTGTTTATGAAAAAATCAATGGCGCCAAAATAAAGATAATCCCGGTTGAACCTACTGCCTGCCCGACTTTGACCCGCGGGCCATTTGCTTATGATTTCGGAGATACCGCGGGGATGACTCCGCTCTTACCCATGTATACCCTGGGGCATAATTTTGTCCCGCCTCCGATACATGCCGGTGGCCTGCGTTATCATGGGATGAGCCCGTTAGTCAGCCAGGCAGCGGTTGAGGGGTTGATTGAGCCTCGCGCCTATGACCAGATAAAATGTTACGAAGCAGCAATGCTCTGGGCAAAGACCGAAGGGACTATTTGCGCCCCTGAGACCAGCCATGCTATCGCCTGCACTGTCGAAGAGGCGCTAAAAGCCAAAGAAGAGGGAAAAGAAAAGGTAATTCTTTTTAATTACAGCGGGCACGGGTTGATGGATTTGACCGGTTACGATAAATTCCTTACTGGTAAGCTTTCGGAGTATCATATGCCGGAAGATGATTTGTGCCAGTCCTTGGAGTCTATAAAGGATTTGCCTAAGCCCAAAGAAGCGCATAGCGGAAAGTGGCGTAAGAAATGAAGATAAAAGATACCGAGATAAAAATAATCAAGGGAGATATCACTGCGCTGGCAGTTGAAGCCATAGTCAATGCCGCTAACAATAAATTAGAGATGGGCGGAGGTGTGGCCGGGGCGATAAAAAGAAAAGGCGGAAAAGAGATCGAAGATGAGGCGATAAAAAAAGGGCCTATTGATATCGGCGGGGCTGCCTGGACAAAGGGCGGGAAGCTTTCGGCCAAATACGTTATTCATGCCGCGACCATGGGGATGGATTTTAAGACCGATGAGATAAAGATAAGAAATTCCTGCAAAAACTCCCTGCGCGTAGCCGAAGAATTGAAGGTTAAGTCTATCGCCTTCCCGGCATTGGGTTGCGGGGTAGGCGGATTTCCTCTTCTTGCTTCAGCAAAAATTATGGCGCAGGAGGTCTTTCGCCATTTAAAGGAAGAGGATTGCGGCTTAAAAGAGATTGTTTTCTGTCTTTACGACCAGGAAGCGTTCGATATTTTCAATAAAGGGGTAGTGAGTTACCTTGAATATATAATTTATAAGCTGCAGAATGGCCCCTTTACCACCGTGGATGCGATTATTGAGATGGGAGATGATAGTATCGTGATAATAGAACGGAGTAACCCTCCTTTTGGCTTTGCCCTTCCCGGAGGTTTTGTTGATTATGGCGAGAGCCTGGAAGAGGCGGTAACCCGGGAGGCGAAAGAGGAGACGGGTTTGGCCCTGCTTGAGCTTAAGCAGTTCCATACCTACTCGGATCCTTCTCGTGACCCGCGTTTTCATACCATTGGTACGGTCTTTACCGCTAAGGCCAAGGGAGAACCCAAAGCAGGGGATGATGCTGCCGGGCTTAGAGTAGTAAATTTAAACGATGCCCTTAAGCTTGAGTTCGCTTTTGACCACAAAAAGATCATCCAGGATTATGCCAGGTATAAGAAGAATAAAGAGCTCCCCTGATTTCTTCCGGTAGGCTTGTAACTCATTGATATTTTTTAGGTTCTGCCCTTGACAATCCCCCATTTATAGGTTATACTTATTTAGTTTTGCCACGGGTTTTGAATCGTTATGAGGGAAGCGGCTCCGCAATAAATTATTGGGGCATATGGGTCGACTATATGCCCTTTTTTTATGCACAAAAGAAAAGCTTTAACAAAGATTAAAACAGGAGGAGTAGTGGGTTTAAAGAGTGGATTCCTTAGGAAAATTTTATCCCTTACCTTAACCTTTACCTTTATACTGACTCAGCTTGGCTTTGCCCAGGTAGCCGTAGACCTGAATATTGCCTCCCATCTGAGTAGTATTCAAGCTGGCATGAACTATGAGAAATTCCGTGCCCCGCACCTACGCTATTTCTCTTACGACAATAATACTGGCCTTCTCCTGGATAAAGGTGATTTTAAGGATACTAAAGATTCGGTCTTGGTAGAGTCGGGGGAGACTCTTTTAAAATATTTTTTGATTGGGGTAACCATCCCGGATGAGAACTTCTGGGTTAACCTTAGACCGGATTCGCAGGATAATATTATCCCGGAGCTTTTAGCTAAGACAGATATAGGTAAGATTTTCCTGGAAGCGGATGTGCAGTTGAAGAAGGATACCGCGCAACTGACTTCTCCCAATGCCCCGCAAGGCAAACTCTATTGGGATAAGTTGTACAAGAAGGCGTATGAGTTATTTGGCTCGGATAACGTCTCCATCCCTACTCTTACTCGCCCCTGGATCGTCCCGGGTGAAATTATCATCCGCGAGTCCAAAGATTCCGCTTACATTTATAAGGCCAATCTTAAGGTCATGCTGGAGGAGGACCACCTTAAAAATTCTGCCGTTTATAATTTTAAAGACCCCCGCCAGAAGGCACTGAATGATTATTCCTCCCAGCTTATCCGCGAACTGATCATTCCGCAATTGACCAAGGAAGTGAATAACGCTAGGCGTTATGCCGCATTAAGGCAGGTTTATTATTCGCTTATCTTGGCGCGTTGGTTTAAGGCCAGGTTCTACGGCCGGGGCGGGCTTTATGCCTCTTATATTAATAAGGTCGAGCTCAAAGGGCTCCTCTCTACCTCGGAATGGAATAAGGAAACTTATTTTAGGGCCTACCAAGACTCTTTTAATAACGGCGAATACAACTTCAAGGCACCGGCAGATGGCATCTCCGGACCGGCGGTAAGGAGTTATTTCAGCGGCGGTATTGATATCGGGAATATGAATCTGCTTTCGCGCGGCGGCTCAAGCCCTGTAGCTGCTTTTACCGGTAAAGGCGAATTATTGCCTAGTGCGCGTGATACAGAGCTTGTGTCGCTTACTGCAACGGCAAATTCCAACCAAGTTAACTTAAAGATCAGCTCCAGCCCGGTTGACAAATATGGCGAGGATGAAATAGATCAAATAAGGTCACAGTCCCAGGCGGTACCGGAATCTCCCTACGATCCTAGGGCAGTGGAGGCAAATAAGAAAATCGAGAATCAAGTGCGTAAGAAACAAGGATCTAAGAATTACTATGATGAGGTTGCAGAGGATGAAGCATCCTCTAGTCCTCTGGGAGATAAGCAAGAACATCCTGAAAAAGAACTTAAAGGTCAGGCATTTTATAGATATTATACAGATCAGTCTACTAAAGTACTAATTGCCATACAACTGCTTAGAATGCATTCTGTAGATGTATCCCGTAAGAGTAAATTCTATGTCGGTATTGATGAAATCGAAGAGGGAATTAACGAGGGCACAAATGAAGAAAGCAAGAAGCTCAAGATAAATAATCCAGATTTAGTGAAAGATGAACTGGTAAATTTTGTAGGTAATGCCTATACAATAACCCCTCTATCGACCAATATTGGAATAAACGGACGACAGGTGCCCGAAAGAGTATATGGTTTTTCTCTTATCCCCAACAGGTCCTCCAGCCCGCTCCAGGAAGAAGTCAGTAAGAAACAATACCAGGTTGACTCAGTGGAGATAAAATTATTAAGTAATAATATAGAAGATGATTACGAATATTTTCTTGCAGGGATAAAAGATGCGCTTAAAAAAAATGTCGAAATTTTGTTAAACAAGGAAAAAAGTTTACCTATATACACTGACGTTATCCCATTGGCTGCTGTAGCTCCGGAACATATAAATTTGTTTTACAAAGTAGCGGCCAGTGAAGAGAATGGAAAACCTCGGGTGATTGCCCAGATTTTTGAGAACCTGAACACATCAGTGGATAGAAAGTTTATTGGTCTTGCAATGTTCAATATTTCTTCCAGCAGTCCAGTGTTATCTGTAGAACAAAGGACCAAATATGTAAATTTAATAAAAGATGGTAGGATAGGAGAAGTTGCGCTGCAGGAGTACATCAGTTCTTTAAGAACTAGTGGTTACCTTGATGAACTGAGGGATGCTAAAGGCAGGTTAAGGGATCTGATAACCAATGACTATAACGGAAATGAGCTTAAAAAAGAGGCAGTCTGGGCATTAGCGGATATGAGCGAGTTTGGCCTGCTGAATCAGATAATCAATGGCAATTACGACTTGTCTTATGAAATAGAGAAAGAGATAAGAGATGTTTTAGCAGAGGGAGCTGATCAGCAGAGGCCAAAATCCAGCTCTCCGTTAGATCGTAATATATTAAGATTGACGGCTCAAATAAGGGATTTTGAAAATGTTTCTGATGCAAGGTGCAGATTCGCAATCGAACAATTGCGTATGAGCGATAAACCAGAAGCAGCAGAAGCGCTAAGAGGTCTTGTGCATGTCCTTGAAAAAATTGCCGCTTTGCCAAAAACTGACTTAAACGCTTCATTAATAGAAGAAGCAGAAGCAGCTTTAGAGGATATAAGCAAGGCCAATCTTAGCGAAGTTATGGGTTATGAGGATAATCAATCCAGTTCCCCGATACAGATAAAGAGTATAGTAATCCGCCCTTCGGGAGATGCCAGTCCAGCGGTGATGGAAATCTTGAATTCCAAGAAGATAAAGACGGGGGTCCGTCAGATTATAGAGAATGTGATCTTAAACATGAAAGGCGGGACCGTATACGGAAGCGGATTTTTGGCAGATATAAACAAACTAAGAATAACGCATCATTATATATTGGAGAGCAAGAATGGGGTACCGGTTATATCGTTTGATATCTATGGGCCTAAATTAAATGATGCTTTTAACCTTGAATATGCAGGAGAAGGGAAGTATATATATGGAAAGGCCGAAATAACCCTTAGTGCTAGCTCGCCGGCGCAGAATAATCTCTCAGGGCAAGGTAGAGCAGCGTTAACAGATATGCTTTACAAAGCAGTTAAAGCCGCTCCGGGATCAGAAATAGCTGTAGAAGATACGCAAAGGCAATTTAAAGTTAATAAAGCAGATATTAAGGCTGCAATTGAGATGGTAAATCTTCTCAATGACAGTCGGGAAACAGGTGTGAGTATTTATATAGGTAAAAATAAAAACAAGGACAAAGACGTAATTAAGATTCCAAGGGCGATAGATGACTCTTTTTCCAGCTCGCCGGTGACAGTACCGATCAAGAATATAGAGAGGAAGCTGGACGATATACGTCAATATATGTCTGGCGCCAATGATAAGATCGATGAATTCAGCAAATTTCTCGGATCGCGTATTGGCGGTCCCAATATTCCAGAGGTGGCTATTATAGGTCCGGAAGGATTCATTATAAAAGCAATTTATGCACTCATTGATATGCAGAAGGGATCTGATGTAAGACAGCAACCCATAAACAGCAGTTTCAAGGGTATGGGGAAAACCGAGCTTTCTGACTTTATCTTGGAGGCTATCCCGGGTATTGCAGCAGCTATTACTCCTGCCGAATTCGCGAAAATAGTCAAAGAAAAGACAGGTATTATTGCTTCCGGCCTGAGATTAATCGTCCCTGATAAATCCAGCTCGCCGATGGAGGCTACCCCCGATAAAAGCGCGGCATTCCATATTATCGCTCTTTCTTCCAATCTCATCAGTGGTTCATTCGGGGCCAAGGATTATATTTCCGCGTATTATAAAGAAAAAACCAATCATGGCTTAAATATGCCTGAAACTCCCGATGTAGCAGCCGCAACAGCAACGCTGAATTCTCTGGTTGCTGATGGGGTGTTAGAGGCTAAGCCCGGAGATGTCTATAGCTTGACCAGCAAGGGCCGACAGGAGATTATTCTGGCAGACTTGCAGAGGATGATTATTCTGGGAAGAAGGGGCATGACCGATGCGCTATACACGACCGACGACCTTCGTGGGACTCATAGACGGTGGTCTGATTATTTAATTGGGCAGGTCAACAAGTTGGTAGCGGCTTTAAAAGATACGCATGAGGCTGCCGAGATATTAGCGCAATTTAAGGAATGGTATAAAGATTTTGTTACCAAGAACCCGTTTAGAGGAAATGTTAACATTATATTCGTAGAGAATGCCACTAATTCATACTACAATGAGATCGTTAAGGCGTTTGAGTCAGGTTTACCCGTTGCCAACTCGCCGGCGGAGGCAGTAAGCGATGAGGTTATGTCTAGCCCGATCAAACTAAGTAAAAAAGACTTGGATAATCTTATTAACATGGTTCAGGATTTTCGTCAGGCCCGCAGTAGTTTTAAGAACTTGGGTAAAACCTACGTTGTCCCGCCGAGTACGGAAGAAGCAATAGAGGGTAAGTATAGGGATAAGAAGGATGAATTAATCAAGAAGTTGCGTGAATATGGTTATGACAAAAATACTTCGTTTCTGGATTTACCGGATGATGAGGTCAATGTGGAAGCGGCTATTCGTGCCATATTCGGCGATACGACTATGCTTAATGCATTGAAGAGTGAAGTCACTAAAGAAGACGATTCTATCAAGGAGTATTATAAAGCTGGCAGCAGGCCGGTTATTTATTCGGATGAAATGATTAGGAGAAGGAAAATTCTTAATAATACAAACTCTGCGGTTTTGGCTTCTGCCAGTTCGCTGGTGACGGAAAATAAAATCATCGGCATCGAAGATAAAGTCCGCGAGTTCGATAACGAAATAAGGGAACGCCTGAAATATAGCCAAATTGACGATAATAAAGATAAGCTGATCGAAATGTTCCGTAATTTTTTGCGTAGCGAAGGCGATAAAAAGTATTCCTCCCTTAAATATGAAAATCCGATTTATTCCTTCGAAATCAATTTTTTCAGGATTGGGCCGAGTATCCGGGTGATCTATGATTATCGACATCCGGACACAGAACAGAAAGCCGGCGGTTTTCTGATAGCGGACGCTTTTTCTTCCACCAGCTCGCCGATAAGTGCTGAAGAAATACGCCTACGAGATTTACGAAGACAGCTTGAGAAATGCAATCATCAAGCTTATCTTGCAGCGGATGCGCTTTCGAGAAAAAAGAATCAAAGAATTAAGAGCATTAAAGAAA
>Ga0335071_10003698_pt1 | contig 16078 bp, 15 predicted proteins | sample Lox_Sample_15_FD_206724 | JGI IMG/M metagenome (GOLD analysis project Ga0335071, IMG submission 206724) | Soil microbial communities from Loxahatchee National Wildlife Refuge, Florida, United States - Lox_Sample_1.5 | ecosystem: Environmental > Terrestrial > Soil > Wetlands | place: USA... | reverse complement strand
TCACGAGTACAACATAAGGCTAGACGCGCAGACGCACAGATGGGAAACGGCTGGCCGATAACAGGATAGCCCCCCTGTAACCGACCAGCCGATCCCCATCTGTGCGTCTGTGCGTCTAGGCGTCTGTGCGTCTAGGCGTCTGTGCGTCTAGGCGTCTGTGCGTCTAGGCGTCTGTGCGTCTGTGCGTCTGTGCGTCTAGCCGTTAATACATCCCGCCCATTCCGCCGCCGCCGGGCATCGGCGGAGCCTTTTCCTTCTCCTTCTTTTCCGCCACCACGCATTCCGTGGTGAGGAGCAGGCCCGCGATGGACGCGGCGTTCTGCAGGGCCGTCCGGGTGACCTTGGTCGGGTCGATGACGCCCGCGGCGACCAGATCTTCATATTCGTCCGTCGAGGCGTTGTAGCCGAAGTTCTTGTCCTTCGACTCCTTCACCTTGCCCACCACGATCGACGCTTCCGCGCCGGCGTTCTGGGCGATCATCCGAATGGGCTCCTCGATGGCGCGGCGGACGATGTCGACGCCGATCTTCTCGTCGTCGTCGCCCCCCTTGAGCTTCTCGAGACCCTTCTGGCACCACAGGAGCGCGGAGCCGCCGCCCGGGACGATGCCTTCCTCGACCGCGGCGCGCGTGGCGTGCAACGCGTCCTCCACCCGGGCCTTCTTCTCCTTCATCTCGGTCTCGGTGGCCGCGCCCACGTTGATCACGGCGACGCCGCCGGCCAGCTTGGCCAGGCGCTCCTGGAGCTTCTCCTTGTCGTAGTCGGACGTCGACTTGTCGATGGCGGCGCGGATCTCACCGATGCGGCCCTGGATGTCGGCCGCCTTGCCCTTGCCGCCCACGATGGTCGTGTTGTCCTTGTCCACCACGATCCGCTTGGCCTGCCCGAGGTCCCCGAGGACGGTGTTCTCGAGCTTCATGCCCTTCTCTTCCGCCACGACCTTGCCGCCGGTCACCTTCTCGATGTCGATCAGCATTTCCTTCCGGCGGTCGCCGAAGCCCGGGGCCTTCACGGCCGCGACTTTGAGGGTGCCGCGCAGCTTGTTGACCACCAGCGTGGCCAGCGCCTCGCCCTCGACGTCCTCGGCGACGATGAGGAGGGGCTTGCCCGACTGCGCGATCTTCTCGAGCGCCGGGAGCAGATCCTTCATCGACGAGATCTTCTTGTCGTGAATCAGGACGTACGCGTCCTCGAGCACCGCTTCCATCTTCTCGGGGTCGGTGACGAAGTAGGGCGAGAGGTAGCCGCGGTCGAACTGCATGCCGTCCACGGTCTCCAGCGTGGTCTCGAGGCCCTTCGCCTCCTCGACCGTGATGACGCCGTCCTTGCCCACCTTCTCCATCGCGTCGGCGATCTTGTCGCCGATTTCCTTGTCTCCGTTGGCCGAGATGGTGCCGACCTGGGAGATCTCTTTCCGGCCCTTGGTGGGCACGGAGATCCGCTTCAGCTCTTCGATGATCGCCTCGACGGCTTTGTCGATGCCGCGCTTCAGCGCCATCGGATTCACGCCCGCGGTGACCGACTTCAGGCCCTCGCGGTAGATCGCCTGCGCCAGCACCGTGGCGGTGGTGGTTCCGTCGCCGGCCAGATCCGAGGTCTTGGTCGCCACTTCCTTCACCATCTGGGCGCCCATGTTCTCGATCTCGTCGTCCAGCTCGATTTCCTTGGCGACGGTCACGCCGTCCTTGGTGACGGTCGGATTACCGAACTTCTTCTCGATGACCACGTTCCGGCCCTTGGGACCGAGGGTCACCTTCACGGCGTCGGCCAGCTGGTCCACGCCGCGCTTCAAGCGGGCCCGGGCCTCCGTGTTGAACTCCAGGAACTTGGCTGCCATCTGTATGTCTCCTTAACCGAGCTTCGCGATGACGTCGGATTCCTTGATGAGGATGATCTCCTCACCATCCAGCTCCACCGGCGTGCCGGAGTACTTCCCGTAGATCACCCGGTCTCCCACCTTCAGCTCCATCGGGACCTTGTCCCCCTTCTCCGTCCGGCCGGGACCGACGGCGACGACGTCGCCCTGGATCGGCTTTTCCTTCGCGGTATCGGGGATGTAGAGCCCGCCCTTCATCGTCTCGGTCTCCTCCGCCGGCTTGATCGCGACCCGATCGCCGAGCGGAAGCACCTTGTGCTTCCCACCCTTGCTTCCGGTTGCCATAACCGTCTGCCTCCAGCTGTACAGGACTAAGTGGTTGCGACGAAACGTTGTTAGCACTCCTCTTTGGTGAGTGCCAACAACCGGATGGTATACTCTCCCCTTTGAGGCCCTAAGTCAAGGGGAGGGGGCTAAGAGGCCGCGGACAATGAGCATCGCCCGGGCCGGCAGATCGTCCCGAAGAGTGTCGGCGGGAATGGTGGTAGTGGCGAGAACGGTGCCGCGGCGGGTATCGGCCAGCTGGGCCTCGAGGCTTCCCCGCCCCGAAGGATCCACGAACCGCCAAAGCACCAGGGCCGCCGCGGGCCGGCCACCACCCCGGACGTCGCCTTGTACCGTGAACCCCTCGCGGGAAAATGCCGCGGCCAGCGCCGCGCTCAAGGAATCACGGCCCGGCACCAGGATCTCGTAGCGGGACAGCGGGGTCGGCGAACCTTGCGGGACGCCCCGCCGGGCGCAGGCAGCCGCGCCCGCCAGCGCCAGCACCGCCGTCCCCAGCCTCACGGAATGACTCTCCGCGCCCCGACCCAGCGGGGGATCCAGTAGGCGCCCTCCGGGTCCGCGGCGTCGAGCCGCGAGATCTTCACGCCGCCGGTCGCGCTGTGGATGAACTTCCCGTCCCCGACGTACATCCCGACGTGAGTCACGCCGGCACCGGGACGCGCCGAAAAGAGCAGGAGGTCTCCGGGTTGGAGCGCCTCGACCACCGGCGTCACTTCCGACCCGGCGTGCGCCTGATCCCGGCTCACCCGCGGCAGGCGGATGCCGTGCTGCCCGTACGCGTACTGGATCAATCCCGAACAGTCGAACCCATTGTCGGCGGTGCCGCCCCACTGATACGGCGTGCCGAGCACGTCGAGGGCCGTGCGCACCACGTCGGCCGCGTTCCCCGTGATGGTCGTGGGCGGCTGCGGGGGCGCGTCGGCCGGGAGTCCGCTCCCCGGCCGGCTCGCGATCCCGTCCCGCCTCGCGCCCAGCCCGATCGCGACCCCGAGGGACAGCGACACGCCCTTTCGGGGGGACCCGCCGCCCGCCCAGAATCCCCGGGGGCCGCGGTCCTCGACGCGGTAGCGCCCCTCGAGTCCGAGGGCGAACCGGTCGAACGGGCGCCACTCGAGTCCGCCGCCGACGCTCCACAACGCGGCGAGCGCCTGCTGCGCCGTGTCGGTCGACAGCCCGAGCCCGGCGCCCAGGAGGGCGTACGGTCCGAACGTGTACGTGCCGCGGAAGATGTGCGCCTCCCACCCCAGACCGTAGTACGCCTGGTGCCGTCCGAGGCGGTCGTTGATGAGCGCGGTGAATCCGAAGGTCTGCGAGACGACGCCGGACAGCGGCGCGTGGGTGCGGAGCTCGTAGGTCGCGCCGTCGCCGCCGCGGTACCACTGCCCGTAGCGCAGCTCGAGCTCCCGTTGCGCGGCGAGCGGGCGCGCGAGCGCCGCGAGCGCGATCAGCGCCACGTCAGTCCGTCGCACGCGGGACTTCCTGCGACCGACGGGGCGCCATCCGATGGGCGAGCCAGTGCGGCACCCGGCGCATCATCCGCACCCAGAGGGCGAGCACCGCGAATCCGCCGCAGAACGCGATCCCCAGGGACACGCCGATCATCGCGCCGGGTCCGGACAGCCGGACCCCGATCTTCGCACCGGCCCAGAGCCCGAAATACGAAGCTCCCCACGCACAGACGGGCGTGAGGAGCCAGCCGACGACCAGGAGGAAGTGCGCGAGCCAGCGCGGCACGCCTCAGTCCGTCACGCCTTCCGGGCGATGGCGGCGACTCCGAGAACGGTGAGCGTGACGGCGAACCCGAAGCCGATGGCGACCGGATACATCTGCGTGAATCCGAAGCCGAGGACGCGGGCGACGATCCCGAGCACCACCGCGCCGATCACGAGCGGCACCGCCAGCCCTCCCACGCCCGCCGGGGCCTTGGCGCTGCGGCCGGCGGTGAACATCGCGCCTTGCCAGGAAATGAACGTGCCCAGCTGCCACCACACCGGCAGATACCACCAGGTGCTGTTGCCGCCGATCGCGTCCCACGTCCACGGATAGGCGTGCACCGGGCGGAGCACCACGATGTCGATGGCCATGAACACCACACTGCTGAAGAGCCCGACGCCGGCCGCGCCGGCGATGCCCTCCGTGTGCCGGGCCGCCGTCCACTGGGCGGGCAAGAGCGCCATCGCGAGCCCCCCCGCCAGCACCACCGCCGATTCGAGCAGCTGCCCGGCCATTCCGGGCACGAAGCGCCAGATGAGGAGGTACAGCACCACGAACAGGGCCGTCAGGATGCCCAACTTCGTGCCGCTCATGAGGATGTGCGGCAGCTCGGTTCGGTCGGTCAGGGTCCCGGTGGAGGGAGTGGCGGTCGCCGACATCCGAAGTGCTCCTCGAAGGAGAAGGGTCCGGCCTGCAATCTAACGAAGGGCTCAGGCAAAGACGAGCAGGACCGCGACGTCGGTCACCGCCCAGGCCGCGAGGGCCCAGTACATCCCGCGCTGGTGCTGGTGGGGGGTCCACCGGTTCCGCTCGCGAATCCAGATCCCGAGGACCACCAGCCAGGCCGCGAGGGCCACCAGGACGGGCCCGGCGGACCGGCCCAGGATGGTCGCGGCCCAGGACAGTCCGCCGAACGCGAAGACCACGCACCCGGCGGCGAGCCACAGGCTCGCGTCCAGGCCGAAGATCAGCGCCAGGGTCCGATCCCCGCGCCGGCGGTCCTCGTCGAGCTGGTAAATCTGGGTCAGCGGGTACAGGCCGGCGAAAAGCGCGCAGAACGACAGAAAGATCACGGCGTGCCCCAGATCGAGCGGCCGCCCGCTCGCCGCCCAGGCCGCGTACGGCGTGAGGGCACCGAACCCCCACATGTTGATCACCCAATCCACCCCGGCGACCGCTTTGAACCGGAACGGGGGTACCGAGTACGCGAGGGACATCGCGAAACAGATCGCGTACGCCAGCCGAAAGCCCGCCGGCAGCGCGAACGCCAACGCCTGTCCCGCCACCAGGAGCGCGACGCTGAACCCGAGCAGGTGCCGCGGCAGGGGGGGCGGCGTCCGGAGATAGCCGATGTCCCCCTCGTCCCGGTCGAACACGCTGTTGATGGCGAGGGTCCCGCCGTTCAGGAACACGACCCAGATCACGAGCGCGAGGACCGCGGCGCGGAGATGGTCCCCGGCGACGAGACCGGACCAGCCGACCGCGAGCACATAGCCCAGCAGGGTGTGCCCCGCCATGATGGGCCACTCGGCGGGCCTGAGATGCAGGAAGTAGGAGAACCCGTCGCCGGGCAGGAGCCCGTACCCCCAGCGACGCCAGATGGTGGCGGCGCGGGCGTCGGTCACCAGGACAGCCCGAGCGCGGAGGCGGCGAGCCGGAGCCCGGTGAGGGTCAGATCGGCGTCGATCGCGGTGATCTCCCGGCACAGCGGGGCGATCAGCGACGCGAGCCCGCCCGTCGCCACCGCCCGCGGCTGCCCACCCCCCGGCCACTCCGCCCGCACGCGCCGGATCAGCCCGTCGATCGCCTCCGCGGCCCCGAACAGCACGCCCGACCGGATGCAATCCTCCGTGCGCCGGCCGATCGCGTGCGCCGGCGGCGACAGCTCGGCGGCCGGCAGCTTGGCCGTCTTGCGCACCAGCTCGCTCGCGGCGGTCACTACGCCGGGCATGATCACGCCGCCGATGAACCGGGCGTCCCGCGTGATGCAGTCGAACGTCGTGGCGGTGCCGAAATCGACGACGATGACGTCGTCGTGATACAGGTGGGACGCCGCGAGGGTGTTGACGATCCGGTCGGCGCCGACCGTCAGCGGCTCGTCCACGTCGAGGGTGATGGGAAGCTTGGCGCGGGCGTCGACGAACACCGGGGCGGGGCCGATCGCCAGCCGGAGTCCCTCGCCCAGCGCGTGCGACACCAGCGGCACCACCGACGCCACGACGGCGGCCCGCACCTCACTGGTCGAGTGCCCGGCCTGCGTCAGATACGCCGTGATCGCCGCGCCCCACTCGTCGGGAGTCCGGTGGACGGTCGTCGTCAGCCGCCAGTGATGGGCCAGCCGGTCCCGGTCGAAGAGGCCCAGGGTGGTCTCGGTGTTGCCGACGTCGAGGGCGAGCAGCATAGGGGCGCTAATCTACCTCACGCCAGCGCCACGTGCCCTTCCCGCACGGCCGAGAGCCCGCCGTCGGTCTCCACCATCAGGGCGCCGTCGGGACGGATGCCGCGGGCCCGGCCCGCCACCGGCGCCCGGATCGCGCGCCCCCAGAGCCAGTCCCGCCCCTGGAACGCCAGCATCTCCGTATCGGTGAGCCGCAGCCCCGACGCTCCCAGGCGCGGCAGCGCCGGCACCAGGCGGTCTCCCAGGCCCAGCCGCGTGCTGCCGGGGCGGTGATCCGCGAGGCGGGTGGCGCTCTCCGCGAGCTCCGCGGGGATGTCGTTGGTCACGTTGCAGCCGATCCCCAGCGCCAGCCACTGCAAGGACTCCCCCTGCCAGCGCCCCTCGCAGAGAATCCCGGCTACTTTGCGGTCGGCGATCACGACGTCGTTCGGCCACTTGAGCCGGGCATGCGCCCCCGGCACGAGATCGTCGATCGCGTCGGCCAGCACCAGGCCGGCCCGGATCGAATAGACGCCGAGGTCCGAGGCGGGGGGCCGCAGCAGGACGCCGAGCCAGAACCCGCCCGCCGGCGAGCGCCAGGTCCGGCCGTCCCGCCCGCGCCCCGCCGTCTGCACTTCGGCCACCACCACGGTGCCGGACGGCGCGCCCTGCGCCCCGAGCTCGTGGATCGTGTCCAGCGTGGACCCGACCGTCGCGACGTACGTCGCCTGCGGCACCCCCCAGCGCCGGGCCAGCCCCGCCCCGGCGACGCCGTCGAGGGTCAGGGCCGCCACAGCCCGGCGGTCCGAACCGTGGCCACCGCGAGCCGCGCGATCACGCCTGGCCACCAGGTCACCCGATCCTCCCGAGTACGAGAGCGGCGACCCCGACGGGCATCGCGTACTTGAGCAACCGGATGGCCGACGCGTAACGCCCGCCCCCGAGGGCGCGCAGCGCGGCCCACACCAGCCCGATCGCGGGCACGGCGCCCACGTAATACCAGGCGCCGTACCGGGCGAGCGCCGGCAGGAGGAGCGCGACGGGAATGAAGGCCCCCAGGGAGCCTCGCGCCACCCGCCGTGCCGCCCTCTCCCCGCGCCGGATGGGGAGCGTGCGGCGCCCGAGAGACCGGTCTCCCGCCACGTCCACCAGATCCTTCACGATCTCCCGCCCGAAGTGGAGCCACGCGGCGAGCGCCCACGGCACGAGGCCGGTCTCACCCGCACCGGCCGCGATGGCACCGTACGCCAGCGGGAACCCCGCCACCGCGGCGACGGTGAGATTCCCCGCCAGCCCCTGCCGCTTGAGCACCGGGGAATACAGGGCCATCAGGACGAGCGCCAGCGCGGCGAGTCCCACCAGCGTCCCCCCGACCAGCGCCGCGGCGCCCAGGCCCACGAGGACGCCCCAGAACACGCTCAGGTCCGCGGTGCCCCGCCCCATCCGCCCGGCGGCCAGGGGACGGTCGGAACGCTGATTGGTCCGGTCGCCGGGCTCGTCCCAGATGTCGTTCCAGACGTTCCCCGCGGTCCCGAGGCCGATCCCGGACAGGGCGGCCCAGAAGAGCGGCGCGGGGACGGCGATCCGGCCGAGCGCGATGAATCCACCGGCCAGGATGCCGGCGGCGGCGACGAGGAGGTTGTGGGCGCGAATCAGGCGGAGCAGATCACGCACGGAGGAGGTCTTGGTACAGGCCTTCGTACGTGGGAACCACTTTGTCCACGGAGAACGCCTGCGCCCGCTCGATGGCCGCCCGCCGCATGCGCGCGGCGCGGTCCCGGTCCTTCAGGATGGAGAGAGCCCGCTCGGTCATCGCGTCCACCTCTCCGGGGGGCGTCAGGAACCCCGTCTCCCCTTCGATGATGAGCTCGGGAAGCCCGCCGGCGTTGGACGCCACCACCGGGACGCCGCAGGCCATCGCCTCGAGCGCCGCGAGCCCGAACGACTCCGCTTCCGACGGCAGCACGAAGAGATCCGCTCCCCGCATCACGTCGGCGACGTTGTCGACCTTCCCGAGGAAGCGGACGTCGCTCTTCAAACCGAGCGCATCGGCTTCGGCCTGTGCCGAGTCGCGGTCCGGGCCGTCCCCGACCATGACCAGCATCGCGGGCATCACCCGCCGCACGCCGGCGAACACCCGGACGACGTCCACCACCCGCTTGACCGGACGGAAGTTCGAGACGTGGAGGAGGATCGGCTGCGTCCCCGCGCCGAGCGCCCGGCGGAACCAGCTGTCGGGCGCCGCCTTGTACGCGGCGGTGTTCACGAAGTTCGGAATGACCGTGACGTCGCAGCGGTCGCACCCGAACGCCCGGTACGTCTCCTCGCGCAGGTACCGGGACACGGCCGTGACGCGGTCGGAGCGCTCGATGGAGAACTTGGTGAGCGTGTAATAGCTCGGGTCCCGCCCCACCAGCGTGATGTCCGTGCCGTGCAGGGTGGTGACCAGCTTCAGATCCCGCTGGCTCGCGAGCATCTGTTTCGCCAGCCACGCCGTGGCCGCGTGCGGGATGGCGTAGTGCACGTGCATGAGGTCGAGCTGCTCGCGCAGCGCCACCTCGTGCTGCTTCACCGCCAGGGCCAGCGCGTAGGGAGAGGACTGCTCGAAGAGCGGGTACTCGGTCTGCGTCACCTCGTGGAAAGTGACCCGCTCCGCGAAATTCGGGAGCCGGAAAGGGCTCGCGTACGAGATGAAATGGATCTCGTGCCCGCGCTTGGCCAGCTCGAGCCCGAGCTCGGTCGCGATGGCCCCGGAGCCGCCGTAGGTCGGATAGCAGGTGATGCCGATGCGCATGAGAAAAGGGGCCAGGGGTCAGGGGTCAGGGGTCAGGGATGACCAGCGCTCGTGTACCAGCCGGGCCAGCTCAGTCGGCGACTGCGTGGCGTCAAGTTTCCACACCGGAGCCACTGACCCCTGGCCCCTGACCCCTGACACCTGATTGTTGAACCACGTCTCCTGCCGCTTCGCGTACTGCCGGGTGGCGATGACGATCGCCTCGCGGAGCCGCTCCCGCGCCAGCCGGCCCTCGCGCACCGCGATGATCTCGCGATAGCCCACCGCGTCCAGCCCGGGAGCATCGGGCGCCACCCCCGCCGCGAGCACCCGGTGCACCTCGGCTTCGAGACCCGCCGCGAGCATCCGGTCCACCCGCTCCGCGATCCGGCGGTGCAACACGGGACGCGGAAGGGTGAGCTGAATGTACCACGGGCGAATCACCCCCGTCTCGCGGGCGGCGACTTGCCAGTGCGACAACGAGTGCCCGGTCAGGAGCGCCACTTCGACGGCGCGGGCCGCCCGCTGCCGCCCGCCCCCCGCGAACCGCGGATCGAGCCGCCCCGCCCAGCGCGCCAGCGTGCCGGGCTCGAGCCCCTCGGTCCACTCTCGCAGCGCCTGCCGTCGCGCGGGATCGAGCGCCGGCTCCTGGAACAGCCCCGATCCCAACGCGCGGATGTAGAACCCGGTTCCCCCGACCACCACCGGGGTCCGCCCCGACCGCCGGATCTCACCGATCCACTCCGCCGCCTCCGCCGCGAAGCGGCCGGCGCTGTACCGCTCCCCGGCCGCCACCAGGTCGATGCCCCGGTGCGGAACCCGCCGCAACAACTCGGCATCGGGTTTGGCGGTGCCGATGTCGAGCCCGCGATAGACCTGCCGGGCATCCGCCGAGACCACCGTGAGGGACATCCGTGCCGCCAGCGCCTCGGCGAGGGCGGTCTTCCCCGACGCCGTGGGCCCCACCAGCACCGGGGTGAGCGGCGGCTCAGCTCCGCCCAAAGCGCCGCTCCAGCTCGTCGGCCGGGAGCTGCACGATGGTGGGCCGTCCGTGGACGTCGTGCGCCGGCAGGGTGGCGGTCAGCAGCCGGTAGATCAGCTCGCGCATCTCCTCGGGGTCCAGCCGGTGCCCGGCCTTGATGGCCGCCCGGCAGGCGAAGGTCGCGGCGAAGCGCTCCAGCCGGTTCTGCCAGCCGCCGAAGCGGCCCCCCGCGAGATCCGCCACCAACTCCTGCAGGCAGCGCGCGGCATCGAAGCGCGGGTGCGGATTGGGCGCCGTGTGCACCACCAGCGTCCGCCCGGAGAACGGCTCGACCTCGAAGCCCACCCGCGCCAGGAGCTCGCGGTACTGCTCCACGGCGTCGAGCTCCGGAGCGGTCAGCTCGAGGGTGATGGGCAAGAGCAGCCGCTGCGCCGGAAGCCCGTCCCCCGTGAGCTGACGCATCACGGTCTCATACAGCACCCGCTCGTGGGCCGAGTGCTGGTCGACGATCGCGACGGCGGCGTCGGTCTGGAAGAGGATGTAGGAGTCGAACACCTGGAGGAGCGCCGGCACCGGCCGCCGCGCTTCGGGCGAGACCACCTCGCCGGGGAAGAGCGCGATGGGCTGCCCGTCGGGAATGTCCCGGTCCAACCCGCCCCACGGCGTTCCCGCGGGCGCGGATCCGATGGGCGACGCCGCCTCGAGCGGAGCCAGCGCCTCGCGGACGGCCTCCTCCACCATCTTCTCGAGTCCGTACCGGTCCCGGAATCGCACTTCGAGCTTCGCGGGATGCACGTTGACGTCCACGGCGTCGCCGGGCAGGTCGAGAAACAGCAGGATCGTCGGCCGGTCCCCGGGGTGAATGGTCGAGCGGTACCCCGCCTCGGCGGCCCGGATGAGGAACGGATCCTTGATGGGGCGGCCCCGGAGGAACACATGGGCCTTGCGCCCCGCGGGCTTGGCCTGCGAGGGACGCTGCGCGAACCCCGTGACCTCCACCGCCCCGCGGCGATGGCCAACCGGCAGGAGCGAATCCGCGAGCTCCCGGCCCCAGAGTGCGTGAATCCGATCGATCTGCCGGTCCGCGGGCGGCAGGTCGAGCAACGAGCGGCCGTCGCTCGTCAGGGAGAAGGCGACGTCGGGCCGGGCCAGCGCCAGGAGCGTCATTACCTCGCTGACCGCGCGGGTCTCCGATGCCGCCGCCCGCAAGAACTTCCGGCGGGCCGGCGTATTGAAGAAGAGCCCGCGCGCCGTGACCGTCGTGCCGGCCCGGCGCACTACGTCCTCTTCGGCCTCGATCTTCCCGCCCACTACCGACAACCGGATCCCGGCCTCACCATTTCCCGCCTCCACCGTCTCGAGTTCGAACCGGGAGACGGATGCGATGGCGGGGAGGGCTTCTCCCCGGAATCCGAAGGTGGCCACGCCGATCAAGTCGCTGGCGTCCCGGATCTTGCTGGTGGCGTGCCGCGAGAGCGCGAGGCGCGCGTCGGCCCGGCCCATGCCGTGCCCGTCGTCGGAGATGCGGATGAGCGTGCGGCCGCCGTCCTCGATCTCCACGCGGATCTGGCGCGCGCCGGCGTCGAGGGCGTTCTCGACCAGCTCCTTCACGACCGAGGCGGGGCGCTCGACCACCTCGCCCGCGGCGATCTGGTCCGCCACCCGATCGGACAGCACGGCGATCCGCCCGGTCACAGCGGCGTCACCTCGGTTTCGAGCATCCACCCCCGCACTCCGTCGGGACGTTCGATCTCCACCCAGCCCCCGTAATTCTTCACCGCCAGTGCCGCCGCTCCCGCGGGCAGGGTCGATCCGGCGCTGGCCTCGCCGAACGGCGCGCTCCGGACCGGCGCGGGGGCGGCGACCACCACCACCACCGGGCGGCGCCCCCGCCGCCATTCGAGCCCGCCGGCCACCCCGGCACCCACGGTGACCACGAGGAGCACGAACGATAACCGGCGGCGGCGGAGCGCGACGCTCCCCCACCAGAGCAGCCAGCCGGCGCCCGCGAGGACCGCCCACTCCCCCGGCGTCAGCGGACCGACCGCGAGCAGGTCTTCGGAGGCGAGGTCGGGCGCGGGCAGAAGCGCGCGCGCGCGCCGGATCACGGGATCCCGCGGCGCCCGCCGCGCGGCTTCGGTCCAGGCCGCCACGGCGCGCCCGTCCGCGCCGGCGCGGTACTCGGCGGCGCCGAGGTCGTACCACGCCGCGGCATCGTCCGGCGCCCGGTTCACGCGGGCGGCGAACGAGTCGACCGCCGCCCGGACGGCACCCGCGCCGTACAGAGCCTCGGCGCCCGGGACCTGGGCGCGCGCCCCCGGGGCGAGCGCCGCGAATGCCAGCAGGGCGAGCACGCGCCGGTGCCGCCGCGCCCCGCCGGTCGCCGGCTCCGCCCCCAGCACCTTCAGCACCTGGGTCAGCTCCTCGGCCAGCTCGGCCTGGTCCGCGGCACCCTGCGGTCCGTACCGGGCGGCGCGCAGCCGGTCGCGGAGACGCACCACGTGATCGGCCACGGCCCGCTCGAGCCCCGCGGCGCGCAGGGCGGAGGCCAGGACGTCTCCGTCACGCGTCCCGGCGTCGGCGACGTAGGCGATCAGGGTGAGCTGGAAGTCCCGCTCGAGACGTCCGAGACGCGTGCCCCACACCGCCGGCGCCGGCTCCGGCTCCGGACCCCGCGAGCGCCGCGGCATCCGGCCCACCGCGACCGCGATCGGCGGCAGGAACAGCACCGCCAGCCAGCCCCAGGGCCACGCACCCCGCGCCAGCCGGAGCGCGGCCGGCGCGGGACGCGGCGGGAGCAGCGGCAAGGGCGACCGCGCCGTGGCGATGCCCAGACCCGGGGCGACCGTGAGGGTGCGCGGCGCCACCCGGGCCACGTCGTACGTCCCAGCCCCCGGATCGAAATAGGGATAGCGGATCTCCGGCAGCAGGAGATTGCCGGTGGAATCCGGGACCACGAGATAGCGGATCGTCTTCGTCCCGGCGATCACGCCGTCCTGGGGATCGATCCGGGTCTCTTCTTCGCCCGGGTACGCGCGGAGCGCCGCCGGCCACGCGATCTCGGGCTCGGGCCACAGCGTCACGTTCCCGATGCCGGCGACCGCCACGGTGACCTGCAGCGGCTCCCCCACCCGCGCCGTCCCCGAGTCCACGTCGAGGGTCAGGGACAGGTCCCGCGCCACCACGCCGCGGTCCCCCGCGGGACGTCCCGCCGCGGGTGGCGACGGCACCGTGATCACGAGCGAGTCGCTCGCCAGCGCGTAACGCTCTTCCCGCGTGAGGATCGACGCCGTGACCGGCAGCGCGTATTCGAGAGACGCCGGGGGCAGTACCAGCCGGCCCGCCGCGAGCGGAAACAGCGTCTCGTGAATGACGAAGAGATCCATCCACTGTCCTCGCACCAGACGGCTCGCGGCCACTCCGGCCGGGCCGTCGGGAGGGTAGCCCCAGGCACCCACCGGCGTCGCCAGCGCGAGGATCGGATCCCGCGTGAGCTGGTTCCGGACCGTTCGCGGGAACCACGCCGCGGCCACGACGTCCACCTGGGCGCCGGGCCACGCCGTGTCCTGCGACGCGACCAGCGTGAGGGACACCTGATCGGTGCGCGCCGGCGGAGGGGCGGCGGCGAGCAGCGACCGGGTGATGGGACTGACGGACGCCGAGAGGCCGCTCGAGTCCACCGTGATCGCGATGGGCGCGGTCCGCGCCTTCCAGCTGCCCTGCACCGCCACGATCGATCCGATCACCAGCGTCCCCGGGCGCTCGGCTCGGAGCACCAGCTCGCGGACGGTGACGCGCTCCCCTCCACCGGCTCCGCCGAACGACACCTGGGTCGCGTCCCGCGAGCCGACCATCGCGAAGCCGGCCATCGCCGGGAGCGCGAGGGTCAGTCGGTCCGCGGAACGCGTCCGCGCCTGGATCGTGAGGATGAGCTGATCCCCGACCCGCAGGTGCGCGTGATCCACCGACGCGGTCAGCGTCGGCTGCGGTCCCTGGAGCAACGCCAGCGCCAGGAGAAGCATCACCAGTCCTTCAGGTCCGGCTCACCGGCCCGGCGCACCCGGCCCGTCTTGTCCCGGCGCGCCCGCAGCTCCTCCTGGCCGATGGACCGGAGGATCTCGTCGGCCTGGGCCTGCGAGAGGGCGCGATCGGGTCCACGCCCGCCGCCGTCGGGCGTCGGCTGCGGCGATCCGTTGGCGCCTCCGCCTCCGGATGGAGACTGATTGGACGACCCGTTGCTCCCGCCGCGTCGCCGGGTGGCGAGCTCCAGGTTCCATTTGGCGGCCGGATGGCTGGGCTTGAGCAGCAGCGCCTCCCGGTACGCCTTCTCCGCGTCCCCGAGATGCGCGTCGCGGTTGGCGCTGTCCGCCCGGGCGAGCTGAAAGTCCAGGAGCCCGAGGTTGTAGAGGGCCCGGAACCGCACCTCCGGATCGAGCGAACCCGCCGCCCGGGACAGGCCCTGCTGGGCCGATTCCCAATCTCCCGCCGCGAGCGCCGCGGTCCCCGCGTTGTACCAGGCCGTATCCACGCCGCGCCGCCCGGACAGGGCGCTCAGGTAGGCGGCCCGCGCGCCGAGGGTGTCCCCCGCCGCCCACGCCTTGGCCGCCGGCGTGCGGGGCCGCCGCGCGCCCTGGGCACGGACGCCGCGCCCCCCCCCGGCCAAGAGCAGCAGGCAGATCAGGGACGCCGCGCGCCGGCCCGCCGCCTGAAGGAGGAGAAGGGCCGCCCCCACGAGGAGCGGAATCCACGCCTGCGAGCGCCCCGCCTCGGCGTGGGCCTCCGCACCGCCGGTCCGCTTGTAGCCCGCGATGAGCGAGCGGATCGCTCCCGCCTGGTCCGGCAGATCGGCGGCGACCACGCTGCCGTGCGCCGCGTCCGCGAACGCGGTCAGCTCGTCGTCCCGGCGGCGGGTGCCGATCTCGGCCGAGTCCGCGTCCTTCTGCCAGCCGATGAAGACGCCGTGGTCGTCGCGGACGGGAATCCGCGCCGGGGCGGCACCGCCCTCGGCCACGAAGATCACGTGGACGCCGTCCTTCGCCAGCCGCTCGCTCTGGGCCACGATGTCCGGCAGCGTGTCGTGCGCCTCGCCATCCGTGAACACCACCAGCACGCGGTCCGACAGGTCCGGCGCCGCGTCGAGGAGCGCGCCGGAGCTCTGCAGGGCCGGCGCGATGGCCGTCCCTCCGGCCGACGCGATGTCCGGATCGAGCGCGTCGAGATACAGGTTGATGGCGCTGCCGTCCACCGTGAGCGGTGACAGAACGTACGCGGCTCCGGCGAAGCCGATCAGCCCGATCCGATCCCCGGGCTGGTCCTGCACCAGGCGGCGCGCCTCGCGGACCGCGCGCGCCAGGCGGGAGCTTCCGGCATCCTCCGCGAGCATGGAGCGCGAGATGTCCACGGCCAGCACGAGATCGAGCCCCCGCGATTCCGTCGTGATCCGTTCCGATCCCCAGCGCGGCCCCGCGAGCGCCACCGTGCCGCAGAACGCGGCGAGGGCCAGGGTGGTCGGTCCGAAGCGGCCCGCGGCCCGGGCCCGGTCGAGGGTGTCGGTGGACCACTGCTCGGCCCGGCGCAACCGGACCCGGCGCGCCCAGGCCGCCGCGAACCACACCACGCCCGCGATCAGGGGGGCGATGAGGAGCACGGCGGGAGCGTCCCAGTTCATCTAGGGCACCCGCACGGCCAGGGTGGCGGAGAGCGCGATCTCGAGCGCCAGCGCGAGGAGACCGACGGCGAGCGGGAGCCGGAACGACTCGTCGTAGCGCCGGCTGACCACCTGGCGCACCGGCGTCTTTTCGAGCCGGTCGATCTCGGCGAAGATCTCCCGGAGCGACTGGGAATCCGTGGCCCGGAAGTACCGGCCCCCGGTGGCCGTCGCGACGTCGCCCAGGAGCTTTTCGTCCAGCTCCACCGGCATGGTCTGATAACGCATCCCCTCGAGGCCCTGCCCGGTGGGAACCGGCGCTTCTCCCTCCGTGCCGACGCCGATGGTGTAAATGCGGACCCCGAACACGGCCGCGGCCTGCGCGGCGGTGCGGGGATCGATGCCGCGGTTGTTGACGCCGTCGG
>Ga0335071_10003697_pt1 | contig 16080 bp, 3 predicted proteins | sample Lox_Sample_15_FD_206724 | JGI IMG/M metagenome (GOLD analysis project Ga0335071, IMG submission 206724) | Soil microbial communities from Loxahatchee National Wildlife Refuge, Florida, United States - Lox_Sample_1.5 | ecosystem: Environmental > Terrestrial > Soil > Wetlands | place: USA: Florida... | reverse complement strand
GCCCTTCACGCGGACGCGGCCACCGGTGCCGTCACCGCGACCGCCACCGGCACCGACGGCCTGCTGCACTGGCAGGCCGACGTGGCCCTGAGTCCGACGGCGGCACCGAGCGTCGCCGTCACGGTCGGCGACCCAGCGGCCGACGCCCTGGCCCTGCGGCTGGGTACGTCCGGCGCGCAGCTGCTGCGCGCCGGCGCCTCGCCGGTCCCGCTCTGGCCGGATCCCGACGTCGACGGGCTGGCCCAGGTGGCCGTCTCCGCCGTCCCCGCCGAGGCCCTGCGCGTGGTGCTCGAAGGGCTGCGCAGCATCGACAACCAGCTCGGCGGCGCCCTCGACGACCTCATGGCCGCGCTGGGCCTGCTGAGCGCCCCGGACGGGGATGGCTGGCGAAGGGTCCGCGCGCCCTACCTGCTCTTCGCCGACCCCGTGCGCTGGATGCGCGGCAGCGTGCTCTCGCTCGTCGACGGCGGGCCGTACGACACCGGGCGGCTGGTCGACCTGCTCGAGGGGCTGAAGCCCTTCGTCGGGCTGGCCGGGACCCCGCGCGGGAGCTGGCCGGTCACCGATGGCGTCTCGGTGCTCGTGGCGTCCGGGTCGCTCGGTCCCACGGTCTCCCTCGCGGTCGACGCGACGACCTGGCTCGCCGGTGCCGCCGGGCGCGCGCCCTTCAGCGCGGGGGCGAGCCTCGGCCTGGAGCTGGCCCCCAGCGCAGCGCCGCGGCCGAGCGTCGACGCCTGGCTGGGCGTCCCCGACGGGCCGGACGGGACGTCGACCCCGCAGCACCGAAGCGCCGCCCACCTCGTCGTCGACGCCTCCGGGATCCGGGTGCTGCTGCGCCCGGCATCCGGGTCGGACGTCGAGGTGTTCCCCACCCTGTCCGGCCTCGGCGCGCTCCTCGACAACGTCACCCAGCTGCTGCCCAAGGTCCTCGACGAGGTCGCCGGCATGGACGGCGACGCCACCCGCACCGCGATCGCCGAGCTGGTCGGCTCGGTCGGGCGGGGGCTCGCCGTGGCGAGCGGCACCCCGGCGGTGTTCGACGCGACCGCTCTCAAGAGCCTGGCCGCCGACCCGGTCGGTTGGCTTCGCGCCCAGCTCGCCGGACTGCTCACCCAGGCCGTGGCCGCGCTCGACCCGCTGCTGCAGAGCCTGCTGTCCCTCGCGCCGACGCAGCACGTGGCGACGCTGTCGGGCGCCGGTGTGCTGAGCGTCGACTTCCGCACCGTCGACGTCGCGCTCCACCCCAGCCCGCTCGCCGTCCACGCCGCCGCGAGCGCCACGGGGCTGCCGGTCATCGACGCCGTGGGCCTCAGCCTGGACGCGGACCAGGGCGGCCCGGCCGGCTGGTCCTTCGCGGTCGGGCCGGCCACGATCGACCTCGGCGGACCCGTCGTGCGCCCGGTGCTGCGCGGCAGCTGGTCGGCGTCCTCGGGCTGGGAGGTCCAGCTCGGCCTCGGCCTCGACGGCCTCGCCCCCGGCGCCGACGGCCACCGCGAGCTGCTGGCCCGCTGGCGCTCCGCCGACGCGGCCCTAACCATCGTCGCGACCGAGGACAGCGGTGGCAGCGCCACCGAGGACACCAGCCCAGAGGGGGTCGCGGCCGCCGCCGTGGACGCCGTCCTCGAGCTCGTCGGCACCTGGGTGCTCGGCGTCGACGAGGTCAAGACCCAGCTGCAGACGGAGGTGAAGGGTCAGACCGTCGAGGAGCTGCTGCAGGGATCGATCCTCGATCCCGCGGCGCCGGTCAACGCCCCCCGGCTGGTCAGCGACCCGCTGGACGGCTGGCCGGGGAAGCTGCTCGTCCTCGCCGGCAAGGTGGCCGGGGCGGGGCCGTCGGTCACGGTCGGGCCGTTCACGATCGGGCTCGCCGACAACGTCGGCTTCCTCGGTGTCACGCTGACCCCGTTGACCGCCGACGGCATCGACCTCAACCCCGGCAGCGACACGATCGTGACCCTCGAGGTCGACGCCACCTGGATCGACTCGTCGGAGTCGCCGGGCGTGACCCTCAACCTGCTGCGGCTCGACGGGGGCAACCTCGTGCCGGCGCCGGGACTGATCGTGAGCGGGGTCGGGGTCCGGCTGCACAAGTCGAGCGACCACCTCATCGACGCCGGCCTGATCCTCGACTCGGTCGCCGTCCACCTCTTCGGCAGCGTGCAGCTCGGCACCGGCGACCACCCGCAGTTCGGCGGCGGCCTGCAGGTCGAGCTGGGCGGGCTCGCCGTACCGCTCGGTGGTGGTGGCGGCGACAACGCCGTCGCCCAGGGCATCGTCCACGACGCCGGCGGGTCCGGCGCACCGCCGCGGCCGGCGTTCAGCCCGAGCCTGGCCGTCCAGGACCACGGCAGCGGGATCGAGGTCTCCCTGGCCGCGGGGTCGGGAGACGGGCCGTGGTTCATGCCGATCCAGCGGGCGTTCGGCCCGGTCTACCTCGAGCAGGTCGGCCTGGGCGTCGACTACCAGCAAGGGGTCAGCCCCCGCCAGCTCGAGCTGATCAGCCTCTACCTCGACGGCTCGGTCTCGCTGCTCGGGCTTTCCGCGAGCGTCGACAAGCTGCGCCTGACCTATCACGTGACGCGGCCCTTCTTCGACGCCGGCTCGTGGGAGGTCGATGTCGACGGCTTCGCGATCGCGAGCAACGTCGCCGGCCTCACCCTCGCCGGTGGGCTGCGGAAGTTCACGCTCGACGCCCCGCTGTCGGGGGTCGAGTACCTCGGCATGCTCAAGGTCGGGTACGGCAGCTACGGCATCGCGCTGTTCGGCGGGTACGCCCACCCGACCACACCGTCGGGAGCCCAGTTCGCCTCGTTCTTCGCCTTCGGCGTCCTGCACGCGCCGATCGGCGGGCCGCCCGCCTTCTTCATCACCGGCATCGGGATCGGCTTCGGCATCAACCGCGAGCTCGCCCCACCCGACGTCGCGACCCTGGACACCAACCCGTTCATGCTCGCGCTGCGGGCCCTCGGCCCGACGCCGGACCCGATGCAGCAGCTGCAGGACATGCGCCTGGAGGTCCCGCCGGCGCAGGGGGACTACTGGGTCGCCGCCGGGATCTCGTTCACCAGCTTCGTGCTCATCACCGGCGAGGTGCTCGTCACCGTCCAGTTCGGCGACGGGCTGGACATCGCGGTCCTCGGCCTGGCCCGCGCGCAGCTGCCGACCCCGGTCCTCACCCTGGTCTCCATCGAGCTCGCCCTGCTGGCCCGCTTCTCCAGCAAGGAGGGCCTTCTCCTCGTCCAGGCCCAGCTGACCGAGAACTCCTGGCTGCTGGACAAGTCGGTCCACCTGACCGGGGGCTTCGCGTTCGAGACGTGGTGGAAGGGCCCGAACGCCGGCCAGTTCGTCGTCACCGTGGGCGGCTACCACCCGCGCTTCCACCACGACGGCTACCCGGTGGTGCCGCGGGTGGGGCTGAACTGGTCGCCGATCGACAACATCAGCGTCACCGGCGGGGTGTACTTCGCCCTCTGCTCCGAGGCGATCATGGCCGGCGCCGCGATGGAGGTGGCCGCGCACTTCGGCCCGGCCCACGCCCGGCTCGCCTTCGGCGGCGACGCGATCGTCTTCTTCGACCCGTTCTGGTTCTCCGTCGACGCCTACGCCGAGGTCGACGTCGGGATCAGGATCGACGTGCTGTTCGGCACCATCGACGTCGAGATGTCCTTCGGGGTCGACGTCGAGGTCAGCGGCCCGCCGATCTACGTCACCGGGCACTTCAGCGTCTGCGGGTTCGCCGTGCCCTTCGAGTTCGGCGACCAGGGCGACCCGGCGGACAACGCCCTCGACGCCCCGACGTTCGCGCAGAAGTACCTGCGCGCCGGCAGCGACGCGCAGGTCGTCCAGGCCGCGGTGCTCGCCGGGGCGCAGGTCGCCGGCAAGTCCAGCGACCCGGGGTCGGGCGGCGTCGCGAAGCCGCCGGACGGCAGCCCCGACCGGCCGTTCCGGGTCGCCCCGGAGTTCCAGCTCACCTTCGTGTCGACCGCCCCGACGACCACCCTGGTCCTCGAGGGGGGCGGCGCCACCAAGTCCGTGTCCTCGCCCGCGCCCGAGCTGGGCGTCGCCCCGATGTACAGCGCGACCCTCGGCACGACGCTGACCCTGACGCTGACCTCCGCCGACCAGACGCCGCAGACCTTCGACCTCACCGACGTCGGCCTGTCGGCCCGCCTCGCGTCCTCCTTCCCCAAGGGGGTCTGGGGCCAGCCGCCGAACTCGGGGTCCCCGACCGTCCCCGCGGGGGAGACCATCCAGGCGAGCGACGGGCTGACCATCGACACGGTCATCCCGGACAGCGTCTTCACCGGCGCCCCACCGATCGACTACCACCAGATCGAGCTGCCGCTGGCGGGGCGCAAGCCGCTGCCGTTCATCACCAACCGCGGCAACACCGATGCGCGGGTCGCCGCCGCGCTGGCCCTCAAGGCGGCCGCGCAGGTGCTGGACGCGGGCGACCCGGACACCGCCGAGCGGTTCAGCCGCGCCGCGCTCGTCCTCGCGGCCGGGGGCAGCGGCCTGACCACGGTCGCCTCCCTGCGCGGCGCGCGGGCCTCGGCCCCCACCTTCGGCTCGCTCGCCGACGACATGGTGGACAGCCCGGACGCGGTGGCCACGGCGACCACCCCCGTGGTGGTCGACCGCTCGCCGCTGCCGCCCCAGCGCTACAACCCCCTCGTCAAGGCAGTGCTCGGCCAGCCGCTGTCGTACTCCGTGGCCGCGCCGGCTGCGACGACCGTGGCCGACTCGGGGTCCGCCGTCTCGCGCGTCGTCCCGACCCTGTCCGACGTCCGGGCGGCGAACGCGAGCTCGACCCAGGCGAGCCTCACGGTCATCCCGCGCTCGGCGAGCGCGTCCGGGCGCACCCTGGCCGCCACCGGCTCCAGCCCGCTGACCAGGCTGGCGAGCGGCAACGTGGGCGCGGTCGCCAACGCGCGGCCGGTCCCGCAGGCCGCGGGCCGGCTGGCGGCGATGTCCGACGCGCTGCTCCCCGCGTCACCCACGCCGGCCGGGCCGGGCGCCCGGGGCGCCGCCGCCGCGGCCGGCGCTGGGGGAGCGGTGCTCCACGAGGGCGAGCTCGCCGTGCTCACCATCGCGCAGCGCCCGACGGGCGACGTCGCCGACCAGGTCGTCGTCGCGGGCGGCCTGACCCGGGTGCTGTGCCTGGCGGCGGGCGGTCGGGCGGTGGCCGACGCCTACGTCGGTGCCGACGGCGCCGCGTCGGCGAGCGTCGCCCTCCCCACGGTCACCGAGCGGGTCGTCGTCGTGGCCGAGGGGACCCAGGCCGGCGCCGGCGGGTCCGTGGCCGGCTGGTGCGCCGGACAGTCCCTCCCCTCGGTCGGGTGGGGCACCGCGCTTGCGGGCGGCGCGGTCCTGAGCGCGCAGGGGACCCGCGTGCCGCGGACCCGGGAGCGCGCCGACGGCGGGTGGGTGCGCAGCGAGGTGCTCGCCAGCGCCGCCCGCGTCGTCACGGCCTTCACCGACCCGGTCGACGTCGTCGCGGTCGTCGTCGACGACACCCTCGGCGGCGACGCCGCGTCGCGCATCGACGTCTCGCTCCTCGACGGCCGGCGGGCGAGCGACGCCACCGGCACCCCCCTGCCGCCGCAGGTCGCGGTCGACGGCGTGCGCTCGATCCTGCTGTACGCCGTCGAGACGACCGGCCCCGAACCGGCCGTCGTCGTCACCGGCTGCGGGGGCGGCCAGCTGGCCGGCGTGCTGGGGGACACCGGGGGCGTCGCCGCCCTCGCCGCGCTGCTCGCGGTCACCGGCGTGGAGGCGGCCGTGCGCCAGCCGCTCGTCGGCGGCCCCGGGCAGCGCCAGGTCGGCGTCGTCCTCGGCGACGGACCGGTCGAGGACGCCACGCCCCGGACGGCGGTCCCCCGTGCGCGCCGGCGTACCGCGAGGAGGTCACGGTGAGCACTCCCGGCTACTTCGAGATCTACCCGGCCGCGCGGCCGCCGCTGCCCGCGGGGCTGTACGCCGCCTCGAGCCACTCCGACCTCGAGGCCACGCCGCCGCACAGCACGCAGGTGGCCATCCCCGTCGACGACACGCAGTTCTTCGTCCACCTCGTCTCCCCGCGCTACGTCATGCCGCCCGAGGAGATCCTCTCGACGTTCCCGCCGGCCACCTCGGCCGGCGACTGGCGCGAGCGGCTGCCGCAGATCGTGCTCAAGCGCCGCACGCTGCCCTGGGAGCGCAACCCCGACCCGAGCGCGGACCCCGCGACCGCACCGCCGTGGCTCGCCCTCGTCGTGCTCGCTGACGGCGAGGCGCAGCTGAGCCAGCCCGTCGACGTCGCGCAGTGCGTGACCCCGGGGGTCGACCTCGGCGACGACGCCGACGCGGCTCAGGGCGTCTACCTCGAGGTCCGGCAGAGCGTGGTGCACGCGGTGTTCCCCTGCCGCGACGAGCTGGACCTGCTCTGCCACGTCCGCAAGGTCGACCTCAGCGACACCGAGCTCGCGCTCGGCGACGACGACGGGTACCTGGCCGTCGTGCTCTCCAGCCGGCTCCCGCAGCCGGGCTTGCCGGCCAAGCAGGGCGACGACTGGGTCCCGGTGAAGTACACCGCCTGCCTGGTCAACCTCGAGCACCAGCTGGACACCCTGCTGCCCACCGAGCCCACGCCTGCCCCCTCCTTCGACCGCACCCAGGTCCTGTCCTACGTCGAGACCGCGCTGCAGCCGCCGGCCCCCGAGGCCACCGTCGACCAGATCGCGATGGGCCTGGGCCCGGCGCAGGAGATGTCGCAGCCGGTGTCCTTCGAGGCGACCGCGCGGGCGGAGCGGGTCGAGCGACCGGAGACGGGCACGTCGCTGGCGCCGTACGCCACCGCCCGCGGCCTCGAGGTCGCCGCGTCCTCCTGGGCCACCGGGCCAACCGCCAAGGGCGTCCAGCGCTCCTCCGACCTCGAGGTCGCCGTGTCGATCAAGTCCGGCGACGCCTACCGCAACGTCACCCTGCTCGACCCGACGTACCGCTATCCGGTGCTGGTCTCGTGGGAGTTCACGTGCACAGCGACCGGCGGCTTCGAGCGGCTGATGAACGCGCTGACGGTCGGCCTGCTCGGCACGCTCGACCCCGACCAGCCCGCGCCGCTGCCCGAGGTCGCCCCCACCGGCCACGTCGGCCTCGACCACGTCTCGCGCCGCGGCGAGCCCGACCGGGCGTGGTACCGCGGCCCGTTCAGCCCGCAGCCGACCCAGCGGGTCATGCCCACCGACGGCGTCCTGCCGCTCGCCCACGTCGGCGACCAGCTGCGCACGGTCGTCCCCGACGGGCGCGAGGACCTCTCCCGCGCCGCGCTCTTCGAGATCGGCCGGCTGCTCACCCTCTCCAAGCCCACCCTCGTCGCGGCCCTCATGGCGTGGCGCAGCGAGCTGTTCGGCGCCGCGCGGGCGCGCGAGCTCGCCGACCTCCTGGCGGGCAGCGTCGTCGCGACGGTCGGCGTGCAGGCGGTGGGCGGCCGGGCCAGCCTCGAGGGGCTGATCCGCACCCACGTTGTCGACGCCCTCGCCCAGGCGCCGCAGCTCGCACCGCGCGCGCTCGACGTGACGGCTCCGCGGGTGCCGGAGGAGCTCGCCCAGCTCCAGGCGGCCGCCGTCCTCACCGGCCTCGGCGCCGACCCCAAGCAGACGTTGCTGGCGACGAGGACGTACGGCGCCGAGGGGCTCGGCGGCGTCGGCGTTCCCGTCACCCAGGTGCCCACGGTTGCGGTGTCGCAGGACCAGCGAGCCATGGCGTCGCTGCAGCGCGCGCTGGTCGACCGGGTCCAGCAGCTGACCGTCGACGCGCTCAAGCTCGACCCCGCCGGGCAGCGGCCGCCCAGCCGGCGGCGCGACACCTTGGACCGGCTCGTCGCCGCGGCCGCGGCCCGCCGGGAGGCGTGATGGAGATCCAGGCGGAGGTCTACTTCCAGGCCCTGCGCGCCAGCGCGGGCACGCTCGTGCAGACCATCGGTCAGCTGCCGCCCGACGGCGGCGTCGAGGACCACGTGCGCCCGGACGGCGTCGTGCCGGCGGACATCGTGCGGGCGCTCGCCCACCTGCGCCTGCTCGAGGGGCTGCCGTTCTCCTACCTCGTCCCGGACGCCGAGCTGCTGCCGACCGAGACCATTCGCTTCTTCTACCTCGACCGCAACGCCACCGACGCCCTCGTCGAGGGAGCGCTCAGCGTCGGGACGGTCAACGCCGCCGACCGGGCGCAGCTGGCCGAGCTGTACGCGGTCGTCCGCGACGAGGTGGACGCCGCCGAGCGCCTGGTCCGGATGAAGGACTCCGACGCCCCCGAGGTCGACGCGCTCGGCCGCCCGATCGGCGCCGGCGGCCTGATCACCGGCTTCCTGCTGCGCTCGCGCCTGGTCTCGGGCTGGCCCGGCCTGCACGTACGCGCGTACTCCACCGACACCCGGCCCGACGACGAGACCACCCCGGACATGGACACCAGTCCGGACCGGGTACGGCTGCTGCGGATGGAGCGGCTCGCCCCCGCCGTGCTGCTCGTGCTCTTCGACGGGGTGCCCGCCGTCGTGCACATCGAGGAGCCGCGCTCGGGCATCCAGTTCGGCGTCCGGCTCGTCGAGCTCACTGACCCGACCCAGCAGACCGCCGTCGTGACCGTGCGCGACGTCACCGCTCCCAACAACCCGCCCCCGGCCCAGACGGTGCCGGTGCCGTTCCGCGCCGGATCCCCGGGTGTCATCAACATGCGGGCGCTCAACGACGCCCTGGTTGCGATCCCGACCGCCCACATGGGCGCGACGGTGGACGCGGCCGAGTTCGCGATCGAGATGCTGCGCTTCCCGTTGCGCCAGGTCTTCGGCGACACCGCGGTCGCACCAGGCTCGGACGCCTTCACCCCCACCCTCGACGTCACGCAGCTGCGCCGGCGTTTCGACCTCGCCGACCGCGTGCTGGGGGAGTGAGGCCGCCGTGGACGTGACCAGCGACCAGATCCTCAAGGCCGCCCTGACCCCGCGCTGGGCCGCCCTGTCCCAGATCGGCGGCGGCTCCGCCGACCTCGCGAACTTCGACCCGGGGCTGGTCCGCGAGCCGCGGCTGCTCGTCCCGGTCGACGTCCAGGCGCTCGTCGTGCGCGCAGGTGTCAACGACCAGGACCCGATGCTGCGCCTGCCCTTCCGCGACGACGCCGACTCCTTCCCGCCACTGGACGTGCACGACGCGGGGCTCCCGCGCGAGGCCGGCGTCCACCTGCTCTGGTCGGTGCCGTCCGCGCTCGGCCAGGGCACCCTGGAGGACGACCCCGCCGCGCCGGGTGACGCCACGCGCCGGCGCCTGGTGCTCCCGGCGCTGCCGGACAGGTGGGTGGTGCTGCGCCTGGCGGTCCCCGCCGGCGCCGGGGACCCGCTGGTCCGTGGGTGGGTCGTCGAGGCCGACGCCGCCACCGTCACCCCGCTCGCGGACTGGCCCAGCGTCACGACCAGCACGGTCAGCCTCGGCACGGCCGTCGACCCCGCCCAGCTGACCGCCCACACCGGCGGCACCGGCTGGGCGCAGTGCTACGACGCGGCCGCCGGGCGGCTGTCCCTGCACGACCCGCTCGACGACCTGGCCGGGGTCAGCCTCGAGGGCGACGCGATCAGCTACGTCGTCGCCGGCTGGTGGTCGGCCAGCGCCGCCGACCCGCTGGACGGGGTCGGCACCGAGGCGGCGTACGTCGCGCGCCTCGCCTCGCTCGGCTGGGCCGACCCCGACCACCCCAGCACGAACGCCGCGCAGGTCGCGGATGCGGCTGAACGCCACCGCGCCGCCCGCGCCTTCGGCTACACCGACGCCACCCGCTTCACCCAGCCGGCGGCGGAGCCGGCCCCGGCCGGGGCGGCGGCCGGTCAGGCGGGCGTCGCGCCGGGTACTGGCTCGGGCTACGTCGCGCCCGCCGCGCGCGCCGTACGGCCGGAGTTCAGCGGCTTCCTGCACGACGCCGTCACGGCCGCGTCCTTCCCGTCGGCGCCCACCCGCCAGACGCTGCTGCACGGCCGCCTGCACGGCGTGCCGCTGTCCGGTGCCGTGGCGCCGGACAGCCGGCCGGCCGCGCAGGGCCTGCGCGTGGTGCTCGGCTCCACCACGCCGGATCTGGCCGCGGTGCTGTCGGTCGCCGGCGCGGGCCTGGGCGGGGCCGACGAGGACGCCCGGCGCGCGGCCGAGCGTCTGCTCGAGGCCTTCGCCGCCGGTCAGCTGATGAACCTCGGCGACAGCACGGTGTGGGCGGACATCGACGACTACGAGCACGCGCACGGCTTCGGGTCGCTGCCTGGCGGCACGGAGGGCGTCGACCGCTACGTCGACAAGGCGGGCCCGCCGGTCGACCCGGGGTCGGGCTTCCGGGCCGGTACGGCGCCCGCACCCGAGGGTGACGCGGTGCGCGCGCGTCGGGTCTTCGTGCCCGAGTCCAGCGTGCTCTGGAGCGCGACCCAGCGCCCGGCGACGTCCTCCCTCGTCGACGCCCGGCGCGCACCCTCCCTCGACGGGCGGCTCGGCTCGGTCCCGCCGCCTGCTCCGGCGCAGGTGCGCGAGGTCGTGCGGCCCGCCCCCCGGTGGAGCTACCCCGCCTCGCCGGTGCTCGGCGTCGCCGGGGGCGGGCGCACGCTCTCGGCGGTGGAGCGCGAGGAGGCCGACGGGGCCCTCGTGTGCCGCCTCGCCGACCAGACCTCCAAGGGCCACCTCGGCGTGCTCGCGGCGCAGGAGCTGCTCGCCACCATCGGCAGCGCCGCCGTCCCCCCGGAGGTGCTCGACCTTGCCCGTGAGGCGCTGGCCGAGGACCCGTACCTGTCCGCGTGGCGGGCCAGGCTCGCCGCCGGCAAGGGGTTCGCGTCGGGCCTGGCCCGGTCGCGCTTCGTCGCCGAGGCGGCGGTCTCCTACGCCTACTACGCCGCGGACGACGCCCGCCTGCAGCGCTGGAGCGGTGCCCCCGTCTCCTCGGCGTACGCCCGCCAGCGGGCGACCGAGGGGCTGCTTCGCCTGTCGCTCTCGGACGGGACCTGGGCCCACCCCGAGGGGGTCAGCCTCTGGGGCCAGCCGTGGCGACCGCTCTTCTGCGACTGGGAGGCCCGCCTCGACCTCGGGGGACTGACCGGCTGGCAGCTGGTCGGCACCGACAACGACCCGACCGGGGACCCGTCGCCGACCACCCCCGACACCGTGGTCTTCTGCGGGCGCAGCCCGCTCGTCACCGGCGCCGCCGGCACCCTCGCCAACGGGATCAACCGCTGGCTGGACGACGAGCGGGCCCGCGACCTCGGCGGCCACGGCCTCGCCGACCCGCAGACCGAGGCCGCGCTCGCGGCGCTCTCGGACACCCTGGCCCATCTCGACCTCCTCTCCGTCGCGATGGACGGGATCCGCGAGCAGCTGCTCGGGCTGGCCTACGACCGGGGCCTGGTCCGTCTCGACAGCGACACCTCCGACGACGGGACCCGCCGGGCGAGCGCGGTCGCGCTCCCGCGCCTGCTCGAGGCCGGCCGGCTGACGCTGAGCTCCGCACGCCTGGTCGACGCCTTCGGACGTACCCTCGACCTCCCGCTCGACGCTCTGCTGGTGCCCGCCCGGGTGAGCGAGGACGCGCTGGGCGAGATGCGGCTGCGGCCGCGGCTGACCGCGCCCGCCCGCTGGCGCTTCGACCTCGTCGACGCGACCTCGACGTCGGTGGACGCCGCGCTGGCCTGCGTGGACCAGGCCGACGCCTCGCGCCAGGTGAGCCCGATCGCCGGCTACCTGCTGCCCGACCACATGGACGAGTCGCTCGAGGTGTTCTCCGGTGACGGCAAGCCGCTCGGCGAGCTGTCGCACGACCCGTTCTCCGACGCGGTGCAGTGGGAGATCGCGCCGGGGCGCGAGGACGTCGCCCCCGGCGCCGGACCGACCGACGACCCCGACGCCACCCACCACCGGGTCGGCTGGATCGCCGCCGGGCTCGTCGCCGCCGACGCCGCCGAGCGGCAGGGGACGCCCGACCGGCCGGAGACCGAGTCCGCGCTGTCGGCGATGCTGCGCGCGATCGACACGACGCTGTGGACCGTCGACCCGTTCGGCTCGCTGGGCACCGAGCACATCGCCGGCCTCGTCGGGCGCCCGATCGCGGTGGTCACCGCGCGCCTGGCCCTCGACGTCCACTCCGACGTCGACGAGCTGGTCTATGTCGACGGCGTGACGGCCCAGGACCGCCAGGCGGCGTACGACGCGTTGGCGCAGCTGGCGATCCAGGTCAAGCTCGGCGACGTCACCCGCGCCGACGACTCCCTGCTCGGCTACTTCGTCGACGACGACTTCAGCCGCTTCCACCTGGTCGACCGGGTGGTCGCCGAGGAGGCGCTGGCGAGCGGGCGCTGCCGCGGCGTGCTCGACCTCGCCGACCCGGACCCGACCGCTGCCGACCCGATCACCCACCCCTACGTCGACCCGACCGGCTCGATCGTGGTCCACCCGGGGCAGACCGTGCGGCTCACCCTGCTCATGCACCCGGGCGGGAAGGTCTACCTCACCACCGGGATCCTGCCGCGCACCGCGAAGGCGCTCGCGCGCGACTGGGTCAACCCCGGCCTGTCGGTCCTCGCCCCGTCGCTGCGGGTCGGGCCGCTGCTCATCGACGCGGACAAGGTCCGGCTGCCGAAGGTCGCGTCCTTCCCGGTCGCGCAGCTGTTCACCCGTCGGGACACCCCGACGACGTGGAAGGACGACCCGATCCTCGCCGCCACCCAGAACGCGCTGCTGCCCGACCAGGAGCCGGTCGTGCAGGAGGGCTGGGTGCGCATCGACCCGAACCCGCCCGCGCAGGGGAGCGGCTCATGAGCGACGCGTGCGGAGCGAGTCGATGTGATGGATGGGCTTCGCCGGCCGGACCGAACGACGGGAGGGCAGGCCGATGAGCCGCTACGACTGGCCGGCGCCGCCCAGGAGCCGCGACGACCAGGCCGGCCGGGCGCGTTTCACCTCGCGGTTCCTCCCGTCCGCCGACCCGACCCGGACCGCACCGCCCGCTCCGCCGCCGGCCGCGGGAGCCGCGTCGGTCGGCCCGGCCGGTCTCGCCCCCGCCGGCACGACCGACCTCTGGCTGCCGATCGGGCCGTCGGTGATGGTGCGGGGGCAGGCCAGCGGCGACCCCAACGTCGCCGGCCGCATCCGCGACCTCGCGGTGGAGCCCGGCCACGGCCTGCGGGCGTACGCCGGCAGCGGGTCGGGCGGCGTGTGGTTCACCGGCGACGCGGGCGCGTCGTGGCGGCCGCTGGACGAGTGGGCGACCTCGACCGGCGTCACGGGCCGGCTCGCCAACGCGATGGCCACCGGCGCGCTCTACGTGCGTTTCGGCGCGGCGGCCGACGGCAGTGCCGACGAGGTGTGGGTCGGCACCGGCGAGGGAGGCCTCTGGAGAGACGGCAGGCCGTCGGCCTTGTACCCGAACAACGGCGGCGCGCTGCCGGGCGGCGAGGTCCGCGGTATCGGCTTCCTGCACGCGACCGGACCCGCGACCGGACCCGCGACCGGTTCGGCCTGGACGCACGTCCTCGACGGCGTCGTCGACATCTCGCCGAACCCGTTGAGCGGCCAAGTGATCCTGCGGATCAGCGGCGACCCGGCGAACTCCGACCTGAGCAAGCCGCTGCAGCTGGCGGCGGCGACCAGCAACGGCCTGTACGTCCTGCCGGCCGGTGGTTCCTGGACCCAGCAGGCCGGCTGGACCGCGGGCACGCCGCTCGACGTGGTCCTCACCCGGGCGAGCGCGAACACCCTGCGGATCTGGGTCGCGGTGGCGGGTGGCCTCTATGTCGCGGAGTTCTCCGGCGCCCCTGGGACGCCGATCAGCGGGTCGCTGACGTTCACGCCGGTCCCGCTGCCCGGGCCGACCCCCGCGCCCACCGGCACCTCCGCCGGGCAGACCATCCCGCTCGGCAACGTCCAGCTCGCCGCGTCGGCGGACGGGAAGGTGCTGTACGTGCTCGCGCGGCGCTTCGCACGTACCGGCAAGGACGCCGACAAGATGGACCCCGCGCAGCTGTGGTCGGTGGACGCGACGGCGGCGACGGACAAGCTGGGGAGCGCGGCGACCGCTGTGTCCGGGTTGCCGAGCGACCTGTTCGGGGCCAGCCGCGACGGGGACCAGTCCGGCTATGACATGGCGATCGCCGTGCACCCGGACGAGGCCAGCCGGGTGTACGTCGGCGGGTCGGGCGCGACGTACTCGGGGCAGTGGAACGCCGCGCTGTATCGCTGCGAGATCTCCGGAACCACGGCGACGCCGACGCGTATCGGGTCCGGCGTCCACGCCGACGTGCACGCGATCCGCCTCGGCGAGGTGGTGACGCCCGGCACGAAGCGCTCGGTCTGGGTCGGGTGCGACGGCGGGCTGTTCCGCTCCGACGCCGACGGCGACGCGGACTCCTTCACCGCGGTCAACGACGGGCTGGCCGTGCTGGAGCCGGGATTCGTGGCGAGCCACCCGACCAACCCGGGCATCGTCGTGGCGGGCTTCCAGGACAACGGCACCGCGCTGCGGGTGGGCGACACCGTGTGGCGGCAGACGTTCCGCGGCGACGGCGGCGGCGTCACGTGGGACCCGGCCGGCACTCGCTACATGCGGCAGTACATCCACGCCGACTGGAGCAGCAGCACGAAGGGCGCGGTCGCCCCGGTGCTGCGCCGCGGCGCGTGGACGAAGACGGGGTCCACGCTGGTGACGTCGGAGTCGCTGGAGGACGGGGCGTCGCAGTTCTACTCGGGCGCGGACAGCGTCGTTCACGGTGGTCTCACCCACTTCGCGATGGGTACCGACCGGGTCTGGTACACCACCGACTGGGGCGGGTCGTGGGTGACGCTGCCGAGCGCGACCGACCCACGGGCCCACGACCGCCCGGACCTCAAGCAGGACGTGTACAACCCCAGCGTCCCGTTGGACGCCAACAAGGCCCCGGCGCCGACGTACGCCGACACCGTCGGATCGACCGACTCGTGCAGCAGCACGTACACCGGCGACGCCTACACCGGGACCGGCCTGCTGGCGGTGCGGTTCGCGACGCCGCCGGACAGCGGCGGGACGCACACGCTGCGGGTGCTGGCGCTCTATCCCCAGGGGCTGGGCTGGTACACGGGGACACGGGCGACATCGGCGACGGGTGCGTTCTCGTGGGCCAAGCCCTCTCCGTCCACGCCGCTGATCCAGCAGGTGTTCCGCGAGCCGGCGGCGGCCGACGCCGCCGCGATGGCGGCCGGTGGCCCGCTGACGTCGCTGCCGCCGGGCAACGGGGTGAGCGACCTCGCCGTGCACGACGCCGGGCGCGGGGCGCTCGGCTCCTGCTATGTGGCGACGACCGGGGGCGCCGACGCCGCGCACGACACGTTGTGGTTCTTCGACGGCGACGGCACGTGGTGGGCCTGCGGGGTGACGAGGGTGATCGCCGGCCGTACGTCGTGGACGGGCTCGCCGTCGAGCGCGCCGGCGCTGGCCGTCGAGGTCGACCCCACGGACAGCTCGACGGTCTATGTCGGCACCAGCGTCGGCGTGCTGCGCGGGCGGCTCACGATCGGGTCGAGCGGCGGGAACCCGACGTACTCATGGGCCTGGGAGCGGATCACCAACGGCCTGCCCGAGTGCGCGGTGCAGGACCTGTCGGTGTTCGCCTCCGGTGGGGTGCGCCTGCTGCGGGCGGCGCTGCAGGCGCGCGGTATCTACGAGCTGGACCTGAGCGGGCCGGCGGTGCCGCTGACGTACCTGCGGCTGTATCCCTCGGACACCCGTCGCGTGCTGCCGAGCGTGGTCAACGGGGACCTGCTGAGCGGCGAGCCCGGCTCGGCGCACTGGGACGAGAGCCCCGACGTCGTGGTGGACACCTCGGGCACGACGTGGTCCGCCCCGCCGTCGGAGGCGGCGCTGCTCGGGATGCTGCCCAGCCCGGGTGAGCGCGGGGCTCGCGCCAGCGTCGAGGTCCCCGGGGACACGGCGGCCGTGCACGTGCTGGTCCACCACCGGGCGGGGTCGGCTGTCGCCGCCGGGCAGGTTCGGGTCGCGCTGCTGCGCCACGACCTGCCGGACGACGGCGTCGTCCCGATCTCCGCGCTCTGGCCGGTCCTG
>Ga0335071_10003696_pt1 | contig 16082 bp, 15 predicted proteins | sample Lox_Sample_15_FD_206724 | JGI IMG/M metagenome (GOLD analysis project Ga0335071, IMG submission 206724) | Soil microbial communities from Loxahatchee National Wildlife Refuge, Florida, United States - Lox_Sample_1.5 | ecosystem: Environmental > Terrestrial > Soil > Wetlands | place: USA... | reverse complement strand
GCCGCACCTGCCGACCGTCAATTTCGCTTTGCCTAAGCTGCCGGTCGCGCCGCTCAAATCGATGGTCCCGACGATACAAAAATAATGGCCGATCTTCCAGACGTTTATTTCGACGAACCACGGCTCCGGATGACCATCGGTGGCCGCCTTGTCGTGCGAGCGGTGAGCTACGCGGCCTATCTTATTTTGTCGGCGGCGACCTTTACGATGCTCATTTCCGATATCCGGCCCTTCACCGGCCCGGGCATTCTTCTCGCGCTTTTTCTCGTTGACCGCCTGCGCCGGCGCCAGGATGCCGACCAGCATCTGGGCGACCATCCGCCCCGCGGACGCGTGAACGCCGCCCGCTATCTTGCCCCGGCCGCTTACGCGCCTCTCGAGAAGGCCTACGACCGGAGCGGCATGCTGCGCCATGATATGCATCTGGAGATAGTGCTTCAGCTCTCCGCCGCGCCCGAAGTGCGCGATGCCCTGGAGCGTTTGGATGTGAAAATAGATGAGTTCCGCCAAAAAACGGAAGAGCTTCTTTCCTCGCCGGTCGCTCAGGGGAGCGACGTGCGTCTTCAAACAATAAGCGAGGTCGTCCAGAACGGTTTTCGAGCCGCTCTAACGGAAGGCCATGGAAGTATCGGCCCGGCCGACCTTTTTGCCGGTCTGGCCGCTCTGAACGACCCGGCCCTCGCGCGCCTTTTCAATCAGTTCAACGTGGCCCCGCCCGACCTGGAACGAGCGCTCATCTTCGGAGCGACCAAGAAGAACTACGCCATCCTGCGCCGTTTGCCGGCTGCTCTGGGTGGCCTCCGGCTTGGCGGGCCGCGCATCCGGCACCGCATCATGAACCGGGCCTGGACGAGCAAACCGACGCCGGTCCTTGATGCCCACAGCGCCGACCTTACCGATTTGGCGCGCGAGGGCTACAGCGGTTTTATGATAGGCCACGAGGACGAATACGAACGGCTCGTGGACGCTTTGGCCCGGCCGGTCAATCCGAACGTCTTGCTGGTAGGTGATGCCGGCATCGGCAAGGAGACCATCGTTTCTCACCTGGCCTATAAGATATCGAAGGACGAAGTACCGGCCGCCCTTTTCGACCGGCGTCTCGTTTCGCTCGAACTTTCTAGCCTGGTGGCCGGCGCGGACGCAGCGGGTCTTCACGATCGCCTGGAGGCCATCGTCAGCGAGATAATCCGGGCCGGGAACGTCATCCTTTACATCCCCGACATCCACAATCTTCTTAAGACCTCCGGAACGGCCTATCTCTCGGCGGCCGATGCCCTGATGCCCATCATCATGAACAACGCCTTTCCGGTCATCGGCGGCACTTATCCACGCGAGTTCAAACAAGTCATCGAGCAGCGGAGCGACTTCGTCGGTTCGTTCGATGTCATTCATGTGAACGAGGTGACAGAAGCCGAAGCCGAACGCATCCTGGCCTACGAAAGCGTGCTGCTCGAAGGCAAATCAAAGATAGTGATCAGCTTCGGCGCCATCAAGACCGCTGTCCTGCTGGCGAAGAAATATTTCCACACGAAGTATCTTCCAACCTCGGCCTCGGAGCTTCTCAAGGAGGCCTTCAGCGTAGCGGAAGAGAAAGGCGAGCATGCGCTGGGTCCGGACCAGGTCGTGACCGTGGCCGAAGGCAAGGTAAGCGTGCCTATCCACGAAGCGACCGAAGCCGAAGCGGAGAACCTTCTCCAGATGGAAGCGCTTCTTCACGAGGAGGTCATTGGTCAAGATGAAGCCGTCAAGGCTGTGGCCGATGCTCTGCGAGAATACCGAAGCGGTCTCGCCCGGCCGGGCGGACCGATCGCCAGTTTTCTTTTTGTCGGACCGACCGGCGTTGGCAAGACCCAGCTCGCCAAAGCTCTCGCCCGTATCCAGTTCGGTTCCGAGAAAGCAATGGTCCGGTTCGATATGACCGAATACCAGGACAAGCAAAGCTTCTATCGATTCATCGGCTCGGCGGACGGCACGGTCGCGGGCGCGCTCACGGACGCTATTCGAGAAAAGCCTTATTCGCTCGTCCTGCTCGATGAGTTCGAGAAAGCTTTCCCGGATATCCTGAACTTATTCCTCCAGGTCCTGGACGACGGCCGACTGACAGACGGCCTCGGGCGGACGGTGGATTTCACGAACACCATCATCATCGCGACCTCGAACGCCCATTCGGATATCATGAACGACGCTCTTTCGAAAGGGGAGCAAATGGCGGATATTGCGGATTACGTGAAGAAGAAACTGGTGGACATCTTTCGACCGGAGCTCCTGAACCGCTTCTCGCGCATCATTGTTTTCCGCAACCTGAAGATCGAAGAGGTTTCTCAAGTAGCTCTTCTGAACCTGAAGGCGCTCGCGAAATCGGTGGAAGGGCAAGGCATCGAACTCACTTACGACCCAGCCGCCGTGACCCGACTGGCTCAGCTTGGCTATGACCCGGCCTTCGGCGCCCGGCCGCTCCGGCGGACCATCGATGACAAACTGCGTGCGCCTTTGGCCCAGAAGATATTGAAGAAGGAGATCGGCCGCGGCGTCCGCGCCCGGCTCGTTGTGACCCCGGACGACAAGTTCGATTTCGTTCCCGACAATCGACCTTAGCATGGACTTCATCCTGCCTCTGACCGCTGCTTTCCTCCAGGGAAGCTCGAGCCTTCTTGATAAGGTGGTCCTCTCGGTGCGCCGGATGGATTATCGGGCTTACGTGGGCGCAAGCTTCCCGATAATCTTTTTGGTCTACGCCGGAATAGTGCTGTTGCAGCATCAATCGATAGACATCGGTCTTTTCGCCGGCCCTCTCCTTACGGTCCTTCTCGCTTCCATTGCTATTAATATCTGTTCGAACGCGCTCTATTACCGGGCGCTTCAGCACGACCATCTGACAGAGCTGCAGACCATCGACGTCATCAGTCGTTTGCCCATCATTTTCCTTGTCAGCTATCTTTTCGCCGACGAGCGGAACTGGGCGATCATCGCCGCTGCGCTCGTCTCCGCCATCGCGCTCATTTGGGCGCATTACGACCATCATCATTTTCACATCCAGCGCCGGACGCTCGTCTATCTTATCTGGGTGATTTTCGGCGTGCCCTGGGCGGCGGTCTTTTCGAAGATCTTGCTCTACGCTTGGTCCCCGGCACCGCTCGAGATGATAAGGAACGGCGGGATGGCGCTGGTTTTCGGCTTCCTCTACTTCCGGCAAGAAGAGCGTATCTCAAAGCGCGCCTTCTGGCTGCTCGTCCTCTTGAACACGCTTTCGGCCCTTGCCTGGCTTTTCTATTTCACCAGCTATCAGCAGGTCGGCGTGGTTTACACCATGCTCTTCTATTCGCTCCAGCCGCTTCTTGTCTACTTCGGCGCCGTTCTTTTCCTCAAGGAACGATTCGAGCGGCGGAAATTCGTCGCTTTCTGCGTTGTCCTTGGCTCTATCGTGGCTGTTCAGCTTCTGACCTAGAATAGTAGAATTTGGTTATGAAAGCGCCGGTTCATATGCCTAACAGCGAGATCGCGCGTATCTTGGGCGAGATCGCGGTCTATCTCGATATGCAGAACGAGCCGTTCAAGCCGCGCGCTTATGAAAAGGCGTCGGAGGCAATCGCGAACCTGCCAGAAGAAGCGGCTGAGCTCTATCGGCGCGGCGGAATAAGGGCGCTTGAGGAGATACCGAGCGTCGGGAAGGCCATCGCGGAGAAGATGGCCGAACTCATCACGACCGGCCGACTCGTTTATTTCGACAAGCTGAAACGGGCCCTGCCGATAGACATCACCGAGCTGCGGACGGTCGAGGGCCTGGGGCCGAAATCCATCGCCAAGCTTTACCGGCGCCTTAAAGTGCGAACGCTCGCGGACCTGGAGCGGGCCGCTCGAAAAGGCAAGATCGCCAAGCTCGAGGGTTTCGGCGCGAAAAGCGAAGAGAAGATACTCCAGAGCATCGGTTTCGCCAAAGGGACCGGGCACCGCTTCCTTCTGCATGATGTTATGCCTCAAGTACACCGCCTCGAAGCGCTTCTCGGCGCCCGTCCGGAAGTGGACCGGCTGATCGTGGCCGGATCCGTACGCCGCCGGAAAGAAACGATCGGCGACGTCGACATCTTGGCTGTTTCTAAAAAGCCCGAGGCCGTGATGACGGCCTTCACGCATCTTCCGGGCGTGGTCCGGGTCATCGCGCACGGTGACACGAAATCCTCGGTCAAACTTTCTTCGGGACTGAACGTCGACCTGCGCGTCGTCCCGGCGACTTCCTACGGAGCCGCTCTGAACTACTTCACCGGCTCCAAGGACCACAATGTGGCGCTCCGGGAACTGGCTGTCCGGCGCGGCTGGAAGCTGAACGAGTACGGCTTGTTCAAGGGTGCCCGAACTATCGCGGGGCGGACGGAGGAGGAGATATATAAGAAGCTTGGCCTTGCTTATATCGAGCCGGAAATGCGCGAGGCGACCGGGGAGCTCGAAGCGGCGCGCGCCGGCAATCTGCCGAAGCTCATCGGCTACGACGACCTCCAGGGCGATCTGCAGACCCAGAGCGATTGGACGGACGGCCGGGACACCATTGAGGCTCTGGCCCGGGGTGCTGCCGCCCGCGGCCTTCGTTATATCGCCATTACCGACCACACGCGTTCCGTGACCATCGCGAACGGCTTGGACGAGAAGTGCCTCGTCAAACAATTGGCAGAGATAGACCGGGTGAACAAGGCGCTGAAGGGCAAAATAACCGTCCTTAAGGGCACGGAGTGCGATATTCGCGAGGACGGCACGCTCGATCTATCAGACAAGGTTCTTGCCCAACTTGATGTGGTCGGCGTGGCCATCCACTATCACACCAAACTCTCCCGGCGCGATCAGACGGAACGCATCAAACGGGCTTTTGAGAATCAGTACGTCGATATTTTTTTCCACCCGACCGGGCGTATCGTGAACCGCCGGCCGTCTTACGACGTGGACTTCGCGGCAGTTATCGCTGAGGCCAAACACCGCGGGGTTGTTCTGGAGGTCAATGCTTCCGAGCGCCTCGATCTTCGAGACGAACACGTCCGGGCGGCCGTTCAGGCGAGCGTGAAGTTGGCTATCGATTCGGATGCCCATGCTGTCGGTCATTTTGATAACTTAGAGTTCGGTATCGCCCAGGCCCGGCGGGGCTGGGCAGAAAAAAAGGACGTGATAAATGCTTGGCCGCTCGAAAAGATGCGCAAGATGCTTCGCCGCCGCCAGTAAGGCATGGTACAATTCCGAGCGGATAATCCATGACCCCGGCCGCCAAAGAGACCAAAGACCGAATGCCGCAGAGCACCAAGAAGCAGGTGGTGGCCGGCTTTGTGGTTTTCCGCCGGACGGCCGATGGGATAAAATATCTTCTTTTGTACCGGCGCGGGAACTACTGGAATTTCCCGAAAGGCCACTTCGAAGCCGGCGAGAACAGTATGGCGACGGCCTTGAGAGAAACAGAAGAGGAGACAGGTCTCGGGAAGAACGAATTGCGCATCATCCAGAACTGGCGGGCGTACGAAAAATTCTCCTTCGACCGGGGGAACGAGCGGATCCACGACACAGTCATTCTTTATCTGGCGGAAACGAAACAGGCCGAGATCCGCATCGCGCCCCGCGAACACAGCGGCTTCGCCTGGTTCCTTTACGGCGACGCCTTGCGCATCCTCGGGAAGAAATACGCCGGGACGAAACGGGTCTTAAAACAAGCCAATGACTTTCTCGTTCACCGAACAGGTCCACGCCGCCACGCGCCGAATCCCAAGCGGCCGAGTCGCGACCTATAAGGATATCGCGCGGGCCATCGGCCGACCGAAGGCTCTTCGAGCGGTCGGGAACGCTTTGCACGCGAATCCGGACACGCAGCGTACGCCTTGCCACCGGGTCGTCCGGAGCGACGGCTCGGTCGGTGGCTACGCACACGGAACGGCGGCGAAGATAAAGCGCCTCCGAGCGGAAGACGTGATCGTCGAGCGCGGCCGAATTGACCTCACTCGCTTTCGAGTGCGCTGGAAATAAAAGAAAAACCCCGCAGGATGCGGGGTTATTTCACAAATTCGATAACTTTCTTGAAAACGGCAGGTTCGTGTTGGGCCAGTTCGGCCAGGATCTTCCGGTCCAGCTTCACATTCTTGGCTTTAAGGGCAGCGATGAGCCGGCTGTAGGAGATGCCTTCGGTCCGAGCGGCGGCGTTCACTTTGACGTTCCAAAGTGTCCGGGCGGTCCGTTTCTTTTCTTTCCGACCACGGAAACTGCGGCGCAAACCGTGCAGTAGGGCTTCTTTTGCCGCTCGCTCCTTTGATTTTCGGCTCCACCGGAAACCCTTAGTGAGCTTCAGGAGCTTTTCGCGTTTCTTATGGGCGATGGTACCTCGTTTGACGCGGGCCATAGGTCTTTATCTTTATATCTTATTGATAGGGAAATCAAGAGACCGCGCCTTGCGCTTACCACGGGCGTTCTTGGTCGACTTGCGGGTCTTGAAATGGTCAAGCCGCATCGACCGACGGACGATCTTGCCGTTCTTGGTGATGCGGATGCGCTTAGAAAAGCTCTTGGATCTGCTCATGGGATTATTTCTTGGTTATTTGAGCCATCATGCCCCGGCCGCCGAACTTCGGCTCGCTCATCAGCTTGTATTCGACGGTGATGCGCTTCAAGAATTCTTCCATCTTGCTTCTGGCCCAGTCCTTTTTGGATTTTTCTCGGCCCCGGAGGCGAAGGTCGACTTCTACCTGATGGCCCTCGTTCAGGAATTTCTCGGCCAATTTGACCTTAATGAGGACATCGTTATCGGCCGCGCGAGCGGATATCTGGACCTGTTTCAGGCCCAGCGTCTTTTGAGCGACCCGCTCCTTCTTGAGCGCCTTTTCGCGCTCATAGCGGAACTTGTCGAAGCTCATTAAACGCACGACCGGCGGATTGGCTTCCGGCGATATCTCGATAAGATCCAAGCCGGAACCCGGCTCGGCGAGCGCCAGGGCTTTCGCCCTTGGCATCACGCCCATGTTTTCCTTGTTCGGGCCTAAGACCCGGACTTCGGGGGCGGTTATTTCGTTGTTGAGCCTTGGCCTCAGGATGGCAGTCAGAGATGGATGATTTCCGAACTCCGCCTTATCCTAATTGATTTATTACGGACTGTCAAAAAGAACGACGCCCCGCCCCGGTTGGAACCAGGGAGGGGCGTAGGAATTGTTGCCTCAGGTAGAGGCGAAGCGGAAGGCCTAGGCGGCGAGCTCGGGGCGGTTGTGGAGGTTCATGAGCCACGACTGGACAAAACCGCCGACGTTGCAGCAGGCGAGGAGATCGGCCACCGTTTTGTGGGCGTGGTCTTCCGGGTAGTCGAGGATGTGATCCTCGGCTTCGGCGACCGATGCCCAGCGACTTGCGCCGTGGGTCTTAACGAGGACGATCCTCATGATGCCTCCTCTTCCTTCTGGCGCAGGCGCAGGAAGTACTCTTGGCCATGCGCGGCCAGGTCGTGGTTCACACCGCTGCCGGAGACGCCGATGGCGCCAACGAGCACGCCGTTGATGATGAGCGGAATGCCGCCCGGCTCTGTGTCGATGACCTCATCCCGGTTCCGCCGGAGGCGCCGAACCATCAGGACCTTCTCGATTTCTTCGCCGAATCGTGTTTCGAGGCCGGTCCATCGACTGGTCCAGGCGCGCCGGCGAGCGTTGTCTGCGATGTGCGCTCTCCGAGGGCTCTTCGGGAGCAGAGTGCTGGCCACGATGTGGCCATGCGCGTTCATCACGCAGACCGCGATTCGGAGCTTACCAGCGTAGTTTGCCAGGATGTGCTCTAGAATAGGTCGGGCCTCTCTCTTTGATATCTGTTTCGCCAAGCGTTTTTTACCTTCCTTATATTTGGGGCGAAAGTGCCGGGTACAATTGTATCAGCAAAATCGCGTAGGTCAAGTGCGGTATACTGAATAAATGCAGGATTTTTCTGAATTAACAGGAGCCGAACAAAATCTTTTCAAGAAACTTTCGACTCCGAACAAGATACAAGATTATCTAAACGGCCTGGTCATTAATTTCGAAGGAACCGGAGAGACACTCCGTTCGCCCCGGCGGGTCATGCGGGACAGGACGGCGCATTGCCTCGAAGGCGCTCTCCTGGCCGCCGCCGCTTTGTGGTTTCATGACGAACCGCCTTTACTTCTAGATCTTAAGACCGGCAACGGCGATAACGATCATGTCGTCGCGCTTTTCCGGCGTCACGGGCGCTGGGGAGCGATATCCAAGACCAATCACGCCGTTTTGCGCTATCGGGAGCCTATATATAAGAACGTTCGGGAGCTGGCCCTCTCTTACTTCCACGAATATTTTCTCGATGACGGTCGAAAAACGCTCCGGACCTATTCCTGGCCGTTCGACCTCCGCCGTTTCCAGAGCCGCGATTGGCTGACCGACGAAAGCGACCTCTGGTACATTTCTAAAGCGCTCGATCGGAGCCCGCATGTTGCTATCGCACCGACGTCCACCGTTAGAAAGTATCGCCTCGCCGAGCCGGTGGAAATCCTAGCCGGTCGACTGACCGAGTGGGCGCCGAATGGCCGACGTCTTTCATGGCGCTTGGATAAAAGAGAGCGGCGTTAATCCTAAAAAGGTGTACTACTTGGGGATTTGCCAGAGCCTGTTTCACGTTTTCGCCCAGTGTTTTCTAGGCTCCGGCGCCGGTTCGAGGTTATCCACATCCACCGATTGGCTCTTCGCCGTCGGCGCGGTATCCTATAATCAGTAACTCACAAGTAAATAGACCTCATTCTAGCCGCCCTTAGCGGCGGATAATCAGGCCTCCTGCGCACAGCGTAGGAGGCTTTCCACATTTTTAAAAACCCTTCTCCGTTAGAGAAGGGGTTTCTCGACTCTTACGATCTAGAACGGCAGGAAGCGGAACAGGCTGGCGATGGCGATGACCGCGACGGCCAGGCCGGCGAACCACCAAGCCAATCGATGAACGGAATTGCTCGGGCTTTGGTTCGGAGTGTATTGGGCAAGGCGGATGTTCCCGGCTTTATCAACGGCCCGCACGAAAATAGTGCTTTTAAGATCCTGATCGGAAAGGACCGCCGGACTTTCGACGTGTTGCCAAACCGTCTTTGGGTCATCCGCCGCTTTCTGGTTCCGGGTCTCGAGAATTTCGTAATGATCGATACCGGTTTGTTTGTCGACGGTCGAGAAAACGGCGAAGTAGCGCCCCTCGAAAACGGTCGGTTCGCGGAGCACCTGGATGGCAAACGGCTCGGGTGGGGTCTTGTCGTCGGCAATGGATTTTGTCCAGGCGTTGTCCTGGGGCGGCGCGGCCGGGTCGATAGTGAAATCGACGCTTTGGGGCACGACTTTAGCGGGCGTGCCCCGGCCGTCGTTCAGAGCCAGTTTTGAGCTATCCAGGACAGCTAGGCGGGCGTGGGTCAGTTTGGTTATGCCGGGTTTGAAATGGATAACGATCGTGGCGATAACATTCGTGACCGACGGGTCCCCGGGTGTCCGGCCACAGTAGCCTCCGGGAATGCCCCCCACCATGGTTATAAGACCGACATCTGGTTTGATGGTCGGCGGCGTGAGCCAGATGCTGAAAATCGACTCGCCTCGGCTGATATCTACTATATCCATTAGGTCTTTCGGATAGCTTATCGTGATGTCGCCGGCGTTTATGCATTCGTTCTGGTTATTCAGGCGCAGGTCGGCCGTGGCCGTTCCGCCGGGCGGATAGGTCGCTTGGGCCGGAGTAAAATAGAGTTCCGAAGCCTGAACCGAGGCAGAGGATAGGAGCCAGCCTCCGAGGGTCAAAAAGGTCAAAAGCAGGAGTGATCGGCGGGAAGAAAAAAATTCCATAGTCGAATTATAACCAGGCGTTCTTAGCCCGTCCAATAGAAGAGCATGATGGAAAAATCGGCCAGATCGACCTTCCCGTCGCCGTTGATATCGCCGATCGGGCCAGCGGAGCCCCAGTGATAGAGCAGGATAGAGAAGTCTACGAGGTTCACCTTTCCGTCGCCATTAAGGTCCGCCAGAAACTTTTTCCCGACACTGTTCTGCCCGACATAGAAGGTCACCGATTGAGAAAGTTGGCTTTTGACAAGCGAGCCGCCGGTCGAGATCTCGAAGTGGGCCTGAGCGGTATGGAAGTCCTCGGTCTTAAGAGGGGTTGTATCGAAAGGAATTTTCCAGCGGCCGAGATCGTCGGTTGACGTGCTGCTCAGGATCTCTTGGTCCGAATTGACGTGCGTGACGATCGTTACATCGGGGACCGATTGACCGGAGATGACGATCTTATCTCCGTGGGCCACCTGGCGTTTATCGAGAGCGATGGTCGGCGGGATGAAAGCGCCGGAGATGGTCGTTACCGCACCCGCCACGATCGTTAGGGTCGTGTTAAGAGAAATGGATTTTAGTCCAGATTGATCCGTTGCCCAGAAACCGAACGTCGCGACGCCGGGCGTGAGGTTCGTGGTTGTGAAGTAAAAATCCGCCTTGGTATTTGCCTTCACGACCCCAACGACGCCGCCATCCTTCAAGATGTTGACGTCCGCGCTGGGGTAAGCCTTACCTTGGATAGTCACCCGTGTCTCTTGGGGCGGGGAATAGCCGCCGCCAGCGATGCCGCCGCCCCCGCCCCCGCCGGTGTTAGGTATGTTCGTGTTGTAGGATTGGCAATCAGCGGAACAACGGTCAGTCGCCCCGCCGTTCCCCGAGCCGTCGTCGCAGATCTCGCCGAAGCGAGCCTGAAGGATGCCGTCGCCGCAGTAGGGTCCATAGCCCTTACAGTTCGGGAGGCAAACCTTATCACCGGACGAAGTGGCATAGGCGCCGGTGTTCGAGGCTACGCCGCTGTCGCAGACCTCGTTTGTTTGGACGATGCCGTCGCCGCAGATGCTGACCTCAAGAGTCGTTGTGACCGTGTTGTCGGCCTGAGCGCGCCGCCCGCTTGGCAAAAAGCCAAGAGAAACCAGGAGAAAAATGGCCGTTCCGACGGCCGCTCCGCGCTCAACTCGGCCGGAAAAGACCATGAAATCAACGCCGGCGGCGCTTTGTGAATCTGACGATTCCCCAAATAATGCTTCCCACGAGAATGATGGCCAGAGCGGCAATTGCGACAACGAGGGCCTGTTCGGTCGATCTCAGGCCGGAAAATCCATAGCCTTCGTAGTTGGGAATCGTTCCGCGCGGCAAGATGCTCATGTTAAGTTCGCCTTCCCGGACAACAGTGTCGTTCTTGTAGACCTTAAAATCCGCTCGGTAGGCGCCGGGTGGCAGACGGGTCGGGAGTTCGGCAACGATGTTTCTGATCTCAAAAGGTTGGACGCGTTTCAGCCTGTTCAGGTTCTCGGTGTGTTCCATTACCCGGACGCCGGCGTAATCGGATATATCCATCTCTACTTTCGTTGGTCCGAAGGCGGTGTTGCCGGTGTTCTCGACCTGCATCGTGAAAGTTATTTTTCCTGGGAAGAAAAGCGACCAAGAAGAATGGCCCTCTTCCAGGTCGTCGACCTTCACGGTGTTCACCTTGAAGTCGGTGATCTTTTTGTCGAGGACGTTGAGATTGACGTTGATCTGGGCGCCAAGACTGATGCCGACCGTGCCCGGTGCTGGGCCGCCGGTCGGCATGATAACGACTCGGATGTAGCCGGCGTAGTTCGCGTAGGGCGCGTCTGCCGGCACTTGAACATGGACCCGCATCGGTACTTGGGTCACGCCTTTCGCCATTGTGAACTTGAGACCCTTGTCGACGGTGATCCAGTCGTTCGCGCCGGGGACGTTAATCGTTATATCAGCCTCGAGATCTTCGACCGGATCGCTTCGGCTCAAGACGATGACTTGATCGTAAGCCGAATTCCGCGCCAGCGAATCGTTCTGGACGTAGGGCGGCGAGATGCCAAAACCGGCGAAGGCCGGCGTCACGAGGCCGAGAAAGAGGAGCAAGCCACCGATAAGGCTGGCAGAACGGGTGTTCATAAAAACAGGGTCAGGGGAGACCCCTTGACCCTATTATGCTACAGAAAGCCCAGAAAATCTACCAATAAGTGGATGAGCTGTTGATGCCGAGGATCGTGTTCTGGCCGCTGTAGTTACCGGCCTGGGTAATGGAGCTGGAGACCAGGATGCCCCACCAGGTAGCGGCAAACGTCGGAGAAGAGGTCTGGGTTGGCTTAAGGATGTGGATGGAAAAGTAGGCACCCGGGCTGCTGGTGGCGGCGATGGCGCTACTTGAGCCATAACCTACGCTGGAAGTCGCGTATTTTTGGTACCAGATCTGGATGGTCGAGGTCGTCGAACTCGCGTTACAGCCCGGGTAAGAGACACACATATTGTCGCCGTAGATGGTCTGGTCCAGGCCGGTGTTCCCCTGGGAGGTAATGGTCGTCGATTGATTCAAGGTGATGGTCGAGCTGCCCGGCGCCAAAGAACCGTAAGGAATAGCGGCCGTATTCAAGCTGAAAGCAACGTAGGTTGCTAGGTCGTTCCCTGTCGCGGCTTCTACGAGGGTGGATGTTAGGTTGCCGCTGTCGATGGCTCGGACGCTGGTCTGCCAAACCTGGTTATAGTACTGGGTTTGGGTCGAGGTTGTGCCGTCGGTCGCATCAGCCAGGTACCAAAGCGGGAAGGTGCAGGTCCAGGTGACGTTCTGGGAGCTGGTGCCAGCACAGGCGCCACCATCCTGGGAGCATGAGTAACCCCAGGTCGAGGTACCGATCGCCGCGGGATAACAGTTGTTCGGATTGTACTGGCCGACGGTCTGACAATTGGCCTGAGTGATACCGGAGCGGTAGATATTTATCGAGGCGCTGGCTATTTCCTGGCCGCCGCCTTGGGTCATGCAGCTGTTCAGATCGGAAACCGTGAAAGTGACCCGGAAGCCATTCGTTTGGCCGCCGGGATTGGCTAGCACCATTGGTCCGGCGCCGCTCGTGTTGAGGAGGGAGATGCTCGAGGAAGAAATGGTCGGGGCGATATCATTAACAACGGCAGGGCTGTTCGTGGCCATCGCGGCGCCGACCGCGCCAAAATATTCATTATCAAGGACGTAAGTGTAAGCGTTGTAGTTCCCCCAGGGATCAGGAGTTGGAAGGGTCGAGGAGCAGGTTGGGTTGCTGTTCGCGAACGTGCTCGAACACCAAGTTCCGGCGGAGCCACAGGTGCTGGTTTGATAATCGTTCGACTTGCAGACCCACAGCTTTACTTGGTCCTGACCACCATAGCTGTCCGGGTCGGAAGAGGTCGTTGTCCAGGTCACGGTCGCGCCCGGATTCGAAGGCGTCGTGTTAAGGGTCGAGGTGAAGTTCGGAGCGTGGTTGATGACGAAAGGCGAAGAGTTTGTAGCGGAAGTACCTTGATAATAAGTGCCATTGCAGAGCGGGTTGAATTGGTCGCCGTCACAGAGGAAACCCCACCAATTGTTGGCTTCCGGGTCGCTCGCCTGCGTTACGTAAGTGCTGGTCATCTGGACGCCGGAAGTCGTTGAAGCCGAGACCGCCCAAAGGTTCGGTGCGCCACCGGCGCAAAGTGGGGCGCTGTTCGCTTGCGGTGTCGGCGCGGTCGAGGTCTTACAAATGAGCAAGTAGAGTCGGTTCCCGTTCGAAGAGATACCGGTACCAATGAAGCTTACCGGCAAACCGGCGTTGACCGGTGTTGAGGTGGTGTAAGAACCGAGCTCTTGTGCCTGAACCGACCATTGTGGCGGCGTGTTCGTGACAGTGACAGTGGTCGTCGCTGTGCCTGCGCCCTGAGCGTTCTGAGGGAGATAGGGAGAGAAGGCAAAAGGATCGAGAACAATGGCCGTTGCAAAGATGACGACCCCTACCGCGATGGCAAAAATAGTAGCCTTACCGGAACTCGATTGCATACAAATTAACCTATGTTTTATGGGGTACTTTACTCAATAATTATAGAACGCATCGCATAAAAATGCCCCCAAGTTATCCACAGATAGATAACTTTCGTCAGAGACGTCAAGCGATAGAGCGCTTTCTACTTGTAGCGGATAGCGTCCAGGGGGCTTAACGCACCGGCGCGGCGGGCCGGAAAAACGCCCGTGAGGAATCCAACAATGGCCGAAAAAACGGTGATGAAAGCCAGAAAAGTTAGGGGAAAACTGAACAAATTGACAGCGGTGCCGCCAAAACTACGGGCGGCGATATTGACCATCAAGTTCAATATGAGACCAATGGCGACGCCGATGCCCATGCCGACCAGGCCGCCGAGGAAGCCAACCACGACCGCCTCGGAGATGAAAAGGATCTTGATGTCGCGCGGAGAAGCGCCGATGGTTCGCATGATGCCGATCTCACCCGTCCGTTCGAGGAGCGTAACGGTCATGGTGTTGAACATGCCGATAGCGGAAACGACAAGAGCAATGCCGCCGAAGACGGCGAGGATAGCCTGAAGGCCCTGGAAGATCTTGTTTGCCTGATCAACGGTCTGAGAAAGAGCGGTGACCGTAAAGCCTCTTTTCACAATGGCGTTCTGAACAACGGATAAGAAATTCGTGGCTGAGACCTTGACCTGAGCGCGCTCGTAATAAGGGATGGTGAGTTGGGACTGAATATCTGAAAGGGCAACGGTTGCCGTGATGGCTGCCGCGTCGTTCGAAATGCCGCGGACCACATAATCTTTGTTGAGCGGCACCTCTTCGTTGGCGTTCGTCTCGGCGTTTTTCACGAAGACCCGGATCTTTATGGTCTGACCCATGATGGCCGCCGCGTCTTTCACCTGGAAAAGCTTAAGAGCCGCCTTAGAAAGAACAACGCTATCCTTGGGGCTGTCGTCCTTGAAGAGCTCGCCACTATCGGCGGTGACGCCGGCGTATCTGAAATAAGTGGGATTCACGCCCTGGAGCGTAATGTTGCCGGTCACGCCGTTCAGGGTTATGAGAGCGGAGAACTGGGCGAGCGGCGAAACGTCAACGACGTTGTCCGTAGCCCGGAAGGCGTTAAGGGTGTCTTCGTTCAGGACGACAGCGTGCGATCCGGGATTGCGAACGTTCAAGCTCAAGAGCGTATCGCCCAAGATGATCTGCTCGAGCAGGATCTGCTGGAGGCCAAAACCCAGACCGACCAGCATCACGACGGCCGAGGTGCCGACGCCCATGCCTAAAATGGTGAGCCAGGTCCGGGCCGGGTTCGTTTTGAACATGCGGGTCGAAAGCTTAATGGCGTCAGAGGCTCTCATGAAAGTAAAATTCGATTGTTAGATGTGGACGCCTTGGGCGATGAGCTTTTCAAGATACCAGGAAAGATGGCGGGCTTGTTTCGGCGTAAAGCCGCCACCCGATGACTCTTGCGGCAGCATCATGCGAGCTTGGAAATCTTCCATCGTAATGAAGCCAGCGACCCGGCTGGCGATATGCTCGTCGAGCCAACGGACCTGATAATCAGAGACGGCGTCATGGTATTCATCAAGGACTGCCCGGCGCAGGCGCACCAAGCGTTCCTGCTGCTTTTGGGAAGCATATTTTTCTTGGAGTCGGACGCGGAATCGGCGGATCTCGCGGGCCTGTTCTAGGATACCATCGATCTTGTTCGCCATCATTACGGCCCGTTCATGGGGCAGATCCACGCCGCCTTTTTCGAAGGGGCGCTCGATGCGTCGAATAAAATCTTCTTTTTGAATGCCGCCCTCGATCATTTCGACAATAAGTTTTTCCAGCCGGTCGAGCTGTTCGAAACTCATGTCCTGGGTCAGATAGTTAGAGATGCTTTTGACCTTCAGGTCGTCGATCGTGACATAAGGATAGACTCGGGAGAGCTTTTCGATCTCGGTCAAGATGGTCGTGCCCGGCTTGACCGATTTTATCTGCTTCTTTTCGGCGTTGATGACCTCGCGCTCGACGCCGCCGTCTTTTAAGAAGTAGATACGATGAGCATAAGGCAAGAATTTAGCATCATGAGTGACCAAAATGACGGTCTTCTTGTCCTTCATATTTATCTCTTCGAGCGTGCCCATGACCTCGTCGGCGGAAACGGAGTCGAGGTTGCCGACCGGTTCATCGGCCAAGAGGATCTCGGGATTGTTGATGAGCGAGCGGGCGACGGCGATGCGCTGCATTTGTCCGCCGGAAAGCGTGGTAGCCAGTTTATGGGCTTGCTTTTCGACCCCGAAACGCCT
>Ga0335071_10003694_pt1 | contig 16083 bp, 8 predicted proteins | sample Lox_Sample_15_FD_206724 | JGI IMG/M metagenome (GOLD analysis project Ga0335071, IMG submission 206724) | Soil microbial communities from Loxahatchee National Wildlife Refuge, Florida, United States - Lox_Sample_1.5 | ecosystem: Environmental > Terrestrial > Soil > Wetlands | place: USA: Florida... | reverse complement strand
GCGCCATGCCCATCGGCATGCCGGGATGTCCGGATTTCGCCTTCTGGACTGCATCCATCGAAAGGCAGCGGATCGTGTTGATGCACTGCTGGTCCAGCTCGGAGAGGCTGGGATGCCGGGGAATGATGCCTTCGGGGATATCGGTGACCGTTGCGCTCATGCTGAGGGAGGATAAATTGTGCGTGTCATGCGCCCGCCGCGCTTCCACGGGGGCTTTCCAAGATAGCGAAAATCAAAATGATTGTCACCCGGGCCCGGCGCTGTGAGCGCCTTTCGCGAAGTGCGCTCTTGACATCCCGCCGAAGGCGGGGCAACCTTCGCGGGGATTGCTTCGGCACGCCTTCGGCGTGCCTCGCAATGACGGGGGCCTGCCGCTCGCAATGACGGGGCATGTCCGCGCCCGGATCACGCCCGGTTCTCCCTGAAATAATTGATGAGTCCGCGCGTCGAGGAGTCGTGCGTCGTCACGGGGAGGGGAGAGGTAAGCTCCGGGAGAATCTTCCCCGCAAGCTGCTTCCCCAGCTCCACCCCCCACTGATCGAACGAATTGATGTTCCAGATTATTCCCTGCACGAATATCTTGTGCTCGTAGATCGCCACCAGCTCTCCGAGCGCCCGGGGGGTGATCTCCCTGACGAGGATCGTCGTGCTGGGCCTGTTCCCTTCGAACACCTTGTGCGGGAGGAGACGCTCGAGCGCTTCCCCCTTCAGGCCGGCGGCGGCCAGCTCCGCCCGCGCTTCGTCAGCCGTCTTGCCCCGCATGAGTGCCTCCGCCTGCGCGAAGACATTGGAAAGCAGGAGGGCATGGTGCGTCCCGACCGGGTTGAGCGTCCTCAGCGGGGCGATGAAATCGACGGGGATCAGCCGCGTCCCCTGGTGGATGAGCTGGTAAAATGCGTGCTGCCCGTTCGTCCCGGGCTCTCCCCAGATGACGGGTCCGGTCGCGTAGTCGACCACCTCCCCGTCGCGGGTGACCCGCTTCCCGTTGCTCTCCATGTCGCCCTGCTGGAAGTATGCCGGGAACCGGTGAAGGTACTGGTCGTACGGCAGCAGCGCGTGCGAATCGGCGCCGAAGAAGTTATTGTACCACACGCCGAGGAGCGCCAGGATGACCGGGATGTTCTTCTCCAGGGGAGCGCTGCGGAAATGCTCGTCCATCGCGTGGGCGCCGGCAAGCAGCTCCTCAAAGTTGTCCATGCCGATCGCCACCGCGATGGAGAGACCGATCGCCGACCAGAGGGAATAGCGCCCGCCCACCCAGTCCCAGAACTCGAACATGTTTTCCCGGGCGATGCCGAACTTCACCGCTTCCTTCTCGTTCGTGGAAAGCGCCACGAAATGCTTCGCGACCGCGGCGGGATCGCCCGCCGCGCGCATGAACCATTCGCGCGCGGTGACCGCGTTGGCGATCGTCTCCTGGGTCGTGAACGTCTTCGAGGCGATGATGAAGAGCGTCGTTTCCGGGGAAAGCACCTTGAGCGTTTCCGCGATATGCGTCCCGTCCACGTTCGAGACGAAATGCACGCGCGGCACGGCCGCCGCATAGTGCTTCAGCGCTTCGGTCACCATGACGGGACCGAGGTCCGACCCGCCGATGCCGATGTTCACCACGTCGGTCATCGCCTTCCCCGTGTACCCCTTCCACGCTCCGCTGCGCACAGCGGTGCTGAACTCGCGCATGTGCGCGAGAACGCGGCGCACCGACGGCATCACGTCCGCGCCGTCCACGAGAACGGGTTTCCCCGTCACGTTCCTGAGCGCCACGTGAAGGACCGCCCGGTTCTCCGTCACGTTGATCTTCTCCCCGGCAAACATCCTGTCGCGCCAGGCTTCGACGCCTGCCTCGCGGGCAAGGGCGAACAGGAGCGAGAGCGTTTCCGCGGTGATCCTGTGCTTGGAATAGTCGACCAGGACGTCTTCCCAGCGGATTGAGAAGTGTGCAAACCTGTCGGCGTCCGCCTCGAACAGCTCGCGCATGTGTGCGGCGGCAATTGCCGCGTGATGCGACCGCAGGGCTTTCCAGGCAGGGGACTGTGTTCGTGACGACATTGTACGCATCCTCCGATGTGCTCCGTAAATATATGGAGATTCCGCGGAAAAACCCCCTGTCATGTTGCGGTTCTCCGCCCTGTTGGGTACTTTTGGGACAATGACCAGGAGCGGCACCCCCGCCACATGAAACTCACGCTGAATCGCCCCCTCGTCTTCTTCGACCTCGAGACGACAGGAACCGACGTCGCAAAAGACCGGATCGTGCAGATCGCGGTGCTCAAGCTGCATCCCGGAGGCCGGGAAGAGGTGAAGACGCGCCTCATCAACCCGGGCATGCCCATCCCTCCCGGGGCGACCGCCGTGCACCACATTACGGACGCGCAGGTCGCGGGCGAACCGAAGTTCAGGGAGATCGCCCGGGGGCTGGCGGAGGTCTTTCACGACGCGGACATCGCCGGCTTCAATTCGAACAGGTTCGACATCCCCATCCTCGTGGAGGAATTCGGGAGGTGCGGCATCCCGTTCCCGGACCCGGGGACGAAGCTTATCGACGTCCAGGTGATCTACCACAGGAAGGAGGAGCGGACGCTCGCCGCCGCGTACAAGTTCTACTGCAGCAAAAGCCTCACGGGGGCGCACGACGCGGAGGCGGACGTGCGTGCCACGATGGAGGTCTTCCGGGAGCAGCTGGAGCGGTACGACGACATCGGCCGGTCCATCGACGACCTGCACCGGTACAGCAACAGCGACATGATCGTCGACTATGCGCGGAAGCTCATGCGCAACGACAGGGGGGAGATCGTCTACGCGTTCGGGAAAAACAGGGGAAAACCGGTGCTCGATGACCCGGGGTACGCCGAGTGGATGCTCGAGGGAGATTTCCCGGAATCGACGAAAAACGTCCTCCGCCAGATCCTTGCTCGGAGGGGGGAATAGACAACGCCCTCTGTCATTGCGAGCCGCTTCTCAGGCGAAGCAATCTAGTGGTACACAGCCTCCCCGTAGAAGAGCAGGTTGATGACCAGCAGGTGGAGCGGGCTGTAGACGTAGTCGAAAACCTTCCAGGCGACCAGGATCCCGAACAGCGAGAACGAAGGGTTGTGCACCAGCGCCAGGTATCTCTGGGCCGTGCCCTTGCGGAGGAACATCGGGAGGATGCCGCTGCCGTCGAGCGGCGGCACCGGCAGCAGGTTGAAGATGAACAGAAGGATGTTCAGCGAAAACACGACGTTGATGAACGCCACCACCGTCGTGATCATTCCCCCCCGTGTCGCTTCAATCACGTGCGCAAAATCGATTGACTGCGGAGCGGCGAAGACTCCCCCCAGGATGCCCAGCCTGATCGCAACGGCCGCGAGGAACGCCAGCAGGAGATTCGCGGCGGGTCCCGCGGCCGACATTTTCGCCGAGGACCGCGGGTTGTCGTACGCCCAGCGCGGATCGTAGGGAACGCTCGCCCAGCCGATCATCCATCCCCCCACGAGAAAGGAGATGAGGGGGACGAGCACCATCCCGACGGGCTGACGGCGGATGTGGGGGACGGGATCCAGCGTGAGGAGGCCGCCCTCATACGCGGTGCGGTCGCCCAGGCGGAACGCCGCAAACGCATGGCACGCTTCGTGGAGCGTCGTCGAGAAGAGGAACGCCACGTACCAGAGCACACCGTCCGCGAACTTGTCCATTGTCTTGTCTGCCTCCAGGTCGCTTCAATGTACGCCCGGGGGTGACAAATTTCAAGGACGGCTCCTTGACCCGCAGCCGGATTTGGATTATTTTGAGACGGTTCAGGAAGCAGGAGGGTCACCATCAGTCGCCGCACACAACGCACTGCTGCCGCACCCTCCGGAGGGCCGCGGTCCCGGCGGATGCTCTTCGCCGCGCTCCCCTCGCTTCTGCTCGCGGCGCTCCTCTGGGGCATCAATGCCGCTCTTCCCCGCATCGACCCGTCGCTCGATCTTCCGTTCACGCGCGATGTCACGCAGGATAACATCGCCTTCCGCGAGATCAACCGGAGCTACCTGGAGCCGTTTTTCCCCGGCGGCTCGCCGCTTGTTCCCGAGCTGAAGCCGACGCTCGTCCGCACAACGCGCACGCCGAATTCCCTCCGGGTCCTCTGCCTGGGCGAGTCCGCCATGGCCGGTGTGCCCTACATCGGTGCGGTCAATATCCCAGCCCTCGTCAGGAAACAGCTCCGCCACCTGTACCCCTCGACGGACATCGAGGTGATCAATCTCGGGGCCTCCGCCATCAATTCGAACGCCATCAGGGCGATGATGCCCGATTTCCTCTCGCTCGGGCCGGACCTCGTCATCGTGTATACGGGCCACAACGAGTTTTACGGTCCCGACGGCGCGGGGGCATCGTGGCTGGAGCGGCGGCTGCCGTGGCTGATCCCCTGGAAATACCGGGCCAGGCAATTGCCCCTTGTGCTGGCGCTCGGACGGTGGATTGCGGGCCTGAGCGCGCGCCGGGAGGAGGGGGAAACAAACCTCATGCGGCAGGTCTCGGGTGGAGCGCAGGTCGGGCTCCACAGCCGGGAGGCGGAATGGGTCTTCGGACGCTTCCAGGAAAATCTGGAGGCCGTTGTGCGCCGCTTCCGCTCGCACGGTGTGCCGGTGATCCTGGGTGATCTCAGCTCAAACCTGATGTTTCCCCCTTTCGCGCCAGAGCCCGAACAGGGGCACGACACGCTCATGCAGCTGTTCGATGCGGGACGGATCGCGGAAACCGCCGCCGCCGCGGATCGGATCCTCGCGCGGGATTCGGCAAACGCCTACGCGCTCTACTGGAAGGGGCGTGAACGGCTGGCCGCCGGAGACACCGCCGGCGCGCTGGACATGCTCCGTCAGGCCCGGGATAACGATCTCCTCAAGTTCCGCGCTCCCGGCCGGATCAACGGGATCATTCACCGAGTCGGCGAAGAAGAATCGGTGCCTGTCGTGTCGATTGACTCCCTGTTCCGAAGCCGCTCCCCGGGCGGCATCACGGACCACACGCTCTTCACGGAGCACCTGCACCCGACATTTGCCGGCTACGACCTCATTGCGAGGGCTTTCGTGAGTGAGATCCTCGACCTGCATCTCCTCCACGGCGCCACGGAACCGCGGGCCGCACTCCTCCCGTTCAATGCCGACAGCCTGAGCGTGCCGTGGGTCGATCTCGGCTACGGCGCCCTGTCGCTCCGGGCGCTGACATCCCACTGGCCGTTCACGGAAATGCCGCGGGCGCGGGACGTTCTGGACACGTGCCAGAAGTGGGAACAGGATATCGTGACCGCACTGTATACGCGCAGAATCGGCTGGAGCGCAGCCTGTCTCCAGTACGCAGAGGGGGCCCGGAAGCTTCACCGGACAGGACCGACTGTCACCGCGTTTTCCGCGCTTGTCGAGGAATACCCGACGACGCCGGCTTTCCGCTACGGGCTCGCCACGGCACTTGAGGAGGAAGGAAGGACACAGGACGCGATCACCCAGTACCGGCGGGCACTTGCGCTGAAGCCGGATTTTGCCAGGGCGAGCATTGATCTCGGCATACTGCTCGTCAACGAGGGACGCTATGACGAGGCGGGGAGAGAACTCCGGCAGTTCCTTGCTGCGTCGCCGGCGGACGCCGGCCTCCGGGCGGCCGCGTACTACGAGCTTGCCGTCATCGCCGCCAGCGGCGACAGCACGGCTTCCGCACTTGCACTCCTGGAGGAATCCCTGCGACTTGCACCTTCGTATCCGGCCGCCCTCGAGTTGCGCGCGCAGATACGGGACCACTCCCGCTAGACCCCCCTAAAAACACCGGGCCCGCCCGGAGGGCGGACCCGATGCACCACAGGAAGGTTGCTTCAGATCGCCACGCGTCGGCGCCCCTGGCGCCGCCGCTCGCGATGACACGAACAGCGTGTCACTTCAGAAGCATCATCTTCTTGACGCTGGAGAAGTCGCCGGCCTTGATGCTGTAGAAGTACACGCCGCTGGCGAGTGTCTGGGCGTCAAACGTGACCGTGTGATTGCCCGCAGAGAGCGGAGCATTGATCAGCGTCGCCACCACCTGCCCGAGCACATTGTACACCTTCATTTCCACGTTCGAGGCCTTCGGGATGCTGAAGTCGATCTTCGTGGAGGGGTTGAAGGGGTTCGGGTAGTTCTGCGACAGCGCGTAGGTCTGCGGCGTGCCCTGGCCGGTCGTGACAATACCGGTCAGCGCCCAGGCCGTCTTCTGCGTCGGGAACCAGTTCAGGTCGCCGAGCGCGAAGCCGTCCGTGCCCGCGGCCTGGAGCGCCGTGTTGGTGTATGTCAGGTTCTCCGGCAGCGGCCACACAGGGGGATACATCGCCGCGGTCGGGTGGTAGAACCACACCGTGTCGAGCTTTCCCGTGCTGATCTTCCAGACGTAGTTGATCAGGTTCGCGGAGTGGTTCGTCACGATCGTCGGGAAGCCGGGATCCACGTTCTGGTTCCCGACGTTCTTGATCATCGTCGAGTACTTGCCCGCAAGGCTGTCGATGGTCCACTTCGCGTACTTGCTCAGCCACGTCGGGTAGTAGAGGATGTGCTTCATGACCGCCTTGACTTCGCTGGGGGTCCCGTTCGGAACGTCGACGGTGTCATACGTCGCCACCGTGTCGTTGTACGATTTGACGAAGCTCAGGTAGTTCTGCGGCCAGAAGTAATCGTTGTTGCGCAGATCCAGGAGCCGCTTGGACGGATCGACCGTCGCGACGGTGACGCCGTGCGCACTGTCGATGTACGCGTTGGGTCCGCTGATCGCCGAATTGCCCCACAGGTGATACCAGGCGCTGACGGTGTCAAGACCACGATACTGGATGATCGGGCTGGAACCGGTATCAGGATAGTTCAGGAACCAGCTGTTGATCACGTGGTCCGGGTTGCCGCCCATCGCGTGCATCATGTAGAAGATGTTGTTCCGGATGCGCATGTTGGAACCCTGCCGGATCAGGAAGGGATTTACCGTGCCCAGCACCATCGTATTGTGCTCGAACAGCGAGAACTTGTCGAACCCGCGGATCGACCAGGAGTACGAGTTGTTGGCAATGAACGTGTTGTTCACCACCTTCATGGTGTCGACATGCACGGGTGAGCCCGACATGAGCGGCTGGCCGCCGAACCATGCGCTGGAGTGCTGGTGGTTCCGGAAGACGCAGTCCTGGATGTCGTACTTGCACCACTGACCGTTCGTGGTGATACCGGCATCGCTGAACGCGTCAAAGATGCAGCCGCGGAGCCTGATCTTCACACTGTCCGCACCGACCCTGAAGCCGTCGCTCCAACCGAGCTGGGCCTGGTCCGCGCGAACGGACAGAAGATAGATATTGTTCATCGTCACTTTGCCGCCCTTGCCGACAAAATCAAAGAAGTGATCGATGGACGAATTGTCCGCCAGAATTGCCGGTGCCAGTACCGGCGGCCTGACGTTCCCCGTCGTGTCGTTGGCGATCATGGTGATCGACCCGTTCACCGACATCGGCGCGGTGACCTGATACACCGACCCGCGGCGCAGCTTGTACGCGCGGTTGGGGTGCATGCGAAGCCCTCCTGCGACCGTGTCGCCGTTCACGACGTTGTTGACGTTTCCCGCCGGCAGCACTGCCACGTAGAGCGTATCGGGCGTCAGCACCACCTGCGCGAACGTCGGCGCGGCGAACAGCACAGCCAGGGCGAGAATTGCAGCTGAGTAAATCAACCTCTTCATCGCTCTTCTCCTTCGTGCTAGTGAGTTGCGTTTTCGTGCCTGAACCACACATCAGTACCTGACACACCTCCAACAACCACAGCTGTCTGGTCTGCCCCCTGGACCTCCTTTCTGTGTTCCTGTATCAGTGGATTAGGTACACCTTACAGTTTAACGCGCACACCAAAATCCGCCGACATGCCGTACCGCGTTTCGCTCGCCGGGTAGCCGGATCTCTGGTTCACGTTCAGCTCGTCCTCCCCGTTGATATTGTTCAGGTTGAAGAACACCTGGAGGCCGTACCACGGAAGGTCCTGTTTCACGGAAAGATCCCACCGCGTGTATTTCGCCGAGTTCACGCGCTCCTGCATCCAGAACGCCGGCTGCTTGAAGATGTTGTTGTTGTAGAGGAGCGAGACGCGCGCGGAGAACCCGCCGTAATCGTACCCCATCACCAGGTTCAGAATATCGTCGGGCTGGTTCAGGAGCCTGTTCTTGTACACCGTGTCCTGGTACGTGATGACGACATTGCCCTCTTCGTCATAGTTCGTGTTGACGATCGTCTTCGGGTAGGCGGCTTCCGAGAATATGTGCGTGTAGTTGACGCTCAGCACCAGCCCCGTGAACGGCTGGGGGAGATACCAGAAGTGCGTCTGCCACTCCGTCTCCACGCCGTAGACATCGACCTTGTTGGGGCTGTTGATGTACGTGTCGAGCTGGTACAGATGGCCGGCATTCTGCGGAAGCTCCGGGTACGCGGCAAGGCTCGTGACCCACGCTTCGTCGAAGAAGATCAGATCCCGGATCGTCTTCTTGAAGCCGGTCACGGTGAACAGCCCCACCTCGTTGGAATGGATTGCGGCAACCAGATCGAAGTTCTCCGACTGCGCCGGCTTCAGTCGCCAGTTGTTGTAGGTGACGAACGAGGTGGCAACGAGATACCGGGGCGTGATCGCGCTGTAATCCGGGTAGTTCAGCGTGTTCGTGTACGCGAAATGGAGCATGAACCAGTCCAGCGGTGTATACCGGATGTGCACCATCGGGAGCCAGTACCCGTGGGCCTGGTCGACCGTCGATAGTCCTCCCTGGAGCTTGCTGCCGGGAACGAGGATGCCGCCCAGCGCCGTGTATTCGGTCGACAGGTTCTGGTAGCGCACGCCGGGGACGACGGAGATATCGTCGCCGATATTCAGCGTCACCATCGCGTAGCCGGCGCTCTTGGTCTCCGTCCCGTGATAGTCGTTGATCGTCGATCCCAGCGTGTTGACCTGATACCCTTCGAGCGTCGACGTTCTGGCGGCCAGGGGGAGGAGGAACCACATGAGGTCGGTGTTGATCACGTACGGGATGGAATAGTCGCCGTTCAGGAACTTCCCGATCTTGTACCCGTTGTAGAGCCAGTTTGAGAATGCGAGGTTCCCGTTGTTGATGGTGAGCCAGGGGTAGGCCCGCTCCCACGCCGTGATGATGCCGCCGCCTCCCGAGTAGTACTGGTTGCCCGACGCCGTGTTATAGTCGTAGCTCCTGGTCCGCCGCTGGATCATGCCTCCGAACTTGATCTGCGATGAGAGGTTGTCCGTCAGCTGCAGCGTCGTCTTCAGATCGAGGTTGCCCGTGATTGTCCGTTCCCGCGCAAACGTGTTTGACGTCCCCAGGTTCTGCAGGGCCGCGTTGGCCTGATTCGGCTGCAGGTATGAGTAGATCACGCCCGGCGGCTGCCGGTAGATGGTCCCGGCCAGGTTGGCATAGCCGACGTTCCGCTGGAGGAAGTCGAACGACAGGTCCTCGGGGTCGTGGCTCTCGGAATAGCTGTGCGAGAGCTTGAAGTCCATGTGGAAGATGGGGAGCTCCTGCTTGACGGTGAGGAGGTTGCTCAGCACGTTCAGCTTGTTGTCTGTCGCTCCGGCGGTGTACGTGAGCTGGTTGGCGACCCCGGGCTGAATGTACTCTCCCCTGCTCACGCCCCGCGTGTCGCTCCCGCTGGCGAAGTTCATCAGTCCGATCTCACCGTTGTCGTGCTGGTAGTCGAGCACAACCGTGCCCCCCAGCCGCCTGCGCAACCTGTAGACGTCGGTAATCGTCATCGTCGACAGGTCGGGGAGCGGAACGTCGCCGTGATCCTTGTCCGTGAGGCTGTAGCTGACCGACAGCTCGTTGTCGCTCAGGTTCCGCTGTTCGTTTGTCGCCTGGATGAACACGCCGAGCTTGTCGTCGAAGAACCGCCGCTCGATGGACCCGGTGAGCTTGAAGTCATCGCGCGTGTTCTTCAGCGCGTTGTAGCTCCCCTGTCCCCTGACTTCCAGCCGCGGCAGCCAGTCCGACCCCTGCCCCGTGCCTTCGGTTGCCACGGATTTCGCGGCCTTGCGCATGTCGAAGTTCACCACGCCGCCGATCAGCGTGGCGTCCATGTCGGGCGTGATTGCCTTGATGACCTCGATCCCCCCCAGCATGCTCGAGGAGATCATGCTCAGGTCGTCCGCCCTGTCCCCCAGCACGTTCGCCTGTCCTGCCTGCGCCCCCGCATCGGCGGAAGTGAGGTTGTTCGACGACGGGACGTCGCTCGGCAGCTCCACGCCGTCGATTGTCACCTGGTTGTACTGCGGCGCGAGTCCCCGGATCACCACCTGCGAGCCTTCGCCCCCTGTCCGGACCAGCGACACGCCGGGCAGGCGTCCGACGGATTCAGCCGCGTTCGCATCCGGCAGCTCCTGGATGCGCGCCGCCGACACGACATTCATCACAGGCATCGAGGTCAGCTGCTGGTTGATCGCCTCGTTCTGGCCCTGCGCCTGCGCCGTCACCACCACCGTCTCCCCTTCGATCGCCACGGGGACCATCTTGAAGTCCTTCTTCACGTCTGCTCCCTCGGCCATCGAGAGGGGAGCTGTCACCGTCTTGTACCCGACATACGTCACGCGGACAGAGTACGTTCCCGGCGGGATGCTCCGGACTGTGTACTTTCCCGCGATGTCCGATGTGGCCCCCATCCCGGTGCCCACCAGCAGGATGTTGGCGCCCGGCAGCACGTCGCCCGTCTGGCTGTCCTTGATCACGCCGGAGAGCGTCCCCGCCTTTTGCGCCAGGGCACCCGCCCCGGAGCACGACGCCAGGAGTGCGAGAGCCGCAATCACACGCAGTATCCGTATCGCCATATGATCCTCCTTGTTGCAGTGCATGCGCGTATGACAGGAATCGCTCCGGCCCCCCTGAGGTCCGATCCCGTCGCCTGTTATGATGCTTCCGCCGCCACGCCCGTCTGCCTGGCGCACCGGCTTGCCCCGAGGATTGCCATCTGGCCTTCGTTCGAGGGTGAGACAAGTATCCGCACCGTCGCCGTGTAGCGCTTCAGCGCGCTTTCCCTGAACGCGCTGCGGGCGGGCTCCAAAAGCAGGTCCCCCGCCCCGACAAGCCCTCCCCCGAGAATGATCGCTTCCGGATCAAACGCCGCCGCAAGATTCGCCATCAGGCGGCCCAGGTACCGCCCGGTCACCTCCAGCGCAGACAGCGCAATCACATCGCCTGTACGCGCCAGCGCGGACACCCTGTCCGCCGTGAGCGCAGCGAAGCTCGTCTGCCGCAGCTCCGATTCCTCGAGCCGCTCTGCGAGGAGCGCGAATGCGGTTCTCTTGAGACCGGTCGCCGATACATAGGCCTCAGCGCATCCCCGCTGACCGCAGCCGCACTGGCGCCCGTGAAGCTCCATGTTCATGTGGCCGAACTCACCGGCCGCACCGTTCTCCCCCTGGACGATCGCGCCGTCGACCGCTATCCCGGCCCCGAGGCCCGTCCCGAGCGTGATCAGAATGGCGTTGGACAGGCCGCGCGCCACGCCGTATGTCATCTCTCCCAGGAGCGCCGCGTTGGCGTCGTTGGTGATCGCCACGGGAAGCCCGAATTCCCCGCGGGCCATCGACACCAGGTTCACTGTTCCCCACCGGAGATTTGCAGGGCTCTCCACCGTGCCCGTGCGCCAGTTGGCCGCCGGCGCCGCCATCCCGACGCCGCACAGTCGTGCCGGGGGAGGAAGTCCGCCCACCAGCTGCCGGATCGTGTTCGCCAGGTGGCGAACAAACCCGGCGGCGGTCACGTGATCGGTCGTCGGGAACGCCGACCGCGAAAGGAGCCGGCCGTCCTCCCCGACGATCCCCACAGCGGTGTTCGTGCCGCCGATATCCACGCCCGCGATGAGGTCCCCCTCGAATTCCCGGATCCCGGGTTCAGTCTCTCGCATCACACCGTCACTTTCACATCACCGAATATTCTTCTCTGCACGATCGCCGCCGCTCCGAGCAACGACGGCCGCACAGCGAGCGACGTCGGGAGGACGGTCACGGGTTCGCGCGCACCCGCAAACATGTGTGCCCGCAGCGTCTCCGCGAGTCCGGGCGCAACCAGATCCCACGCGGCGCAGAGACGGCCGCCGACGATGATCACGCCGGGATCGATGGCCTTGCGTATGCTGGCGATGCCCATGCCGAGATAGCGGCCTGTCTCCTCCAGCGCGGCGATTGCCGCGGGATCGCCGCGCCTCGCGGCGTCAATCACATCGTCGATCGTCGCGCCACCGCTCCCGTTGCCCCGGGCTCCCGCAAAGCGCGCAACCGTGGCCCTGTCCGACGCGTATGCCTCCCAGCATCCGTCGTTCCCGCAGCCGCAGCGGATACCCCCTTCGATCAGCACCATGTGCCCGAACTCCCCGGCGAGGTTCGACTCGCCGGTGAGAATCCTCCTGTCGATCACAATACCGGTGCCGATGCCCCGCCCGACGGAGAGGAACACAAAATTGACCGGGGCGATGTCGTGCGTCCCGAACCAGAGCTCGGCGAACGCGGAAGCCTTGGCGTCGTTTTCCACCGCGATGGCGGGCGCCTCGGGACACCGCTGCCTGATGATCTCGCCGACATCAACGTCTTCCCACCCGAGGTTGGACGACAGGACGACGCGCGCACGAGCCGGGTCAACGGCTCCAGCGACGCTGACGCCGATCCCCCTGAAGGGTGGGAGCCTGTGAGATGCGAGCAGTGCAACCAGGCGATCGGCACAACGTGCGATGAACGCCGCGTCCGGGTGTACGTCGGTGGCGATTTCCTCGGAGCAGACAATTGACCCGTCGATATCCACAACGGCCAGGAGCGTCGTCGCCGGATCGAAGGAGATCGCACCGACGAGGTTTCTCCCTTTCTTCAGGCCGAGATCGATCGGGTTGCGGCCGAAGGCGCTGCGGCCGGGTGTCCGGCCCTGAACCCGTTTCTCAAAGATCAGGTCTTCACTTACCAGCGTGCTGACGATGCTCGAAACGGTGCTCTTGTTGAGACGCGTCAGCCTTGCAATTCCAGCCCGAGAGATCGGCTGTCGTTCTCGGATGACGTTGAATATTACAGCGCGGTTAATGCTTCTGACGGTCCGGGAGTTTGCTCCCGTGATGCGATATGGTTTTGGTTTCCCCGGATGTGTCATGATTGGGAAGCCTCGCCGTCAGCTTCCATTTAGTTGGTTGGAGCGACATACTATTGCATGCAGAAGAAAATCCAATGTGCCTCACAGCACTCGGATGTATCCGGAGGAAATGCGAAATTGCCGTTACAGGATGGTGTTACTGTAAGAACATGAAAAAGAACCCAATTGTCAAGCAAAAAATGACGTATCAGAGCCTGACGCGCACCCCCAGGTCAGCCGACATGCCATAGCGCTGCTCATTTGCAGGGAATCCGGTCTTCTGGTTGACGTCCAGCTCATTTTCCCCGGTAATGTTGTTCACGTTGAAGAACACCTGGACCCCGAACCAGGGCAAATCCTGCTTCACGGAGAGGTCCCACCGGGTATATTTCGTTGAATTGACCCTGTTTTGCATCCAGAAGTCGGGCTGCTTGAAGATGTTGTTCTGGTACAGAACGGACACGCGTGCGGAGAATCCGCCAATGTCGTACCCGAGCACCAGGTTGAGGATGTCGTCGGGCTGGTTCAGGAGCCTGCTTTTGTACGACGTGTCCGTCACGGTTTCCGTGAGATTCCCGTTCTCGTCGTAGCCCGCGTTGATCATCGTCTTGGGATAACTGGCTTCCGAGAAGATATGTGTGTAGTTGACGCTCAGGACGAGGCCCGTGAGCGGCCCCGGGAGATACCAGAAGTGCGTCTGCCATTCCGTCTCAACGCCGTAGACGTCGGCCGGTATGGGATTGTTGAAATACGTGTTGAACTCGTACAGGGTATTCGTCCCCTGGGGCAGGTCCGGGTACGCACTGAGATCGGTGACGTACCTCCGTTCGAAGAAGACAAGGTTCTTGATCCGCTTCTTGAAGCCGTCGACCGAGAGGAGCCCGATCTCGTTCGAATGCAGCGCCACGACCAGATCATAGTTCTCCGACGTGGCGGGCTTGATGCGCCAGTTGTTGTAGGAGATGTATCCTGTTCCGACCAGGAACCGCGGCGTCAGCGTGCTGTAGTCGGGGTAGTTCAGCGTGTTCGTGTACGCGAAGTGCACCTGCATCCAGTCGAGCGGGGTGTACCGCAGGTGCACCATCGGCAGCCAGTAGCCGTGCGCCTGTGTCACCGTCGTGTCGCCCCCCTGGATCTTGTTGCCGGGCACCAGGATCCCCCGCATCCCCGTATACGTGGTCGTCAGGTTCTGGTATCGTACGCCCGGCACGATGGAGATTGCATCTCCCAGGTTGACTTTCAGCATCGCGTACCCGGCGGTCTTGTCCTCCGTCCCGTCGTAATCGTTGATCGTGCTGGCCAGGGGATCGGGCCTGTACCCGCCCCTGTCGCCGAACATCGGCGTCGCCTTGGCGACGGGCAGGAGCATCCACATCATGCCGAGGTTGATCGGGTAGGGCATCGAATACTGGCCGTTGAGAAAGTCACCGTAGCTGTACCCGCCGTACACGAAATTCAGGAAGCTGATATCCCCCGGGTTCGCCCCCCGCGTCGCCAGGAGCAGGCCCGGATATGCCGTCGTAAGCGCGTGGATCATGACGTCCTCGTGCCACGCGCTTCCGTCATTCTGGGTGTAGTCGTACGAGCGTGCCCGGTGCAGCCACATGCCGCCGAACTTGATGCTTGAGGAAAGACCTTCGGTCACCAGGAGGTCCGTCGAAAGGTCCAGGTTCCCGGATATCGCACGGTCACGCGAGAACGTCCCGCTGGTTTGCATGTAGTCCAGCGAGGTCGCCCCGGCATCAGGCTGCGCGATGGACGCGATGACGGACGGGGGCTGCTTTGTAATGTTTGCGAGATTGGCAAACCCGGCGGGGTGCTGCGAGGAGTTGAAGAACAGGTCCTCCGGGTTGTGGCTCTCGCTGTAACTGTGCGAAAGCTTCAGATCCATGTGGAAGACCGGGAGATCCTGCTTGACGCTGAGCAGGTTTGAGATGACATTCAGTGTGTTTCTCGTCTCGCCGGCCCTGTACTGGAGCTGGTCAGACGTTGCGACGGGAAGAAACTGCTCCCCCCGGCTCACCGCATCGGTCTTGCTGGAGCTGACGAAGTTCATCAGGTCAATTTCCCCGCGGTCGTGCTGGTAATCCAGCACCACCGTTGCACCGAGACGCTTGCGCGTGCGGAAGACGTCCGTCAGCTGCATCGACGTCAGGTCCGGCGGCGGCACGTCGCCGTGATCCTTGTCCATCAGCGTGTAGCCCACCGCGAGCTCATTGTCGCTCAGGTTCCGCTGCTCCGCCGAGGCCTGGATAAAGACGCCGAACCTGTCGTCCATGAACCGGTTCTCCGCAGATCCCACGACCTTGTAGTCGCCCCGCAGGTCCTTCAGCGCATTGTAGCTCCCCTGTCCCCTGAACTCGACCTTCGGTACCAGCGAGGCGCTCCCCTCTCCACCGGTCCCTTTCTTCATCGCCTTCCTCAGATCGAAGTTCACCACGCCTCCGATCGCCGTCGCGTCCATGTCGGGTGTGATCGCCTTGATCACCTCGATCCCGCCGAGCATGCTGGAAGAGATCATGCTCAGGTCGTCCCCCCTGTCGCCGAGCGCGCTGGCGGGTCCCTCGGGGGAACCGGTGTTCGTCGAGGTCAGATTGGTCGCCGAGGGAACATCGCTGGGCAGCTCCACGCCGTCGATTGTCACCTGGTTGTACTGCGGCGCGAGCCCGCGGATCACCACCTGCGAGCCCTCGCCCCCTGTCCTGATCAGTGACACGCCCGGGAGCCGGGCCACAGACTCGGCGGCGTTCGCGTCGGGGAGCTCCTGGATGCGCGCCGCCGACACCACGTTCATGACCGGCATGGACGTCAGCTGCTGGTTGATCGCCTCGTTCTGGCCCTGCGCCTGCGCCGTGACCACCACCGTCTCCCCTTCGATTGCCACGGGCGCAAGCTTGAAGTCCTTCCGCAGATCTTCCCCTTCGCGCAGGGGCACTGACGCAGTGACGGTCTTGTACCCGACGTATGTGACCCGGA
>Ga0335071_10003691_pt1 | contig 16086 bp, 13 predicted proteins | sample Lox_Sample_15_FD_206724 | JGI IMG/M metagenome (GOLD analysis project Ga0335071, IMG submission 206724) | Soil microbial communities from Loxahatchee National Wildlife Refuge, Florida, United States - Lox_Sample_1.5 | ecosystem: Environmental > Terrestrial > Soil > Wetlands | place: USA... | reverse complement strand
ATCGCCGGCGTGATCGAGGCAAAGCCGATCGGTGTCTGGCCCTGGATCACCGATGTCATCGCGGGCCCGGCCCCGTTGAATGCCACCGGCACCATGTCGAGCTTCAGCGAACCGAGGAGGATACGGGGCGACAGATCGCCCAGCGTACCGATTCCTGGCACGGCGTAGCTGTACTTGCCCGGGTTCGCGTGTACCAGCGCCACCAGCTCCTTCATCGTCTTGGCCGGCAGCGACGGGTTGGTGACGATGATGTTGGGCGAGCTGCCGGCGTCGGTGACCGGTGCAAAGTCCTTGAAGGGGTCGTAGCCGGGATTGTGATAGGACGATGGGTTGATGACGAAGCTCGAGCTGACCATCAGCACGGTGTAGCCGTCGGGGGCCGCGTGGGCCACGAGGTCGATGCCGATATTGGCCCCGGCGCCAGGCCGGTTCTCGACCACGAACTGCTGACCAAGGGCAGTGCCCAGCTTGTCGGCGAGGACGCGCGAGACCGCGTCGGTTGGTCCTGCGGGCGCGAACGGCACGACGATATGGACCGGCCGTGCCGGCCACGTCTCCGCCGCATGCGCGGCGGAAGCGGCGCATAGCAGTGCTGCGCCTACGATGAGAGCCCGCATGACGTCTCCTCCCGGTCCGATTCTTCTTTTATCGGTCTATCAATAGCAGAGACGCCGCGGTTGGGCCACGGCCCATGCGTTTGCGGGCGCCGTGGGATTCGGTGTAGCGTTCTATTGATCACGAGCTCAATAGACGGGGAGAGACGCCGCATGGCCGCTCGCAAATTGACGCGCCAGGACCTGCGCGACGCCGCGGAGAAATACAAGAATTGGGGCAAGTGGGGGCCAAGCGACGAGATCGGCACGCTCAACTACACGAGCCCTGATGACATCGTTGCCGCGGCGCGCCTGGTGAAGAAGGGCAAGGTCATCTCGCTCGCCCTCAACTTCGACAACAATGGCCCGCAGGGGGCGAAGAGCAAATATCCGGCGATGGGCCGGATCAATCCGGTGCACACGATGCTGCGCACCGGCACCGATGCGTACTCGGGCGTCCTCGACAAACGCGGCATCCGGGCCGCCGACGACATGGTGGTCATGCCGCTCCAATGCGGCACTCAATGGGACGGGCTCGGCCACGTGTTCTACGAGAACAATATGTGGAACGGCTACGACTGCCGCGAGGTCACGTCCGCCGGCGCGCAGAAATGCGGCATCGAGAAGACCAAGGCGAAAATGGTCGGCCGCGGCGTGTTCCTCGACGTGCCGCGCGCCCTGGGCAAGGAGGCGCTCGAGGACGGCTATGCGATCACGAGCGAGGACCTCGACCGCACGGCGAAGGCCCAGGGTGTGACGGTCAAGCGCGGGGATTTCGTCGTCGTGCGCACGGGGCAGATGGAGCAGAAGATCAAGGCGGGGAGCTGGGACGGTTACCCGGGCGGCGACGCGCCAGGGTTCTCGTTCGAGACCCTCGGCTGGATCCAGCGCACCCAGCTTGCGGCTCTGGCCAGCGACACCTGGGGCTGCGAGGTGCGGCCGAACGAAAGCGAAGAGGGCATCAACCAGCCCTGGCACTGGATCACCATCCCAATCATGGGCATGACCATGGGCGAGATCTTCTATCTGAAGGACCTCGCCGAGGATTGCGCGCAGGACAAGGTCTACGAGTTCCTGTTCGTCGCCCCCGCAATCCCGATCACCGGGGCTGTCGGCTCGCCGACGAATCCGCTCGCGATCAAGTGACGTTCTTCTCCGTCATGCCCCGACTTGTTCGGGGCATCCACGTCGGGCCGTATCCTGGCTTACTGTAGTTTTTGCTGATCGACGTGGATGGCCGGGACAAGCCCGGCCATGACGCGATGCACATAGGGGTGGTTCTGCCATGCCGAAAATGACCGGTGCCCAGGTGATGGCCGACATGCTGAAAGGCTACGGCGTCACGCATGTCTTCCACGTTCCGGCGGTGCTGCGCCAAAGCTTCGCCGAGATGGAGCGCCGCGGGACCGGCATCGCGCGCATACATTGCCACGGCGAGAAATCGGCGGCCTACATGGCCGACGGCTATGCGCGCGCGTCCGGCAAGCCCGGCTTGTGCATGGCGCAGGTGATCGGCGCCCTCAATCTTGCGGCGGGCCTGCGCGATGCGCATCTGGCGCACTCGCCCGTCATCGCGTTCACCGGCGGCCGCGACGCGCGCACCAAGTTCCGCAAGGTCTACCAGGAGGTTGACGACGTGCCGGCGTTCGAGCCGGTGACCAAGTTCAATGCGACGGTCGACGCGGTCGAGCGCTTTCCGGACATGGTGCGCCAGGCGTTCCGCGCTGCCGTGTCCGGCACGCCCGGCCCCGTGCATCTGCAGTTCCGCGGCAATGAGGGGCAGATCGACGGCGACGAGGCGGATATGGAGCCGATCTGCGAGCCGCAGTTCAGCAAGGTGCCGCCGTTCCGCCCGATCCCCGAGGCGGCGCACGTGCAAGCCGCACTGAAATTGCTGCAGGAGGCGGACAAGCCGGTGATCGTCGCCGGCGGCGGCGTGCGCGCGTCGGGGGGCGGTGCCGCGCTCACCGCCCTTGCCGAGGCGCTGCAGATCCCGGTCGCCACCTCGCTGAACGGCAAGGACTCGATCCTTGGTACCAATCCGCTGTCGGTGGGTGTGGTCGGCAGCTACTCGCGCGAGAGTGCCAACCGCGTCGTGGCGGCCGCCGACCTCGTGTGCTTTATCGGTACCGAGACCGGGGGCATGACGACGCATTTCTGGGCGGTGCCCAGGATCGGCGTGCCGGCGATCCAGATCGACATCGAGCCCGAGGCGCTGGGCCGCAACTATCCGCTGAAGGCGGGCGTGCTGGGCGATGCGAAGACCGTGCTGTCGCTGATGCTCAAGGACGCCGACCGCGCGAGTGCTATCAGGCGCAAATCATGGGTGTCCTTCGTGCGGTCGATCTGCGAGGAGTGGGCGGCCAAATACAAGCCCGCCCTCACGTCGGATGCGTGGCCGATCCGGCCCGAGCGTCTGTGCGCGGAACTGACGCGCCTCATGCCCGACAACGGCATCGTCGTCGTCGACACCGGGCACGCCGGGATGTGGATGGGCGGCTTCTACGATCTGCGCGCACCCGGCCAGAGCTACATGCGCAGTGCCGGGCATCTCGGCTGGGCGTTTCCGGCCGGGCTCGGTGCCAAGTGCGGAGCACCCGACCGGCCGGTGGTCGTGTTCACCGGCGATGCCGGCTTCTGGTATCACATCGGCGAGCTCGAGACGGCGGTGCGCTGGAAGATGAACAGCATCACTGTGGTCAACAACAACGGCGGCGGCAACCAGTCGAAGCGCGGCTTCGACCGCGTCTACGGCGGCAACCCCACGGAAAAATCGCGCGAGCTGTGGACCTACACCAAGGTCAACTTCGCGAAGTTGGCCGAGGCCATCGGCGCCATCGGGCTCAGGGTCGAGAAGGCGGGCGAGTTCGAAGCCGCGTTCAACACGGCACTCAAGGCCGACCGCCCGGTGGTCATCGATGTGGCGACGGACATCGAGGTGCTGGCACCGACGGCCGTGAGCGCCTGAGGTGCGCTCCCCTGGACAAAAGGTGCGCCAGCCCGCACCTTTTTCGGGCCGTCCGGCGGGTCGGGGGCATGCGCCTTTGCCGGACTTCGTCGCAGGCAAAGGCCTGATCGATCGCCGCCTCCGTTATTTCTATCGCTCTAGCCTTCGGTGTGTGCGTAAGCGTCGTTCGGCACGACGGCAAGATCTTTGCCGGCCGGCGCCCACATCAGCTGCAGGCCCCAGGTGCCGTGGCGCTGGAAGTAGAGCACGCGCAACGGATACCAGACCCCGCCCTGGACCGTGATCTCCGCCGGATCCGACAGTCCCATGGCATGGATCTGGGGATCGTCGATCAGCTGCGCGCCGCCCACGAAGACGCGCACGCCGTCGTTCGAGTTGGTCGCGAGCTTGTATTTGCCGGCCGCAGGGAACTTGATGAAGCCGGTGATCTCGGCGCCGACCTCCTGGGTGAGATTGGAGCTCAGGACTTTCCCGGTGTTGTCGTCGTAGTCGAGGCCTGGCAGCGGGGCGCCCTTCTGGCCCGGCATCATGCTCGACTTCGAGTAGCGCGCGACCTCTTCGACGTTGTGCATGGCGTAAGGCCAGTAGCGCACCGAAAGACCGGGCTTCAGCGAATCCGCTGCGGGCTGCGGGGAAGCCGGAGCCGGGGCTGGATCGGCCGCGAAGGCGGTACTCCCGCCAATCCAGAGCAAGGTGCCCACGGCAGCCGCGAGCAGGGTCGAACGAGCTATTCTCATGGCGAAGTCCCTCTGTTCAGCGTGTCGTTGTTAGATGCGTGTGGAAGAAGTCGACCGTGAGCCCGAGCGCGCGGTCGGCCTCGGGCTTGCTGTAGGTCCTGCCGCCCTTGCGCGCGAACGCATGGTCGGCTCCCGGATATTTGTGGATCGTGACCAGCGGATTGGGCGACAGCCGGCGCTCGAGGAGGTCGTTCACCTCGGCCTGCACCCAGCGGTCCTTCATGGCCATGTGCAGCACGAACGGCCGGTGGAGCTTTGGTGCCTCCCGGATGTTGTGCTCGATGTAGGTCCCGTAATACGCGACGGCGCAGGTGATGTCGGTGCGGCAGCACATCAGGTAGCAGAGCTTGCCGCCCAGGCAGTAGCCGACCGCACCCACCTTGCCGTTGCATGCCGGATGACGTGCGAGGAAGGCCGCCGTGTCCTCCATGTCGCGCACGCCGAGGTCGTAATCGAAGTCGTAGTAGAGGTCGAACGCCGTCTTGACGTGCTCGGGGTTGCCGTCCGACAGCTCGACCCCCGGCTGCTGCCGCCAGAACAGGTCGGGCACCAGGCACACGAACCCCGCCTCGGCGAATTCGTGCGCATGGTGGCGCATCGTGTCGTTGACGCCCCAGATCTCCATGATCGCGATCACAGCACCCGCGGGCGTACGATCGGGGATCGCGAGGTAGGCGCCCATCTCGCCGTCGCGCAGCCTGACACGGATGGTCTCGGTCTTCACGGCGCCGTCAGTTCAGCCGGAGCAGCTCGCGCGCGTTTCCGCCGAGGATGCGCGCCTGCTCGCCCGCGGATATATCGAGCGCCTTCACCGCCTTGATCGTCTCGCCGATCAGCATGCGGCCCTGCTCGGCGTCGAACGGCGCGTCGGTCGCGAAGACGCAATGGCTGGTGCCGAAGAAACCGTGGCCGCAGCGCGTGGCGTTGGCATCGCCGTTGAGTGCCGTGTCGCCGTAAAGCTTCTTGTAGTAGGAGAGCGGCGGCTGCTTGAGGCCGGCCGTCTCCGCCACCGGGTTCTTGCCGGTCTGGCCGAAGAAGATCTGGCTGAAGCCGAGCTCGATCTTGCCGGCGAAGTACGGGATCATGCCGCCCATGTGATGGGTGATGACCTTGAGGTCGGGAAGCTCGTCGAACAGGCCCGAGTAGATGAGCCGTGTGGCACACGCTGTCGTCTCGTAGGGCCAGCCGAAGGTGAACCAGATCTCGTCCTCGGATTTGGTCTCGGTGGCGTAGTCGGCGAAATTCGGGCCGCGGATCGGATGGATCCAGACCGGCAGGTCGTGTCTTGCCATGCGCTGGAAGATCGGCCGGAACTCCGGTGCGGAGAGCGGCTTGCCCAGCACATTGGTGAAGATCTGGATGCCGCGGGCGCCCAGGTCGCGGATGGCGCGGTCCATCTCCTGCAGGCAGGCGCCCACGTTGTTCATCGGCATCGAGGCGATGAAGCAGGGAAAGCGATCAGGATGCTTGCGGCACAGTTCGGCGAGGCCGTCGTTGGCGATGCGCGCGTATTCGGGAGTGCGGTCAGGCGGCCCCAGCATCTCGATGGGCGGGTTGGCGAGCGACAGGACCTGCTGGTAATCGCCGAACCGGTCCATCAGGCGCAGCCGGGCCTCGACGTCCCACAAGGTCGACAGCTCGGGAAAGGCCTTGAGCGCCACGTGTCCGGGGACGAGGTCGCTCAGCCGATCGAAGATCGGTTTGGGCATGAAATGATTGAACACATCGAGCACGACGGTCCTCCGCACCTACCCCGCAGCCTTGGCCGAACGGTAGTTGCTTTGCGTTGCAGCTTCAAGTCGAGGGGCCTCCCTTGGCCGGCCGCACCTGCCTCTGTATGCTGACGGTGCGGGTCAAGGCGCCGCCTGCGGATTCTGCCAAAGACTCCAAAGACAAAGCGCCGTCCGGGAGGTACGCATGGCGAGCGTCAGCGAACAATCGTCCGCCCTCGTGGCGCGTCTGGAGAGCCTGCCGTTCTCGCGCTGGCATCGTACGTTCTTCCTGGTCGCCTTCTTCGGCACGCTGTTCGACGCCGCGGACTTCGCGCTGTTCGGAGGGGCGTTGCCGCTCATCCGGCAGGAATACGGGCTGACGTTCCAGGAGGCCGGACTTTTGGCGACGATCGGGCTGGTCGGCGCGTTCCTCGGCGCGCTCTTCTGGGGAACGATCTCCGACTATATCGGCCGGCGCACGGCCTTTTCGGCAACGGTCGGCATCTTTGCCGTCTTTACCGGTCTCGTGGCGTCGTCGTGGAGCGTCGCCTCGCTTGCTGTGTTCCGCTTCCTGTCGAATTTCGGGCTCGGCGGCGAGGTGCCGGTGGCGAGCACGCTGACGGTCGAGTTCATGCCGGGCCGCATCCGCGGCAGCGCCACGGGCAGCATGATGACCGCATTTCCCATCGGCCTCGTCGTGGCGGCGGGGCTGAGCCTTCTGATCATTCCGCATTTCGGCTGGCGCGGCCTGTTTGCGATCGGTGTGCTGCCGGCCTTCCTGCTGTTCTTCGTGGCCCGCCACATGCCGGAATCCGTGCGCTATCTCCTGAGCCGCGGCCGCGTCGAGGACGCGACGCGCACGGTCGAGGAGATCGAGCGCCGCGCCGGCGTCCAGCCGGCCGCGCGCGCCGCCGGCGACATCAAGCCCGAGGTGGCGACGCCGCCCGGGATCACCGTGCTGCAGCTGTTTGCGGCCGGGCGGGCGCCGCGCACGGTCCTGTTGTGGATCGTCTCGTTCTGCTTCCTGTGGTCGTCGAACGGGATCCTGTTCATGCTGCCGACGATCCTGACGCAGCGCGGCCTGCCGCTGAGCCAGGCGCTGGTGCTGCAGCTGGTGCAGGCGAGTGCCGCGATCTTCGGCTACGCCGCGTGCTCGTTCCTGATCGACTGGTACGGCCGCCGGCCGGTGCTGTTCCTCTATTACCTCGTCGGCGCGGCGTTCCACCTGTGGTTTGCGATGGCATCGGGCAGCTGGATGTATGCGGCCATCGCCGCGGTCGGCTGGGTGAACCCCGGCGTCTACGGGCCGAGCTGCATCTACGCGAGCGAGCTCTATCCGACCCATCTGCGCGCGACCGCCGTCGGCTGGTTCTTCGGCATCGGCCGGATCGGCTCGTTCCTCGCCCCGGCGGTGGTGGGGGCAATGCTGCAGCACGGCCTCGGCGGCTACGTGCTGCACACGTTTGCGCTCACCTACCTGATCGCGGCGGTGGCGCTGCTGGCGATCGGCATCGAGACCAGGGGCCTCGTGCTCGAGAAGATCACGCAAGGCCCGGGCGATGCGATGGCCTCGGCAGGGGCGAACGCGGACTGATACGCGCCTCGACCTGCGTCAGGAGCGCGACAGCCGGTTGTCAGGCTGTCGTCAGCCTGGGCTCCCATGTTACTTGCGCCGCCTTCGGCGGCTTCCTATTTTTCTAGGAATAAGACCAGCTCCTGGTGCGTTTTTGGAATGGTGCCGCAGGAGGTGCCAAAGTGACCAGACTGTTGAAGTTACTCGCTGTTTTCGCAGCCCTGGCGGCTCTTGCGGGGCCCGCGGCAACGCCGGCCGAGGCGCATTCGCATGTGTTCCTGGGGTTCAATTTCGGCTACCCCGCCTATCCGGCTTATTACCCGCCGCCGGTCTACTACGCGCCGCCGGTCGTATACGCGCCGCCGCCGCCCGTCGTCGTCTACACGCCGCCGCCTCCGGTGTACACAGCACCCGCGCCGGCACCTGCGCCGACGGCGTCGAACTGCCGCACCTATAACGGCGACGCGACGATCGATGCCTCCGGCCGGCCGTTCTATGGGACGGCGTGCCTGGGCGCGGACGGCCGCTGGCACATCCAGTAGCCACAAGGGCGCCTCGCGTCCCGCCGTCAAAGGCCGCCTGCCCGGGCGGCCTTTTTTGCGTGGCAGGTTCTGAATTGGAGTGGCCGGTGCTAACATCCGCCACCCTTTTCCAGACCCCAGAGGACGTTCTTCCATGCGAGACGGCGAGACGGAAATCACGGCCGAGGCTTATCTCGGGCGACTGGCCGAGCGCGGCATCGAGTATGTGTTCGCGAATGCCGGCACCGACTTTGCCTCCATCATCGAGGCGGTCGCGCGCAACCACAACGGCCGGCGCAAATATCCGAAGGTCGTGACCGTGCCGCACGAGAACGTCGCGATGTCGATGGCGCACGGCTACTACCGCATCTCCGGGAAGCCCGCCTGCGTCATGGTGCATGTGAACGTCGGCACGGCGAACGCCCTCAACGGACTCGTGAACGCGGCGCGCGACAATGTGCCGGTGCTGCTCGCGGCCGGCCGCACGCCCTTGACCGAGACCGGCAGCATCGCCTCGCGCAACCGCTCCATCCACTGGGGCCAGGAGATGTTCGACCAGGGCGGCATGGTGCGCGAGATCGTCAAGTGGGACTACGAGCTCCGCACAGGGCAGCCCGTCACCGCCCTCGTCGACCGGGCACTCGACATCGCGATGAGCGAGCCGCGCGGGCCGGTCTACATGACCCTGCCGCGCGAGGTGCTCGCCTCGCCGGCGGTCGCCGCCCGGCGCGACGGGAGCGCCCGTTCCTTGGGTGCGGCCCCGGCCGTGCCCTCGGAAAGCGCGATCGAGGACGCCGCCGCGATCCTCGCCGGCGCCGAGTTCCCGCTGATCATCACGTCCTCGGCCGGGCGCGCGCCCGCGGCCATGGCCGAACTCGCGGCCCTTGCGAATGAGTTTGCGTTGCCGGTCGTGCAGAACGAGGCGCGCGACATCAACCTGCCGACCGATCATCCGATGCATCTCGGCTTCGAGTCCGCGAGCTGGCTGGGCAAGGCGGATGCGATCCTGGTCCTCGACTCGGTGGTGCCCTGGATTCCGCGCACGACCGGCCCGAAGGCGGGGGCGAAGATCATCCACATGTCGCCCGATCCGCTTGCGGCGCGCTACCCGTTCCGCGAGGTCGAGGCCGATCTCCTGGTCACCGGCGAGACGCGGACGGCGCTGGCGCTGCTGCGCCGGGCGCTTGCCGAAGCGACCAAGGGCAAGCAGGCCGCTCTCGATGCGCGGCGCAAGGCCGTCACCGCGGCCCACGAGGAGCTCATGGTCAAGCGGCGGCAGGTCCTCGAATCCGCCCGCAGCCAGTCGCCGATCCATCCGGCGTGGCTCGCCGCGTGCGTCAACGAGCAGAAGGCCAAGGATGCGATCGTCGTGAGCGAGCTTGGCCTCAATGTCGGCCAGCTCGACCTCACCGTGCCCGGCAGCTACATGGGCAACCTGCTCTCGGGCGGCCTCGGCTTCGGCCTGGGTGCGGCCCTTGGAGCCAAGATCGCCGCCCCCGACCGCGAGGTGATCGTGGCGGTCGGTGACGGGTCCTACATGTTCGGCAATCCGCTGCCGTTCCACTACATGGCGCACGCCGAGAACCTGCCGACCCTGACCATCGTCGCCAACAACCACTCCTGGCACGCGGTGCGCCGGGCTACGCTCGACGTCTATCCGGAGGGGGCCGCGTCCAAGGCGAACAGCATGGTGCTGACCGACTTGAAGCCGTCGCCGAGCTACGAGAAGACGATCGAGACGGTCGGCGGCTACGGCGAGAAGGTCGAGAACCCGGCCGAGCTGCCGGCGGCCCTCAAGCGCGCGCTCGCCAAGGTGCGCGCCGGCACACCGGCGCTCCTCAACGTCCACACGCACGGACGGTAGCTTTTGTTCGTCATGGCCGGGCGAAGTCCCGGCCATCCACGTCAGCGTGCAGCTCGTCAGCGTTTATCCTTGCGGCCCGACGTGGATGCCCGGAACAAGTCCGGGCATGACGGAGTGATCCTGCGGAGCGAACGCGTCAATCCAGCGTCACGCCGGCCTTCCGGCCCACGCTCTGCCAGCGGGCGAAGTCGTCCTTCACCTGCTGCTCGAGCTCGCGCGGCGGCGCGTAATCGGGCACGAGCCCCTGCTTGAGCCACATCTCTTTGAGGTCGGGCTGGGCCAGGACGGTCACGAGCTCGCGGTCCCATTTGTCCACGACGGCCGGCGGCAGCTTGGGGGGCCCGAACATGCCGTACCACAGGGCGAACGTGAGCTGCGGATGGCCGAGCTCGGCAAAGCTCGGCACATCGGGGGCGAGCGACGAGCGCCTGGGCGTCGAGACGGCCAGCATGCGCAGCTTGCCCGCCGTGGTGAAGGGCAGGGCGGTGTGCACCGGCAGGAACGCGAGATCGACGTGCGCCGCCACGAGATCGGTCAGGGCGCCGGCGGCCCCGTGGTAGGGCACGTGCTGGATGTCGAGGCCGAGCTCCTGCTTCACCAGCTCCATCCCGAGATGCTGCAACGTGCCCGCACCCGGCGAGGAGTAGTTGAACTTGCCAGGCTGCGCTTTCACGGCCGCGATCAGCCCGTCGAGCGAGGTCACGGGCAGCGAGGCGGGATTTGCGACCAGCGCCAGGCTGGCACCCGTCGTGCGCGCGATCGGGCTGAAATCGCGCACCGGATCATACGGCGCGGTACGGCTGAGGGCGGGGTATACAGCGACGGCGGACGCCGTGACCATCAGGGTGTAGCCGTCGGGTGCCGCGTTGGAGACGAATTTCGCGCCCAGTCCGCCGCTCGCCCCGGGCTTGTTGTCGATGACGACCGGCTCGCCCCAGTCGGCGCTGATCTTCTGGCCGAGGCTGCGCGCGATGATGTCGATGCCGCTGCCGGGTGTGAACGGAACCACGAGCGTGATCGGCCGCGCGGGATAGGTCTGCGCGTGCGCCGCGACCGCACCCCACACGGCCAGCAGCGATGCCACTACGAGGTGATGCCGCAACATCCTCACGCGTCTCCCATTCCTCATTGTCGGCCCACTGTGTCAAAATCCTCAAGCTCCGTCGAGACCAAGGGGAGGACAACACGATGGCGAGGCTGTCCGGAAAGCGCGTCTTCCTCGATCTCCTGAAGCAGGAAGGCGTGGACGTGATCTTCGGCAATCCGGGGACCACGGAGCTGCCGCTCATGGACGCGCTCGCAACGGAGCCGGGCCTGCGCTACGTGCTCGCGCTCCAGGAAGCGGCGCTCATGGCCATGGCCGACGGCTATGCGCAGGCCTCGGGCCGGCTGACGGTGGTCAATCTTCACGTGACCCCCGGCCTCGGCAACGCCATGGGCATGCTCTACAACGCCCAGAAGGCGGGCTCGCCCATCCTCGTCACCGCCGGCCAGCACGAGCAGACCTTCACTGTGACCGAGCCGATCCTGTGGGCCGACCTGCCGCCCATCGCGCGGCCGCTGGTCAAATGGTCGAGCGAGGTGCGGCGCCTGGCCGACCTGCCGCGGCTCGTGCACCGCGCGGCCAAGACGGCGCTGGCGCCGCCCACCGGTCCGGTCTTTCTGTCCCTGCCGGGCGACATCCTGCTGGCTGAGGGCGAGGTCGACCTGCAGGCACCGACGCGCGTGGCGCCGCGGCTGCGCGGAGATGCCGAGGCGATCGCAGCGGCGGCACAGCTCCTCGCCAAGGCCGAGCGGCCGGTGATCCTGGCCGGCGACGCCGTGGCCCAAAGCCGCGCCCATGCCGAGCTGGTGGCGCTCGCCGAGGCGCTGGGCGCGGTCGTCTACACCGAGTTCATTCCCAACACCGCCTCGTTCCCGGCCTCGCATCCGCTGTTCCGCGGCGCCATGGTGCGGCTGGCCAAACACGTGCACGACACGCTGGCACAGCATGACCTCGTGCTGTCGGTTGGCGCCGACCTGTTCGCGCTGTCCCTGCCGTCGGATACCGAGCCGATGCCGGCCGGAATGCCGGTTATCCATCTCGACACCGATCCGTGGGAGCTGGGGAAGAACTATCCGGCGCGGGTGGCGATCCTGGGCGATCCCAAGGCCACGCTTCCCGAACTTACGGCCGCCGCCACGGCCGCGATGACCGCCGGCGCCCGCGCCGCCGCACGCGCGCGGCTGGGGCGCGCCAGCAAGATGGTCCAGGACGAGCGCGCGGCCTTGCGCGAGAAGGCGCGCGGCGAGGCGGATACGGTTCCGGTGCGGCCGCTGGCACTGTTCGAGGCGATGGGACGGAGCTTGCCGAAGGACGTCGTGGTGATCGAAGAGGCCTTGTCATCCGCGCCGGGAATCCGCCAGATGATCGACAGCGACGATCCGCAGAGCTTCTTCGGCCTGCGCGGCGGCGGCATCGGCTGGGGCTTGCCGGCCGCGATCGGCGCCAAGCTGGCGCTTCCGTCGCGGCCGGTCGTGGCGTTCGTCGGCGACGGCAGTGCGATGTACACCTGCCAGGCGCTGTGGACGGCCGCGCACTATCGGGTCGCGGTGGTGATCGTGATCCTCAACAACACGTCGTACCGGATCCTGAAGCAGAGGCTCAACAATCTGCGCGGCCACGCCGCACAGCAGGACAGTTTCATCGGCATGGACCTCGTCGACCCGCCGATCGACTTCGTGGGCCTGGCGCGCTCGCTTGGCGTTCGCGCCGAACGCGCCACGACCGTGGCCGAGACCGTCGATCTCGTCCGCACGGGCCTGTCCGGCGAGGGGCCGCTCCTGATCGACCTGACGGTCGAGCGGAACTTCAAGCCCGTTTAAGGGCGATGTAAGATCGTTCGATCAGCAGGAGGAACCATGGCCAAGCCCAAAATTCGTCACCTGGCGCTGTTTGCGCGCAACCCTGCCAAGCTCGCGGACTTCTATCACAAGGTTTTCGAGATGGAGATCGTCCACAAGAGCCCGAGCGGCGCCTGCTTCGTCAGCGACGGGTATCTGACCCTGGCGCTGCTGCCGCACCGGCTCGAGGCCGAAGCCGCGGTCGGCCTCAACCATTTCGGCTTCCATGTCGAGGATCGCGAGGAGCTGTCGCGCCGGCTGGTGGCCGCCGGGACCGAAGAGCCGAAGAAGCGCCCGTCGAACCGCCCGTTCGCGGAATACCGGGCGGTCGATCCGGAGGGCAACTGGTTCGACCTGTCCGAGCACGGCTACAGCGAGGCCAAGACGGGCCCCGCCGTGGCCAAGGAAATGGCGAAGTAGCGCTCCGTCGTTGCCCGCGGCCGGGCGCCAGACGCGCCCGGCCGAGACTTGAGGGGCGAGGGCGTCAGGTCTTGCGGACGACGATGCTGTTGCGGACCGATTTGACGCCGGTCACGCTGCGCGCATCGTTCGCCGCCTGTGCCGCCTGCGTCGAGTTGTCGACGAAGCCGCTGAGCTGGACCACGCCATCCATGGTCTCAACGTTGATCTGCATGCCCTTCAGGCCTTCGTCGTTCACGATCGCCGCCTTAACCTTTGTGGTGATCGTGGTGTCATCGACGTACTGACCCGCGGTCTCGCGGCCTTCGATGGCCGAGCAGGCCGCCAGGGACGTAGCCAGAACGAGGCCGGTCAAAAACTGCCGCCTCCCGGTGTTCAAACGCATGTTCGTACCTCTCCTTCCGTGGGGTAAGCCGGTCAGCACCGCAACGTAGCCCCGCCCGTATGGTTCCCGTCCTGAGGGCCCGCGGAGCGGGGCGGGACATTCCGGGGAACGTTTCGCCCGAGAGGTCGTTACGCTGGCACCGCCGCGCTAGCGGCTTTTGGCAAATCAAATTCAGAAGGGGTGATCTCGATGGGCTTGGCTGGAACGGCCGGGAGACTACGCCGGGCCGCCGGTCTCCTCTTTGGCGCCGCAATCGCCGCATGAGCCAGGGCCGAGGCCGCGCCGCGGCGCTGCTCCTGCTCGCAGCACCCGTTCTGGCGCTTCTGGCGGCCTCCTGCGCCTCGCCGCCGGATTTCAACCAGATCGCCTCGGCGACCCCCGATGAGCCGGTCCGGCTTCACGGCGCACGCGGTCCGCTGAGCGCCCGTCAAAGCCATGCCATTCTCGACCGGCTGCGGCAGGAGAATCCGAATTCCGACGTGCTGCAGCGCCACCTCGCGTTCGAAGAGGCGATCACCAACACGCCGCTCACGGTCGGCAACAAGGTGACCTTGCTGCGCGACGGGGCCGCGAGCTTCCGTGCCATCTTTGCGGCGATCAAAAGCGCCAGGAACCACATCAACCTCGAGTACTACACCTTCGAAGACGTGGAGCAGGACAACCAGCACGTGGTGGATCTCCTGATCGCCAAGCAGCAGGCGGGCGTACAGGTGAACCTCATGTACGACGCGTTCGGCTCGAGCGGTACGCCTGGCGAGGTGTTCGACCGGCTCCGCAACGCCGGGGTCAAGGTGCTCGATTTTCACCCCATCGGCCCGGAGATGGTCGGAAAGGGCTACTCCCTCAACGACCGCGACCACCGCAAGATCCTTCTGGTCGACGGCACGTTGGGCATCGTCGGCGGTGTGAACCTGAGCAAGGTCTATTCCAGCGGTCCGCTGCCCTCGGCGGCTACCGAAAACACGCCGCCGCAATACTGGCGCGACACCGACATCCAGATCGAAGGCCCGGCGGTCGCCGACCTCGAGCGCCTGTTCCTCACGCATTGGCGGCAGCAGGACGACGGTGAGCTCAATCAGGCAGAGTTCTTCCCGCCGCAGCGTCCGGTCGACGCGCAGATCATCCACATCATCGGCAGTGCGCCAGATCGTTCGCGGCCGCGGTTCTACGTCACCCTGCTGTCCGCGATCCGCAACGCGGAAACCCGCATCTGGATCACCTCCGCCTATTTCGTGCCGACCCACGAAGAGGTGGAGATTTTGCGCGACGCGGCGCGGCGCGGGGTCGACGTCCGGCTCCTGCTGCCCAGCCAGAGCGATTCCGATCTCGCCCTCGACTGCGGGCGGTCGCATTACAGCGACTTGCTCGAGGTGGGGGTGAAGATCTACGAGCTGCAGGGTGCCATCCTGCATTCGAAAACGGCGACCATCGACGGCGTGTGGTCGGTGGTCGGCTCCTCCAACTTCGACGGCCGCAGCGTGCTGTTCAACGACGAGGTGGATGCGGTCGTGCTCGGCCGCGAGACCGCGGAACAGTTGGAAGCGTTTTTCCAGGACGATCTCAAGAACTCGAAGGAGATCGACCTTGCGCAGTGGAAAGAGCGGCCGTTCGACGAGCGCCTGACCGAGTTCTGGTCGAAGATCTGGTCGTACTGGCTCTAGATCTCGGTGTGGCCGCCGACTTCGATGGCGCGGTTCGGCGGGATGCCGAAGAACTCGGTCGCGCCCAGCATGTTGTTGTACATCAGCACGAACAGGCGCTGGCGCCAGCGCAAGGGCGAGCGCTTCGCGCGCCGGAGCTTCTCGCGGCCGACGATGAACGACGTCTCCATGAGGTCGAAGCGCAGGTTCTGCATGCGGCACAAGGCCAGCGCCCGCGGCACGCTGGGCTGGTCCATGAAGCCGTGGCAGACCTTGACCGTGTAGAAGCCCTTGTCGAGCTGGCGCACCTGGATGCGCTGGTCGCGCGGCACGTGCGGCACGTCCTCGGTGAACATGGTCATGAGGATGACCCGCTCGTGCAGCACCCGATAGTGCTTGAGGGTGTGCAGCAGCGCGTTCGGCACCTGGTCGAGATTCGCCGTCATGAAGATCGCGGTTCCCGGGATCCGCTGGGGATGCCCTGGCCGCAAGCCTTCGATGAACATGGAGAGCGGCAGCGCATCGCGCGCGCGCAAGGTCGCCAGCATCTGCCGGCCGCGCCACCACGTCGCCATCAGCATGGCGACGAGAATGGCGACTCCGATCGGGAACCAGCCTCCTTCGAAGATCTTGAGCAGGTTGGCCGAGAAATATGTCGCATCGATGATGAGGAAGAACCCGAAGACCGTCGCGGCCTTGGCCAGGCTCCACTGCGCGACCCAGCGCATGTAGATGAAGGCAAGCGCGGTCGTGATCAGCATCATGCCGCTGACCGCGATGCCGTAGGCCG
>Ga0335071_10003690_pt1 | contig 16089 bp, 14 predicted proteins | sample Lox_Sample_15_FD_206724 | JGI IMG/M metagenome (GOLD analysis project Ga0335071, IMG submission 206724) | Soil microbial communities from Loxahatchee National Wildlife Refuge, Florida, United States - Lox_Sample_1.5 | ecosystem: Environmental > Terrestrial > Soil > Wetlands | place: USA... | reverse complement strand
GTCATGCGGCGGCTGGACGAGCTGGCCCGCTTCTCCAGCGAACCGGACGCGCTGACCCGGCTGTTCCTCTCCCCGGCGCACAAAGCCGCCGCGCAGCAGGTGCTGGCGTGGATGCGCGAGAGCGGCCTGACCGCCGCCCTCGACGCCGCCGGCAACGTAGTCGGCCGCATCGAGGGCGCGCGGCCCGGCCTGCCCGCCGTCATCCTGGGCTCGCACATCGACACCGTGCGCGACGCCGGCAAGTACGACGGCGCCTTCGGCGTGGTCGCGGCCATCGAGGCCGTCTCCCGCCTGCGCGCCGCCGCGTTGCCCTTCGCCGTCGAGGTGGCGGCGTTCGGCGACGAGGAGGGCGTGCGCTTCCCGGCCACGCTGATCGGCTCGCGCGCGCTCGCCGGCACGCTCGACCCCGCCGCGCTCGACGCCAGGGACGCCGAGGGCATCAGCGTGCGCGAGGCGCTGCGCCGCTTCGGCTGCGACCCCGCCGGCCTGCCCGTCCTGGCGCGGCGGCAGGGCGACGTGCTGGCCTACGTCGAGGCGCATATCGAGCAGGGGCCGGTGCTGGAGGCCGAGGGACTGCCGCTCGGCGTGGTGACGGCGATCGCCGGCGCCACCCGCTGCACGGTGGAAGTCGATGGCATGGCGGGACACGCCGGCACCGTGCCGATGCCGCTGCGCCGCGACGCCCTCTGCGCCGCCGCCGGGATGATCCTTGCGGTGGAGCGTGCCGCCCGCGAGACCGAGGGGATGGTGGCCACCGTCGGACGCATCGAGGCGCTGCCCGGGGCGGTGAACGTCATTCCCGGCACCGCCCGCTTCACGCTCGACATCCGCAGCGCCGACGATGCCGTGCGCCAGGCCGGCGTGGACGCGATCACCGCCACCTGCCGGCGCATCGCCGCCGAACGCCATGTCGAATTGCGTATGTGCCATACCTATGCCGAGGCGGCGGCGCCCTGTGCCGGCCCGCTGGTCGCCGCGCTGGAGGCCGCGGTGGCGCGCGCCGGCATCCGTCCGCGCCAGCTGCCGAGCGGCGCCGGGCACGACGGCCTGGCGATGGCCGCGCTCTGTCCGGTCGGCATGCTGTTCGTGCGCTGCCGGGGCGGCATCAGCCATCACCCGGCGGAGGCGATCGGCGAGGCCGACGCGGAGATCGCGGTGCGCGTGCTGGCGGACTTCCTGCAGAATCTCGACCCGGGAGCACTGGCAGCATGACCGGCATCGCCGAATTCCTGGACCGGGAACGCCCGCGGCAGGAGGCCTTCCTCGCCGAACTGGTGCGCACGCCTTCCGACAACCCGCCCGGCGACTGCGCCCCGCATGCCGAGCGCGCCGCGACGCTGCTGGAGGGGCTGGGCTTCGCGGTCGAGCGGCACCCGGTGCCGGCCGATCTGGCGCGGGCGCACGGCATGGTCAGCGCCACCAACCTGGTGGTGCGGCATCGCTTCGCCACGGAAGGGCCGGTGATCGCGCTCAACGCGCATGGCGACGTGGTGCCGCCCGGCGAGGGCTGGACGCACGACCCGTACGGCGCGGACGTGGCGGACGGCTGGATGTACGGCCGCGGCGTCGCCGTCTCCAAGTCCGACTTCGCCACCTATGCCTGGGCCTTGCTTGCCCTGAAGTCGCTCGGCCAGCGGTTGCGCGGCGCGGTGGAGCTGCACTTCACCTGCGACGAGGAGGCGGGCGGCGAGATCGGCCCGGCGCTGCTGCTGCGCGAGGGCATCGCGCGTCCCGACCTCGCCATCGGTGCCGGCTTCTCCTACAGCGTGGTGACCGCGCACAACGGCTGCCTGCACCTGGAGGTGCAGGTGGACGGCCGCTCGGCGCATGCCGCCATGCCGGCCACCGGGGTGGACGCGCTGGAGGCGGCGACCGCCATCCTGGCCGCGCTCTACCGCTGGCGCGCTGGCCTGGCGGCGCGCCGCTCCGCCATCCCCGGCATCGGCAGCCCGCAACTCACCGTCGGGCTCATCAAGGGCGGCATCAACACCAACGTGGTGCCGGACCGCGTCACCTTCCGCCTCGACCGGCGCATCGTCCCCGAGGAGAGCGCCGATGCCGCCGAGGCGGAGTTGCGCCGCATCGTCGCCGAGGTGGCCACCGGCTTCCCGCAGGCGCGGGTGGCGGTGCGCCGCATCCTGCGCGCCGCGCCGCTGACCCCCTTGCCCGGCGGGCAGCGCCTCACCGAGACGCTGATCGCCGAGGCCACGCGGGTGATGGGCCGGAAGGTCGCCGCCACCGGCGTGCCGCTCTACACCGACGCGCGCCACTACGCCGCGGCGGGGGTGCCGGTGGTGCTGTACGGCGCCGGCCCGCGCAGCATCGAGGAGGCGAACGCCCACCGCGCCGACGAGCGCCTGCCGCTCGCCGACCTGCGCAAGGCCACCGAGGTCGTTGCCCGGACCCTGGCGAGGCTGCTCGGCGCGGGAGATTGAGGCGAATCGAACTGGCGCCGAGCCCCGGCGGGCCGATACGAGGCATTATCGTTACGTGATAGCGTGCGGTTTCCCGCGCAATCTCATGCCGAAACCGCACCGATCCATGTCCTCCGCCGAGTGCCGTCCCTTGCGAAACCTGCTGCTTGTCTGCTTCTGTGCAGCCGTGGCGGTCGATGTCCTGGCCGGCGCGCCCTCCTGGAGGGCGCTGGCGAACGGCACGCTGACCGATCCCGACAGCTACGTGCGGCTGATCCGCATCCGTGACGGCCTGGAACACGGCGGCTACGGCTACATGCTTCCCGGCGATGCCGGCGGCGCCGGCACGGAAATCTACTGGTCGCACCTGCTCGATTTCATGATTCTCTTGTGCGCCGCGCCGTTGCGGCTGGTGCTGGGACCCGCGGCCGCCCTGTACTGGGGGGGTGTGGCCACCGGGCCGATCAGCGTGGGGCTGCTTGCCGCGGCTGGCGCCTGGGCCGTGGCGCCGCTCGCGGCGCCCGGGCGGCTCTGGCTGGCGCCGCTGATGATCGTGCTCTCGACCAGCGTCCGCGCCTTCGGCGCGCTTGGGGTGGTCCATTACCACATCCCCATGGCGATCCTCGACGTCCTCGCCATCGGCTTCGCCGGACGGGCGGCGGTCGGAGCAGGCGGTCGCGCGGCCGGCCTTGCCGGCCTGTTCGCCGCGCTCGGCATCTGGCTGAGCCCGGAGTCCCTGCCGTTCGCCGCGATCGCGTTCGGCGCGCTGGTGCTTGCCTGGACCGCCAGTGCCGGGGAGCGGTACGTTGCCGTCGCGCCGATTCAGTTCGGCCTCGCCTTCCTGGCCGCGATCGCCTTCGCCCTGCTCATCGACCCGCCGTTGCGGGGCTACCGTTCGGTCGAGTTCGACCGGATTTCGATTGCCTATCTCGTGTTTGCCCTGCTCGTCGCAGGAGCGGGGACCGTTCTGCAGGCGGTCCATGGGCTCGGCTGGCAGGTACGACCGCGTGCCGCAACCGGATTGCTGGCCGCCGGCCTGGCAGGAGCCGCCTGGCCGGCGCTGTTCCCGGCGGTGTTGTCCGGCACGCGCGCGCTGACGCCGGGCATGGGGCCGCAGGGTTTCTTCGACGGAATCGCGGAGATGGCGCCGGTGAACGACACGGCCCTGCTGTTCCTGCTGCTGTTCGCGCCGCTGACGGCGACAGCGTTCCTGGCCTGGAGCGCCCTGCATCGTCGCTCATTGATGCGGGCCTATGCCGCGCTGTGCGGCCTTGCGCTCATCGTGCTGGGCCAGCGGCACGTCCGCCTCACGCTCTATCCCGAGGTCATGGCGGCCCTGGCACTTCCGGTCATTCTGACCGAATGCACCGGGCTGCTGGCGGACAGGCCCCGGCTGGCCGCGCTGGCGCGGGCGATCTGCCTCGCGCTCTTCCTGCTCGTCCCGAGCGGCGCCGTCCTGCTCGGACCCGGACTCCCGCAGGCCCGGGCCGCCGGAAGCGGGGGTTGTTCGCTCGCCGGCATTGCGCCGCTGCTCGCGCCCTATGCCGGGCAGGTGCTGCTCACCAGCCCCAGCGATGTTCCTGAGCTGCTCTATCGTACCCGCGTCAGGACCGTGGGCTCGCTGTACCATCGCGGCATCCGCGATTTCATGCGGCTGCGCGCCGCATGGCGCTCGCGGCCCACCGCGGGGATGCCGCCCGAAGTGCTGGCGAGCGGCGCGGCTTACATCCTGATCTGTCCCTCGCCGTATCGCCTGGCGCTGGTTGCCGACCTGCCTGAGGATACGCTGCTCGATCGGCTGAACCGCGGCGATGTGCCGGCCTGGCTCGTCAAGCTGGACGGCATCGAGGCAGGCGGCTACCGGCTTTATCGCATCGCCGCGCCCGCGTCCTGAGTGCCGCCGCCGACCGTGGCGCCGCTGGCATGGACATCGGCGGCGGGAGCCGCGGACGCCGTGCCCTGCGCGACGCCATTCGACGGCTGGCTTGTCGGGGCCGCCACCGGCGTCTGTGTCACCGTGCCCACAGGAGCCGGCGCTACCGGGTCGGTCACCTCGATCACCAGCTTGTCCAGCAGGTGGGTGTGACGCAGGTGCGCCCCGGGAGCCAGCACCAGGTCGGCGCCTTCCGGCACCAGCGCGATGGAACGCACATTGTGCGGCGGCGGATCGGTGCGGGCCAGCGTGCCGCCGGACACGCGCAGCACCAGCCGATTGTCGATGCCGACGAGCTCGGCATCGGTCCCGGCCGGCAGGTCCACCGCCAGGCGGCCGGAATTCGGGTAATCGCCGGTGCGCAGCCGCAGCATCGGTCGCTCCGCTGTCGCCGAAGGCGACGCGCCGGTCGCGGCAACGACGACCGGGGCGGCCGCCGGAGACGGTTGCGGCCTTGCCGGGTTCGCGGCCACGGCCGCCGTCTGCGGGACGGTCGGGCTGCCGGCCGGCGGTGCGGAGAGCGCGACGACAGCCGGCGCAACGGGAAGCGGCGCCGACGCCACGGCCGGCGGCGCAACGGGCGGGCGTGCAGCCGCCGTCTGCGGGACGGTCGGGCTGCCGGCCGGCGGTGCGGAGAGCGCGACGACAGCCGGCGCAACGGGAAGCGGCGCTGACATTACGGCCGGCAGCGGCGCAGGAATCGCGGCGGCGGATGGCGATGGTACTGGACGCGCGTTGATCTGCTGCAGGATCTTGGCCACCATTTCGCTCGACACGCGATCTTCCAGCAACTGCCTGGATTGCTCCATGTCGCCGTGGGCGGCGGCAAGGAGACCCAACGTGTTCTTCACCCGGGGCGGCAGATCCGGCGTGTCCTTGAAGGGCGCAAGAACCGTGCGCGCTTCCTCCACCCTGCCTTGCAGCATCAGCGAGAGCGCAAGGTTGTTTGCCGTGGCGGCATCGTTCGGCGTCATCGCCAGCAGCCGGCGATAGATCGCCTGGGCTTCGGCGTGCCGGCCCGCCAAATCGAGCGCCACGGCCTTGTCGGTCAGCACCCGAACGTCTCCGGGATTCTTGCCCAGCAACTGGTCGAGTTCGGCAATCGCCGCGACAGGCTGATCGGAAACGACATGAATGATGGCCAGCGTGCGCAGCAGGTCCGGCTGTCCCGGGCTCGCTTTCAGGCGCGTCGTCATGAGATCGGTGGCCTGCTGCACCCTGCCCTTGCGCAGCAGGGCATCGGCGGCGCGCATCTGCAGGGGGACATCGCCGGGGGATTTTTCGGCCGCCGTCATGTACATCGTCAGCGCCAGGTCATCGTCGCCGGCCTGTTCCGCGGCCTCGGCGACGCGCAGGCGCGCATCGGCGGGCAGGTCGGCATGCTGCGTCGGCGGAGTCGCGGCACAGGCCGTCAGCACCAGGCATGTGCCGAGGGAGACGCCGGGCCACCATCTGTATTGCATCGTCCACCCTCCTAATGATGATGCCCGCTGAACATGCTTAACGCCTCGAACAGGCGCAGGAACGAGCTTCCTCCCATGACGATGAATAGCGCGGGAAGAATGAACATGACCAGCGGGAACACCAGCAAGGCGGGCAGCCGGACTGCTTTTTCTTCGAGACGAAGCGCCCGCTCGCGGCGCACTTCTACGGCAACGGCGCGCAATGCCTGACCCAGAGGCGTGCCATACTGCAGCGATTGCACCAGGATCGCGGAGGTCCGGCGCAGGGCCGGCACACCGGAACGCCGGCCGAAATTGTTCAGGGCGTCGCGCCGGTCGGGCAGCACCTTGAGTTCGTCCAGCAGACGCAGCAGTGCTATGGACATCGCCCGGTTGGAATAGCCGATTTCTCGCGCCACCTGCTCGAGCCCGCTCTCCAGCCCCATGCCGGCTTCCGTGCAGACGACCAGGAGGTCGATCGCGTCGGCGGCGCCGCGCCGCAGCGACTTCACGTAGGAGCCGCGCAACGCGCGCAGGAACCATTCCGGCCCAAGAACGCCGAAGACCAGGCTTATGGCCAGGACCATCAGGCGCGTTCTCGCCGCGACATCCAGCAAGGCGGTGATCCCCACCGCCGTCAGCGGCACCAGGAACAGCGCGACGATCTTGGCGCCGAGCACCACCGGCAGAAGGTTCTTCGGCTGCGCGCCGGCGGCCAGGAGCATGCCCTCGATCGCGGCGAGATCGTCTTCCGAATAGAGACGGGTGCGAGTGCGGATGCCCTCGCCGAGCGTGCGCAGCATGCCGGCGAAGGCATTCGGTCCCGGCGCCGCGGCTGCATCCCCGCGCGTCCTCTCCCCCGCCACGACCCGGGTGACCCGCACCTCCAGATCGCGTCGTGCGGCTTCGCGCCACAGCAGGATCACGGCGATCCCGACCAGCGAGACCGCGGCCATCAGCACGCCGGGCAGGAGAAGGCTGCGATCTCCGATCATTCCCGTGTGACACCCTTGATCATGCGACGCATGGCAATCGTGCCCAGGATCAGCAGGGAAATGCCGACCGCCAGCAGCCGCTGCCCTTTCGGCTCGTGAAAGAGTGGGTTCAGGAATCCCGGTTGCAGGAACGACATCACCGCGCCGCCGATCACCGGGAGAATTGTCAGGATGTTGGCCGAGAGCTTGGCCTCCGCGGCGAGCGCATTGGCCCGGGCCTTGATGGCGGCCCTTTGCCGGACGGTGTCGGCCAGGTTCTCGATCATCTCGGCAAGGCGGCCGCCGCTGCGCGCCTGGATCGCCAGGGTCACCGAGAAGATGGCATACTCCGACACGTTGGTACGGCGATGCAGTTGCATCAAGGCTTCCGCCGGTGCCATGCCGACGGTGATCTCGCTGACGATCTGGGTGAACTCGGCACCGGTCGGCGCCGGCATCTCGCGCGCGACGGCGCGGAAAGCGTCGGACACCGGCAGGCCGACGCGCACCGCACCCACCACCATGTCGATCACGTCCGGGATCTGGCCGAGCAGCCTGCTCTGGTAGCGTTCGGTCTCCCAGCTGAAAATGCCGCGGGCGACAAGTATTACGGTGAGCACGCCGATGGCTCCCGCCGCGGGCAGGGGCAGATAGAGATGCGCCAGGAAATAGCCTGCGACTCCCGCGATGATGGCGACCAACACCACCAGCCAGGCCGGCACGACGTGCGCGTTCGGCATGCCGACCGGGACCCGCAGCATGCGGAGAAAGAAGTTTTCGCGTCGCGACTCCTGTGAGGTATCGAGGCGGATGTCGCGCATGACTCCGCTCTCGGAACTGCTGGGGACGCCGAGAGCGGCGACCCGCTGCTGCAGGCGCTGCTGCCGCTTGTCCATGCGCCAGGCAAGCGGTGCCATCAGCAGCACCATGGCCAGCATGACGACCGGAATGAGCAGGCCGAGCTTCACGGTCAGACGTTTCCGAGAGCGGTCATCCAGGCGTCATTGAGGCCGTAGAAGCGCAGGCGGTCGGTGAAGGTGGGGCGCAGGCCGGAGGCGTTGTAGCGGCCGTGGATCTGGCCGTGCTTGTCCTCGCGCTCGAACTCGAAGCGGACCACGTCGTTCATGGTCACCACCTCGCCCTCCATGCCGCAGATCTCGGCGAGCTGCACCACCCGGCGGACGCCGTCGCGCATGCGCTCGACCTGCACGATCAGGTGGATGGCGCTGGCGATCTGCGTGCGGATCGCCCGCGCCGGCAGGCCGAACTGGCCCATCAGCACCATGTTCTCCACCCGCGCCAGGGCGTCGCGGGCGGAATTGGCGTGCACCGTCGAGATCGAGCCGTCATGCCCGGTGTTCATCGCCTGCAGCATGTCGAAGGCCTCGTCGCCGCGCACCTCGCCGACGATGATGCGGTCGGGGCGCATGCGCAGGGCGTTGCGCACCAGGTCGCGCTGGCTGATCTGCCCGGTGCCCTCCAGGCTGGCCGGCCGGGTCTCCAGCCGCAGCACGTGCGGCTGCTGCAGCTGCAACTCCGCCGCGTCCTCGATGGTGATGATGCGCTCGGTCGGGTCGATCAGCTGGCTCATCGCGTTGAGCAGCGTCGTCTTGCCCGAGCCGGTGCCGCCGGAGACCAGGATGTTGAGCCGGCAGCGCGCGGCGATGCCCAACAGTTCGGCGAAGCCGCGGCTGATCGAGCCGTTGGCGGTCAGGCCGGCGAAGTCCAGCCGTTTGCGCGCGAACTTGCGGATCGACAGGCACGGGCTGTCCACCGCCAGCGGCGGGAACACGGCGTTGACGCGGCTGCCGTCGCGCAGGCGGGCATCGACCATCGGGCTGGCCTCGTCGATGCGCCGGCCGATCTGGCTGGCGATGCGCCGGGCGATGGTGGCGATGTGCTCGGCGTCGCGAAAGCGCACCTCGGTCAGTTCCAGCTTGCCGCGGCGCTCGACAAAGACCCGGTTGGGGCTGTTCACCATGATGTCGGTGACGGCGTCGTCGCGCAGCAGCGGCTCGAGCGGGCCGTAGCCGGTCATGTCGTTGGTCAGTTCCTCGGCCAGCCGCTCCTGCTCGCGCTTGGACAGCTCCAGGCGCTCCTCGTCGGCGATCTGGTCGATCAGTTGCTCGAGCTGGCGCTGCAGCGCCGCGCTGCTCAGCTCGGCGGCCACCGTCGGGTCGATCTGCTTGAGCACCCGCTGGCGCAGCAGGCTGGTCTTCTGCCAGGCGAGATCGGACGTCACCACCGCCGCCACCGCCGGCGCGCCCACGGCAGCCGGGACGGCAACGGCAGGCGCCTTGCCCGCGTCCGTGCCGGAAGCGGGATCGTTCAGGTCGCGCCGGCCGAAAACCTTCATCGACCGAACAGGCGGAACCTGCGCGCCGACTTGGTGCGGACGCCGGAGATCTCCTGCACCAGCGGCGACAGGTGGCGGCGCAGCGCCGGCACGCGCTGCACCGCTGGCATGCCCCGGTTGACTGCTTCCACCATGCGCTTGCCGAGTTCGGGGATCATCAGGTCGGGGCGCTTGCCCAGCGCCTTCTCGATCAGCGGCAGCGGCAGTCCGCCCTTCATGTCGGCGTGGTTCAGCACCGTCAGCACCCGGTCGGCACCGCATGCGATGGCGGCCATGCGGCGGATCGCCTGGGCATCGCGCACGCCCACCACGGTCGGAGGCAGCACCACGACGACATGGCGCGCCGCGGCGATCACGCTGCGCATCGCCGGCGGCGGCGGCATCGGCAGGTCGATGATGATGTGGTTGAACTTCTGCCGCAGCACCTCCATCACCCGCGCCACGCCGGCGTCGCTGGCATTCACGGTGCCGGTCAGGTCCGCATCCGCGGCGAGCAGCCGCAGCCGCGGCGTGACGGTGATCGCCGTCCGCTCCAGGAACAGCGCATCGACCCGGGCGGGATCGTCGAGGGCCATGCGCAGGCCCGCGCCGGGATTGCCGTTCAGCATCGCCGCGGCGCTGCCGCGCTGCAGGTTGAGGTCGAGCAGCGCCACATGGCTGCTGGTGGCCTCGGTCAGGCCGAGCGCCAGGTTGACCGCGACCGTCGTGGTCCCCACGCCGCCGGCGGCGCCGCACGCCACCACCACATGGCCGCCGCGCAGCCCGGGATGCAGCCCTGCGCCGCTCAGGTGCGACAGCAGCAGCCGCTGCACGTTGTCGCGGGTCAGCGGCTTGTGGACGTACTCGGTGACGCCGAGATCCTGCACCAGCATCCGGTAGAAACGCAGATCGGTGTTGTCGCCGACCACGAACACCTTCACGTCCGGCGGGCAGACATGCGCCAGCTCGTCGAGCGCCTGGCGCGGATCGGGCACGCCCTCGACATCGATCAGCACCGCCTGCGCCGGGGTTTCCTTCTCGAAGTAATGGACCGCCTGCTGCACGCCGCCGCGACGCACGTCGATCTCGGCCGATGCGCCATGCAGCGCCGCCTCGCTCTCCTCGTCGGCCACGAAAGCGACCAGTGAGATGTCGCTTTCGGCGTCGGCGGCCGTGGCTGGCGATGCGCTAACCACGGCAAGCGAACCGCTACGGGTTGCCATTTCCGTTTCCTTGCGGCTGGTTCGCCGGCTGTTGCGTGACGCTGACATCGGAGGCGTTGAGCGGGATCAGTGGCGTGCGCTGGCCGGTATCCAGGCGATGCACCGGCGCGGCGGCCGCAACGCCGCGGCTGTCGGTCTCGCCCTTGCCGCGGACGAGATCGTGCGGATCGGCCACCATCACCTGCAGATTCGCGTCGTTGTCGTGCTGGATGTGCCAGGTGTCGGGACGTCGGAACGGGTCCGTCGTCGCCGAGTTGCAACCGGCGGCGAGCAGCGTCAGGGCCAGGCAGAGCCAGCGGATCATGGTCGCCTCACTTCAGGATGAACCCGGCATCGAGCCGCGTACCAGGTGCGAGCTGGCGTCCGAACAACATGCGGTCGAGATCGGTCGCCGGCTGGAATCCGTCGGTCGGCAGGTGCAGCGCGCCCGGCCCGGGCGCCGGCTGCACGACATAGGGCGTGACGATGATGACCAGCTCGCTCTGGCCGCGCTGGAAGTCGCTCGAGCGGAACAGCGCGCCGATCACCGGCACCTCGCCGATCCAGGGCAGCGTGTTCATTACGTCGGCGCTGGTCTGCTGCAACAGGCCGGCGATGGCGAAGCTCTGGCCGCTGCCGAGTTCCACCGTGGTTTCGGCGCGCCGCACGGTCAGCGCCGGGATGGTGATGGAGGAGGTGGCAGTGATCGGCAGGTTGACCGCGCCATTGTTGGTGAGCTGGCTCACTTCCGGGCGGACGCGCAGGTTGAGCCGGGTCGGCGACAGCACCGTGGGCACCAGCGCCAGGCTGACGCCGTAGGTCTTGAACTGCACGGTGATCGTCGTGGTGCCGTTGTTGGCGTTGCCGGAGATCGGGATGGGGAACTCGCCGCCGGCCAGGAAGCTCGCGGTCTCGCCGGACAGCGCCGTCAGATTCGGCTCCGCCAGGATGGTGATGAGCTGGTCGGCGGCCAGGGCATCGATGACGCCGTTGATGTCCCATTTCGACGAGGTATAGCCGCCGCCGAGCTGGTACGGCGGCACGGTGGCCAGCGGCGTCAGCCCGAGCGGCAGCAGGGGACTGATCGTGCCGCCGGCCGCGGCGCCGGTGCGCAGCCCGAACGACCAGTTGTTGCCTTTGCCGAGCACCTGCCAGTTGAAGCCGAGCTGGCGGGTGATCGAGCGATTGATCTCGGCGATGCGGACCCGGACATTGACCTGGATGCTGCCGAGCACCGTCATCTGGTCCAGGACATGCGCCTTTTCGTCGATGTAGCCGCGCGCGATGGCCTCGGCCTCCTGCGCCGCCACGGGGGTGGGAACGATGCCGCTCAGGATGACGTCGGTGCCCGCCGGGCTGGCCTGCACGCCGGAGGCACCACGAACGGTCCGGGCGATGGCGGCCTGGATGGCGCGGGCGGTGGCGGCCGATACCTGCTCGGTCTTCGCCGGCCCGGCGGGACCGCCTGGCAGCGCCGACACCGCAGGCGTGGCGCTGGGCTTCGCGCCCGGCGTGACGGTGACGTCGTACTGCACGATCGCCGTGCCGCTGTCGCTGGTGGCGATGACCGTGGTGCGGCCGGGATCGACGCCCATCAGGAACAGGCTGGTCGGCGAGGCGGGCTGCACGCGGGCGACGGTCGGCTCGGCGGAGATCACGGTGGCCGCGGGCTGCGGCAGGCGCAGCAGCACGCCGGTGCCGGCCTGCACGGTGATGCGCTGGCTGAGCGTCGCCGGCGGCACCGGCGTGCTGCCGTTCTGGGCGGGGGTTGGTGCGGCCCCGGCGCTCTGGTCGGTGGGGGGGGCGAGGCTGCGCGGAGCTGCCGCGATCTGCGGACTCTGCCCGGAGGGGACGGCCTGCGCGGCCGCCCCCCTGTGCAGAATGTCCGGATTGTCAGTGCTGTCCAACCCCTGCCCGTACACCCGAACCGCGAGAACACCGATCAGGAGAGCCGGAAGAAAGCGGAGGAGGTGCTTCACTGCTGGCTTACTTTTGCTGAGTTGAAGGCGGGGCCCGCATGTCAGTGGAAGGTGACTTCGCTGCGCCGGTCGCCCTCGATCACCTGCACGCGGGTGCCGACGGGCTCCTCTGCCGCTTTCGATAGCGCGGGCGAAACGTCCGCACCGAACACCGTGACAGGTTCCTGCGGAGCGACTGGCTTGTTGCCCATCGCCTGGATGGCCAAGGCCAGGTGGCCCAGGCGCTGCGCCACCGCCAGCTTCTCCGCCTGGTCTGCGGTCACCTGCAACGTTACGGTCTTGGCGACATGGCCGGTGACGCCCTGCGTGGACGAGGCACCCTGGATGATCTCCTGATCGACGGCGATCACGCGGACGGCGGTGAGTATCGTTTCGCTCAGGATGCGCCGGGCCAGCGGCGCCACGGCGGCATCCATTTCCTGGGTCAGGATCACGTCCACCTGGTCGCCCGGCCAGATCAGGCCGGCGACTCCGCTCACCTGATCGACCGCCACGGAAATGGCGCGGGTGCCGGGAGCCAGCACGGCGGCGAGGAAGCCGCGGTCGCGCGGGCGCAGGATGTCCTCCGTCGTCACCGGGGTGCCGGCGTCCATGTAGTGCCGGATCAGGGCGCCGCGCAGGCCGCCGCGCGCTTCCGGGCTGTCGGTGATGGCGCCGGCCGGCAGCTCGGAGGCCACCACCGACTTCACCATGAAGTCTTCGTCGCGGGCCAACGTGCCGGCCGGAAGCGAATGTGCCGCGGCCAGGTAGCCGACGGTGAGCGGCGCCACCGGGCCGATGGCCGTGGCGGGCAGGGTGGCGGGCTTCACGACCTGGTAGCCGATCATGCCCAGCGCGGACGCCGTGAGGATCATTAACGCCGCAATAACGATTCGCAGGGACATGCCATCAGACTCCCAATCCGGACAATATCGCCCATGTACCGCCGCAGGCAATGGCGATGCCATAGGGCAGGGGGCCCCTGCGCTTGATTCGCCAGCGTTCGACGGCCGAGACGCGACGCCACGGCGAGGCGCCCGCCGGCGCGGGCGCGGCCCGCGGCAGCAGACGCAACGAAAGATGCAGCAGAGCAAGCAGGCCGCCGGACAGGATCGTGACGATCATGAACAGATAACTGCCGGCGGGCGACAACCCGAGGACGATGGCCGCCGACAGTTTCACGTCGCCGCCGCCGAGCACGCCGCGGGCATGCAGCAGAATGAGAACAAGGAAGACGCCGGCGGCGACAGCGGCCGATGCCATGGCTTCAGGGAGGGCCGTAACAATCCTGGCCAGCAGACCGGCCGATGCGATCCCGATACAGAGCCGATTGGGAATTGTCCTGGTCGCGAGGTCCGACCATGCCGCCACAGCGAGCAGGACGATGGCAAACAAGCCCAGAACCGTGCGCACCTCCGCCTGCATCGGGCCCGACACAAATCACCTTCGAAAGGATTCGGCGATTCAAGATAAAAGGTGCAACGGAACCGTGACGCCGAGCGCCGGAACGTCACGGTTCCGGAATACCGTCAGGCGCCGGCAAGCGTGTTGGAGATGTTTTGGAACATGCCCTGCAGCGTCGTGCCAAGCGTGAAGATGATCGCGGCAATGACCGCAATGATGCCGGCGGCGAGCACGCCGTATTCGAGAGCCGTAACTCCCTTTTCGTCGCGGCCGATCGAGCGGAACTTCTCGGTCGTCCAAACCATGGCCTTCAACATCTGAGTCTTTCCTTTTTTCGGTTGTCTGAAACCTGCCTACCGTCCGGAGCACGCGTCCCGCCGTCGAGGCCTGCCGAACTGCGCGTACTGGGCATCCCTGATGTGCCGACCTCGACCAACCCTTCATTTAGCATGCGTTCCGTTCGCCTAGAGGTAAAATAACAGTTGCGTGATGGTGTCAAGTTAAAAAAGTGACGCGCCCGGTCGTTGCTGTCCCGGTTGTTGCGAACGCGTCACTGCCGGAGAAGGTTTTGGGAATTCCGCGCCGCCTTGCCCAGCCTCTTCTTGTCCCGACGCCGATACCCCGGCGCTTCCGAAACCCGCGCGCGGGCGCTGCGGCCGGCTCCGCAGGGCGCCAGAACGGCCGCCCGACGATGCCCGGTTCCGGCTCACCAAACCGTGCTTTTCCGGGCTCGCGGCCGTGTTGACCCGGGTCCGTGGAACCATATATTTTGCGTTACGTTCCGGCCTCGCCAAAATGACGGCGGCGCGATGTTGTCAAGTTGTGGGGTGACCATCATGCGCTCGTTGCTGTCCGCTTGTCGCAGAAGTGTCAGTGCCGCGGCTGGCCGGTGCGGATCGCGTCCGCCTTGCCCAGGCATCTGAATACTTTGTCATAACGATCCGTGTATGGCTATCAACGCGATGTCGAAGCATGCAGCAGTGCCGAGGCTTCCCGATCTGCCGGCGCCCCCCCGGCGGAATGGAACGGCCGTGGAAAGAGCGCTGCGTTCGAACGGTGGCACCGCCGCAATCGAGTTCGCGCTGGTGGCTGTTCCATTCCTTTTCATGGTCATCGGGATCATGGAGGTGGCCTGGCAGCTTACGACGGCGGCGGCGCTCGACCACGGCGTGTCGCGTGCCGCCCGCTTCGGTCGCAGACCATTCCGTGGATCGTTACGCAATCGACCGGAGGCTTCCTGCGGTCCGACCGCCTGATCGTCTCGATGGGCTCCTACGGGAGCCTCGCGGGCATGAGCGGCAGTGCGGCGAACGGCGCCGGCTCGGGCGGACAGGTCGTCACCTACACGGTGCTCTACGAGCAGCCTTTCCTCACCTTTGCCTGGCTTCGCTACTTCGGCAGCGGCCTGGTCCACCAAGCAACGATCATCGTGAAGAATGAGCCTTTCGATGGCACAGCGGGCTGTTAGTCGGGACAGTCGCGGCAATGCCGCGGTCGAGCTGGCCGTCTTCGCGCCAGTGCTGCTCCTCCTGATCCTGGCGACCACCGACCTGGTGCAGAGTCTGCGGGCGCAGATGCGCCTGGATTCGGCGGCGGTGCAGCTCGGCCAGGTCGTATCGCAATGCAACACCATCAACACGCCGGGCGACACCGCCCAGTTCTGGAGCTATGCGCAATCGATCGTCGGCAACCTCGGAGCCGTCACGGGGGCCTCCGCCCAGGGAGCCGTGATCGTCAGCGCCGTGTACTCGGCATCCGGCACGAACAAGGTGGCCTGGCAGGTTCGAACGGGCAATGTGAATCAGAGCAGTTCGGTCGGCACGGCCGGCGGCACGGCGACCATTGCGGAAAGCTTCGTGGTGCCGACCAGCCAGACCTTGCTCGTGACGGAGGTCTACCTGCCGCGGCAGGCCTGGGTGCTCAGCGCCGGTCTGATGCACGGCACAATGCCCGAAGTGCTGAACGGGACGACGCTTTTCATGACACGGGCGCCGAACGCGACTGCCCTGCAGCAGTCGCCGACGGCCAGCAGCCTGCCGAACTGCACGGCGTGATGGAGGCTTGCAGATGAATCGACGCGGAGCGGTTGCCGGCACTTCGGCATTGGTGATGGTCGTGTTGCTGGGCTTCGCCGGGCTGGCCGTCGACACCGGCCGCATCTGGCTCGTCGAGGGCCGGCTCAAGACGGCGATCGACGCCAGTGCCCTGGTCGCCGCGCGCATGTTGACCGATGCGAGCCGGAATGCGACGGCGACGTCCCTCTTCTGGGCGCAGTTCTCGCAGGGCGGCGGCAGTCACGCCTATCTCGGCGCCTCCATCACCAATCCCACGATCACCCCGAGTTTCGGCGGCGACTCGTCGATGATCCAGATTTCGGCCACGGCCACGATCCCGACGACGCTGTTCGGGATCATCTCGCAGCAGAGC
>Ga0335071_10003689_pt1 | contig 16091 bp, 13 predicted proteins | sample Lox_Sample_15_FD_206724 | JGI IMG/M metagenome (GOLD analysis project Ga0335071, IMG submission 206724) | Soil microbial communities from Loxahatchee National Wildlife Refuge, Florida, United States - Lox_Sample_1.5 | ecosystem: Environmental > Terrestrial > Soil > Wetlands | place: USA... | reverse complement strand
TGGGCCTGGTCGTTCTGGAGGTGAAGGACTGGCGGCTCGCCTCGATTGCCGAGGTCGGTCCGGCGGGCGTGCGCATCCGGACCGCTGGCGGCGATGTGGTCGTCACCCATCCGATCCGCCAGGTCCGAGACTACACGCTCACGACCGTCGATCTGCTCAAGCAGCGTCCCGCGCTCCGCGCCGGGGGCGGGCTTCGCTGTGCCTGGGGGTATGGCGTGCTCTTCGCGTCGCTCAGGGGCGAGGACGTGCGCGCGCCGTCGCTGTTCGGTCCGAGCCTTGAGGAGGCGCTCGAGCCCGGAGCCGTGATGACCGCGGACGATCTCCTGCCCGAGGCGCTCTTGCCTCGCCTGCGAGCGCTCCTGCCTGACAAGGCCGCCCGGCTCGATCCGCTGGGTCCCGCAGAGGTGAACGAGATCAGGGCCGTCCTCTATCCCGAGATACGCATCGGCTGGGGTGGGAGCGACGCCGAGATCCTCCGCGTCATGGACAGGGAGCAGGAACGGCTGGGGCGAAGGCTTGGCGACGGGCATCGCTTGCTCCGGGGCGTTGCCGGGAGCGGCAAGACGGTCACGCTGATCTGTCGCGCACGGTACCTTCGCGCCATACGCCCGGACTGGCGGGTGCTCGTCCTGTGCTTCAACCGGGTGCTCGCCGAATCGCTCCGCGACGCCCTGGGCGACGATCCGGGCATCGAGGTCGCGACCTTCCACGCCTGGTGCCACGCGAGGCTCCAGGAGGCCAGGCTCCCGCCGCCCAGGCCCGAGGGCCGGGGACCGGAGTGGGACGAGTACTTCACCACTGTCGTGCCAGGTCTCCTCGCCAGGGCCTACGACGAAGGGCGGCTGGCCACGGGAGCGTATCAGGCGGTGCTCGTAGACGAGGGACAGGACTTCGCGGATGAGTGGTATCGCGTGCTGCTGCGCGCGCTCGATCCCAAGACGCGGAGCCTCTTCATCACGTTGGATTCCTCGCAGAACATCTACCGGCGGAAGGTCAGCTGGCGCGAGATCGGCATCGACATCGTCGGCCGGACCCGCGTGCTCCGCGCGAACTACCGCAACACCCGTCCCATCCTCTCGGCGGCCTACGGCATGATCCGCGAGCTGGACCGTGACGAGGTGCGCCCCGCGACCGAGATGGACGAGCACGTGGTCCCGGAGCAAGCCATTCGCTCGGGTCCTGCTCCCACTGTCCGGTGCCTCGAGCATCGCGAGGCCGCCCGGGCTTTCGCCTGCCAGTGGGTCCGCGCCCGACTGGCCCAGGGAGTCCCGCCGGCCGAGATCCTCGTGCTGGGGCTCGTCAGGCAGGACATGCACGACGTCACCGTCCTCCTGCAGCGCTCCGGGATAGCGGCACGAATGCTCGGGGCGAACGCCTCGCGGGAGGGGGTGCGCGTCTCCACCATTCACGGCGCCAAGGGCCTCGACGCCGATCGCGTGATCGTGCTCGAGGCGCACCTGCTGGACTCCCGCGATGCGGAGGAGGGACGGCGGCTCCTCTACATCGCGATGACCCGGGCCCGGAGCGAGCTCTGCGTCACCTACCACCGGGAATCGCCGCTCGTGGCCGCCCTCGAGCGGAGCTGCGCCGAGGCGTCAGGGTAGGCCGACCAGCCCCAGGTAAAGGTCGAGCAGGTTCGTATTGGTCGGCCCGGTTGTCACGAGATCGCCAGCCGCCGCGAGGACGGGGTTGGAGTCGTTCTCCGCCAGCCGCGCCTCTGGATTCACGCCTCGCGCCCGGGCCCGCGCGGCGCTGTCGCCATCCACGATGCCGCCCGCTGCGTCCGTCGGGCCGTCGGTGCCATCGGTGCCGGCCGCCAGCACCACGACATCCCGCATGCCGCTCATGGCGAGCGCGGCAGCCAGCGCGAGCTCCTGACAGCGGCCGCCTTTGCCGGCGCCCTCGATCGTCACGGTGGTCTCCCCGCCCGCGATGATGCAAGCCGGCGCGGCAACCGGCCCGCGTCCCGCCTGGATGGCGCGCGCCAAGTCGACGAACCTCGCACCCGCCTCGCGCGCCTCGCCCTCGAAGGCGCGCGTCAGCACGTGAGGCGTGAATCCAAGGGCGCGAGCCTTGGCCGCGGCCGCATCGACGACCAGCGCGTTGTTGCCGATGACGTGGTTCGCCACGCGCGTGAAGATCGGATCGCCCGGCTTGGGCGTCTCGGGCACCTCCCCGCGCGCCCCGCGCTCGAGCCGCTCGACGATCGCGCGCGGGGCCCGCCCGCGGGGGCCGAAGCGATCGAGGATGGCGAGCGCCTCGGCGAAGGTCGACACATCGGGCGTCGTGGGGCCGGAGGCGATCACGTCGAGCGGATCGCCGACGACATCCGAGAGCAGCAGGGCTTCCACGCGCGCCGGCGCGGCCGCGCGCGCGAGCTGGCCGCCCTTGAGGAGCGAGCAGTGCTTCCGGACCGCGTTGAGCTGGTTGATCGTGGCCCCGGCAGCCAGGAGCAGCCGCGTCAGCGCCTGCTTGTCGGCGAGCGTGATCGGCGGCACTGGCGCGGGCGTGAGCGCGGAGCCGCCGCCCGAGACCAGGACCAGGACCAGATCGTCGGCCCCGGCGGATTCGGCCAGCGCGTGGATCTGGCGTGCCGCGGCCGCCCCGCGCTCGTCGGGTACGGGGTGGCCCGCTTCCAGCAGCCGGACCGTGCGCGTGGGCACCGTGTGGCCGTCCTTGACGGCGACCACGCCGTCCGTGATGAGATCTCCCCAAGCGGTCTCGACGGCGGCCGCCATGGCGCCCGAGGCCTTGCCCGCTCCCACGACCAGGACACGGCCCTGGGCGGGTCGAGCGATGCCGGCCAGGGCGCGAGCCACGAGCGGGCGCACGTCCCCCGCGGCGAGCGCGGCGTCGAAGATGGAGCGGGCGGACTCCCGGAGGGTCAACGGGCGAGCTTTTGAAGCCGCCGTCCCGCCTCGATCAGCATGTCGTCGGTCTTGGGGAAGCAGAAGCGGATCTTGGTGCGGCCCAGATCCTTCGTGGAGTAGAACGACGAGCCCGGCACGGTGGCCACGCCGATGTCCTTGACGAGGAACATCGCGAACTCGTGGTCGTCGGCGCAGTTGTACTCGTGAAGCCAGTGGGCGACGTCGGTGAGGATGTAGTACGCGCCCGCCGGCTTGAAGGCCTCGAAGCCCGCCTCCACCACCTTCGAGAAGAGCAGGTCGCGCCGGGCCTGATAGCTCTCTCGCAGATGGACGTAGTACGAGTCCGGCAGGTTGAGGGCGGTCACGGCCGCCTCCTGCAGCGGATGCGGCGCGCCCACCGTGATGAAGTCGTGCGCCCGGCGTATCCCCACCGAGAGCTCCGGGCTCGCCACCGCGTGGCCGACGCGCCAGCCCGTCACGGAGTAGGACTTGGAGATGCCGGAGATGGTGATGGTGCGGTCCGCCATCCCGGGCAGCGTGGCGATGGGGGTGTGGGTAAGGCCGTCGTAGAGGATGTGCTCGTAGATCTCGTCGGTGATGGCGAGGAGATCGTGCTCGATGCAGAGATCGGCGATGACCTGGAGCTCCGCCCGCGAGAAGATCTTCCCGGTGGGGTTGTTCGGGCTGTTGAAGATGATGGCGCGCGTGCGCGGCGAGACGGCGCGGCGGAGGCGATCCGGATCGAAGCCGAAGTCCGGCGGCTCGAGCGGCACGTAGACGGGCTCGGCCTGCGACATGATGCAGCCGGGGCCGTAGTTCTCGTAGAAGGGCTCGAAGATGATGACCTCGTCACCCGGGTTGAGCACGGCCATGAGCGTGGCGAGCATCGTCTCCGTCGAGCCGCAGCATACGGTCACGTTGCGGTCGGGGTCGATGTCCATCCCGTAGAACTTCCGGTACTTGGCGGCGATGGCCTGGCGCAGGCGCGGCGTGCCCCACGTGATCGCGTACTGGTGGAAGTCCCCGTCGATCGCCCGGTGCGCCGCCTCGATGATCTCCCGGGGCGGCGGGAAGTTCGGCATGCCCTGGGCGAGGTTGATCCCGCCGTGCTGGTTGTTGACCCGCGTCATCTCGCGGATCACGGACTCCGTGAAGCCCTGGACGCGCTTGGAGATCACGGCAGCACCACGTCGCGCTCGATGGGGTCGACCTTGATGCCCTGCTGGCGCAGCCAGGCCACGCCCTCCTCGAGCTTCTCCTGGGAGGCCTCGAGCTCCAGCACGATCCAGCCGTGGTCCGCCCGCACGTCGGCGCGGCGAATGTTCGGCACGATGCCGAAGTCCTTCACGAGGTGGTAGACGATCGGCTGCTGGATGAGCTCGGTGGGATACGTCAGCCTGACGCGCAGGCGCGCCACCGGATCGGCTCCCCGGTCCCGGCCCCCCTCACCGGCCTCCGGCGATGGCCGGCACGATCGACACCTGGTCGCCGGTCTTGAGCGCGGTCTTCGCGCCCTGCAGGAAGCGGATGTCCTCCTCGTTGACGTAGAAGTTGATGAAGCGGCGGACCTGCCCGCCCTCGTCCACGAGGCGCTCCTTCAGCCCCGGATACTGCTTCTCGAGATCCTCGATGAGCCCGCCCACGGAATCGGCGGCGGCCTGCACCTCGGCCTGACCCTTGGTGAGCGAGCGGAGCGGCGTGGGAATTCGGACCAGCACGGACATGTGGCGTCTCCTTGACGATCCGGCTCAGGCGCCGGCTTTGGATTTCAGATCGGCCAGCGCCTGGTCGAACACGGCCAGCGATGGCCGGATGGTGACGTCCACGGACAGGCGATCGTAGAGGACGTCGGGCGTCTTGAGCCCGTTGCCGGTGATGCAGATCACGATGGGCTCGTCGCGCGGGATCCGCCCCGACTCGATGAGCTTCCTGGTGGCGGCCACGGTCACCCCGCCCGCCGTCTCGGTGAAGATGCCCTCGGTCCGGGCGAGAAGCTGCATGCCCTCGATGATCTCCTCGTCCTGGGCGTGCTCGCCGTACCCGCCCGAGTCCTTGGCCACGCGGTAGGCGTAGTACCCGTCGGCCGGGTTGCCGATGGCCAGCGACTTCGCGATGGTGTTGGGGCGCACCGGCTCCAGCACGTCCGAGTCCTTCTTGATCATGGTCACGATGGGGCCGCAGCCGGCCGCCTGCGCGGCGTACATGCTGGTCTTTCCCTCGGGGATGAGCCCCAGCATCCTGAGCTCCCTGAAGGCCTTGGCGATCTTGGTGATCAGGGAGCCCCCCGCGCAGGGCACGACCACGTGGGCGGGAGCACGCCAGTCGAGCTGCTCGGCGATCTCATAGCCGTAGGTCTTGGAGCCTTCCGCGTAGTACGGGCGGATGTTGATGTTCACGAAAGCCCAGCGGTACTTGTCGCCGACCTCGGCGCACAGGCGGTTGACCTCGTCGTAGGTCCCCTCCACTGCGACCAGCGTGGGATCGTAGACGAGCGTGGTGATGACCTTGCCGCGCTCGAGGTCGGCGGGGATGAAGATGTAGGACTTGAGCCGCGCCTCCGCGGAGTGCGCGGCCACGGAGTTGGCGAGGTTGCCCGTGGAGGCGCAGGCCACCGTGTCGAAGCCGAACTCCTTGGCCTTGCCGATGGCAACCGCGACCACGCGATCCTTGAAGGACCAGGTCGGGTGGCACACCGAGTCGTTCTTGACATAGAGCTCCCGCACGCCGAGCTCATCGGCCAGGTTGCGGGCGCGAATCAGCGGCGTGAAGCCGACGGCCTGCCCCACACGGGTCTCGCCTTCGGGCAGGTCCACCGGGAGCAGGTCCGCGTAGCGCCAGATGCTCGGCGGGCCCGCCTCGATGCGCTTGTGACTGATCAGCTTCCGGATCACCTCGTAGTCGTAGTCGACCTCGAGCGGACCGAAGCAGAACTCACAGACGTGGACGGGGGAGGAGGGATAGTACCGGCCGCACTCGCGACACTTCAAACCCTTCAGTCGTTCCATGGCCTCTCCATCGGTAGGGGATTTGAGCCCCGGATTGACCTGCACGATCCGGGCGCCTGAGCGCCTGGATCACCGACCGAGCCAGCAATTGCCCTAGTAAACAGGCTCTTGCCGCGAATGTCAACGGAACTTCGAGGTGAAATCTGCTCATGCCGTATCATCCGTTGGCGTGAGCCGAGCTATCGCGGGTGCCGGATTGCTCGTGGCGCAGGCGTGAGCCGCACCGTTCCGCCCGCTCTTCTCCTGGTGGTGTACGCCGTCCTCTTCGGCCTTCGCTCGCTGGGCGGCGGCCTCCTCATCTTCGACGACCATCCGGGCCAGCTCTATCGGCTCTACCACGCGGTCACGCTCGGCTGGGCCCCGTGGCGGCTCGATCCCGGCTGGTGGGCCGGCTACGCCGAGCTTCAGTACTACCCGCCGGGCGCGGCCTGGCTCGGGGCGCTGATCCACCTGGCATCGCTCGGCGCGCTCGGCGTCGAGGGCGCGTACGAGGCCGTGCTCTGGATCGCGTGGATGCTGCCCGGCATCGCCATGTTCGTGCTGCTCACGCGGGTGCTGGGCAACGGATGGCTCGCGCTGCCGGGAGCCTTCGTCGCGCTGACGCTGTCCGCCGGCTCGCGGAGCGGTGTGGAAGAAGGGCTCCGCTGGGGTCTCGTGGCGGCTCGCCTCGGCTGGGGACTGCTGCCGCTGGTCGCGCTGTCGCTGGTCGGCTGGGTGGAAGGCGCTCGCCGGTTTCCCCTGGGCGCGGCGGCGCTCATCGCCGGCGTGATCCTCCTGCATCCCGCGCACGCGCCGGCGGCGGTGGCGATGCTCGTCCTCGCGGCGTGCTTCGGGGAAGGTGGCACGCAGCGGCGGCTCGCGCAGGCGGCCGGCGTCGCCTCCCTCGCGCTCGGGCTCTCGGCCGTGTGGCTCCTGCCGCTCCTCGTCCACCTGCGCATGGCGCTGCCGCTCGCGTGGGGCGACAGCTCGCCTTCCGGGTTGCTCTGGCAGCTCGCCCGGCCCCTCGTGCTCGTGCTGATCCTCACCCAGGCCGCGGCCTGGATCTCGAATAAGCGCGCAGGCGACGGTCGCGCGACCGAGCGGTGGCTTCACGCCCTCACGCCGGCCATGGTCGCCGTGGTGGCGCTCGATGCGCTCGTGGCCCGGCCGCTCGGGATCCTGTGGCTGCCGGCCGATCGGCTCGTCGACAGCCTGCTGCTCGCGCTGATCGTCGGCGCGGCCCTGGCCGCTCCCCGCCTCGCCGCGCGCTTTCCACCGGAGGGCGCTCCGGCGGTGGCGGCGGTCATGCTCTTCCTCGGGCTCCTGCTCTCGGGCGGCGCGCCCGAGCCCGCGCTCACGCTCTGGCCTTCGCGCGCGGAGTGGCCGAGGTACGACGAGGTGGTCCGCGGGACCCGGATCGATGCGCTGTGGCAGGTCCTCCGCGACGCGCCGCCCGGTCGGATTCTCTTCCTTCGCTCCGGCCTCTCGCTCGACTATCGCCCCGAGTGGTGGCGGGCGCACAGCCACATCACGGCTCTCACGCCGATCCGCACCGGGCGCGGCATCGTGAGCGGCACGTTCACCCACCCCTCTCCCGTCGCGGGGCTCTTCTACTCCGGGTCTCCCGCTCCGCAGCCGATCAGGGAGCTGGCGGAGGAGCGCGATGGCCTCACGCTCTTCGGCCGGCCCCTCGACGCCGTGACCGAGGGCGAGTTCGGGAGGTGGATGGACACGCTGGCCATCTCGGCGGTGGTCGCCTCGGAGGTGGATGCGGGCAGGCTCTCATTTCTCGAGTCGGGAGACCACTTTGCGCCACCTCGGGTGATCGGGCCTTTCAGGGTCTACCTGGCGCGCGAGGGCCGTCCCGTTCCGGAGCTTGTCGGCCCGCAGGTCTGGCGCGCCGTCATACCGGCGGGCGGCGCCGGCTGGCGCCCCACCGGCCTCGCCTACTCGCCGCTCTGGACGGCCTCCGACGAAGCGCGCCGGCTCCCGGTCCGCAACCGCGACGGCATGCTCGAGGTCGAGGTGCCTCCGGGAGTGAGGGCCGTCACGCTTCGCCACGAGCCGGGCCTGGCCGAGCATGCCGGCGTCTGGATCTCGGCCCTCTCGGCCGTGGCGCTCGCGGCCGCCTCATTGCTCAGGCGCTGAGAGCTTTCCGGACCTCGGCGATCTGGCCGAGGTGCTCGATATCGTGGTCGGCCACGTGCGTGGCGTACTCGATGAGCGTCACCGGGCCGAAGAAGCTGGAGAACCCCACGTGCTCCGTCGCGCCGGCCGGCAGCTTCTCGAGCAGCGCGATGGTTTGCCGCCGCAGGTCCTGGAAGGTCCGCCACTCCGCCTCGAAATCTCCCTCGCGGTGGTCGCGCTCGCGCGCCCACGCATCGGCGTCGAAGCTCGGAAACGACGGCCGGTTCCCGCCCGCGAGCTGGCGGAGCCGGGGCAGGAAGAGATCGCGCTCGACCTTGAGGAAGTGCGCCATGACCTCCTTGACCGACCACTCGCCATCGCGCGGACGCTGGCGCAGCGCCGCAGGGGTCATGCCGTCAGAGGCGGCCCGCACCGCCGCCGGCCCCTTGCCGATGTCCTCGAGGATCCGGGCCATGGGCAGCGGGCGCTTGGCTTCCGTGCGCTTGGGCTTGAGGCCCAGCGCCTGCCGGACGTCGTGGATCTGCCGGCGGTGCTCGATGTCGTGCTCGGCCACGAGGTTGGCGTAGGAGGCCACGCTCACGGGCCCGCGAGGGATGACTCCTTCGCGGGCCCACGCATCGGCGTCGAGGGGACGGAGCGTGTCGACGAGGCGCCCCCGCTCCGCCTGGAACGCCTCCAGCAGCGGCCCGAGGCTCTGGCCCGGCGCCAGCACGTCCTCGACCGACGCGAAGGTCGGCCGCGACTCCGACAGCATACGGTGGAAGCGGGGCAGGAACACGCGCTCGTCGGCGGCGACGAGGTGGCGCACGACATCGCCCATGGACCACTCCCCGGGCTTCGGTGCCTGCCAGAGCTCGGCCGGCGAGGCATCGCCGGTGAGCATGCGCACGAGGTTCGGCGTGGCGGCGAGGCTCGGGATCACCAGCGACTGCTCCACGCCGAGGCCGCCGATCAGACCAGCGGATCGTAGTTGAAGTACTGGCCCGAGGTCTCGAGCGGCACCAGATGGTGCTTGAGCGTCCCGGGGAACATCTCGGCCAGCCGTTCCGGCGTCCAGCCCAGGTCGTGGTGCATGTTCCGGATCGGGCGCATGTGGCTGAACAGCATGATCTCCTTGCCGCGCACGCCGAAGACCTGGCCCGAGACGTCCTTGGCGGCTTCGCTCGCGAGGAAGACCGCGACGGGCGCGATGTGCTCGGGCCCCATCTTCTTGATCTTCTCGACGCGCGCCTTCTGCGCCTCCGTCTCGGTGGGGATGGTGCCGATCATGCGCGTCCACGCGAACGGCGAGATGCAGTTGGCCGTGACGTTGTAGCGCGCCATGTCGAGCGCCGTGACCTTGGTGAGCCCCACGATGCCGAGCTTGGCGGCGGCGTAGTTGGCCTGGCCCACGTTGCCCACGAGGCCGGAGGTCGAGGTCATGTTGATGATGCGCCCCCACTTCTTCTCGCGCATGTGCGGCACGGCGGCGCGCGTCACCGCGAAGCAGCCCTTCAGGTGCGTGTTGATGACGCCGTCCCACTCCTCCTCCGTCATGTTGAAGATCATGCGGTCGCGGAGGATGCCCGCATTGTTGACGACGATGTCGATGCCGCCGAAGCGGTCGAGGGCGGTCTTGATGATGGACTGGCCGCCGGCCATGGTCGCCACCGACTCGTAGTTGGCGGCGGCCTCGCCGCCCTTGGCCTGGATCTCCTTGACCACCTGCTCGGCCGGGCCGTGCTCCCCGCCCTGCCCGTCGGCCCCGCCGCCGTAGTCGTTCACCACGACCTTGGCGCCGTGCTGGGCCATCAGAAGCGCGATCTCGCGCCCGATGCCCCGCGCCGCCCCCGTGACCACCGCCACCTTGTTCCTGAGCATGCCTTCCGTCGTCATCGGGACTCTCCTCGTTGAGAACGCTTCAGATGATTCGTTGGGCGGCGAGCGCCTCGATCTCCGCCGCGGTGAATCCGGACTCCTGCAGGACGTCCCGCGAGTGCTCCCCGAGCGCGGGCGCGCCCGTGCGTATCGTGCCGGGAGTCTTCTCGAGCTTCACGGGCGAGGCCATGGTGGTGAAGCGGCCGGCCCGCGGATGGTCCTGCTGCACGATCATGCCCGTGGCCATCACGGCCGGGTGTCGCACGACCTGCGCGTAGTCGTTGACGGGCGCGCAGAGCACGTCGATCGGCTCGAGGACGGCCATCCACTCGTCGACCGTGCGCCCGCCCATGACCGCCTCCAGCAGCGCCGTGAGCTCCTTCCGGTTCGTCACGCGATCGGCGCTCGTGGCGAACCGCGCGTCCTGGGCCATCTCGGGCCGGCCGACGGCGGCGCAGAATGGCGCCCACGTGGCATCACGCCAGACCGCGACGAAGATCCATCCATCGCTGGCGTGGAAGGCCTGGTAGGGCACGAGATTGGGATGTCCGCTGCCATAGCGGGGGAGCGGCACGCCGGTCTCGTGGAAGACGCAGAGCCGGGCCAGATGCGAGAGCAGGACGCCGTCGAGCAACGAGACGTCGACGCGCTGCCCTTCGCCCGTGCGGCCCCGGCCGATCAGCGCCACGAGGATGCCCTGCGCCGCCAGCAGGCCGCCGATCGTGTCCACCACCGGCGCGCCGACCAGGGCCGGGCCGCCATCCGCCTCGCCGGTCACTGCCATCAGCCCGCCCAGGGCCTGGGCGAGCGCGTCGAGGCCAGGCTTCGCCCGCCACGGCCCCTCGGGCCCGAAGGCCGAGACCGAGCAGTAGATGAGCCGCGGGTTCATGGGCGCGAGCGTGGCGTAGTCGATGCCGAGCTTTTCGGCGACGCCGTTCCGGTAACCTTCGAGGACCACGTCCGCCGACCTGACCACGCGGTAGAAGGCCTCGCGGCCCGCCGGCTTCTGGAGATCGAGGCAGAGCGCCCGCTTGTTCCGGTTCACGGTGAGGTGGAGGATGCCCTCCCCCGCCCGCGCGATCCCGTACACGCTGCGCGAGGCGTCAGGCGCCTCGTGTGATTCCACCTTGATCACGTCGGCGCCCATGTCCGCCAGGTACATGCCCGCCGTCGGCCCGGCGATGAGGTGGGCGAGCTCCAGCACGCGGATGCCTTCGAGGGGCCGCGGCAGCGGACTGATCATGGCCGCCACACGCTATCACTTCTCCCGGACGCGTGCCATGTACCTCTAGCCTTCTAGCCGCGCCGGCGTCGGGTCATGAGCGAGGCGGTGAACTCCGCGCCCAGGATGAAGACGATGCCGGAGTAGTAGGCGAACATGCCGAGCCCCACCAGCGCTCCGAGCGGGCCGTAGATCTTGTCGTAGACCCCCACGCGCAGGATGTACCAGCGGAAGCCCTGCTTGGCGATCTCCCACAGGAGGGCGGCGAGGAGCGCTCCCGCGAAGGCGGCGCCCGCGGGCACCCGCTGGTGCGGGAAGTAGCGGTACATGATGAAGAAGAGCGTGGTGCTGAAGGTCACGGCCAGGCCCAGGGAGAGGGAGCGGATCCACTCGGCCGGCATCTGGCGCGGCGTGAGCACCAGGATGCGGACCCACGCGAAGAGGTCGAAGACGAGGATGCTCCCGAGGAAGAGGACGCCCATGCAGAAGAGCAGGAGCAGGTCCTTGCCGACCTCGCGGAAGAAGCCCGGCCCGCGCATGAAGCCGAACGTGTCGTTGAGGACCAGGCGGAGCGAGGCGAAGAGCTGGCTCGCGAAGAGCAGGAGCACGAGGGTGCCCAGGATGCCGGAGAGGCTCCGGCGGCGGATGATCTCGCCCAGGGCCTCGTGCAGCTCGCCCTTGTAGACGGGGATGATCTCCGCGAGCTGGTTGAGGACGATCTCCGAGGCCGTCTTCCGGCTCAGGACGAAGCCGGCCAGGGCCACGATGAAGAAGAGAATCGGCACCAGGCACGTGAGGAAGCTGAAGGCGAGGCCGGCCGCCTTGAAGAATCCCCGGTGGGCGCGGAAGTTCGCGACCGCCGTGCGCAGCGGCCTCATGACAACGGCTACACCACGCTTTTGATGAGTCCGCCGTCCACCTGCACGACGCAGCCGGTCACGTACGACGCCCGCTGGGAGCCCAGGAACACCACCATGTCGGCGAACTCCTCCGGCTTCCCGATGCGGCCCATGGGAATGTCGGGCGTCGAGCGCGTCGTCATCCATTCGTCGAGGCTCAGCCCCGCACGGGCAGCCAGGTCTTTCTGGTGGCCCATGAAGCGGTCGGTCTGGATCCGTCCCGGCAGCACCATGTTCACGGTGATCCCGTCCCTGGCGAGATCGCCGGCCAGCGTCTTGAACATGCCGGCAATGCCCGGGCGGATGCCGTTGGAGAGGATGAGCCCCTCCACCGGCTGCTTGACCGAGCTCGACTGGATGGCGAGGATGCGCCCCCACTTCTTCTTCTTCATGTCGGGCAGCACCGCGCGGATGAAGCGCACCGTGGAAAGATGGACCTGCTGGAAAGCGGCCATCCAGTGCTCGTCGGTCATCTGCTCGAAAGGCCCGGGCGGCGGCCCGCCCACGTTGGCCACCAGGATGTCGATCCCGCCCCACTTCTCCCGCGTCTCCCGGACGACCCGCGCGATGTCCTCCGGCTTGTTGGCGTCGCAGGGAATGGCGATCACCTGCGCGCCCGTCTTCTTGCGCACCTCCTCGGCCGCGGCGTTCAGGTCCGCCTCGCCGCGCGAGCACATGGCCACGCGCGCCCCTTCGGCCGCGAAGCCCATGGCGGAGGCCTTGCCCATCCCCTTGCTCGCCGCCACCACCAGGGCCACCTTGTCCTTCAGTCCAAGGTCCACGAGTTCCTCCGGTCAGGAGATCTGCTTGTAGAAGTCCGCGCGGTCGCCGCCCGTCACGCTCAGTCGCTTGAGCTCGCTGTCGCGCATCACCTCGAGCGCGATCCGCTCGCCGGGACCGCGCTGCCAGAGCGAGAGATAGAGGTCCTTGCGCGTCGGCACCTGGTACGCATCGAGCGAGACGATGACGTCACCTTCCTTGATCCCGCTCTTGGCGCCGGGCCCGCCCGGCACCAGGCCAGCCACGATGACGCCCTCGTCGACGCGCTCGGCGAAGACGCCGAGCCACGCCCGCGGCGCCCGGCTGATCACGCGCCCGTGGCGCAGGTACTCTTCCCGGTTGCCCAGGTAGCACTCGCCGGGAATGGCCAGCGAGGTCCGCACGATCTCGCCCAGGTTCAGGGAGACGACACCGATCATGCGGCCCGTCATGGTGAAGAGCGGCCCGCCGCCGGCTCCAGGGTTGGAGGCGCTCGAGACCAGGCTCCTCTCCAGCATGTACTCCCAGTAGGCCTCGAACTCGCCCAGGTAGGTCAGCAGGCCCCCGGAGACGCGGCGCTCGCGGGGCCCGTTCGCCGCCAGCGCGAAGACGGGCTCCCCGCGATCGAGATCCTCGGAGCTGGCCACCGGGACCGCCGAGAGGCCCGTTCGCTTCACCTTGAGGAGCGCCAGGCCCAGCTCGAAATCCTGGGCGACGATCTCCGCGCGCTGGGTGCGTCCCTTGGCGAAGCTCACCTGGATCGTCTCGCCGCCCATGACCACGTAGTTCACGGTGAGGATGAGGCCGGCCGCATCGATGACGATGCCCGTCCCCTGGCGCTCGTCCCCGAGGGTGCGCGTGGACGGATGCGCCGCAGGCACTTCGGTGTGGATGTGCACCACCGAGCTCAACAGCTGCTTGACCAGCTCGACCGAGGCGTCCATGGATCAGTCGCCCACGCTAGCACGCCGCCCCCGGAGAGGGCAACGGCTGAGCGGCCGTCAGCGCGGCGCGGCCTTGAGCACCCGCGCCAGGAAAGCCTCGACCTGGCGCTGGGCGTCGGCCGCCGCGGCGGGGTCGTAGGCGACGGTGACGCCGTAGTGGCCCAGGTTGAGCGGCTGCTCGATCTGCTTGAGCACCTCTTTCCGCTGGCCCACGACATCGAAGTAGTGATAGGCGCCTGCGTACTCGACGAGCGTCACGTCGGCGCCCTTGGCCTTCTCGCTGGCGGCCATCTCACGGCAGTAGGCGGGCGGCGTCCAGTCGTCGGCGCCACCGATGAGGAGGAGGAGCGGCTTCACCACCAGCTCCTTCGCGTAGTCGCGGCAGCCGCCGGGATACATGGCGACGGCCGCCGCGTAGCCGACGGCGGGCAGGATCACGCCGCGCGCCCGGGCGCGCTCGAGCGTGGGGCCGTTGATGACCGACATGGCGAAGACGCCGCCCTGCGACCAGCCGAAGGAGGCCACGCGCCGCGGATCCACGAACGGCTGCGCCTGGAGGTACGTGAGGGCGCCGATGGCGTCGTCGAAGCGGGCCGTGGCGGGCATCCCGTCCTTGTCGTCGGCCTTGCAGTCGCCCGGCTCCTTGCGCGGCCCGAAGCTGTCCACGACGAGCGCCACGTAGCCACGCTCCGCCAGCCAGCGGCCCCACGCCTGCACCTGGGGCGACACGCCGTGGCAGCCGTGAAGGAGGACCAGCGCGGGAAAGGGCCCGGCTCCGTCCGGCTTGCTGAGACGGCCTTCGACGGTGGCGGGGTCCTTCGGCGTCGCGCTCTGGAAGGCCACCGGGCCGGAGCAGCCCGCGCTGGCCATCAGCGAGCCCAGCAGCAGCGCCATCATCGCGGACGATCGCCTCATGCGCCGGAGTATAGCGCGGCGCTGCGGTACAATCCGGGCAGGAGGAGCGTTCATGGCCGAGCCCGAGTGGCCCGACGAGTCGCGCGAGCACTTCGAGCGCGGCTACGAAGCGCAGATGGCGGGACGTCTGGACGAAGCCATCGAGTGCTATGACCGCTCGCTGGCCATCCATCCCTCCGCAGAGGCGCACACCTTCCGCGGCTGGGCGCTCTCCTACCAGGGCAAGCACGAGGAGGCCATCGTCGAATGCAAGCGCGCCATCGCCGTCGATCCGGCCTTCGGCAACCCGTACAACGACATCGGCGCGTATCTCATCGAGCTGGGGCGTCCGGATGAGGCCATCGAGTGGCTCGAGCGCGCCAAGGCGGCGCCGCGCTATGAGCCCCGGCACTTCCCCTTCTTCAACCTCGCGCGCGTCTACGTGCGCCAGCACAAGGTGCGCGAGGCCATCCGCGAGCTCGAGAGCGCCATCGCGATCGAGCCGCGCTACACGATCGCGCGCCAGGAGCTCCACCGCCTGCTCGGCATGCTGAATTGACCCGCACGCCGCTGCCCTTCTACGACAACCGCCTCCTCTTCGGGCGTGCGGGCATCCCGGGGTACCTGGCCTTCGCTCCCGCCGAGAGCGCCGTTCGCGTGTACTCGCGCGACGGCGGAACCGAGGTCGCCCGTGAGCCGTTCCGCCCTTTCCTGCTCCTCGCAGACGCCGATCTCCTGAAGGGGCTCAAGGGCGAGGCAAGCGTGACGCCTCTGGACGGGCCGGGCCTTTACCGATGGCTGGCGGAGTTCCCCTCCTGGTCCCAGGCCTTGAAGGCGCGCGATCACTGCCGGGAGCAGTCGGGCCGGGCTGCCGGCCTGCTCGATGCGCCGTACCAGTTCCTCGCGGATCCGGTGCACCAGTTCCTGCTCCGCACGGGCCGGACGTCCTTCCTCGGGATGAGCTTCGGCGATCTCCGGCGCATGGCCGTGGACATCGAGGTGACCACGGCGCCCGGCTTCGAGTTCCCCAATGCCGCCCGCGAGTCGGATCGCATCATCGCCATCGCCATGGCGGACTCCGATGGATTCCAGACGGTTCTGTCGGGGGCGGAGATGTCCGAGGCGGATCTGCTGCGCGAGTGCGGCCGCCTCATCCGCGAGCGGGACCCCGACGTGCTCGAGGGCCACAACATCTTCCGCTTCGATCTCGAGTACATGGAGGCGCGGGCCCGCCGCCTCAAGGTGCCGCTCCGGTGGGGCCGCGACGGCTCGACGCTGTCCGGCTATGCCTCGCGCATGCAGGTGGCCGAGCGCACGATCGCCTACCGCCGCTACCGGGTCGAAGGCCGCCACATCGTGGATACGTGGATCCTCGCGCAGCTCTACGACGTGGGCGCGCGCGATCTCGAGTCCTACGGGCTCAAGGACGTGGCCCGGCACTTCGGCGTGGCCGCGCCCGATCGCACGTATCTTCCGCCGGAGGACATCCCGCGCATCTTCCGGGAGGATCCGGG
>Ga0335071_10003687_pt1 | contig 16101 bp, 19 predicted proteins | sample Lox_Sample_15_FD_206724 | JGI IMG/M metagenome (GOLD analysis project Ga0335071, IMG submission 206724) | Soil microbial communities from Loxahatchee National Wildlife Refuge, Florida, United States - Lox_Sample_1.5 | ecosystem: Environmental > Terrestrial > Soil > Wetlands | place: USA... | reverse complement strand
GGAGCAGTTCGGGCAGGGACCGCACACGGACAACTCGTTCATCACGATCCTCGCGCGGATGGAGGTGCCCGGCCTCGCCGTGCGGCTGCCGAGCGGCGAGTGGCTGGCGCCTCCGCTGATCCCGGGCACGTTCCTCGTCAATCTCGGCAACATCATGAAGCGGTGGTCCAACGATCGGTTTCTCTCCACCCCCCACGGCGTGCTGAACGACTCGGGGACGGACCGGTACTCGATCGCGTTCTTCTACAGCCCGAACGTGAGCGCGCGGATCGAGTGCCTGCCGAGCTGCGCCGGCGCGGACAACCCGCCGCGCTATCCGCCCGCCGTCTACCGCGACCTCGTGCTCGAGTTCTACAACGCCAACTACTTTCACCGCCAGGGCTTCGCTCGGGAAGGAGCGCGATGAGGATCATCCGACTCTACGCAGACGAGAAGGGCGAGTCGCACTTCCAGGACATCGAGGTGCAGTTCGAGGCGCCCACGCCGTCGGGACGCGTGTCGCCGCGGCAGCCCGCCACCGGCATCATCTTCCGGGAAGTGCCCGGCACCTACGATCTCGACTGGCACCCCGCGCCCCGGCGGCAGTACATCATCAACCTCGACGCGGGCGTCCAGCTCACGGCGAGCGACGGCGAGAGCCGGCACATCAAGGCGGGCGAGGTGGTGCTTGTGGAAGACACCTGGGGCAAGGGCCATCTCTCGAAGGCCATCGACGGCAAGCCCCGGCACTGCATCTTCGTTCCCATCGACTGATCGCGAGGAGACCGATCCATGGCCGAGTCGGAAGCCTACCGGAAAGGTGTGGAGATGCGTCGCAAGCTCCTGGGCGACGCCTACGTGGAGAAAGCCAACAAGCAGAACTACAACGATCCCGTCACGAAGAAGTTCATCGACACGGTGACGGAGACGGTGTTCGGCACGCTGTGGACGCGGCCCGGCCTCGATCTCAAGACGCGCACGCTGGTGTGCGTGGTCTCGGATGCCGCCACCGGCGCCGAGCCCGAGCTGGCGATTCACCTGCGCATGGCGCTCCGCCAGGGCTGGACCGAGGAGGAGCTCACGGAGGTGCTGCTGCACCTCTCCGGCTACGTGGGGGCCCCGCTGGTGCGTGAAGCGTTCCTCACCGCGCGGCAGGTTTTCGCCGAGGTGAAGGCGGGGAGCTGAAAAGAGGTTGCCCGGTGGATTGAATTCCGCCATCCACCGGGCAAAAGTGCGGCAGGCTCGCGGCCCGCTCGCGTCCCGGCCCAGAGCCGGGACCTTGGCCCTGCGTCCCCTCGACGAGTGCCATCGGATGACCCGACCCCGATGGTCCTCGTCGCACACATTGGACACGCGCCAGACGCGCCGGCGCAATGAGCAGGCTGCATCAATTCTCTGAGGCATTCGGCCTCCGCGCTGGTGTGCGCCCCGCGGGGCGCCGTCTCCCCAGCTGCGGCTCCGGCGCGACGCCACGGGACGCGCATTCCTGCGCGTGTCGAGGCAAGCCCGCGATCCTGCGTCGCTCTTCGCCCGTCTTTCCGCGGCACCTCGATTGCACTACTCGTCGACAGTGGAGGACGCCATGGAATGGCCCATGCTGTGGACGGAGTGGGAAGGCGGGGACGTGTGGGTGCCGGGCGGGGCGGATACCACCGTCTGGTGGGTCCTGATGATCTGGGCGGCGCTGATCCTGGGTGTGCTGCTCATGACGCAGCTCGTGGTGGGCCCCGCCCTCAGGCGCCGTCACTTCGTGTGCCTCGCGGCCGGCCGCGAGGTCGAGGTCGAGTTCGAGGAGCGGGGGCTGGCTGGACTGCGGCGGGCCGTGGCGGTGCGGAGCTGCAGTGTGTTCGATCCGCCGACTTCGGTGCAGTGTCACCGGGCCTGCCTCGATCGCGACGCGAGGGTTCAGGTGCCGCTGGCGCTCATGCCCTCGCTCGAGGGGAGGAGACCATGATCGGAGAGTGCCTGACCGCGAGAGCCGCCGATGGTTTCGATCCGGCCGACTGGTGGGGTGCCACGGACGGAGAGATCCTGGACTGCCTCAGGGAGCGGGGAACCCTGAGCCTGGACGAGCTATGCGAGAAGCTCGGCCTCACCGAAGGGACCGCGACGGCGTTCGTCGCGATGCTCGCGCGCGAGGGACGCCTGCGGATCTGCCAGATCGAGCTGGCGGCGTGACTTCGCGTCGACCCTGAGCGGAACCCCCTCACCCTGCCCTCTCCCCCATTTGGGGGAGAGGGATCTTCCGGGTCTTACGCGGGCAGGCGCTCGTACATCCCGTGCACGTCCGCGCCGTGGAAGCGCGCCACGTGGTTCGTCGGCGGCAGCGCCTCCTCGTAGAAGAACGCGGGCAGCTCATCGTCCTTTTCCGTGAAGCCGGCCTGCCGGTTGAATTCCTTCTCGAGCCGGAGGGCGTCGCGCCCGAGCGCCTCGAAGAAAGCCGGCGTCAGGGCGGTGCCGTGCGCGGCGTTGAGCGCATTGGCGATGAACTCGGTGTTCGGGTTCGTCACGCTCATGCCGAAGATGCAGAGGCCGAGCGAGTCGTTGGCGGCCACGCGCGCCTGATGCGCGAGGCTCTGGCTCAGCAGCGACTCGAGGTCCATCTCGCGCGTCTTGAGCCGCGGCAGGTTCCCTGCCGTGTGGTCCGCGCCCTGCGCGGTGGCCATCATGGTGATGCCCGTGGCCTCGACCACGCGCGGGTCGTAGGCGCTGATGGCCTGCTTCTTGATGACGGGGACGCGGCGCACCTTGTAGTGGTCGCCCACGCGCGCCGTCCCCTGGGCCCAGATGCGGCCCTTCTCGGTGCCCTTGCGGATTTCCACGAGGCAGTCCGTCATGAACTTCACGTCGCCGAAGGCGCCGAGCCCGGCTTCCATGAGCACGGCCAGGGTGGCGCCGAGCTCGATGGTGTCCACGCCCAGATCGTTGGCGAGGTAGTTGAGCTGGGCGAGGTCGTCCGGCTCCGTGATGCCGCAGTTGGTGCCGAGCAGCCCCAGGGTCTCGTACTCGACCGGTGAGACCACTTCCTTGCCGGCGGCGTCGTGATAGACGTTGCTGCACTGGATGACGCAGCCGGGCATGCAGGCGTGCGTCTGCTCGCCCCCGCGAGAGGTGTTGAGCTCGCCGATGAAGTCGCCGCCCATCTTGAACTTCTCCCCCGCGGAGACGTCGGCGAGCCGCCCGGCGCTGAAGTTGCGCACGGGCAGGCCGCCCATCTGATTCTGCACGTCGGCCATGCCCATGGTGCCGATCTTGGCGTAGAAGTTCTGCACCATGCCGTCGGCCTGGAGCATCTTGGCGTAGTCCTTGATGCTCGCGTTCACCTTCTTCGGCTCGTGGAAGGACGGGATCTTGTCGAGGTCGACCACGATGGCCTTGACCTTCTTGGATCCCATCACGGCGCCCACGCCGCCGCGCGCAGCCAGGCGGGCCGGCCGGCCGTCCTTGTCGCTGAAGGAGATGCCGCCGAGCAGGCCCAGGTATTCCCCGACGGGACCACAGAGCGCAATGGTGACCTTCTTGCCGTACTTCGCGTGCAGCATGCTCTGGGCTTCGAAGTTGCCCTTGCCCATGTACGGCGCCGCGTCGTCGAAGTGAATCGTGCCGTCCTTCTTGAGGTGGATCACCACCCAGGCGGGCGAGGCGCCGTGCAGCGTGAACCCGGCGATCTTGTGATGGCCGAGCCCGTAGCTGAACGTGCCGCCGCCGTTCGCCTCCTTGACACCGCCGGTGAGCGGGCTCTTGCAGCCCACGCTGGTGCGGTTCGCGTTGGAGAAGCTCGTGCCCGCGAAGGGGCCGGCGGAGAAGATGAGCGGGTTGGCCGGGGACAGCGGGTCAACCTTCGCCGCGCCCAGCTCGAGCAGCGTCTTGGCGATCAGGTAGCGGCCCGCCTTGACCACGGCCTCGCCCTCGAGGTCGTGCTTGGTGATCGAGCGATCGTCGAGCTTGATGTCGTAGTAGTAGCGCATCGTGTCGGCTCCTCTGTGGTCGGGTGCGTCGGCCGGGCTCGTCCCGTCGGATTATACGCATCTCCGGTCGGTCTCTCGGCCTCGAAGGCAGTGGCCAAGGCCCGAGACAGGCTGGACGGGAATGGCTCCATCGAGTACTATACGTGTGATGAGTGTTTCGCCATCTCCTTTAGTTCGTCAGGCCACCCTCTTTCCGGAGGAGCCGTCCTTCGACCCCACGTTCGCCGGCCTGACCCGTACCGATCTCGGTCGGGGAGCCTGGATCGATCACCTGCCGGAGTGGGTACGGGGCCACGAAGCAGTGCTCGAGGCGCTCTGGTCCACCACGCGCTGGGAAGCACACCGGCGGCGCATGTACGACCGGATCGTGGATGTGCCGAGGCTCGTGGCCGGTCTGCCGGACGATGGCCCGGGCCACCCGTTGATTCCGGGCCTGGCCGATGCGCTCTCCTCGCGCTACGGCCGCTCGCTCCATCGGATCTCGCTGGCCGCCTACCGTGACGGGCGCGACAGCGTGGCGTTCCACGGCGACAAGCTTGGAGCCGCGCGCAACGATGCCATCGTGGCCATCGTGGGTCTCGGCGCGCGGCGGCGGTTCCTCCTGCGCCCGGCAGGCGGCGGCCGCTCGCTGGCCTTCGATCTCGGCGGTGGCGACCTGCTGGTGATGGGCGGCAACTGCCAGCGCACGTGGGAGCACGGTGTGCCCAAGGTCGCGTACGCGGACCTGCGCATCAGCGTGCAGTTCCGCTCGGCGCCCACCGCCCCCTATGCCGACGACTGAGCGCGGATGGCGTCCCTATGCGGTCTTGGCGACTTCTCGATCCTGCTCGGCGGGCGCGAAGACCTCGCGGATCAGATGGTGCCGGATGCCGCTGCTGAACAGGAAGGCCAACCCGTCGGAGTCGACTCGCCACACGGTGGCTGCCACGCGGAGCGGCGGCCCATCGGGCGGCACGACCTCCACCTTCACCGCGGTCCCGACCTTCAGCCGAGTGTTGGTTCTGACCTTGGCGCCAAACGGGCTGAGGTTCAGGGAGCGCGTCAGGTAGCGCTTCGCTCCGGCGTCGACCAGAACCGGCCACGACACGCGAGTCCTGGGGTACTGCCGTCTGTCCTGGGGTCGAGAAGTCTCCATGGGCGCTATAGCTGGCAACTCGAATGCCAAGCCCGAAGCCGATCAGAATCAGCAGGTTGCGACGAGATGGGAGAAGCTCTGTTCGGCCCCGGCCGTCAGCGGGGTGTCACGTGTCCGATGTACGGCGGCCCCGATGTGTCCCGTCAGCTCCGGACCGTGCTGGTCATGAACCGATCGACCAGCCGGGCTATCTCGTCAGCCTTCTGGTCGAGGGCGAAATGTCCGGCCTCCAGCAGGTGAACCTCGCCCCGGGGACGAGCCTCACCGTGAATCATCCAGGGCGCGTCCGCGCCATCAGCCGGGATAGCCCGGCGCGATCAGATGGTAGCGGCCGCCGAGGCTGGCCAGCAGCGGATTGAACATGCGGGACGAAGAAGGGAACCCGTGGAGGAGCAGGATCACCGGGGCATCCGGCGGGCCCGCCTCGCGGTAGAAGATCTGCAGCCCGTCGACCTCGATCGTCTGGTAGCGGATCATGTCTCGTCTTTATCTCGCAACCGAGCGCCGCGGGCAAACCGAAGCGGAGGCCGATCACGGCGTGCTATCGTTCACGACCACGAGACGAGGAATCCGCATGAACGAGCATCGTCCTGACCGCCGCGAGTTCCTGAGTCGGATGACTGGGCTGGCCGTCGCCGGCGCCGTCGCTGGCCGATCAGAGCTCGCGCGGGCGGCAGAGACCCTGGGGAGGTCGGGCATGAAAGCGTCCTACGATCCGGCCGGACAGTTCGAGGTGAAGGTGAGCGAAGTCGAGTTCCTGCGCACGCCCGCCGGACGGCAGCTGATGGCCCGGGTGTATCAGCCGCAGGGCACGGGACCGTTCCCCACGGTGCTCGATCTGCACGGCGGCGCCTGGCGTCGCAAGGATCGTCTGGCCGAGGAGCCGATGGACCGCGCCATCGCGGCGAGCGGCGTGCTGGTGGTGGCGATCGACCTCAGGCTCTCCGAGGAGGCACCGTACCCGGCCTCCGTGCAGGATGCGAACTACGGCGTGCGCTGGCTCAAGTCGAGAGCGCCCGAGTGGAACGGCGATCCCTCGAAGATCGGCGTGTACGGCAGCTCGAGCGGCGGCCACGTGGCCGAGCTTCTCGCCATGCGCCCGCGCGACGCCCGCTATACCGCGGTCCCGCTGCCGTCGGCCCCGAGCCTGGATGCGACGGTTGCGTACGTGGCGACGCGCTCGCCCGTCAGCGATCCCTACGCACGCTTCCAGCAGGCCGAGAAGATGAACCGCAAGGAGATGATGGAGAACAGCCGGATCTACTTCAACCCGTGGGACGCGATCTACGAGGGCAATCCGCAGCGTATCCTCGAGCGCCGCGAGGCGGTCACGCTGGCGCCTCTCCTGATCATGCAGGGTGCGCTCGACGACAACGTGCTGCCGGCCCTGCAGGAGAAGTTCGCCGCGACATACAAGGCGGCCGGCGGCGTGTGCGAGCTCTCGGTCTTCGAGGGCAGCGAGCACGAATGGGTCGCCAAGCCCGGACGGCAAACCGACCGCGCCCGGGAGATGGTCAAGGCGTTCATCGCGCGGCAGCTGAAGGCGTAGCCGCCCGATGCGCCCGTCCAGCAGGTTGCGCGCGCTGCTCCGCGGCGGGGACGTCGTCGTGGCGCCCGGTGTCTGGGACGGTCTCTCCGCGCGCCTGGTGGCTCGCGCCGGCTTTCCCGCCGTGTACGCGACGGGCGGCGGCATCGCGCGCAGCATGGGGTACCCGGACCTGGGGCTCCTGTCGCTGAGCGAGATCGCGGCCCGCCTCGCCAACATCGTCGAGCACGCCGAGGTGCCGGTGATCGCGGACGCCGACACCGGCTACGGCAACGCGCTCAACACGCAGCGCGCCGTGCGAGAGTTCGAGCGGGCCGGGGTCGCCGCGCTCCATCTCGAGGATCAGACGTTCCCGAAGCGCTGCGGGCACTACGACGACAAGTCCGTGGTGCCCACCATCGAGATGGCCCAGAAGCTCCGGGCCGCGCGCGACGCCATGAGCGACGCCGACATCGTGCTGATCGCGCGCTCGGACGCGCTCGCCGTGGAGGGGCTCGACGCGGCCATCGAGCGCGGGCAGGCCTATGCGGAGGCCGGCGCGGACGTGATCTTCATCGAGGCGCCGGTCAGCCTCGAGCAGATCGAGACGATCGCCCGCCGCGTGCCCCAGCCCAAGCTCATCAACATGTTCCAGGGCGGCAAGACGCCGCTGGTGCCGGTGGCGCGGCTCAAGGCGCTCGGCTACCAGATCGTGATCATTCCCTCGGACCTGCAGCGGGCGGCCATCCGCGCCATGGACGACGTGCTCGGGGCCATCGCGCGCGACGGCTCGAGCGCCGCCCTCGCGGACCGGATGGCCTCGTTCACCGAGCGCGAGACCGTGGTGGACACGGCCGGCTACCTCGCGCGCGACGCGCGCTACGCGGGCTGAGCCGGGGGCACGAATATTACGGGCGCGCCTCAGCCCGGGTTCATGCCGCGGGCCTTGATCACGGTCATGGCTCCAGGAGTCATCAGGTAGGCAATGAAAGCCTTGGCGGCTTCCCCCTCTTTCGCCTTCGCGGCAATAGCTGCTTGGGCGGCCAGCTCTCGGAGCGGCCCCGCGATACCGCCGCCCGCCAGGATCTGGAGCTCAGCGGCTCGCACGGTGGCGGCCGGCAATGAGACAAGCGCCAGGATCAGGGCTGCCGCGCATCCGGCACGGTGGGCTATCGATCGCGCGCATGACGACATCAGCAACTCGTGAGGTAATCGCTGCGGCTCCTCTGTCTCGGGTCCGATCTGCGTGCACGTGGTCATATGTTCTGCCAGCCTTCGGGCGACGCGGTCATGAGTCCGCCCAGAAACGTGAGAAGCACGCCAGGAGGAGTCAGGCGGTGCCTTCCGCCCACTGCCGGCGCGTGATGCGGTAGAGGCAATGCCGCCGCTGTTCGTGCCCCTCCGGGACTCCCGGGTGGTCGAAGTCCAGGTTCGCGTTGCGCATGCCGATCCGCTCCATGACCGCGCGAGACCGGCCGTTGCGCAATGTCGTGAACGAGACGATCTCCGGGAGGCCAAGAACCTCGAACCCGAACCGGAGGGCTTCCCACGCCGCCTCGGTCGCGTATCCCTGGCCCCAGGCCGGCCGAGCAAGCCGCCAACCGATCTCGACGCACGGGCTGAACGGCAGGACGCGTCTGGGAACCGAGAGGCCCACGAATCCGATGAACGATCTCGTGTCTGCCACCTCTACCGCCCAGTTGCTCCAGCCGCGTTCCTGGAATTGCTGCTGCCACGCCTCGATGCTGGCATCGCTCGAAGCCCGCGTCAGCACCGAGGGGAAGTACTCCATCACCTCGGGATCGGCGTTGAGCTCCGCGAACGGCTCGCGATCGCTCTCGTGCCAGGTCCGTAGCCGCAGGCGGGCCGTCACGAGCTCGGCCGCGCGGGGCAGCGTCGGCAGGTTCATTCCGCGTCCATCATTCTGCGTCCCGTGGTCCGGCAGTCTATGTGCTCGATGGGATATTTGGCAAGTCGGCGCGGGTCCGTCGGGCCGCCCTCCCGCGTGGTGCTATACTCGGCGCTTGCGCCAGCGCCGTCGACCGCGGGCCCAGAGACCATGCCATGAAGATCGAGAGACGGACGTTCATCCAGGGGCTCAGCCTGGCCCTGCTCGCCGCGCCGCACGCCGCTCACGCGCAGAAGCCCGCCAAGGTGCCGCGCGTCGGCATCCTGGGCGTCGGACCGGTGCCGAGTGGGCCGGAGCTGGCGAAGTCCATCGCGGGCAATCCCTTCTGGCAGCAGATGCGCCAGCTCGGCTGGGTCGAGGGTCAGACCCTGATCGTGGAGCGGCGCTTCGGGAACTCAGCTGATCAGCTGCGCGCAGGGGCCGTGGAGCTCGTACGCCTCAAGGTCGACGTCCTGTTCGTCAGCGGGGCGGGCCCGGCGAAGATCCTTCAGGCGGAGACGAAGACGATCCCCATCGTGGTCGGCCGCAGCGAGATCGATCTCGTGGCGGCCGGGCTCGTCGCGAGCCTCGCGAGACCGGGGGGCAATATCACCGGAGCGCAGCTGCTCAACGACGAGCTCGCCCCGAAGCGCGTCGAGCTCCTCCGCGCGCTGATCCCGAATCTGTCGAGGCTGGCGTTCCTTCAGGAGGACGTCACGCTCGCGCCCCTCCCCGAGATGCAATCCCGGTACGACCAGGCGGCCGCACGCGCGGCGCGGACCCTCGGCATGGAGCTTCGGACCATCGTCGTGCACCGCGCCGAAGAGCTGCCCGCGGCCTTTGCGTCCATGAAGAAGAATCAGGACCAGGCGCTCATGGTGTCGTCGTCGGCGTTCATGTTCGTGCATCGCAAGGCCCTCGCCGATCTCGCCACCGCGCACCGGATCCCGACGATCTACGAGGTGCAGAACTTTCTCGATGCGGGCGGCCTCATGTCGTACGGCGTGAACGTGGCCGAGATGCAGCACCGCGCGGCGGTCTACGTCGACAAGATCCTGCGCGGCGCCAAGCCCGGAGACCTGCCCATCGAGCAGCCCACGAAGCTCGACCTCGTGATCAATGTCAAGACGGCCCGGGCGATCGGCCTGACCATCCCGCCGTCCGTGCTGCAGCGGGCGGACCAGATCATCGAATGAGCGTACACGATCTGACCCAAGTCCCGGCCCTTCAGGGGCGAAGGGATGACACCGGACGTTCGCGCGGAGCACGGCTACTCGATGACATGATCCGCCCGGATAAGGAGAGACTGGGGGATCGTCAGACCCATGGCCTTGGCCTTCTTGACGTTGATCCCTAGCTCGTATTGGGTTGGCTGCTCGATGGGAAGGTCCGCAGGTTTGGCGCCCTTGAGGATCTTGTCGATGTAGTGCGCTACACGGAGGTTCATCTGGCGGGCGCTCGGCCCATAGGCCATGAGGCCGCCCCCTTCGACAAAGGGCATGAACTGAGAGAACACCGGGAGCGAGTGCCTCGTCGCGAGCTCGAGAATCTGAGCTCTGTGCCTGCTGACGAACGCATCGTCGATGACGACGAGGGCCCCCGCGCGGCCTCGGGCTCCGGTCGCAAAGGCGGCCACGAAATCGCTTGGACTCTGAACCGGCAGTCTCACCAGGCGAATGCCGAGCCGCTTGCTGCTCGATTGCATCTCCTCGACGTTGATCGTGGGCCCGGGATTGGGCGCGTACCACAGTACCGCCACGCTGGAGACACCCGGAAGCGCTTCCTTGAGCATCTCGAGGCGCTTCCCGCCCAGCTCTTCAGGCTGGAAGCTCACGCCGGTGATGTTTCCGCCGGGTCGCGAGAGACTAGGCACGAGGCCGGTCCTCACCGGGTCCGCAACGCGGGTGACCACGATGGGGATCACGGCCGTGGCGTTCTTGGCGGCCTGGGCGGCAGCCGTGTTCACGGCCAGGATGACATCTACCTTGAGCCGTACGAGCTCGTCCGCCATGGCGGCAAGTCGATCGTTTCGCCCTTCCGCGTGTCGTGTCTCGATCGTGATGGTCTTGCCCTCCACATAGCCAAGCTCACGGAGCTCCTCCCTGAGCCCTTCGAGGACGCCCGGAGGCGGAACCTCAGGGGAAAGGACGCCAATCCGGTAGATCTTGCCTGCCCCTTGGGCGCCGGCGCCTGGTGGGAGAACGAGGAAGGCAAGCACGAGGCCGAGGGCACCGAGACGCAACACCCACCCCCGCGGTTCCGGCCGGTGGGCAGCCGCGGCGCATTCGTTCGAGGACCGCCCCGTCTGGCGCATTATCGTTCCCGTCCGATCATCCGACATGACCTGCCCGCCGTCGAGGACGTGAGTATAGATCATCGTGGCGGTGACGTCCCGCGGGTCTGGAAAGCTCGGGGGACGGCGCGCTCATCGAGCGCGCTCCGACTGGTGCTATACTCCCCGCCCACGCGGGCGCAGCGTCGAAGCGGCCGGAGCAAGGGAGGCCGGGCCATGGGCAAGCCGAGCTATACCGCCATCACCGTCGAGCGGCGCGGCGACGCCGACTGGGTCACCCTCAATCGCCCAGAGCGGCTCAACGCCCTCGACCACGCCATGGTCGACGATCTGCGGGAGTACTTCGGCTCGGCCGGCGAAGATCCGTCGTGTCGCGTCATCGTACTGCGCGGGGCGGGTCGCGCCTTCTGCGCCGGCGTCGACATCAAGGAGACCACCATCGCGCGCGTGGAGGATGCCGTGGTGGGACTCACCGAGCAGCGGCGCTTCAGCGACATCATCCGACGGATGCGTCGGTGTCCTCAGCCAGTGATCGCGCTCGTGCACGGCCCGGCCTGCGGGGGCGGCTTCTCCATTGCCCTGGCCGCCGACGTGCGCCTCGCGGGCGAGAGCGCGCGCATGAACGCCGCATTCATCCGCATCGGGTTCTCGGGCTCCGACATGGGCTCGAGCTATTTCCTGCCGCGACTGGTGGGCGTGTCGCTCGCCTCCGAGCTACTGCTGACCGGCCGCTTCGTTGACGCGGAGCGAGCCCTTCGCATCGGTCTGGTCTCGGAGGTAGTGCCTGACGCTCGCCTGGAAGCTGCTGGCCAGGCCCTGGTGGATGACATGCTGGCCACCAGCCCGCTCGGGCTCCGTCTCACCAAGGAGGCCCTCGCGGCGAATCTCAACGCGAGCCTCGATGAAGCCATCGCGCTCGAGGATCGCAACCAGATTCTTTGCGCCATGGGCGGCGACGTGCGCGAGGGGTTGCAGGCCTTCATCGAGAAGCGCCGGCCGCGCTTCGGGCAACGCTAGCGGGGGGATCCGAGATGTTGCCAGGGCTGATCATGGACATGCCGCTCATGGTCTCGAGCGCGATCCAGTACGCCGCGACCTACCATGGGGAGACGGAAGTCGTCGCGCGCGGAGTCGACGGCCTGATCCACCGCTACAACTACGCCCAAGCGGAGCGCCGGATGAAGCGGCTGGCCAGTGCGCTTGGCCGGCTCGGCGTGAAGCCGGGTGATCGGATCGGCACGCTCGGCTGGAACACGCACCGCCACTTCGAGCTGTTCTACGGCGTGTCCGGCTCCGGTGGGGTGCTCCATCCCATCAACCCGCGGCTCTTCGCCGACCAGATCGTCTACATCGTCAACCATGCGGAGGATGGCTGGCTCTTCATCGACGAGGCGACCCTTCCGCTGGCGGAGCAGCTGGCTCCGCGCCTTCAGTCCGTGAAGGGCTTCGTCCTGATGGCTGAGCGTGCGGCCATGCCGGAGCGCACGCCGCTCGGGACGCTTCACTGCTACGAGGAGTTGCTCGCTGCCGGGTCCGACGGCTACACGTGGCCGCAGTTCGACGAGCGGAGCGCCTCATCGATCTGCTACACCTCGGGCACCACCGGGGATCCCAAGGGCGTGGTGTATTCGCATCGGTCCAGCGTGCTGGTGTCGATGCTCTTCACGGAGTGGGTGTACCGCGGCGGCCGGAACGGCGCGCTGGAGACGCTGATGTCGCTCGCGCCGCTGTTCCACGCCAACGGCTGGTACTTTCCCTATGTCGCGCCGATGACGGGCTCGAAGATGGTGCTCCCCGGTCGCAACTACGAGCCGGCCATGCTCTTCGAGCTCTTGGACGGCGAGCGTGTCACCATCACCGCCGGCGTGCCGACCATGTGGCTCATGCTGAGCGACTGGATGGAGCGCGAGGGCCGCAAGCTCCCGCATCTCCGCGCCGTCTACTCGGCCGGCACGGCCGCCCCGCAGAGCCTCATCGAGAAGTTTGCCGCCTGGGGCATCGAGATGAGCCAGCTCTGGGGCATGACCGAGGCGCTCGGCCTCACCACCCCAAGTCTGCATCCGGGCACGCTCAACCTGCCGCCAGGGCAGCAGCAGGCGCAGCGCATGAAGGCCGGCGGCCGCGCGGGGTTCGGCGCGCAGCTTCGCATCGTCGACGACGCAGACAAGCCCTTGCCGCACGACGGCGTGGCCGTGGGGCACCTGCGGGCCAAGTCGCCGTGGATCTCCTCCGGCTACTTCAAGGGCGCCGGCGATGCGCTCGACAGGGAGGGCTGGCTCAAGACGGGCGACGTCGCGTCGATCGACCGGCACGGCTCCATCGCCATCGTCGATCGGTCGAAGGATCTGATCAAGTCGGGCGGCGAATGGATCAGCTCGATAGCCCTGGAGAACGCGGCGTGCGGCCACCCGGATGTGATGCAGGCGGCGGTGATCGGCGCCTTCCATCCCAAGTGGCAGGAGCGGCCGCTCCTCATCGTCACGCGCCGGCCGGGTAGCCAGCTCGATCGCGAAGGCCTGATCGAGTACCTCCGCCCGAGCGTGGCGAGCTGGTGGCTTCCCGACGACGTGGTGTTCGTGACGGAGATGCCCATGACCGCCACGGGCAAGATTCACAAGCTCACGCTCCGCGAGCAGTACCGCAACCACAAGCTGCCGACCGCCTGACGCGAGCTCCGAAGCCAACTCGAGGAGATCAATCGTGGACTACACGGACATCCGCTACGAGAAGAAGGACGGCATCGCCTGGATCACCATCAACCGGCCGGAGGTGCGCAACGCCTTCCGTACCCGCACCGTCGCCGAGCTGACCGAGGCCTTCGTGGACGCGCGCTGGGACCGGACGGTGGGCGTGGCCGTGCTCACCGGCGCCGGCGACAAGGCCTTCTGCTCCGGCGGCGATCAGAAAGAGCGCGGGCAGGGCGGCTACTCGCCCGATCAACGCCCCATGGACGTCGAGGCGTTGCACAGCGCGATCCGGCACATCCCCAAGCCCGTGATCGCCATGGTCAACGGCTTCGCCATCGGCGGCGGGCACGTGCTCCACGTGCTCTGCGACCTGTCGATCGCAGCGGACACCGCGATCTTCGGCCAGACGGGACCGCGCGTCGGCAGCGTGGACGCCGGCCACGGCACCGGGTTCCTGGCGCGCATCGTCGGGGAGAAGAAGGCGCGGGAGATCTGGTACATGTGCCGCCAGTACTCGGCCCAGGAGGCGCTCGCCATGGGCCTCGTCAACAAGGTCGTTCCGCTCAAGGACCTGCGCGCCGAGACGGAGACCTGGTGCCGCGAGCTCCTCGAGAAGAGCCCGACCGCGCTGGCCCTGGCCAAGCAGTCCTTCAACGTGGATTCCGAGCAGCGCGCCGGGGTGGCCGAGTTCGCGCACACCGCGCTCAATCTCTACTACGGCACGGACGAGGCGATGGAGGGGCGCAACGCGTTCGTGGAGAAGCGCCCCGTCAACTTCGGCAAGTTCCGGAAGTAACCCCGCGCCAGACTCGGCAGCCCAGGGCAAGCATGCCGAGCCCGGAACGTGCCGGCCGCCGTGATGCCGGCGCCGGAATGGCTCCAGGTCCAGGTCATGGCCACGGCCGGCCCCGGCGCGGCCATCAGCATGCCGATGGTCACGAGCGCCAGCCAGATGGGAGCAGCTACGCGTAGCGCCGGCGCTCTGACGAGGTCGGCCTGAGAGGACCCGACATGGCTCATGGTTTTGCTGTCTATCCTAGCCTCGAAGGCAAGGTGGTGTTCGTCACGGGGGGCGGCTCGGGCATCGGCGCGGCCATCGTGGCCGGATTTGTCCGCCAGAAGGCCCGCGTGGGCTTCGTGGACATCGACGAGCCTGCCAGCACCAGGCTGATCCGGGATCTCGCGGGCACGGGGCCGTCCCCGCGGTTCATCCGGTGCGACGTCCGCGACATCGACGCGCTGCGGGTGGCCGTCGCCACCGTGCAGGCGGAGCTCGGCGACATCGGCGTCCTCGTGAACAACGCCGCGCGAGACGATCGCCACTCGATCGAGAGCGTCACCGTCGAGTACTGGGACGAGCGCGTGGCGGTCAACCTCCGCCACCAGTTCTTCGCGGCCCAGGCCGTCATCGACCAGATGAAGCGGCTCGGCGGCGGGTGCATCGTCAATTTCGGCTCCATCTCGTGGATGACTGCGTCGGGCGGCATGCCGGCCTACACCACGAGCAAGGCCGCGGTGCACGGGCTCACTCGCGGCTTCGCCCGCGACCTGGGACCGTACAACATCCGCGCCAACACGGTGACGCCGGGCTGGGTGATGACGGAGCGCCAGCTCGCGCTGTGGGTGACGCCCGAGGGCGAGAAGCGCATCGATCAGGCGCAGTGCCTCCCCGGACGGCTCAAGCCCGAGCACCTGGCCAACATGGTGCTCTTCCTCGCCTCGGACGATGCGCGGATGATCACCGCGCAGAACTTCGTCGTTGACGCGGGGTGGACCTAGTCCGCCGAGCCTCACTCCGCTACGGCGCGTACGACCCGAAGTACGACGTGGTGACGATCCGGGTCTTCGGCGAGATGGTTTTCATCTCCCTCACCCAGAGGTCCAGGTTCGCCACGTCCCCGTAGATGCCGCGGAGATCCCTGGGCGGCTCGGACACGTCGACGGGACGGAGACGACGTGACCGGGCACCGCGTACTTCTTGGTGCCGCCCATGGAGTGCACGCTCGGGAAGACCTCGATGGTGTAGCCGTCGAACTGCATGTACTCGCCGCCCTTGACCTGCACGATCTTGCCTTCCGGCACGCCTGCCGCCCGCATGCAATTGGCGTGGCTCTCCGAGCCGATCACCATGGCGCCCGTCTTCTTGGCGATGTAGGGCACGTCCGCCATGTGATCCCAGTGGCCGTGGCCAATGAGGATCTGATCCGCCTGCTTCACGTGCTGGTCGATCAGCGTGGTGTCTGTGGGCAGGACGGTATCCATCTTCAGCGTGTTCTGGAGGAAGCCCGACTCGAACCGGTTGAACCAGGGATCGATGAGGATGGTCTTGCTGCCGAAGGCGATCTCCCAGCCGTTGGTGCCGAACCACTTGAAGTTGACGCCGGCCGTGCCCGGCCCGCCCCCGCGCGGGGACGTCTCCGCGCCTTCCGCCGCGCCGGGCGTCAGCAGCGAACGTCCAAGAGTTGCCGCGGCGGCGATGCCCGCCGTCACGCCTCCTGCCAGGAATCCTCGGCGGGACCACTCCACGTCGACGAAGCACATATCGGTCTCCTCTCGAGCGAATTGAATGGAGCTTCGCGGCGATAGTAGCGGGGCCCCCCCCCCCCCCCGAGGGGGGAGTAGCCGC
>Ga0335071_10003686_pt1 | contig 16101 bp, 15 predicted proteins | sample Lox_Sample_15_FD_206724 | JGI IMG/M metagenome (GOLD analysis project Ga0335071, IMG submission 206724) | Soil microbial communities from Loxahatchee National Wildlife Refuge, Florida, United States - Lox_Sample_1.5 | ecosystem: Environmental > Terrestrial > Soil > Wetlands | place: USA... | reverse complement strand
CCGGTCGGACTTCTTGTGGGACCCGCCCGGGCCGCCGGCCGCTTGGCCCACCGGCATGCCGCCCACTCCGGTGCCGCCCGCCGTCGTTGTGGTTGTCGGGGACCGCACCGAGTCGGCGCCCAGCGCCCCACTGGGGCGTAGCCCCACCGGGCGGCCGCTGCCGCCGGGCTCGAACGCGCTGACCGGGCGAGTGAAGGTCGTCGCGGGCACACCGCTGCCACCGAGCGAGGCTCCGCCGCCGCCGACGCCGGCCGCCGCACTTGGCGCTGCGGATACCGCACTGACGGCCGAGGCCGGTGCCCCGGTGCCCGCACCCAGTGCGCCCGGGTTGGCGAACATCCCCATCATCGACTGCAGCGGCTGCATCGCGCTCATTGGTGCCTGCATCAGCTGCGAGGGAGCCTGCAGCGCCTGCGGGACCGCGCCCACCATCGACTGCAGCGGCTGCATGAAGGTGCCCAGCTGGCCGCCCATGTCCTGACCGCCCGATGCCGCCTGACCGGCACCCGTCGTACCCGTCTGAACTCCCTGGAATGCGGCGCGCATCCCGTCGCCGGCCGCGGCGTCGCCGGCCGCCTGGCCGACCGTCGCCGCCGCCTCCGCCGAGGCGGCCGGCGAGGCGCCCATGGTCGCCAACGGGGGCGGGATCGCCAGGCTTTCGGCCAGCCCGGCCAGGATGGCGCCGTAGCTGGCGCCGACTGCGGAGTTGTTGGGCCACATCACGCCGAAGTACTCCGTGTCGAGCGAGATGATTCGCGGGGTCAGCGTCCACAGCACGCTGGGGTTGGCGATGTTGTCGGCCGCCTCCTCGTCGCGGTTGGCGTTGCACTCGGGCGCCGGACGCATGGCGGCGTTGGCCGTCTCGTAGGCCGAGATCGCCGCCGCGACCACCGCGGGCTTGACGTCCACCCAGCCGGCCAACCCGTGCAGCGACGCGTTGAGTGCGGTGGCGCTCGCGGCCGAGCCCGCCGACCCCACCCCTAACCAGCTTGCGGAGGTTACGGCGGTGTTGATCATCGACGCGCCGGCCGAAGCATGGTGACTGGCGCCCAAGGCAGTCCAGGCAGCTTGATTGGCCAACATGGTGGCGACCCCGGTCCCGGTCTTGAGCAGAAGGTCGTTGGCTTCGGGTGGACGCGCCGCCCACCCTGGGTCGGGCATAAGGGCGGCTTACAACCCGAGCGTCAAGGCGCGGGCGGCCTCAGTGGCGGTGTAGACGCACGCCGCGATGCTCTGCGTTCCGGCGAACAATCCGCGCTGGACGGCGTGCTCCTGGACCACGCCCAAGTAGGAACCGCCGCACGCGTTCAGGGCCGTGGCGAAAAGAGCCGAGTCAGGGTCGTTGCCCATCGGCGTGGTACCCAGCAATGCCGGCGCGGCCGCCGCGGCCGTACCCTCGACTTCCGCGCTGACGGCGGATTCGGCTCCCGCTGAGCTCAAAACAGCTTCCGGCGGTACGACAAAGGACATGTTTCCCTCCGAGCGTTCTCGCAGCCGATCCCTGCGAATCTCGGCCAGTGTAGTGCCTGAGCGCAGATCGCGTATTCACAATTGTTATCCGCAGATCTCGCCGGTATCGAATTCGTCGACTGCGACGATTTCGGCTCAATTGCACTTGCGCCGAACTATTGCCACTGACGTCCCAGCCATCGCTGTTGCCACTCCTGCAACGGCGGTCACAACCGACGCGTTGACTCAGCAAAAATGCCCGTGTAGCGCTTTCGTTGCCTCATCTGTAAATGCCCGCGTGCGGCGTGTGGGCGCGGGCGGTGGGGTGGGGGCTGCGCGAACAATTCTGCGAATGTGTCATAGCGGTGGTAGCCGACGATGGTGCACACAGCGGTCCAGTTCTTCTGCTCGACGTGGCAGCCGTCGTTTTTGTTGCCCCGCCGCGAGCGGGTGAATGTGATGTGATTCGCGCGGCACCAGTCGAGCAGGTGAAAGTTGATGAACTCCGATATCGCCACGGGCCTTACCGATGACCTTTTGACCGTGACCACCGTTAAAGCAGGACCCAGGAAGAAAGCCCGGCTCAAGCGCCCACCACGACGCAGACACCGAACCAAACCCCGCGGGCATCTTCAAATGAGGCAACGAATCCGACGAACTGTCGCGGGCACATTGACATCAGGCAATGGGCCGTTTGCCCGGCTATGAGCGACAGCTCGCCGTCGTTGCCCGGTTGTCACTCACTGGTGGACAAACCTCATACCCGGTCCCCGGGCAGAGGCGCATGCGGCGGATGTGATCAGCCGCCGCTCGGCATCGACGCTTTCCGCGTCCATGACTGACTCAGTCGTGGTCCGGGTGGTCCAGGTAGCCCTCGGCGGCGGCGTGCTCGATGCTGTCGCTCAGCTTCGGGCAGGCGCGCGCACGCGCGGTATCCCCGCCGGACTCGCGTATTTCGGTGAAGTACGCGCAACGCTGCGTCGCCCGGGTGTTCCACTGCACCGCGGTGTGACCCGGGCCCAGCCTCCTGACGGTTACCGTGACGTGGCAGAACCGGCAATCCACCGGCAGCAGCCCCGACGTCAGATAGCGCTCGCGATCGGCGCGGCTCGCCTCGGCGACCGCCGCCGCGCGTTGCGGGTCGCTGGCGAAATCCCTTGACTTGGACCAGAAGTCACTGCCACCGTCTTCCCCGCGGGGACGCTCCTCGTGGTCGTGATGGTCGCCGTGCAGCAACAACATCGACCGGGCGAGCCGATCGACGTCGGGGACCGTCGGCTGATCGTCGCTCATGGTCGCTAGTGTTGCTCCGCCGGCACGTCTTCGTTCTCCCGCGCCTTCAGATTCTCCTCGACCTCGGCGTTCCAGTACTCGTTGGCCCGGGTGGTGTCGACCTCGATCTCGAAGCGCTCCACCATTTCCGGCATGATGTCGGCCACGTCGACGTAGAACTGCTGGTACCAGCGACGCAGCTGGTACACGGCGCCGTCCTCCTCGACCAGCAGCGGGTTGTCGATGCGGGTCTTGTGCTTCCAGATCTCGACGTCTTGCAGGAATCCCTTGCTGACGCCCTCGGTGAACACCCGCGACAGCTTGTCGGTCATCTCTTCGTCCATGCCCTTGGGCTTTTCGACGATGACACCCCACTGCAGCACGAAGGAGTTCTGGGTGACCGGGTAGTGGCAGTTGATCAGGATCGACTCGGCCTTGTAGCCGCCGTAGCTGTTGTGCAGCCAGTTGATCATGAACGACGGCCCGAAATAGGACGCCTCGGAATCCAAATGCGCTTCGCCGTAAGAGGTTCCGAGATCGTCCACGTCGGGCCGGCCGACATTGTGCAGGTATTGCGAGGCGATGTGGCCCTCGAAGACGTTCTTGAAGTACGTCGGCAGCCCGAAATGGATGTAGAAGAAGTGCGCCATGTCGGTGACGTTGTCGATGATGTCGCGGCAGTTGGAACCCTCGATGAGGATGCGGTTCCACCGCCAGTCGGTCCATTCGTCGCTGGCTGCCTCGGGAATCTGCGGGATCCTGACGGCCGGGTCCGGTGGATTGCCCTCGTGGTCGTGCCAGACGAACAGCAACCCCCCGCGGACGTCGGTGGTCCACGAGCGGGTGCGCGCCGTCTTGGGGGTTCGCTTCGCGTACGGGACCAGCTTGCAACGGCCGTCACCGCCCCAGCGCCAGTCGTGGAACGGGCAGGCGACCTCGTCGCCCTTGAGGGTGCCCTCGGACAGGTCGCCGCCCATGTGCCGGCAGTAGCCGTCGAGCACCTTGAGGTCATTGTGGGAATCGGCGAAAACCACCAGCTTGGTGCCGAAAGCCTGCACCGCGTGCGGCTTGCCGTCCTGGAAGTCCTTTGCGACGCCCAGGCAATGCCAACCGCGGGCGTACCTGGTCGGCAAGGCGCCGGGATCGATCTCCCGGATGCCGACCGCCTTGGTGTCGGTACTCACCTGTCACCTCCAAGTAGTTCCTAACTAGAACACGTTACAGTTTTGGGTCCCGGTGGGCAACGAAGGCTGCCCTGGCCACGACGTATTGACGCTGGGGTATATCTAGACGATGCCGCTGTTTGCTTTCGAGGGTCGATCGCCGCGGATCGATCCCACCGCGTTCGTGGCCCCGACCGCGACCCTGATCGGCGACGTCACCGTGGAGGCGGGCGCATCGGTCTGGTTCAACGCCGTGCTGCGCGGCGACTACGGGCCCATCGTGGTGCGCGAGGGCGCCAACGTCCAGGACGGATCGGTGTTGCACGCGCCGCCGGGCATCCCCGTCGACATCGGGCCAGGGGCGACGGTGGCGCACATGTGCGTCATCCACGGGGTGCACGTCGGTCCTGAGGCGCTGATCGCCAACCACGCAACGGTTTTGGACGGCGCGGTGATCGGCGCGCGCAGTCTGATCGCGGCCGGGTCCTTGGTGCTGGCCGGCACACAGATTCCGGCCGGGATGCTGGCGGTCGGGTCGCCGGCGCAGGTGAAAGGACCGGTCGCCGGAACCGGCGCCGAGATGTGGATCAACATCAACCCGCAGGCCTACCGCGAGCTGGCGCAGCGGCACATGGCGGGGCTGGAACCGATCTAGGGTTCGCCGACCTTTCGCGCGCTCGCGGCCGCGCGGTCCATCTCCCAGTACGCCCGCAACGCGACCAGCTTTCCCTCGTCATCGGCCCTATAGGTGAACACGCCTTCGGCGGTGACCTGGTAATCGCCCGTCGTGATGAGGATGTGCCCGACGTTGGCTTCCTCGTTGCCGCACTGATAGGTGTCGCGGAAGACGAATTCGATACGGTCGGTCGGGGCGATGGCGAGGTCCCAGAACGCCGAGATCGCGTCGCGCCCGCGGTGGCCCTTGCCTTCGGGGTCGAAAGCCGATGGCCCGATGGGGTCTTCGACGATGGCGTCGTCGGCGAACACCGCCAGCCAGGCTTCCTTGTCGCGAGCCTCGACCGCCGCGCGGGAACGCGCGCCGGCCTCGTGCGCATGGTGCATGCTCAGGCCTTCTCGGGCTTGGCAGGCTTGTCAGAGCCGACCACCCACATCGAGTAGTACTGTGAGCCGCCGCCGTAGGCGTGCCCCAACGCCTTTCGCGCGTTGGGCACCTGATGATCCCCGCCCTTGCCCATCACCTGGATCGCCGCTTCGGCGAAGCGGATCAGGCCCGAGGCCCCGATCGGGTTCGACGACAGCACTCCGCCCGACGGGTTCACCGGCAGCCGCCCGCCGATCTTGGTCTCGCCGGCCTCGGTGAGTTTCCAGCCCTCGCCCTCCGGGGCAAACCCGAGATTTTCCAACCACATCGGCTCGAACCACGAGAACGGCACGTAGATCTCCGCGGCGTCGATTTCGTCGATCGGGCTGGTGATGCCGGCGGCCTTCCACAGCGCGGCGGCCGCGTCGCGCCCGGCCTGCGGGCTGACCTGGTCGCGGCCGGAGAACTGGAGCGGCTCGGTGCGCAACGCGGTGGCGTGGATCCAGGCGACCGGATTTCCCTGCGCCAGGCGGGCTTCGGCGATCTCCTCGTCGCCGATCACCACGGCGCAGGCGCCGTCCGACGACGGGCAGGTCTCGTCGTAGCGGATCGGGTCCCACAGCATCGGCGACTCCATCACCTTCTCCAGGGTGATGTCGGGCTGGTGCAGGTGGGCCAGCGGATTGCGCGCGCCGTTGAGCCGGTCCTTGACCGCGACCATGGCGCCGATGTTCGTCGGAGCACCGGATCGCCGGATGTACGACCGGACGTGCGGGGCGAAATAACCGCCCGCACCGGCGCCGACGGGCTTGATGAAGGGGATCGGAATCGACAACGCCCACATGGCATTTGATTCCGATTGCTTTTCCCAGGCCATCGCCAGCACGCGCCGGTACTTCCCCGACTGCACCAGGCTGGCGGCCACCACCCCGGTGGATCCGCCGACGGAACCCGCGGTGTGCACCCGGATGAGCGGCTTGCCGGTGGCCCCCATCGCGTCGGCCATGAACAGCTCGGGCATCATGACGCCCTCGAAGAAGTCGGGCGCCTTGCCCACCACGACGGCGTCGATGTCGTCGAACGTGGAACCGGAGTCACCCAGCGCCCGGTCGATGGCCTCGCGCACCAGGCCGTTCATCGAAACGTCCTGCCGCTTGGCGACGTACTTCGTCTGCCCGGTACCCAGTACCGCGGCGAGGTGTGCCCCTGCACCGGCCATCAGTTCTTTCCTTCCATGACCGCGACCAGGTTCTGTTGCAGGGCGGGCCCGCTGGTGGCGTGCGCAAGCACCCGCCCGGCCGAACCGTTCCAGATGTGTTGTGCCGCAAAGCCGATGCGCTCGAGGCCGGCGACGAACATGGGGTTGGCCGCCAGTGCGCCGCCGGACGGATTGACCTTCGTCGCCCCCGGTATGCTGATCGCCTCCGCGAGGATCAGGTGCTGGTGGGTGAACGGCGCGCAGATCTCGGCCACGTCGAGATTGCGGGTGTTCCCACCTGTGGCCGCCTTGGCCGCGGTGCTGGTCGACGGAGATTCGGTGAGATCCCGCACGCCCAGCGACGGGGATTCGATGCGGTGTTCGATGCCGGTAATCCAGGCCGGGTTTTCGCGCAACTCGCGCGCCCGGTCGTCGGCGGCGAGCACGATCGCGGCGGCGCCGTCGGTGATCGGGGCGATGTCGTGCCGGCGCAGCGGGTCGGCGAAGAACGGCCGCTCGAGCAGTTCGTCCAGGCTGACGGGAGGTTGCACGGAGTCCACCCGTTTTTCGCACGCGAAGGAATCGAACGCGACGCGCGCCATCTGTATGTCGGTCCACTTGCCGGTGTCCAGGCCGACGCGGGCCTGTAGCCCGGCCATCGACACCGAGTCCGGCCACAGCGGCGCGACGGTGTAGGGGTCGGTCTGCCGCGACAAGACGCGACGCAGGATTCCGGCGGAGGACTTGCCGAAGCCGTACACCAGCGCGGTGTCGACCTCGCCGGTCAGAATCTTGATGTAGGCCTCGTAAAGCGCCCACGCCGCATCCATCTCGACGTGCGATTCGTTGATCGGGGGGACCGCGCCGATGGAGTCGATCGCCGAGATGAACGAAAACGCCCGTCCCGCAAGGTAGTCGGACGAGCCCGAGCACCAGAAACCGATGTCGGCCTTGGTGATGCCGAGCTCCTCGTAGAGCTGGGCGAAGCACGGCATCAGCATCTCGACGCCGTTGGTGGTGCCGTCGGTGCGGCGGACATGCGGGGCGTGGGCAAAGCCGACGACCGCGACGTTGCGAGCGCTCATGTGCAAGTAAGCCCTTTACAGGTGGTGCTTGTAGGTGTCGTAGTCGGCGTCGGGTTCCCCGGTCGGCCGGAAGTACTCGATGTTGTCGATGCCAAATCCCCACTCCTCGCGGGGTTTCCACACCGCCTCGACGCGCATGCCCATCCGCACGTCATGCGCGTCGACGTCGGCGACCAGATGCAGGAACGGGATGTCGGCGCCGTCGAGCAGCACGTAGGCCGCCACGTAGGGCGGCTTGATGCGCTGGCCCTGGAACGGGATGTTGATGATCGCGAACGTCGTCACCGTGCCCTTGTCGGGCAGTTCGACGAATTCGGTGGTCGGCTGGCCGGTGGCCGGGTCGGCCCCGTGCGGCGGGAAATAAACCTTGCCGGCCTCACCGGTGCGCGCCCCCAACAGCTTCCCCTCGGCGATGGCGCGCAAATACGCGCTCTCCTCGTGCGAGGCGGTGTGCTGAATCGTCAGCGAGATCGGCGTGACGATCATGGTGACCGGTTCCCGCTCCCCCTCGGGCGATTCCGGGACCGGCTCGGCGTCGTCACCCAGCTTGAAGTAGGCGATGTCGGTGATGGCGCCGACCGGCTCGTCGGCCCAGTGCACGTGCACCCGGGCTCCGGTGCGGATCGCGTCGGATTCGCCTGCGTCCACGGCGTGCATCAGCAGCGTGTCGGCGCCGTCCAGCTTGATCAGCGCCCACGCGAACGGCCGGTCCAGCGGCTGACCCTCCAGCGGCTCGGGCTGCCAAGTCCAGGAGGCGACGGTGCCGACGGACGACACCGGTACCATCTCGCCCAGCGGCTCATAGGTAACCGGGTCATATTCCGCCGGCGGGACATGCACCCGGCCATCCGATCCGCGCACCCCGAGGATGCGGCGCTCACGCAACGCGGTGAAGAACTTGCCGAGCGTGGGGCCCACCGAACGGGTGTAGTCGAAGGACAACGTCAGTGGCGCGGAGAGTGGTGGCTCAGGGTGATCGATCAGGGTCGGGCTGCTCGAGCTGGCTGTCACGCCTTCGAGTAGAACAGGTTCTAAGAATCGTTTCAAATTTTTTCGGATCGGGACGGCCTAAGGAAGGCGGAGGCCATGAAGCTTGGGTTGCAGCTGGGGTATTGGGGCGCTCAACCGCCGGACAACACCGGGGAACTCGTCGCCGCGGCCGAGGCGGCCGGATTCGATGCCGTGTTCACCGCCGAGGCGTGGGGATCCGACGCCTACACGCCGCTGGCCTGGTACGGATCCTCGACGTCGCGGCTGAGGCTGGGCACGTCGGTGATCCAGCTGTCCGCACGCACGCCGACGGCCTGCGCCATGGCCGCCCTGACGCTCGACCACCTGTCCGGGGGCCGGCACATCCTCGGGCTGGGCGTGTCCGGCCCGCAGGTGGTCGAGGGCTGGTACGGCCAGCGGTTCCCCAAGCCGCTGGCCCGCACCCGCGAGTACATCGACATCCTGCGGCAGGTGTGGGCGCGGGAGAAGCCGGTGACCAGCGACGGCCCCCACTACCCGCTGCCGCTGACCGGCCCCGGGACGACCGGGCTGGGCAAGGCGCTCAAGCCCATCACCCATCCGCTGCGCGCCGACATCCCGATCATGCTGGGCGCCGAGGGCCCGAAGAACGTCGCGCTGGCCGCCGAGATCTGCGACGGCTGGCTGCCGATCTTCTACACGCCGCGGATGGCCGACACCTATAACGAATGGCTCGACGAGGGATTCGCCCGGCCCGGCGCGCGGCGCAGCCGCGAGGACTTCGAGATCTGCGCGACCGCCAACATCGTCATCACCGACGACCGCAGCGCCGCGTTCGCGGCGATGAAGCCCTATCTGGCCCTCTACATGGGCGGGATGGGCGCGGAGGACACCAACTTCCACGCCGACGTCTACCGCCGGATGGGCTACGCCGAGGTCGTCGACGACGTGACGAAGCTCTTTCGCAGCAACCAGAAGGACAAAGCCGCGACCATCATCCCCGACGAGCTCGTCGACGACGCCGCTATCGTCGGCGACATCGACTACGTCCGTAAGCAGGTCAAGGTCTGGGAAGCCGCGGGCGTCACCATGATGGTGATCTCCGGCCGCAGTACAGAGCAGATCAACGAAGTAGCCACGCTCATCTAGGCCGTCCTTGCCAGGGGATTAGAACGCGTTCTAGATTGACCGGATGACAGCCTCGCAGCACACCATCGCGGGCAGGGTGCTCACCATGCCGGTCGAGATCCGCAAGGCGACCCAGCACATGGCGATGTTCTCGGTGGACGCCGATGCCGCCCAGCACCTCATCGGCTATAGCGGCCTGCAGGTCTGCCGCTACCTGCCCGGGCGCGCGATCGTCGTCTTGATGCTGATGCACTACATCGACGGCGACCTGGGCCAGTACTACGAATTCGGCACCAGCGTGATGGTGAATCCTTGCGGGTCGAGCGCGAGCGGACCACGCGCACTGCAGTCGGCGGGAGCCTTCATCCACCACCTGCCCGTCGACCAGGCGTTCACGCTGGAAGCGGGAACGAAGATCTGGGGCTACCCGAAAGTCATGGCGGACTTCACCGTTCGGGAGGGCCGTGAATTCGGTTTCGACTGCACCGTCGACGGTCAACTGGTCATCGGCATGGAATTCCAGCGCGGCCTGCCGTTCCGGCTGACCCCGCGCCACCAGGCGCAGCGCAGCTACTCGTACCGCGACGGAGTCACCCGCGAGACGGCCTTCGAATACACGCTTGACGGCGTGCGCACCCGACTCGGCGGCGTGCGCGTCCGGCTGGGCGATCACCCCTACGCGAAAGAGCTGGCGTCGCTGGGCCTTCCGAAACGCGCGCTGCTGTCCAGCTCCGCTGAGAACGTGCAGATGACATTCGGCGACGCCCAGGAGATCTCATGACGATGACCTCGACGACGAGACCGGACGTCGACCTGACCGACGGAGCTTTCTACGCGGGTGACTCCCGCAGCGTCTACCGCTGGATGCGGGAGCACGAGCCGGTGTTTCGGGACCGCAACGGGCTGGCCGCGGCGTCGACGTACCAGGCGGTGATCGAGGCCGAGCGCAACCCCGAGCTGTTCTCCAATGCCGGCGGCATCCGACCCGACCAGGACGGCGTCGAGATGATGATCGAGATGGACGATCCGCAACATCTGTTGCGCCGCAAGCTCGTCAACTCCGGTTTCACCCGCAAGCGCGTGAAAGACCAGGAGTCCAAGATCGTTTCGCTGTGCGACACGCTGATCGACGCCGTGTGCGAACGCGGCCAGTGCGACTTCGTCTGGGACCTCGCCGCACCGCTGCCGATGGCGGTCATCGGCGACATGCTCGGGGTGCGCCCCGAGGAACGCAAGATGTTCCTCAAGTGGTCCGATGATCTGGTCAGCTTCCTGAGCAGCACTGCGGCGCAAGAGGATTTCCAGGTCAGCATGGATGCCTTCGCCGCCTACACCGAATACATGATGGGGATGATCGCGGCCCGCAAGGAGGAACCGACCGACGACCTGGTCAGCGTCCTCGTGCACGCGGAGGTCGAGGGATCACGCCTGGAGGACCACCAGATCGTCACCGAGGTGCTGCTGCTGCTGATCGGCGGCGACGAGACCACCCGTCACACGCTGTCCGGCGGAACCAGGCAGCTGCTGCTGCACCCCGATCAGCACCGGCGCCTGGTGAACGATTTGGGATTGCTGCCCAACGCGATCGAGGAGATGCTGCGCTGGACCGCGCCGGTGAAGAACATGGCGCGCACGATCACCGCCGACACCGACTTCCACGGCGCCCGGTTGAACAAGGGCGAGAAGATGATCCTGCTGTTCGAGTCGGCGAACTTCGACGAGAGGGTCTTCGACGATCCGGAGAGCTTCGACATCGAGCGTTACCCGAATAACCACCTCGCCTTCGGCTTCGGCACGCACTTCTGCCTCGGCAACCAGCTCGCCCGGCTGGAGCTGTCGATCATGCAGACGCGCCTGCTGCAACGGCTGCCGGACATGCGGCTGGCCTCCGACGCCGAACTGCCGCTCCGGCCGGCAAACTTCGTGTCCGGCCTCGAGAAGATGCCGGTGGCGTTCACCCCGGGCGCGCCTTCGCCCTGACTTTGTCCCTTCACCGAGCGTGAAACTGCCGCGAAATGCCGGCACGAAACTCGCGACAGTTTCACGCTCGGCGGTCCCATGCCGCTGATACCCGGCCGATGACCCCACCTGGAGTGTCTTCAGCCGTAACCCGGACGTCGATCCAGCCCAATTCTGCAATCGCTTCGGCGCGCCGGATGTCCTGGTTGAACCGCCGTCGGTCTGTGCGGTGGTGGTCGCCCTCGTAGTCCGCGGCGACCTTCACCTCCTCCCAGCCCATGTCGAGGACGGCGATCAGCTGGCCGTATCGGTCGTGCACGGGTATTTGAGTGCGCGGACGTGGGAAGCCGGCCCGAATGAGTAAGAGGCGCAGCCAGGTTTCGCGAGGCGACTCCGCGCCGGCATCCACGAGATCCAGCGCGGCGAGCGCCCGCCGGATGCCTCGGCGCCCCCGGTAGCGCTCCGCAAGTAGCTCGACGTCTGCCATCTTGAGGCGGGTCGATCGGGCGAGGGCATCAATCAGCGCGACCGCCCTGTCTACTGGATAGCGCGACGCCAGGTCGAGGGCGGTGCGTACCGGCGTCGTCACCGCCATCCCCTTCAGCGTCGCGACCTCGTCGTCCTCGATGCGATCCGCCCACGTGCGGATCTGCACGGGCGCGTGCCGATTGTCGTAGATGAGTTCGGCGGGTGCCTTTCCATCGATCCATTTGGCGCCGTGCAACGCCGAGGCCGAGCGGCCAGCGATGACGCCTCGCCGCCGCGACCATAACCACGCCGCCTCGGCGCGCACCACGGCGGTGATCTCGGCATCCCGCGGTACGTACACGTCGCGGTGAAGCGCGACGAACCTGCTGCGCAGGGCATACGGCGTGACACGACCGGATGCGACGGCCTCACTACCTATGATTAGCGGTCCCACGCGCAGGAGTGTGCCGGGTAGGACCGACACTTCACCGAGTGTGAAACTGCCGAGAGAAAAATGCGGAAACTCGCAATAGCTTCACGCTCGGCGGCGGAAGGTCAGCGGTTTTTGAACTGCGGCTTGCGCTTCTCGGCGAACGCCCGCGGGCCTTCCTTGGCGTCGTCGGACAGGAACACCTTGATACCGATCTGGGTGTCGATCTTGAAGGCGTCGTTCTCGTTGAGGCCCTCGGTTTCGCGGATCGCCCGCAGGATCGCCTGCACGGCGAGCGGACCGTTGTTCTCGATCAACTCCGCGATCTCCAGCGCCTTGGTCAGCGCTTGGCCGTCGGGCACCAGATAGCCGATCAGGCCGATCTCCTTGGCCTCGGCGGCGGTGATGTGCCGGCCGGTCAGCAGCAGATCGCACGCGACGGTGTACGGAATCTGCCTGACGAGCCGCACGGCCGAGCCGCCCATCGGGTACAGGCTCCACTTGGCCTCGGAGATGCCGAACTTGGCGCTCTCGCCGGCGACCCGGATGTCGGTGCCCTGCAGGATCTCGGTGCCCCCGGCGATCGCGGGTCCCTCGACGGCCGCGATCAGCGGTTTGGTCAGCCGTCGACCCTTCAGCAGGGCGTCGATCCGTGACGGGTCGTAGCTGCCGTCCTTGAACGACTCACCCGGGGGCTTCTTGGTTGCCGCCTTGAGATCCATGCCGGCGCAGAAGTAGCCACCGGCCCCGGTGAGGATGCAGCAGCGGATGTCGTCGTCGTTGTCGACGCGGTCCCAGGCCTGCACCATGATTTCCATCATTTCGGTGCTCAGCGCGTTGCGCGCGTGCGGCCGGTTCAACGTGACGATCAGGGTGTGACCGCGCTGTTCGACGAGCGCATCCGGTTCCGAGGGGCCCGTTGATTCGTTTGCTGGAGCCTGAGCCACGGCTACCGCCTTTCGGTCGACGTCGGGGGCGAGCTTGTCAAGAAATGTAACACGTTCTAATTTGGTGGCCGTGGCCCTGAATATTGCCGACCTCGCCGAGCACGCCATCGACGCCGTGCCTGACCGTGTCGCCCTCATCTGCGGCGACGAGAAGCTGACCTACGCCCAACTGGAGGAGAAGGCCAACCGTCTCGCGCACTACCTGATCGACCAGGGCGTCAAGAAGGACGACAAGGTCGGGCTGTATTGCCGCAACCGCATCGAGATCGTGATCGCGATGCTCGGCATCGTCAAGGTCGGCGCCATCCTCGTCAACGTCAACTACCGCTACGTCGAGGGCGAGCTGCGCTACCTGTTCGACAACTCCGACATGGTGGCGCTGGTGCACGAGCGCCAATACTCAGACCGGGTCGCCAACGTGCTGCCGGACACCCCGAACCTCAAGACGATCCTGGTCGTCGAGGACGGCTCCGACGCCGACTACCAGCGCTACGGCGGTGTCGAGTTCTACTCGGCGATCGCGCAGGGCTCACCCGAGCGTGACTTCGGCGAGCTTCTAGGTAATCGCAGCGCCGACGACATTTATCTCTTGTACACCGGCGGCACCACCGGCTTCCCCAAGGGTGTGATGTGGCGCCACGAGGATATCTACCGGGTGCTGTTGGGTGGGACCGACTTTGCCACGGGCGAATTCGTCAAGGACGAGTACGACCTGGCCAAGGGCGCGAGCGCCAATCCGCCGATGATCCGCTACCCGATTCCGCCGATGATCCACGGTGCCACCCAGTCGGCGACCTGGATGTCGATCTTCTCGGGCCAAACCACCGTGCTGGCACCGGAATTCAACGCCGAAGAGGTATGGCGCACAATCCACGAACACAAGGTGAACCTGCTGTTCTTCACCGGTGACGCCATGGCGCGGCCGCTGCTCGACGCGCTGGACAAGGACCACGGATACGACCTGTCGTCGCTGTTCCTGCTGGCCAGCACCGCGGCGCTGTTCTCGCCGAGCATCAAGGAGAGGCTGCTGGAGCTGCTGCCCAACCGGGTCATCACCGACTCAATCGGTTCCTCCGAGACCGGTTTTGGTGGCACCAGCGTCGTCGCCGCGGGTGCGCCACACAGCGGTGGCCCCCGCGTCACCATCGACCACCGCACCGTCGTGCTCGACGAGGAGGGCAACGAGGTGAAGCCGGGCTCGGGCGTGCGCGGCTTCATCGCCAAGAAGGGCAACATCCCGGTCGGCTACTACAAGGACGAGAAGAAGACGGCCGAAACCTTCAAGACCATCAACGGCGTTCGCTACGCCATCCCCGGCGACTGGGCCCTGGTGGAGGAGGACGGCACGGTCACGATGCTCGGCCGCGGCTCGGTGTCGATCAACAGCGGCGGCGAGAAGATCTATCCCGAGGAGGTCGAGGCCGCGTTGAAGGGCCACCCCGACGTCTTCGACGCCCTGGTGGTCGGCGTGCCCGACCCCCGTTACGGCCAGCACGTGGCGGCCGTGGTGCAGCCCCGGCCCGGTTGCCGGCCGTCACTGGCGGAGCTGGACAGTTTCGTGCGCTCCGAGATCGCCGGATACAAAGTGCCGCGCAGCCTTTGGCTCGTCGACGAGGTAAGGCGTTCGCCCGCGGGCAAACCCGACTACCGCTGGGCCAAGGAGCAGACCGAGGCCCGCCCGGCCGACGACGTGCATGCGAGCCACGTGACGACCTGATGCGCCTAACCTAGCCGCGTGACCGACTTCGTCAAGGCGCACCCGGACGCGCCCACCGGCTACTTCGCCTGGGAGGCGGCGGGTTTGCGGTGGCTTGCCGGCGTCGACGGCGGTGTTCCCTGCGCGGAGGTCGTTTCCGTTGGCGCAACGAGCCTGACCCTGCGGCGGCTGGGATCCGCGAGCCCGAGCGCCGAGGCGGCGGAGGCGTTCGGCGCCCAATTGGCCGTCACGCACGACGCGGGCGCCGCGGCGTTCGGCGCGGGGCCCGAGGGGTGGGACGGGGCCGGGTTCTTCGGGCCGCTCTCCCGGCCCCTGCCGATGTCGCTGCGGCGGCATCGACGCTGGGGCGATTTCTACGCCGACGAGCGGCTGGCCCCGATGGCCGGGCTGGCGGCGGAGCGGCTCGGCGCGTCGACCCGGGCGGCGATCGACGCCGTCGCGGCGCGGTGCCGGGCGGGCGACTTCGACGACGATGACCGGCCGGCCCGGCTGCACGGCGATCTGTGGAGCGGCAACGTGATGTGGACGCCCGGCGGGGTGGTGCTGATCGACCCGGCCGCGCACGCCGGTCACCGCGAGACCGACCTGGCGATGCTCGCGCTGTTCGGCTGCCCGCACTACGACGCCGTCCTCGTCGGCTACCAGCGCGTCCGACCGCTGAAACCCGGCTGGCGCAACCGCACCGGGCTGCACCAGCTTTTCCCGCTGCTGGCCCACGTGGTGCTGTTCGGCGGCGGGTACGCGCGGCAGACGGACGCCGCCGCCCGCGCCGCGCTGGCCGCCTGACCGGCGTCTACTGCTGGATTGCCCGCCTCTCCCCCGCGAGCGGGAGGTGCCCCCACCTCTCGCCGCTTCGCGGCGCGCATCGTCGGCGGGCTAATGTCGAGGCGCGATGACGATCGATGTCTGGATGCAACACCCGACGCAACGGTTCCTGCGCAGCGACATGTTGGCCTCGCTGCGGCGCTGGACCGGCGGGTCGATCCCCGACGCCGACATCCCGATCGAGGCGACCATCGCGGCGATGGACTCCGCCGGGGTAGGCTTCGGCCTGCTGAGCGCCTGGCGCGGTCCGAATGGCCAGGACTTGGTCTCCAACGACGAGGTCGCCGCGTGGGTGCGATCCCACCCGAACCGCTTCGCGGGCCTGGCCGCGGTGGACCTCGATAGCCCGATGCAGGCGGTCCGCGAGCTGCGGCGTCGGGTGAGGGAAGGGTTCGTGGGTCTGCGGGTGGTGCCGTGGCTCTGGAACGCGCCGCCCACCGACCGCCGCT
>Ga0335071_10003685_pt1 | contig 16106 bp, 15 predicted proteins | sample Lox_Sample_15_FD_206724 | JGI IMG/M metagenome (GOLD analysis project Ga0335071, IMG submission 206724) | Soil microbial communities from Loxahatchee National Wildlife Refuge, Florida, United States - Lox_Sample_1.5 | ecosystem: Environmental > Terrestrial > Soil > Wetlands | place: USA... | reverse complement strand
CGGGAGCTCCGCGTCGTCCAGCCGGGGAAGCTCGCCGGCAAGGAGGTCGATCATCTCGAGCCGGCCGGAGATATTCTCGAGCCGCTCGCAGATCTCCGCAAACTCACGAAAGAGCATGGGCCACCCCTGCCATCACTCCCTCACCTCTGTCGGCATTCCATATTAAAAGACCAACCCTGATCGGGCCGGGACGGGTGGGGCTTCAGAGGGTGAGGGTGGGGGTGACCTTGTGCTGGTGCGCGACGATGACCTTCACGTCGCCGATGTAGAACCCGAGCCCCTCCCTTGCAGAGGCAAGCGCCTTCTCGGGGGTGTTATTGATCTCGGAGAGGTGGGCGAGGATCACCGCGTCGATGTGACCGCCGATCTCCCTCAGGCAGGCCGCCGCCGCGACGTTTGACAGGTGCCCCCTCCTCGACCGGATCCGCCGCTTCAGGGACTCGGGGTACGGGCCTGTCCGGAGCATCTCGGGGCAGTGGTTGCTCTCGAGCAGGACCCCGTCGCAGCGCGAGAGTCTCTTCACGAGGGCGGGGGGGAGGAGGCCGGTATCCGTGCAGGAGGCGAACAGGCAGCCATCGGCTCCGATGAAAAAGCCGGAGGGCTCCCGGGCGTCGTGGGAGGTTGCGAATGGCTCGACCGAGAATTCACCGAGGTCGAACTGCTCTGCGGGCCGCACCGGCCGGAGGGCAGGGAGATGCCCCCGGGAGGCTTCGCGGGGGATGTCCTGCAGGGTACCCCCGGTCCCGCAGAGGGGGACCTTCAGTTTCCGGGCCAGCGCCCAGGCGCCCCGGACATGGTCCACGTGCTCGTGGGTGAGGAGGATCCCCCGGATGTCCTCCGCGGGGAGCCCGGCAGAGGCGAGCCGCGCGAGGGCCTCCCGCGCGGGCAGCCCGCAGTCCACGACGAGGGCGCCGTCCGCTCCGGAAACGACGGTACAGTTCCCTTTCGAACCACTCGCGAGGACGGTGATCTGCATCCGGGATTCCTGCCTCAGGCTATCGTACAGGTGGGCGTCCGGTAGAGATATAGACATCCGGACCGGCGTGAACAGGGTCCGGCCGAGAGCCGGCTGTCTAACTTTCCGGGAGCACGTGGATGGCAGTTGCCTTTACCGATGCGAAAACCTCCTTCCCCGGGGCGAGTTCCAGGTCCTCGGCGGACCTGATGGTGATGAGCGCGGTGATGTCGATGCCGCAGTCTATAATCACGTGGACGAAGGGCCCCGAGGGGATTATCCGTTTTATCGTCCCCTGGTACACGTTCCGGGCGCTCGTCCGCGAGGTTCCGTCTATCCCGATCGTAACATCCTCGGCGCGAAAGAGGATGCTCACCCTGCTCCCCGGCCCGAGGGGGGTGACCGCCGAGAACGACCTGCCCGGGACCGCCACCGTCGCTTCACCAGCCTGGTTCTCCGTGATCGCCCCGGAAAAGATGTTGTCAACCTGTACGAAACGTGCGATCTTTTTCGTCGCAGGCTTGTGGAAGATATCCACGGTCGTCCCGATTTGCGGGATCCTGCCCTCCATCACGACCCCTATCCTTCCTGCAAGCCGCTGTCCCTGGAGCATATCGTGGGTGCTTACGACCACGGTTGTGCCCGCGTCGCGGTTCAGCTGCAGGATGGTTTCCTCGATCTTCTCGACCGAGTGGGGGTCAAGGTTCGCGGTCGGCTCGTCGAGGAAGAGGACCTCGGGGTCGGTGACCATCGCGCGGGCAAGGGCCACCCGCTGGGCCTCCCCCCCCGAAAGGGTCCGGGCATTGCGGCGGGCATAGTCCGGAAGGCCGATGTCTCTGAGCGCCTCCCCCACCCGCTTCCCGATGGTCGCCTGGCTCTCGTTCCGGTACCGCATGCCGAGGGCGATATTGTCGTACACGGTCCGGTTGAAGATGACGGGCTTCTGGGAGAGCATGGCCAGCCTCCGGCGGAGCCCGAACCGGGCGTCCCCGTCGAGGGCGTCCTCGCCGAGGATGGTGAGGGAGCCCCCCGTCGGCACCTCGATCAGGTCGAGGAGCCGGAGCAGGGTGCTCTTCCCCGAGCCGCTCGGGCCTATCAGGCCGAAGATCTCCTTCTCCCGGACCGAGAACGAGATCTCCCTGAGGATCTCCTTCTCGCCGTACCACTTGGAAAGCCCGTCTGCCTGTATCATGCCTGCCCTAGGATGTGAAGGAGCTCTTCCAGGCAGACCCGGACTGGACCAGGTTGAGCCCGATGTTCACGATAACGGCGACCCCGAGGAGGATGACCCCGAGGGCGATGGCGAAGGCGAAGTCCCCGATCGATGTCTCGAGGGAAATGGCGGTGGTGAGCACCCGGGTGTAGCCCCGGATGTTCCCGCCGATGATCATGGCGGCCCCCACCTCCGAGATGGCCCGCCCGAACCCGAGGATGACCGCGGCGAGGATCCCGAACCGCGCCTCGAGTATCAGGGTCCTCACCGACTGCAGGGTTGTCGCCCCGAGGGAGGTAATGGTCTGCCGCATGTCGGGGTCGATCCCGGACAGAGCGGCAAAGGTGAGGCCGGTGACGAGCGGGAGGACGAGGATCATCTGGGCGATGACCATGCCCGGGGCGGTGTAGAGGAGGTGGAGGAACCCGAACGGTCCCTGGTTCGAGATGAAGAGGAAGAGGACGAGGCCGGCGATGACCGTCGGCAGGGCATAGAGGGTCTGGATGAGGTTGATCACCACCCGTTTTCCCCGGAAGTCATGGTAGTAGAGGAACGCACCGAGCGGGATGGCGATGCAGGCTGAGAGGAACGTGGCCGTGAGCGAAATCTCGAGTGAGAGGATCGTGATCCTGATCACCTCGGGATTGCCGGAAACAATGAGCTGGAACGCCTGGATAAACCCGTCTGTAATCTCGCCTGCCATGTTACCCTCCCTGCCTGACCCGTATCATTCCAGAATAAAAGCGCCCGGGATACATCATGTACCATCCTCTCCCTCAGGCCATGTCCGGCCCGGATTGATATCTGCATTCACTCTTCGTGTGCCCCAATATAAAAGAAATGAAAGATGGAAATGTATAACAAAACGGAATTGTTAAAGACTGACAAAATGAGAATAGTGGGCTATAACAAATGGGAATTATTAAATAACGCGATAGGCATTAATCTGCCACATGAAAGACAGAAGCAAGTTAATCATTGGTAGTTTACTTGTGCTCGCGATCCTGGCCGGGATCCTCGTTGCAGGGTGCACCCAGGCGCAGACGCCTCCCGAGACCCCGGTCCCGACCACGGTTCCGGCGACGGTTGCGACCACCCAGGCCGAGACCCCGGTCCCGACCGCGGAAACCACGACGGTGCCCGAGACGCCAAACGCGACCCCGACCGCGGCACCGACGACACCGACTGCCGTGCCGACCCCGGTAACTCACGAGACAAACACCCTCATCATCGCCACCACGACGAGCCTCTATGACACGAAGCTCCTCGACACGATCCAGGACACCTACGAGAAGGAGACGGGAGTGAACCTGAAGATCACCGCGCAGGGTACCGGTATCGCGATCCAGATCGCGACCCGGGGGGACTGCGACCTGCTCCTCGTCCACTCGCCCTCCCAGGAGAAGGCGTTCACCGATGCAGGGCTCGGGATCAACCAGCGGTGCTTTGCCTACAACTACTTCGAGGTCGTCGGGCCCGCGAACGACCCCGCGGGGATCAAGGGCCTGACGCCCGAGGCCGGATTTGCCCGGATCCTCGCGCTCGGGATGAACAAGACCCCGAACGTCTTCTTCGCCTCCCGGGGCGACGGGTCGGGGACCCACACCGCCGAGCAGGCCATATGGGCGCGGGCGGGCTATAACTACACGAAGGACGTCGCCACCTCCGGTGACTGGTACCTTTCCGTCGGCAAGGGGATGGGGGAGACCCTGACTCTCGCCAGCCAGAAGGGAGCCTATACCCTGACCGATGAGGGGACGTTCCTCGCCTTCCAGAGCCAGCTCCAGCTCGTCCCGCTCATCACGAACAAGCCGACCCTCCTGAACCGGTACAGCGCCATCGCCGTGAACCCCGCGAAGAACCCGAACGTGAACATCGTCCAGGCAGACCGGTTCATCAACTGGCTGATCTCCGCCGAGGGTTACCAGATCCTCAGCACCTATGGCAAGGATAAGTACGGCAAGGCTCTCTTCACGCCGCTTACCCCCGATGTATGCACGGTTGCGCCGTTCAGCTGTACCTGCACCGGGGCGGTCTCCCCGTTCTAACCTCTTTTTTTTCAGTTCAGGTATTCACCGGGAACGTCATCACCCGGCGAAAGCCACGAAGCCGGCATCGGCCCGGGGCCGGACTTCAGGTGGCAGCGGCCTTCGGAATACGTGGAAAAAAAGCAGATAAGCAGGAGGCGTCAGTGCCTCTTTTTCTCCTTCCCTGATCCTTCCTGCTCGGGCTCGAGGTACACGACCTCGGAGCCGATGTCCTTTGCGATCCGCTCGATCTCGAACTTCCGGAAGTGAGTCCCCTCGATCTGGATCTGGCCCCCGGTGACTGCGAGGATCCGGAACATCGGCTGCCGGACCCCCTCGCCCACCTTCTGTCTCTCGCGCACGTAGATCTTCATGATTCCTTCGGGTACACCCTTGCAGCTCCCCTCCTTTAATAGTTATGCCGCCATACCGTTCACCCATGCCCGGGAAAGGCGGCGAACGGTTCCGGATCCGGAGCGGGCTCGAGGGGGAGACCCTGGTGAGCCGGGGGCTCATGAAGAGGACGGCGAGGGGCGAAACGCTCCGGCTCCTCCCGGACCTGAACGTGATCAAGATCGGGGGCCACGCGGCGGTGGACTACGGGAAGAGCGTAATGGTGCCGCTCCTCGACGAGATAGGGGAGCTGTCGAAGAAACACCAGGTCCTTGTCGTGACCGGCGGGGGAGGCCGGGTCCGGCACCTCATGGAGATCGGGATCGACCTCGGGATGCCGACGGGCGTCCTCGCCGAGCTCTCATCCAAGATCAGCGAGCAGAACGCCATCATGGTCTCGATCCTCCTCTCGAAGTACAACGGCGTGCGCATCCACACGGGCGACCTCCTGAACCTCCCGTCCATGCTGAAACTGGGTATCCTTCCCGTCGTCCACGGGACGCCCCCGTACGGGCTCTACGAGCACCCGCCCCGGGTCGGCTCGATCCCCCCGCACCGGACAGACACCGGGGCCTTCCTGATGGCCGAGGTGCTCGGGGCACGGTCCTGCATCATCGGGAAGAACGTCGACGGACTCTACACCGAGGACCCCCGGAAGAACCCCCGGGCGGATTTCATCCCCCGGATCACCGCCGGGGAACTCATGGAAATGGACCTCGAGGACATGGTCGTCGAGCGGATGACCGTCGAGCTTCTCGCGAATGCCGTCAACATCCGGGAGATCCGGATTGTGAACTGCCATGTCCCCGGGAATATCGGGAAGGCGATCCGGGGCGGGAAGGTCGGCACGGTCATCCGTGCCAGGTGACCAACCCTTTCGGGCACGGGGCTCCCCCTCCCGGAATCCCCGGCCCCCCGTACGGGCGAGAAACGTTAAACTGTTTTGCGGATGATTCTCCGGGCATATGTGGAAGGAGCTCGAAGTCGGGGCATGGGTGGCATCCCGGAAGCAGAGCATGGAGGACGTGCGGGGGCAGGTCCAGGAGATAATCGGGAAGGTCAGGGCAGAGGGGGACACCGCCCTCCGGGCCCTCTCCCGGCACGTGAAACTCGAGGAGATCGCAGTGTCCGACGAGGAGCGGGAGGCGGCGTACACCGCGGTCGACCCGGAGGTGACCGAGGCCCTGGTCGAGGCCGAGGCACGGATCACGGGGTTCCACGAGCTCCAGCGCCCCCGTGACCTCTGGCTCCAGGAGGTGGAGCCGGGGATCACCCTCGGGATGAAGACCACCCCCCTGGACCGGGTCGGCATCTACGTTCCCGGCGGGAGGGCAGCCTATCCCTCTTCGGCCCTCATGTGCGCCGTGCCCGCGAAGGTCGCCGGGGTCCGGGAGATCTGCGCCTGCTCCCCGCCACCCATCAGCCCGCTCACCCTCGTTGCCCTCGATATCGCGGGGGTCACCGAGATCTACCGCTCCGGCGGCGCACAGGCCATCGCCGCGATGGCCGTCGGGACAGAGACCATCCCGCCGGTGCAGAAGATCGTCGGACCGGGGAACGTCTTTGTCACGATGGCGAAGGTGCTCCTCCGCGAAGAGGTGGAGATCGACTTCCCCGCCGGCCCGAGCGAGATCGCGATCATCGCCGACCGGACCGCGGACCCCCGGATCATCGCCTGGGATATCCTCGCCCAGGCAGAGCACGACCCCCGGGCGGCCTGCGTGCTCATCACCACTGAAAAGAGCCTCGCCGACCGTGTGGGGAAGCAGGTGGAGCAGCTCGCCGAAAAGGAACCCCGGAAGGAGATCCTCGCGGAGTCCCTCGCGAACTGCGGCTACGTCCTCGTGAAGGACCTCGGCGAGGCGGCGGCTGCATCGGACGAGATCGCGCCCGAGCACCTGTCCATCCAGGTGGCCGACCCCCTCCCCGTCCTCTCACGGGTGCGCCACGCGGGGGCCATCTTCATCGGAAGGTACTCGGCGGTGGCCTGCGGGGACTACGCCGTCGGGACGAACCACGTGCTCCCGACCGCGGGGTACGCGAGGCTCTACTCGGGCCTCGACGTCGCCCACTTCTGCAAGACCTCGTCCGTGGAGATCCTCGGCCCGGACGGCCTCGAGGCCGTCGGCGACGTGGTGGAGACCATCGCCCGGGCCGAGGGACTCTCCGCCCACGCGGCCTCGGTCCGGGCCCGGCGGGAAAAGAGCCGCTGAGATGGAAGGCAGCCGGAGCCTGAGGATCCCGCGGGACCTTGCCGAAGCAAAGCAGGTCCAGGAGGCGGTCGCCCGGGCGGTTGAGGAGGTGCCTCCCGTCTCCCTCGATGCCGTGGAGTGCATTGCGGGGGCCGATGCCTCGTACTCCCCGGACGGCAGCACCGTACATGCCGCGGTCGCGGTCCTCGGGCATCCCGACCTGAACCTCGTCGAATCCTGCTGGGTCTCCCGCGAGGTCCCCTTTCCCTACCTGCCCGGCTACTTCGCGTTCCGCGAAGGCCCGGCAATCATCTCGGCGGTCATGGCCCTCACGAGGCGGCCGGACCTCCTCCTCGTCGACGGGCATGGCCGGGCGCACCCGAGGAGGGCCGGGATCGCGAGCCATGTCGGCCTCCTCCTGGGCATCCCGACGGTGGGAGTGGCGAAGCGGATCCTCGCCGGTGAGGTGGCAGAGTTCGGGCCTGCCCGGGGATCCCAGGCGCCGGTGTGGGACCGGGGCGAGATCATCGGCATGGCGCTGCGCACCAAGGCAGGATCCCGCCCCCTCATTGTCTCGGCCGGGTATGCCATCGACCTCGACACGGCGGTTGAGGCGGTCCTCACGGCGACCCGGGCCTCCCGGATCCCTGCGCCAATCCGGGAAGCCCACCGCATCTCCCGCGAGGTCAGGCGGTCGTACCTCCTGGGCCCTCCGGGCCCCTGAACCGGCGGCAGGTGAGGCGGTACTCAGGGCCGCGGGAGGCGGTACTCAGGGCCGCGGGAGGCGGTACTCAGGGCCGGATAGATCTCCTGAGCCGGATGAAGGGAGATACCATGTCAGCCTCGGGAGCCGGGTGGAAGGTCCTCTCCGGGATAACGAGATCGGGAGGAGCCTCGCGGGCACGGGCCCCGTTCCGGGCCGGGGCGAGGATGGTGAGGGCAATGAGCCCCGAGAGGATTGCGGTGAGAAGGACGAACCCGGTCTCGGAGACCAGCCGGACCACGAACGAGAGCCAGATCGCGGCGAGCTGGAGGAACAGGAACGCGGCGAGGGCGCTCCGGGCGGGGAAATTTTGCGGGATCAACCCGTTCGCGGGCCGTGAGCGTGCCCTGAGCCGGCGGATGTTCTCGTGGGCGGGGACGCGGAACTCCTCCCGACCCACCGAAGACGAGAACCGGTCGACAGCCTCCTTCAGGTTTCCCAGCCTGCCCTCGACCACGCCCTGGTAGAAGCTGACGGCCGGATCGCCCGGGAGGAGGGCCGCGGCCTCCCCGAGCGCCTGCCGGGCGTCATCGTCGAGGACCCCGGGCAGCCCCCTCCTCCCCCTCGCGACGAATACCACGGCAAGCTCGAGGAGGAGCTTTCCCTGCCCGGCCCCCCGCGCGGTCCCGAGGGCACGGCGTATTGCCTCCTCGGCCCCGGCGCTGTCACCCTGTCGGCCGAGGGCGACGGCAAGGCCGCATGCGGCGGACGCATTCCAGGGATCGAGGGTACATGCCCGGCGGAGATGGGATACGGCATCCCCCAGCCTCCCCGTCCCCAGCGCGACGGCCCCGAGGCCCGCCCATGCCCGGGCATCGACCGGGTCCGCCCGGGTCGCCTGGGTGAGGACGGGCCCGGCCATGTCCCACCTGCCCCTCGCGCAGGAGAGGAGGCCTTCGTTCCGGGGCCCGGCGGGATCCCCGAGCCGGGACGCCTCCCCGAGGTGTCCCTCCGCCTCGTCCAGCCTGCCGCTCGCAAGAGCGGCGAACCCGAGGCAGGAGCAGGCGGCCGCGCACCGGGGATCGAGGGTGAGTGCCCGCTTTGCCGCGATCGCGGCATCGGCGAGGTTCCGGGCCCCGCCCTCCCGTAGAAGGACCATGCCATGGTTGGCCTGGATGAGGGGGTCCCGGGGAAAGGCATCGGCGAGCCGTTCCATGATGACCCCCGCCTCCCGGGTCCGCCCGGTGGCGAGGAGGAGGGAGGCGAGCCCCTGGAACCCTGCCGGATCCCCGTCCTCCCTCGCAAGCTGGAGGAAGATATCCTTGGCCTTCCCGAGGTCCCGGAGCGAGAGGAGGAACCAACCGAGGCAGGCCTCGAGCCCGGTTTCTCCCCTCTTTCCTGCGAGGAACCCCCGGATGAGCGCCTCCCCCTCTGCGCCCCTCCCAAGCCTTGCCATGGCAAGTGCCTGCGAAAGGACGGGGTCGGCCCAGTCCGGGGCCGCAAGCGCCGCCCGCCCGAAGGCCTCGAGGGCGAGGTCCGGCCGGTCCTCGTCCATGCGGAGCCATCCCTCTTCATAGTCGACCGGGGGGCCTGGCCGGTCCAGCAGGGACCACTCCCTGACAAGGTCGTCCGCCTCCCCGAGGTTCCCGAGGGCCCTGAGCGCGGCGATCTTTCCTGCCCAGGCGTCCGGGTCCGAGGGGTCGAGCACGAGGATTTCGTCGAAGGTGGCAAGGGATGCACCGGGATCGGGCCCGGCGAGCTCTGCCCGCGCCTTGTGGGAGAGCGAGGCAATCTTCCAGGAGAGGGACTGCTTCCCGTTCCCGGTGATGTTCATCACCCGGGTAAAGGTCCTGGCCGCCTTCCCGAACCGTCCCTGGAGATGGTAAAGGACTCCCAGCTCCTTCAGGAGATCGACGCTCTCGGGGTAGATCTCGAGGCCGCGCGTGAGGAGCAGCTCTGCGTCGCGATACCGCCCTCCCTCGAGGAGTGCAGATACCTTCCCGTAGAGGGCCTCCTCGCCACCCCTGGCATCCTCGAGGGACGCCTCCCGGGTATCCGTCAGGGCGCGAGCACCGTTGCCGCCTGCCACCGCCGGGCTGCTCCCCACCAGGTCGGCAAGGAAAAAGGGGGTCCCCGTTCCGGGAGAATGCAGGCCGGCCTGGCCTTCTTCGCGAGTCCGGGGCAGGGGATCCTTCGGTGTCATGGCCTGAAGAGAGCAGGGATGCTCCGGGTACCCATGCGGGCATTGTGTAAAAGAAGATTTCACATTGCATCCGGCCCACGTGCAGAGAGACGGGCGCCCGGCGGGCCCAATGGATTTATCTCGTAAAATGGAGATGTTCCGGGAGAAGCCCGCCCTCCCCTGCGGGAGGGTGCCAGCTAACGGAGGACCGGCCGATGGCAGATGAGAAGGAACGACGGGCGGAGCAGGAGAAAGGCGCGGAACAGAAACCGGCCGGTGGAAAAGAGAAGGCCGAACTGCAGATCTCGGGGATGACCTGCGCCACCTGCGCGGTGACCATCGAGAAGTCCCTCCAGGGGGTCGAGGGGGTGGAGAAGGCCGATGTGAACCTCGGCCTCGAGCGGGTGGTCGTCGAGTACGATCCGAAGAAGGCCAACCTCGGGGACCTGAAGCGGGCGATCTCCGATGCCGGGTACGAGGTGGTCCCCGAGCGTGCCATCATCCGCATCGGGGGCATGACCTGCGCGACCTGCGTGGAGACGAACGAGGAGGCCCTCCGGGCGCTCCCCGGGGTCCTCGAGGCGACGGTGAACCTCGGGGCAGAGAAGGCATATGTCACCTACATCCCGTCCCTCGTGAACACGAGCGACATGCGCAGGGCCATCGAGGAGGTCGGCTACCAGTACCTGGGTGTCGAGGGCGAGGAGACGGGGGACCTGGAAACCGAGGCACGGGCCCGCGACCTCAGGCAGAAGCTGGAACGGGCTGTTGTCGGCCTCGCGCTCGGCCTCGCCCTGATGGCGGTCATGGTCTTCGAGCCCCCGCTCCCCCTCCCGATGGGGATCTTCATGTTCATCGTGGCCACCCCCGCCTTCCTCTGGCTCGCGTACCCCATCTTCCTCTTCGCGTACCGCTCCCTGAAAAACGGCGTCCTGAACATGGACGTGATGTACTCGATGGGCATCGGCGTCGCCTTCGGCGCAAGCGTGCTCGGGACGTTCGGGATCGTCCTTACCCCGGACTTCATGTTCTACGAGACGGCCCTCATGCTCGCCGGCTTCCTCATGCTCGGCCGGTACCTCGAGGCCCGGGCCAAGGCGAGGACGAGCGACGCCATCCGGAAGCTCGTGAACCTCGCGCCGAGAATGGCATCCGTGGTCCGCCCGGGAGGGGAGACCAAGATCCCGGCATCGGAGGTGGTGCCGGGCGATATCGTCGTGGTGAGGCCCGGCGAGCGGATCCCCGTCGATGGGGAGGTAACCGAGGGGGAGAGCTACGTGGACGAGTCCATGATCACGGGTGAGCCGACCCCCGTCCTCAGGAAGGCGGGCATCCCGGTCGTCGGGGGGACCCTCAACGGGAACAGCATCCTCCGGATCCGGGCTACCCGCGTAGGAAAGGCGACGGTGCTCGCCCAGATCATCCGGCTCGTCGAAGACGCTCAGGGGAGCAAGCCGCCGGTCCAGCGGATCGCGGACCGGGCGGTCACCTGGTTCATACCGACGGTGCTCACCATCGCCGCCCTCGCCTTTGCCTTCTGGTACTTCGTCGCGGGCCAGACCCTCCTCTTTGCCCTCACCGCCCTCATCTCGGTCCTCGTCATCGCCTGTCCCTGCGCGCTCGGCCTCGCCACCCCAACGGCAGTCACCGTCGGCCTCGGCCGGGGCGCGGAGCTCGGCGTGCTCATCAAGCGCGGGGACGCCCTGGAGATACCCGACCGGATCACCGCCGTCGTTTTTGACAAGACCGGCACCCTGACCGTTGGGAAGCCGTCGGTCACCGACCTCGTCCCCGCCGGCGTCCCGTCCGAGACCCTCGTCTCCCTCGCGGCGAGCGTGGAGAGGAACTCCCAGCACCCCCTCGCCCAGGCCATCGTGAGAGAAGCCGGGGCGCGGCGCATCCCGCTCCAGGAGAGCACGGGGTTCGACACCATCGGAGGAAAGGGCGTGGTCGCGACGGTCCTCGGGGAGGAGGTCCTCATCGGGAACCGGGCCCTGATGAAGGACCGGGGGATACCGCTCGGGAAGGAGGCGGAGGAGCGGATCGTTGCCCTCGAAGGTGAGGGGAAGACGGTCATGATAGTCTCCGCGGGCGGCCAGCCGGCCGGGCTCATCGCCGTCGCGGACACCCTGAAGGGATCGGCGCCCGAGGCCGTCCGCCGGCTGAAGGCAATGGGGCTCGGGGTGCTCATGATCACGGGTGACAATGCCCGGACGGCGGGGTCCATCGCGAGGCAGATCGGCATCGATCGGGTGGTCGCGGAGGTCCTTCCCGCCGGGAAGGTCGACGAGGTGAAGAAGCTCCAGGGGGCGGGGGAGGTCATCGCCTTCGTCGGCGACGGCATCAACGATGCCCCTGCCCTCGCGCAGGCAGACCTCGGGGTGGCCATCGGGAGCGGCACCGATGTCGCCATCGAGAGCGGGGACATCGTCCTCGTGAGAGACAACCTGGTCGACGTCGTGGCGGCCATCGAGCTTTCCCGCAAGGTCATGACCCGGATCAGGGAGAACCTCTTCTGGGCGTTTGCCTACAACACCGCCCTCATCCCCGTCGCCGCCGGCCTCCTGTACCCCCTCTTCGGGGTGAGCTTCCGGCCCGAGTACGCCGGCTTCGCGATGGCCATGTCCTCGGTGACAGTCGTGTCGCTCTCCCTTCTCCTCAAGGGATATATACCTCCCGCGAGGAGAGTATCCTCCGGAGGAACCTGATAATGGCGATTGATCCCATCTGCAAGATGACCGTCGACGAAAAGACGGCGAAGTGGAAGAGCGAGTACAAGGGAAAGACCTACTTCTTCTGTGCCCCGGGCTGCAAGCGGAAGTTCGACTCGGACCCCGCGAAGTACTTGGCGTGAACCGGGGGGAGAAGTTCATTCTGAGGGAGGTTTCAAGAACCTGATGGTTCTCTCACCCGCCGCCACCGCCGGGGCGGGGCGTCAGGTCATCGGAAACCGGCTCCGCCCGGGTTTCGCAACCCTTTTCTCATGGTGTTCAGAGAGGAGTGAGAGAAACATGAGCTACTTCGAGGAGCTGAAGCGGCGCGGAAGGGAAGTAAACCCCTTCTTCGTTCTGATGGGGATCGACGTGGACTCCATCGGGCAGGGGGCGGCGCAGCTCTCGATGGAGGTGAGGCCCGACATGCACAACGGGGTGGGCTGGATGCAGGGTGGGATTTTCACCGCACTCGCAGACGAGGCCATGGCCCTCGCCCTCTACACGGCGGTCGCACCCGGGGAACGGATCGCGACCATCTCCGAGACCACCTCGTTTCTCAAGGGTGCGAAGGACGGCGTCATCGTGGCTACCGGTCGGGTGGTCAGGAAGGGCCGCCGGGTCGCCTTCACCGAGGGCGATATCAGGAAGGGGAACGCCGAAGGCGAGATCCTCGCCCGGTGCGCAGCGGCCTTTGCCATCCTGTAATCCGGCGGCACACCCGGGGGCCTGGATGCCGGTTGACGGCCCCGGGTCCTTCATGGACCCCGTGCGGCTGGGATCGCCAGCTCCTACCGGGGAGCGCCCCCCGGTGCGGCTGCCGTGACGGTGATCAGGCTCTTGCAAATGCCGATCGTGGACCAGGCGTCATTGGTCACGGTCAGGATCACCTGGTAAATCCCGGGCCTGTGGTAGATGTGGACCGGGTTCTGGTCGGTGGAGACGGCCCCGTCCCCGAAATCCCAGGCTCGGGAGGTGGGGTGTCCGCAGGAGAGGTCCAGGAAGGAGACGGCGAGAGGAGCCTCTCCCGCCCTCGGGAAGGCCGTGAAACCTGCCTTCGGCAGGCTTGCGAGGAACCTGAGGAGCCTGCTCCTGAGGAACCGTGTCGGGTGGATACCAAATCTCTTCATGTTCTCTCGTCCTGGTGGCAGCCCGGGCTGCCAGGGAACTTCCCTGTGTTCCCCGAATCGGCAACCAGCGTCCGGGGTCGGGGCTTCTGAACAATTACTAGATCCGGCCATCAATTATATATAAATATATCTAAAATTCATTCTATGCCTTATCAAGGCTTTCACACTAAAATAAGGCATTATAATAATTCTCAGAGTATCAGATAAATATCAAGATATTAATATACTCTGTAATAGATTTTAGATCTCACCCGTCCGGGATCACGATCATTTCGGAACCCGGATCGCCCCAACTGTTCCCACCCCGTCCACTCCATGCGTGAGTGCCCGTGCTCCCCTTCGGTTCGGGGGCAATGCCGTAGGTATAATACATCTCCCAACAACCTGATCTCAAGCGGGTGGAGTGCTCCGTGAAGTACATCGTGGTGACAGGGGGAGTGATGAGCGGCCTCGGGAAGGGGATCACGACGGCCTCGATCGGCCGGATCCTGAAGAGCCGGGGCTACTCGGTCACGGCGGTGAAGATAGATCCGTACTTAAACATCGACGCCGGGACGATGAACCCGGCCCAGCACGGGGAGGTCTACGTCCTCTCCGACGGGGGCGAGGTGGACCTCGATCTCGGGAACTACGAGCGCTTCCTCGACATCGAGCTCTCGTCCGAGCACAATATCACGACGGGCAAGGTCTACCGGACGGTCATCGAGAGGGAACGGCGGGGGGACTTCCTCGGCTCCACCGTCCAGATCATCCCCCACATCACCGACGAGATCAAGGCCTCCATCGGCCGGGCCGCAGGGAAGCCCGTGGACGGCGGCACCACCGCGGACATCTGCATGGTCGAGGTCGGGGGCACGGTGGGTGACATCGAGAGCATGCCCTTCCTCGAGGCGGTCCGGCAGATGCGGGGCGAGCTCCCCCCGCAGGACATCGCCCTCATCCACGTGACCCTCGTCCCCGTCGACACGATGGGAGACATGAAGACCAAGCCGACCCAGCACTCGGTGAAGGCCCTCCGGGAGCTCGGCCTCGCGCCCGACATCATCGTCGCCCGGAGCGTGAAGCCGCTCGGGGAGGGGACGAAGAAGAAGATCTCGGCCTTCTGCGACGTGAGGCAGCGGGGGGTGATCTCGGCGGCCACGATGCCGGACATCTACCAGGTCCCCCTCGAGCTCGAGCGGGAGGGCCTCGCCGACGTGCTCACCGACCACCTCGGCCTCGAGCGGAGGGAGGCGGACATGTCGTGGTACTCGACGGTCATGAAGGCCTCCACGGGAGAGGTCACCGTCGGGATCGTGAGCAAGTACGGGATCGAGGACGTGTATATCAGCATCAAGGAGGCGCTCAAGCACGCGGGCCGGGGGCTTTCCACCGACATCCGGATCAAGTGGATCGATGCCGAGCACTATACCGCGGATGACCTGCAGCAGGTTGATGGTATCGTGGTCCCAGGCGGATTCGGGAGCCGTGGGATCGAGGGGAAGATCCGCGCCATCACCATTGCCCGGGAGGGCCGCATCCCGTTCCTCGGCCTGTGCTTCGGCTTCCAGCTCGCCGTGGTGGAGTATGCCCGCACGGTCCTCGGCATCGCCGACGCGGCGAGCGAGGAGTTCGGGAGCGGGACCTATGTCGTCGCGATCCTCCCCGAGCAGAAGGGGATCGACCAGCTCGGGGGGACCATGCACCTCGGGAACTACCCGGTCATGCTGGAACCGGGGACCCTCGCGGGTCGCCTCTACGGGAAGACCGACATCATGGAGCGCCACCGGCACCGGTACGAGGTGAACCCGCAGTTCATCCCCGAGCTCGAGAAGGCCGGGCTCGTCTTCTCGGGCCACAACGGCATCCGGATGGAGGTCTGCGAGATCCCCGGCCACCCGTTCTTCCTCGCCACCCAGTTCCACCCCGAGTTCACCTCCCGCCCGGCCCGGCCGTCGCCTCCATTCGCAGGGTTCGTCGCTGCCTGCAGGGAGAGGCATGCGGGAGGAGAACCGCGGGGGCAGGCAGGATGAAGGTCCAGGAGTTCATCGACCGGGCCGTCGAGGAAATCCGGGCCCAGGCCGGCGGGGAGCGGGTCGTAATGGCCCTCTCCGGCGGGGTGGACAGCTCGGTCTGCGCCGCCCTCGCGGCCCGTGCCATCGGGGACCGGCTGATCCCGATCTACGTCGATACCGGCCTCATGCGCAAGGGCGAGACCGAGCGGATCACCCGGCTCTTCGGGGAACTCTCCCTCCACGTCGTCCGGGCAGAGACCCGGTTCTTCGCCGCACTGCAGGGGGTCATCGACCCCGAGGAGAAGCGGAAGCGGATCGGCGAGCAGTTCATCCGGGTCTTCGAACAGGAGGCCCGGGCGGTGAATGCAAAGCACCTCCTCCAGGGGACCATTTACCCCGATCGGATCGAGAGCCAGGGTGGCATCAAGAGCCACCACAACGTCGGGGGGATGCCGCTCTCCATCGCCTTCTCCCGGATCATCGAGCCGATCCGGGACCTGTACAAGGACGAGGTGAGGGAGGTGGCGGGGGCCCTCGGCCTGCCACCCGAGATCCAGCACCGGATGCCCTTCCCCGGGCCCGGCCTCGCCGTGCGGGTCATCGGGG
>Ga0335071_10003684_pt1 | contig 16107 bp, 17 predicted proteins | sample Lox_Sample_15_FD_206724 | JGI IMG/M metagenome (GOLD analysis project Ga0335071, IMG submission 206724) | Soil microbial communities from Loxahatchee National Wildlife Refuge, Florida, United States - Lox_Sample_1.5 | ecosystem: Environmental > Terrestrial > Soil > Wetlands | place: USA... | reverse complement strand
GCCGACACTGGCTGCATGGCTCGCGCCGCCAAATCCGCCGGAACGCGCGCTCGTCATACCTACGCCGGCGCCGCCGAAGCGCGCGCTACGGGAACCGCCGGTGAATCCTGTTCCGGGGTGTCCGAGGAACGGACTTGTGCCCCCGCGGGTGACCGGGATGTTGCTAGCCGTGGTGCTGCGGACCGGATATCCACCGCCACCGTAGTAGCCACCGTAATAATAAGGCGCGTAATAAGCAGTGTACGGGCTGAAGAACGTGTAGCCGAAGGGGCTGTAGCCGAACCCGTCAAACGGCATCCAGGTGTACATGCCGAAGATGGGATTCAATGTCCAGCCGCCCAGGAATCCATAGGATCCATAGCCCAGGCCGTAGCCCAGGCCCGGATAGCCGCCCAACCCGCTATATCCGTATGCACTGCCGCTTGCCGCTGTCGCGGAGGCCGCGTTGGCCTGCGCCACGTAGCCGGCCCGGCGTTCACTCCAGCGGTACAGCTCATCGTCGTTTTTCCGGTCGAAGTTTTGCGCGGTTAAGGAGTCGTCAAGGGAGGCTTCCTTGCCACCCTTCACCGTGACCTGTTTCTCGGCGTTCTTGACCACCGCTTCGCCGTCATAAGTGCGGAAGCGGGCCGGATCGGTGTCGATGCGATACAGACCATGCTTGCTGAGCAGCATGGTGTCGACGTTGTAAACCACCTGGACGGCGTTATCTTTCGGCACATCGTCGCATTCGATGATGGCCGAACCCTTCAGGATCTCGACGCGGGTACCGGTGAGGCGGGTGGAGAGCATTCGGATAGCGCTGTTCTCGCCCAGCCGGAGGAATACGCCGGGGGTCAGCAGGATCTCAGCGCGGCCCTCCTCGGTGCGGAACTCCTGATTGTCCTTGATGTCGGGGAAATGGCCGAACTTGGGGTCGACCGGCTGATCGTTCAGGTAGGCGCTGCCCTCCACGTAATGGACTACGCCGGAATGGGCCGAAATCACGTACTGCGCTGAGGCCGAACCGGCCGCTAAAACCATCAAAGTACAACCCGCCAGGGAGAACCGCATAGAAACTCCTACTCTTTGAGCCTGCTCTTAATTGATACGCTTGTCAAGCGGGGCCGGTTACATAGAGAGCGCGGTGTTTCAGGATGTAGGACGCCACGGGGTCGAACCTGCGCTTTCCGGCCAGCCGGACCATCAGGGAGAGCAGGGCGGCCTTGCGGAGATCGTCCAGTTCCAGGCTGAGCAGCGCTGTGACCCGCCGCGCGGCATCGGGAACATCCTCACGCTGGAGAGATTCGAGAAACTCTTCCAGGTCGCGTTCCACGCGAGGCGCCATGGCCGGATCGGCCGACAGCCCGTCCAGGATGGCGGCGATCTGCCGGTTCAGAACGGCGTGATCGAGCAGGCCGGACTCGTTCAGTTCGGCGCCCACCAGGGACCCGGTCTTGCGCCTGCCGCTCTCGGTGACCTGACGGCGAAGGTGGCTGATTTTCCCGGTGCGGTTCATCACGTCGCTACCCCGGGAATATTAGAACAATCTCCCATGAAAATGATTCACCATCCAAAATGCTACCATCTAGCAGGGTTCGCCGCGCGCCGCGAGATTCACCCTCATGCGCAACTGTATCTTTACCATTGTAGTCTCCCTTACTGCGGGCTGCGTGCTCGCGGACAACGTCTCGGCGCCGTTTGCGATGACAGCGGAAATTCAGACGGCTTTGAGTCATATCGGCGCGGATTCCCTGCGCGGTGATCTTTCGTTCCTGGCTTCCGATTTGCTGGAGGGGCGGGACACGCCGTCGCGCGGCCTGGACGTAGCCTCCGAGTACATTGCGGCGCAGTTTCGCCTGGCAGGGCTGGAGCCGGGCGGCGACGACGGGTATTTCCAAACCGCACACCTGAACCTGGTCTCGCCGGGCGCGCCCGGGTTGATGTTGAGCCTGTCGGATGGCAAGAAGGTATTCACGCCCAAGCCCGCGGAGGCGTTCGTTCGCGCCACCGGCTCGGTGGAGTTGAAGCACGTGCCCCTGTTCAAGCTGGACGCCGGGGATTCCGAGCAGGTGGGCAAACTGACGGCAGCCGATATCGCGGGCAAAGTGGTGATCCTCGAATTCGACGCCAAGCGGGCGAAGAACCTGCGGGCGGCGGGGGCCAAGGTGCGGGAAGCGAAGCCTGCGCTCACCATCCTGGTGGATGCCAAGGGAGCGACCGTGGATCGCGCGCCGCAGCGCCGGCTGGTGGATCCGGAACTGGTCCGGACGGCACCGCCACAAATGACCCTGACGGGCAAGGCTGCCGCGTCGTTCTTCGCGAGCCTTAAGCCCGGATTTACGGGAGGCGTGGTTTCGGTGCACAGGGACGCTCCCGAGCAGAAGCCCGCGACGATGCGCAACGTGGTGGCGATCCTGCGGGGTTCGGATCCGCAGTTGCGCGATACGTGCGTTCTCCTCACCGCGCATTACGATCATCTGGGCGTGCGGCGGGACCGGAGCGGCGAGCACATCTACAACGGCGCCAACGACGACGGCAGCGGCACAGTGTCGGTACTGGAAGTGGCCCGCGCACTTGCCGGACTGAATCCGCGCCCCCGCCGCAGCATCGTCTTTGTCACGTTCTTCGGCGAAGAAGAGGGACTGGTGGGATCGCGTTTTTACGCGCGCCACCCCGCGTGGCCGCTCGACAAGACAGTCGCGCAATTGAACCTGGAGCAGGTCGGGCGGACCGACTCGACGGAAGGGAAACAGATCTCCAACGCCACACTCACCGGGTTCGATTTTTCGAGCCTCACCGAATTTGTGAGCCGAGCCGGCGAGCTGACCGGGATCAAAGTCTACAAAAACGCGCGGAACAGCGATGCGTATTTCGCCGATAGCGACAACGTCTCGCTCGCCGAGGCGGGCGTACCGGCGGAGACGCTGTGCGTGGCCTTCAACTTCGCCGATTATCACCGGCCGGGCGACAAATGGGAGAAGATCGATTTCGACAACATGGCCAAGGTGGATCGCGCCGTGGCGCTATCGCTGGTGATGTTGGCGGATAGCGGCCCGACACCGGAGTGGAACGCAACCAATCCGAAGACAGCGCCGTATGTTAAGGCTTGGCGGGAGCATCATCCGTAAGCGCCGGCCCAGGCGCCGGCTCGACAGGCTCCACGCTGCGGACGCCGTGCCCAGGCACCGACACAGTAACCCGGCAAAGGGGGCCGGGGCATCCCGGGTTTTCCACTTCTACTGCTGAAGCACTCAGCCCTAGCAGCGGCTGTTCGCCCGGGCGGGGCGACGCCGCGCCGAAGAGCACAATATTGCGAATCGCGGCCGGATCGTAAGGGTTCACGGCGCCCCAACGCGCGGCCTGCTGTGCCCGGTCTGCCAGCGTCTGGCGCGTGAACAGCATCTGTCCGACGCCTGCCATGCCGAGCAACAGGCCCATGAAGGCGGCCAGCACCAGCGTAGTCTCGACCAGCGACTGGCCTTTTTGGGCCTTCTGTTTCATTGCTCCGCTCCTCCGGTTACGGGAAACGTCACTGCAGGACGGCCGTCCAGTTTAACTTTCGCGAATACCGTTTCCAGCTCAAAGCCGCGCAAGGTGACAGAGGCGGACTTGGGGGCCAGCGTGACCTCGACGTGGCTGGGCGTCAAGCCGGGTGCTACGGGTTTCGCGTTTCCGACCGGGGCAGGGTCGCCGTACACAACCATGTTTTTGACCGCCTGGGCGGCTTCGGCGTCGGATGCCGGGTTGGCCTGCTCGAGCGACGCATACCGGGCTCCGGCGCGAACGGCGCTGACCAACGCATTGTAGTTGTAGAACGTGTAGCCGATCTGAAAGACGCCCGCGAATACCCCCGACAGCAGGACGAGAGAGCCTGCGAATTCGATGAGTGCGCTGCCCGCGCGGGTGGGTTTCCGCGTCATCGGATCAGCCTCGCGCTTGCGGAGGTTTTCGCGGCTATCCCGGCGGCGGCCACGTTGACGGAACTGAACGGCTGGAAGATTCGGAGGAAGATCACCGGCGCCGGCTCGGCCACGACGATGCGCACGAAGCGCAGATCGCCGGCCTGTTTCGGATGTTCTTGCCATGACTTCGCGTCGCCCGAGAAGCTGGCTGTGACGTTCGTGATCGGTTGCGTGCCAAGGTCCCAACGCATGGCATTCGGTCCGGTGGCCAGCCGATTGGCTGCGGCGCAGCTTTGGGCGATGCCCGAGTCAGTTCCGTTCAACTCCAAAGCGGCGCTGAGCGCGGCGGAGTCGGCGTACGCCTGCAATTCGTTCCTAATGAGATACATCCGGCCGACGTCGATGGTGAAGCCGGCCAGGGCCAGGAGCACCACCAGCGCGACGCAAGTGGCGATGAGCACAAAACCCCTCTTGGAACCAGACACGTCCACGTTTCCATCATCGGCTGTATCTCCCTTTTTCCTTAGCTCCAGCCCCGAATCCCCAATCCCTAGCCCCGAGTCCCTGATACTCTTGAATCTTGAATGACTGATCACAAGCTGAAAATCATCCCGCTCGGCGGCCTGGGCGAGTTTGGGATGAATTCCATGGCTATCCGCTACGGAGACGACATCATCGTGCTCGACGCTGGGATGATGTTTCCGGACGCCGAACTGCTCGGCGTGGACATCGTGACTCCCGATTTCGGCTACTTGGAGCAGAATCGCGAGCACGTGCGCGCGTTGATCCTCACACACGGACACGAGGATCACATCGGCGCGGTGCCATTCTTACTGAGTGAGATTAACGTTCCCGTCTACAGCGCCGCCTTTACGCTGGCACTGGTGGAGCGGCGCCTGGAAGAGCACGGCCTCGCGCAGGACGCCAAGCTGAACACCGTGAAGCCTGGTGCGAAGGTCGAGATCGGTCCGTTCACGATCGAGTTCATTCATGTGACGCATTCGATCGTCAGCTCAATGGCCGTGGCCATTACCACACCGCTGGGCGTGATCATTCACACGGGCGATTTCAAAGTCGACCCGACGCCGACTGACAACGAGCTGTTCGACCTGCACACGCTGGCGGAATACGGCAAGCGCGGGGTGCTGCTGCTGATGTCCGACTCCACCAACGTCGACCGGCCCGGCTATACGGAGAGCGAGCGCGGCGTGCGCCCGCGATTCGAAGAGATTTTCTACCGCGCCGAGCGGCGCCTGGTGATCTCCTGCTTCAGTTCCTCCATTCACCGCCTGCAGTTGATTCTCGATCTGGCGGAGGAATACGGGCGAAAAGTGGCGTTTCTGGGCCGGAGCATGCTGAACGTCACTGAAATTTCACACTCGCTCGGCCTGCTGAGCCTGCCCGACGGTATTCTGCTGCGCCCGCAGGACATCCTGCAGACCGATCCAGCCAAGGTGGTGGTGGTGGCGTCGGGCACGCAGGGCGAGCCAATGTCGGCGCTGTCGCGGATCGCGGTCGACAATCACAAGAACCTGTCGGTGGAGGCCGACGACACGGTGGTGCTGAGCGCTCGCATTATTCCGGGCAACGAGAAGAGCATTTACCGGATGATCAATCATTTCGCGAAACGCGGCGCGGACGTGATCTATGGCTCGATGAATCCGCCCGTGCATGTTTCCGGTCACGCCAGTTCCGAAGAGCTGAAGCTGGTGCTGAATCTGGTGCGGCCGCGTTACTTCCTGCCGATTCACGGGGAGTATCGCCAGATGGCCAAGCACGCCTCACTGGCCTCGCATCTGCGCGGCGCGGGCTTGGAGGAAGCATTCGTGCTGGAGACCGGCGAGACGCTGGAGATCGACCTTCAGGGCGCCCGCAGGGGGGAGAAGGTCCCGGTTGGTCGCGTGTGCATCGATTCGGGCAGCATCGACGAGGTCGTTGAGGACATGGTCATTCGCGACCGGCGCCATCTTTCGGAGGACGGCTTCGTGCTGCCGATCATCGCCATCAACAAGCACTCGGGAAGAAGCGAAACGCTGCCCGAGATCGTCAGCCGTGGCTTCATGTCCTTTGAAGACGGCTCGGACCTGCTGCAGGCCGCTCGCCAGGTGGTGGCGCGGACTCTGGAATCGTCCAGCGAAGAAGAACGGACGGATTGGGGCGTCATGCAGGAGAAGATCCGCGCCGATTTGAAGCGCTTCCTGAATAAAGAGACATCGCGCCGCCCGCTGATCATGCCCGTGATTCTAGAGGTCTAGATGGCCGAGGTCATCGAAGACGGCTCGGGGTTTCGCGGCGAAGCGGACCGGCTTATCCTGCCGGCGACGGAAGCGGAATTGCAGCAAACGATCACCGCTGCGTCGTGCGAGTCGGTGCCGTTGACCGTCGTTGGAGCGGGAACGGGCCTGACTGGCGGCAGCGTTCCGCAATCGGGCTGGGCGGTCTCGATGCAGAGATTTGCACGGCTCGAGATTTGCCCAGGGCGCGCCATTGTTGGGCCGGGCGTGTCGCTCGACGCTCTGCAGGCCGCAGCGGGACGCACCGGCCAGTTCTACGCGCCCGATCCGACAGAGACGACGGCCAGCATCGGCGGCTCCATCGCCACCAACGCCAGTGGATCGCGCAGTTTCCGCTATGGCAGCACGCGCCGGCATATACTGCGGCTGCGCGTCGCGATGATGGATGGGAGTGTGCGTCAGTTCCAGCGCGGCGACAAAGTGGATTTCGACGTGCCCGCGTTACCGCTGCCTCAAACCACCAAGAACACCGCCGGTTATCCGCTCGCGCCGGGCATGGACTGGATCGATTTGTTGATTGGTAGCGAAGGGACGTTGGGTATTGTTACGGAAGCCGAGCTGCAGTTGCTCCCCAAGCCCGAGAACGTTCTCGCGGGCGTGGTCTTCTTCCCCGGCGATGACCCGGCCCTGATTGCCGTCGACGCGTGGCACGGCATTCAGGGCCTGCGCATGATCGAGTACTTCGATCGTCACTCCCTCGATTTCTTGCGTCCGCGTTACTCCGAGGTCCCGGAGAATGCCGGCGCGGCACTCTTGATCGAACAGGAAGACGGCGACATCGACTTTTGGGCTGAGCATGCACCGGAGGACAGTTGGTTCGCCGCCAGCGACCAGGATCGCGAACGGTTCCGCCGCTTCCGGCACGCGCTTCCTGAGTTGGTCAACGACACCGTGCGACGCCGGGGGTTCCTGAAGCTTGGCACGGACTACGCCGTGCCGGTCGCACGCAACCGCGAAATGCTGGCTTACTATCATGCGGGGCTTCTTGACCAATCGCTCGACTACGTCATCTTCGGCCACATCGGAGACGCTCACGTGCACGTCAACATCCTGCCGAAGTCGCGATCCGAATTCGACGCCGGCCAGCGCTTGATGCTCGATTTCGCGCGCCACGCCGTCTCGCTCGGCGGCACGGTCTCCGCCGAACACGGCCTTGGCAAGCGTAAAGCGCATCTGCTAGCTCTGCAATATTCCCCCGATCAAATCGAGAGCATGAAGCAGGTGAAGCGGCGGTTGGATCCGCAATGGCTGCTGAATCGCGGAAATCTGTTTGCGCCGCCAACCGGGTAGAAAATCCCGGGCGGAAGTTGGTATACTGGGGTTTCATGCATTCCGCCCATCACCATCATCATCGAAGCACTTGGCGATCGGCGGCATTCTAGCGAACTTTTGAAGTGAACAACAGCCCGCCGATCTCCAGGCGGGCTTTTTTATTGGTGCAGACACATGGATCTCGATCTCGACTTCGACAAGCTCAACGGTCTGATCACGACCGTGATTCAGGACCACATTACCGGCCGCGTGCTCATGGTTGGCTTCATGAACGACGTGGCTTTCCATAAGACTGTAGAGACCGGTTATGTGACATTCTTCAGCCGGTCGCGAAACAAGCTGTGGATGAAGGGTGAAACCTCCGGGCACCGCTTGGTAGTGAAGGAAATCTCCACCGATTGCGACCGTGACGCGTTGCTGATCAAGGTGGATGCGTTGGGCCCCGGCGTCTGTCACGAAGGCTATCAGAGCTGCTTCTTCCGGCGGCTGGATGGCGGCGACTGGAAGATCTCGGAAGTACGCGCATACGATCCCGACGCAGTGTACGGGAGCAAGTCGTGAAACTCAAACTAGGAATTCCCAAAGGCAGCCTGGAAAACGCCACGATTGAGCTGTTCCGCCGCGCCGGCTACAACATCACTACCAGCTCCCGGTCTTACTTTCCGGCGATCGACGACCCCGAGATCGAATGCATGATGATCCGTGCGCAGGAAATGGCGCGCTACGTCGAAGACGGCGTGCTCGACGCCGGGCTGACGGGCCGCGACTGGATTGAGGAGAGCGAGGCGAAGGTGGAAGCCGTCGCCGATCTGATTTACGCCAAGCAGAGCTTCGGTAAAGTGCGTTGGGTGCTGGCCGTGCCCGAGGCCTCCTCGTTTCAAACCGTGAAGGACCTGGATGGGAAGATCATCGCGACCGAGCTGGTGGCGACCACGAAGCGCTACCTGGCGCGCCATGGAGTCACCGCGAAGGTGGAATTCAGTTGGGGCGCCACCGAGGTGAAGCCCCCGGTGCTGGCCGACGCGATTGTCGAAGTGACCGAAACAGGCTCTTCGCTGCGCGCCAATAAGCTGCGCATTATCGAAACGGTCCTGGAATCTAACACGCAGTTGATTGCCAACACGACCTCCTGGAAGGACACCTGGAAGAAACGCAAGATGGAGGACATCCGCATGCTGCTGGACGGCGCCATCGCCGCTCTCGGCAAGGTCGGCCTGATGCTGAATGTGCGGAGGGAGTGCCTTCCCGCCATACTTCAGATTCTGCCCGCGTTGAAGAAGCCAACCATCTCGCACTTGAGCGACGAAGAGTGGGTAGCGGTGCACACGATTTTGGAAGAAGCCACCGTGCGCAATATCATTCCCCGGCTGAAGGAAGCGGGCGGGCAGGGAATTGTCGAGTACCCATTGAACAAGATCGTGATGTAGCTATGTTGCGAATCCTTCCACTCAACGAGGCGCAGAACTTCATCACGCGCAAAACGGTCCGGCTGGCCGAAGCCGAGAAAACCGTTGCGCCGATCCTGGAAGCAGTGCACAAGCGCGGCGATGAGGCCGTTTTCGAATATGCGCGCAAGTTCGATCAACTGGATGGCAGTAGCCTGACGGTGCCCGCGTCGGACTGGTACGCCGCAGAATCCCGCGTGGCGCCCGAATTCCGTGCGGCGCTGGAAGCCGCGTCGAAAAACATCCGTCAGTATGCCTCCATGCAACTTCCGGGCGAGACGTGGGCATCGTTCCCGGATGGCAGGCGTTTGGGCTACATCGTCCGCCCGCTGGATTCGATGGGCGCATACATACCGGCCGGACGTTATCCGCTGCCGTCTACGGTTTTGATGACGGTGATTCCTGCGCAGGTGGCGCGCGTCAAGACAATCTGTATTACTTCGCCTCATCCGAGCGCTGAGATTTTGGTGACCGCGAAGTTTCTCGGCGTCGAGAAGCTGTTCCGCATCGGCGGCGCGCAGGCCATCGCGGCTCTCGCGTTCGGCACCGCGACCGTGCCTAAGGTGGATCGTATCGTTGGACCCGGCAACATCTATGTCGCGGCCGCCAAGAAACTGCTGGCGGGTGAAGTTGGCATCGACTTTGTGGCCGGCCCTACGGAGATCGTCATCATTGCCGAAGATGCCGATCCCCGCCATCTCGCCGCGGACATGCTGGCGCAGGCCGAGCACGACGTGGAAGCATCTTCTATCCTTCTGACAACCTCGCAATCTCTGGCCGAGCGCGTGGCGCTGGAAATCTCGCGTCAGATCGAAACGCTCCCCACCGCTCCCGTGGCTTGTGAGGCCATCAAGAATAACAGCGCGGTGATTTTGTGCCCCTCGCTCGACGCGGCGGTGGAAGCGTCCAACCATTTGGCGCCGGAACATCTCGCGATTTATGACGATCAACTGCTGGCGAGAATCGAGCACGCCGGGAGCATTTTTCTTGGGCCAAGCAGTCCGGAGGCTGCCGGCGACTACGCGACGGGCCCCAATCATGTGCTGCCGACGTCCGGCGCGGCCCGGGTTCGAGGCGGCCTTTCGGCGGCGGATTTCGTGAAGGTGATCTCGGTGCAGGAGCTGACGCGAGAAGGCTTGCAGCAGCTTGCGCCGGCGATTACGACGCTCGCGCGCGCCGAGGGCTTGGAAGCGCACGCGCGTTCCGTCGAGGTGCGGCTTGGCGAATAAGAGAATCGATCTGCCGCCCGGCGTCCTGCAGCCGCGCGAAGCCGTCTTGAAGATGGCGCCGTACTCGCCGCCCACAGCAGGCCGCGCCGGCAAGCTGCGGCTCGATTTCAACGAGAATACCGTCGGAGCATCGCCCAAGGTCATCGAATATCTGCGCCAGCAGCTCTCTGAAGACGCCTTGGCGGTTTATCCCGAGTACGGCGTCATCAAGCAGGAATTGGCCGAGTTCTTCGGCGTCGAGCCGGACGACTTCATCCTCACCAACGGCACCGACGAAGCGATTCAGGTGCTGATCAACACCTATGTCGACGACGGCGACGATGTCCTCTTGCTGCGCCCCTCCTATGCTATGTATCGCTTTTATGCGGAGGTCGCCGGCGCGTCGGTTCGAGAGATCCCCTATCGTGCGCAGAAACTGGCCTTCCCGCTGGACGAGTTGCTGCTGGCTATCCGCCCCACCACTCGCGCCATCCTGATCGCGAACCCCAATAACCCCACCGGCACCGGCACTTCGCGCGCCGGCATCGAGCGCATCCTCGATAAAGCCAGCGGCGCAGCCGTGCTGATCGACGAGGCGTATTTCGAATTCTGCGGCGTCACCGCGCTCCCCTTGCTCAACGACTATCCCAATCTTTTCGTTAGCCGGACGTTTTCCAAAGTCTACGGCATGGCGGCGATGCGCCTGGGCTGCCTGTTCTCGCAATCCGGTAATGTCGATTTCCTGCACAAAGCGCAGTCGCCTTACAGTGTGAACACGCTGGCGACCCTGGCCGCGCACGCCGCCATCCAGGACCGCACCTATATAGAAAAGTATGTCACTGAGGTCTTGGCTGCGCGCGAGCTGCTGTACGTCGGTCTGGAAAGGCTCGGCATCCCGTATTACGAGAGCAAGGCCAACTTCGTCCTGTTCCTTGCGGGCGACCGGTCCATCGCCATCCGCGACGAACTGCGTAACCGCGGCGTGCTGGTGCGCGACCGTAGCTATGAAATCCCCGGCTGCGTCCGCGTCACCGTGGGCACGCGCGATCAAGTCCGCCGATTCCTGGCCGAGCTGGAGCAGATCTGGTGAGCGCTCAATCCCAAATGCTCGTCTTCGACATGGACGGCGTCCTGGTGGACGTGACAGAGTCCTACCGCGAGACCATCGTTCTCACGGTTCAGCACTTCACGGGTCAGACCATTACGCGCGAGTCCATTCAGGACTACAAGAACCAGGGCGGCTGGAACAACGACTGGCTGCTTTCGCAGAAAATCTGCCACGATCTCGGCGTCGACATCGACTACGCCATCATCGTCGAGTATTTCAATTACTTGTTCCTCGATCAGGGCATGATCCATCGCGAGCGTTGGCTGCCCCGCAACGGCCTGTTGGACCGCCTCAACGAGCGTTTCGAATTTGCCATCTTCACCGGTCGCACCACAGAAGAAGCTGAGATCACTTTGAACCGCGAAGGCGTGCGCGACCGTTTCCTGTTGGTTTCCGCCAACGACGTGCAGCGCGAGAAGCCTGACCCGGAAGGCCTGCTGAAGATTGGCGCCATGCGCCCGTCCAAGAAGCTGCTCTACATCGGCGACACGGTGGACGATGCGCGTTGTGCCAAAGCTGCATATGTGCCTTTCATCGGCATCGCATCGCCAGCCAGCCCGCGGCTCGACGAATTGATTCAGTTGCTGCGGCTGGAAGGCGCCATACAGGTGCTGGGAAACATCAATGAGATCGGCTAAGGTAGAACGCATCACCAAGGAGACGCAGATCCGCGGCTCACTCAAGCTCGACGGCCAGGGCCGCTACGACGTCTCAACGGGCATCCGCTTCTTCGACCACATGCTGGAACTCTTCACCAAGCATGGCGGGTTCGATCTCAAGCTGAAAGCCACCGGCGATCTGGACGTCGACCAGCACCACACCGTCGAAGACGTCGGCATCGTGCTGGGCCAGCTTGTCTCCGAAGCTCTGGGCGATCGCAAAGGCATCAATCGCGCCGGATACTTTGTCATGACCATGGACGAAACGCTCGCAGTGGTCGCGCTCGACCTCGGCGGCCGCCCGGCGCTGGTCTACAAAGACAAAGTCAGGGTCCGCACCGTCGGCGACCTGCAAACCGAGTTGGTGGAGGACTTCTTCGGCGGCTTCGTGAATCACGCGGGCGCGAATCTGCACGCGAAAGTTCTCTACGGCCGTTCCAACCATCACAAGATCGAAGCGATCTTCAAGTGCTTTGCCCGCGCCTTGCGCTATGCGTGCTCCAAGGACCCGCGCTTGAAAGAGCAGCTTCCGTCCACCAAGGGCTTGCTATGATCACGATTCTCGATTACGGCGCCGGCAATCTGCGATCGGTCCAGAACACGCTGGGCGCGATCGGCGCTGAGTACGAACTGGTTCGTGACTCGGCCGGCCTCCGCGACGCAACGAAGATCATTCTGCCCGGGGTCGGCCATTTCGGCCAAATGATGCGAGCGCTCGATCAAATGCAGGTTCGCGACGCGCTGCTCGAGCGAATCCATGCCGGCGTGCCGTTCCTTGGCATCTGTCTCGGCCTCCAGGCGCTGTTTAAATCGAGTGAGGAAGCGCCCGAAGAACGCGGGTTGGGCCTTTTCCCCGGCGAAATCCGCCGATTTTCCGCCACGGCCCGCGTCCCCCACATGGGCTGGAATGAAATTGCGCCGCGCAACGGCGCGAAGCTCCTTGCCGGCCTGGCCCCGCATCCCTATCTTTACTTCGCGCACAGCTACTACGCGCCGTTGACCGACGCCACCGCGGCCACCTGCCACTACACGCTCGATTACACAGCCGTGCTCGAAACGAAAAACATCTACGGCGTCCAATTCCATCCCGAGAAGTCGGGACCGTTGGGATTGAAGATCGTCAAAAATTTTATCGATGCTTGCTAAGCGAATCATTCCTTGTCTCGATGTCACCGCGGGCCGCGTCGTGAAAGGTGTCAACTTCGTTGGCCTCCGCGATGCGGGCGACCCCGTGGAGCTCGCCCAGCGCTACAACGACCAGGGCGCCGACGAACTGGTCTTCCTCGACATCACCGCCTCCAGCGACGCTCGCGAAATCATGGCCGACGTCGTTGCGCGCACGGCCCGCCAGGTCTTCATCCCGCTCACCGTGGGCGGCGGCATTCGCTCCGTAGCCGATGCCCGCAGGATTTTGCTCTCGGGCGCCGACAAAGTCAGCGTGAACACGGCGGCCGTCCGCCGGCCCGGGCTCATCACGGAACTCAGCGAGGAGTTCGGCGCGCAAGCCGTCGTGCTGGCCATCGACGCCAAACGCAATTCCGACGGCGGCTGGAACGTCTACACGCGCGGCGGCCGCGATGACGAAGGCATCGACGCCGTGGAGTGGGCGCTCGAAGGCGAAATCCTGGGCGCGGGCGAGATCCTGCTCACCTCCATGGATACCGACGGCGTCCAGCAGGGCTTCGATTGCGCCCTCACGCACGCGGTCTCGGAAACCACCCACATCCCGGTGATCGCATCGGGCGGAGCAGGGAAGCCGGAAGACTTCGAACGCGTCCTGACCGAAGGCCACGCCGACGCCGCACTGGCCGCGTCTATCTTTCACTACGGTACGTACACGGTGAAGGACCTCAAGGACTTCCTGCAGGCGCACCACGTCCCGGTGAGGCCGGCGTGATCATTCCCTGCATCGACCTGCAAGACGGCAAGGTCGTGCAACTCGTTCAGGGCCGCGAGAAGGCTCTCGAGGGCGGCACGCCGGAAGAAATGCTGCAGCGGTTCGCTGCCTTCCCGCAGATTCAGACTATCGATCTGGACGCCGCCATGGGCCAGGGCTCCAACGATGATTTGGTCGAACTGATTGCCTCGCGCTGCGTCGCCCGCGTTGGCGGGGGCGTTCGAACCCCCGGACGCGCCCGCTCGCTCATCCAGCAAGGCGCGCATCGAGTCATCGTCGGCACTTCGGCTTTCAACCGGCCGGTGCTCGAAAGCATCGCGAGCGCCGTCGGGCCAGACCGCCTCATCATCGCGCTCGATTCCAAGGGCGGCAAAGTGGTCGTGAAAGGCTGGCAGGAATCCACAGAGTTCACTGCGGAAGAAATGCTGCTGCACTTCGAGCCCTATTGCTCCGGCTTTCTTTGCACCTACGTGGACAAAGAGGGAATGATGCAAGGCACCGATCTCGACTGGTTCCGGCGTCTGCGGGTCGCCACCACGCATGAACTCACGGCCGCCGGCGGCATCACGACGTTGGACGAAGTTCGTGAACTGCAGAATCTCGGTATCCACGCCGCGCTCGGCATGGCGATTTACACCGGCCGATTAAGCCTGGAAGATCTCGCGCGCCTCAACGGCTAACTGGCTGGGGTGTTCCAACACGTAGTCGGGTTCGCAGGCCAGCAGATCCTCTCCTCGCCCGTACCCCCACAACACCGCGCACGTCTGGACGCCCGCCCGCCGTCCGGCTTTCATGTCCGTGGGTGAGTCGCCAATCAGCAAGCATTCTTCCGGACTCGCGCCCAGCGCCTTCAACGACGCGAAGATCACATCCGGCTCGGGCTTTGCCGGAAATCCATCAGTTCCCTGTACGTGATCGAAGTAGCGCGCCAGCCCAAACATTTCGAGCACCGCGCGCGTGGTCGGTGTTCCCTTGGTGGTTGCGGTCGACTTGCGTCCCGGCAACGCCGCCAGTGCCTCGGCCACCCCCGGGAACGTCCGTGTCCCCGCATGATTGCGCCCCAGATAGTGCCCGCGATACTCCGCAATCATGACGTCCATCTGCTCGCGCGTCCTGCCGGGGAATAGGTCTTCGAACAGATCGTAGAGATGCCGCCCGATATAGAGCCGGAGGAAGTCGTCGCTAACGCCAACGTGCCCCGCGCCCGCAAGAACGGTCTGAATCGCGCCGCAAATATCCGCCGCCGAGTCGAGCAGCGTTCCGTCGACGTCGAAAAGGTAAACCGGAAATTGTGGGATCAAGCGTTACGCCGGAGCCGGACGCTCGCCGCCCAGAAGACCAGGAAGAGGCGGCTTGCCGCCCTCAGGCCGCAGGACCTGCTGCTTGTCGCCGCCATCGGGTGACGGGGGCTTGGCGTGCTGCACGGCCGGAAGCGTTTCGCCTTCAATCAGCATGCGCACCTCGGAGCCGTCCAGGACTTCGCGTTCCAGCAGCGCCTCTGCGATGCGCACCAACGCGTCGGAGCGCTCCTCGATGATGCCGCGAGCGCGGCCGTAGCCCGAATCAACGAACTTACGTACCTGCTCGTCGATGCGGATCGCAGTGGCCTCGCTATAATCGCGATGCTGCGCGATCTCGCGGCCCAGGAAGATCTGCTCTTCCTTCTTTCCGAAACTCATCGGACCCAGCTCGCTCATACCCCACTCGCAAACCATCTTCCGCGCCATGTCGGTCGCGCGCTCAATGTCGTTGCCCGCGCCCGTCGTCACATGATGCATGAAGATCTCTTCGGCGATGCGCCCGGCCATCAAAATGGCCAACTGTGCCTCGAGATATCCCTTGTCATACGAATGCTTGTCGTCCAGCGGTAACTGCATCGTCAAGCCCAGCGCCATTCCGCGCGGGATGATCGTCACCTTGTGCAGCGGATCGGCCTCGGGAATCATGGCCGCCACTAGCGCATGCCCGGCTTCGTGATAAGCGGTGTTGCGCTTTTCCTCTTCACTGATGATGAGGGACTTGCGCTCCACGCCCATCATGACCTTGTCCTTGGCCAGTTCGAAATCGAACTGCGTGACCACCTTGCGATTCTGCCGTGCAGCCACTAGCGCGGCCTCGTTCACCAAGTTCGCCAGATCGGCGCCCGCGAATCCCGGTGTGCCGCGCGCAACCACGGACAAATCCACATCATCGGCCAGCGGAGTCTTCTTCGTATGAACGCGCAGGATCATCTCGCGGCCCTTGACGTCAGGACGTCCGACGACGACACGGCGATCAAAACGGCCCGGCCGCAGCAGCGCCGGATCCAGCACGTCCGGACGGTTGGTCGCTGCCACCAGAATG